>Ga0307379_10009335_pt1 | contig 13106 bp, 22 predicted proteins | sample UN2MG_FD_202237 | JGI IMG/M metagenome (GOLD analysis project Ga0307379, IMG submission 202237) | Soil microbial communities from Risofladan, Vaasa, Finland - UN-2 | ecosystem: Environmental > Terrestrial > Soil > Coastal area > Acid sulfate soil | place: Finland: Risofladan, Vaasa | collected... | reverse complement strand
GCGGACGTCGAGAAGCTTATCGTCGATCAGGCGTTCGTGGATGAGGGCCCCACCATCAAGCGATGGCGGCCGAAGGATCGGGGCAGGGCGCATCCGATCCAGAAACGAACCAGCCACATTACCGTCGTGGTGGAAGAGGAATAACCCAAAGAGGCTTCGCCATGGGGCAGAAGGTATCACCCATAGGTTTCCGAACCGGGATCACGCTCGACTGGAAGAGCCGGTGGTTCGCTCCGAAGAGCAACTACGGCGAATTCCTCGTGGAAGACGCGAGAATCCGCCGGTTCATCGACGAGCGTCTGAACCGCCAGCCTCCGTACGCGGCGATCAGTCAGATCCAGGTCGAGCGGACGCGAGAGGAAGTGAAGATCTTCCTTCGGACGGCCCGGCCGGGGCTGGTCATCGGGCCAAAGGGCGCCGAGGTGGACAAGCTCCGCAGCGCGCTGGAGGACCTGACGGACCGGCGAGTGAGCATCAACATCCTGGAGGTCAAGAACCCGGACCTCGACGCGCAGTTGATCGCCGAGGGCATCGCGGAGCAGCTCAAGCGCCGATCGAGCTTTCGGCGGACGATGAAGATGCGGATCGAGTCCTCGATGCAGGCCGGCGCGAAAGGCGTGAAGATCAGCCTTTCCGGACGACTGGGCGGGGCGGAGATGAGCCGCAGCGAGACGCAGCTTCAGGGCTCGATCCCGCTTCAGACGTTGCAGGCGGACGTGGACTACGGCTTCACGCACTGTCGAACGACGTACGGCGTGATCGGCGTGAAGGTATGGGTGCATCGGGGCATGTTCGGCGAGAAGGAAGCCGAGCCGGAGGCCCCGCCGCGTCGACCCCCCGGCGGCCCGGGCAGACGGCGCGGCCCCGGCGGCCCCGGCGGTCCCGGCGGTCCCGGCGGCCCCGGCGGCCCCGGCGGCCCCGGCAGACGGCGCGGCCCCGGCGGCTCGTCTTCCGCCAGGCCTCCCGCGACGGCGAAGGCGCCCGAGGCCAAGGCCCCCGAGCCGGCGGGCGATTCGCCTGCCGCACCCGGGCCCGACGCGGAGGCCCAGCCCTCGTAGGGCCGGTGAGATTCGAATGGGAGTCAAGCGACAGGTGCCATCATGGCGTTGATGCCAAAAAGGGTTAAGCATCGCAAGCAGATGCGTGGCCGCATTCGGGGCCAGGCGACGCGAGGGAACACGGTCGTGTTCGGGCAGTACGGTCTGCAGACCAAGGATGGGGGCTGGATTACGGGTCGGCAGATCGAGGCCGGGCGCGTCGCCGCGACGCACTTTCTGCATCGCGAAGGGCGCGTATACATCCGGATTTTTCCGGACAAGCCGATCAGCTCCAAGCCGCTGGAAACCCGCATGGGCAAGGGCAAGGGCGAGCCGGAGGCCTGGGTGGCCGTGGTGAAGCCCGGCACGGTGTTGTTTGAGATCGGCGGGGTGGACGAGATTACGGCGAAGGCGGCCCTGCGGCGTGTGGCCGCGAAGATGCCCGTGCGATGCCGGATGCGGTACCGGCAGCACCACATGTGAGGCCAGGGCAGTCATGAAGGTCAACGAGGTTCGGCAACTGAGCGACGAGGAGCTTCGGATGGAGCTCCAGCGGGTGCGGCGTCACCTTTTCGACGTTCGCGCGCAGGCGGTCACGGAGAAGCTGGAAGACCCCAGCATGCTCACGAAGGCCAAGCGGGACATTGCACGGATCCTGACGGTCGTGCGAGAGCGCGAGCTGCAGGCCGAAGCCAGCCAGCCCTAGCGAGGGGCTAACGGAAGTTTGCCGATGGCAAGGAAACGAAAGGACAGCGGCGTCAAGAGCCAACGGGTCAGGACCGGAACGGTCGCGTCCCTCAGCGGGGACAAGACGATCCGGGTGATCGTCGACAACCTGGTCAAACATCCGATGTACGGCAAGTACATCAGGCGGCGGACGAAACTCGCCGTGCACGATCCGGGGAACGCCGCGAAGCTCAACGATTTCGTGGAGATCGTCCCGTGTCGGCGTATGAGCAAGGCCAAGAGTTGGCGACTGGTACGGGTCGTCCGTCGCAGGGACGTGGCCATGCCGGCTGGCGAGCGAGAGGACTGACGTCGTGATTCAGGCGGAAACGCGTTTGGACGTGGCCGACAACACCGGCGCCCGCGTGGTGGGGTGCATCAAGGTGCTTGGCGGCTCGACGAGGCGTCAAGGGCTGACGCGCCGGACGGCCTCTCTGGGCGACATCATCGTCTGCTCGGTGAAGAAGGCCCAGCCCGGTTCGGACATCAAGGCCGGCGACATTGTGCGCTGCGTGATCGTGCGGACCAATTTCCCGACACGGCGGCCCGACGGGAGCTACGTGCGATTCGACCACAACGCCGCGGTCATTATCGACGCGAACAAGAACCCTGTGGGCACGCGGATCTTTGGTGCCGTCGCCCGCGAGTTGCGGGAGAGGAACTTCATGAAAATCGTGTCGCTGGCCTCCGAGGTGGTATAGCGATGGCTATGCATATAAGGAAAGGCGACCGGGTCGCCGTGATTGCCGGCGCCGACAGAGGCAAGACCGGCGAGGTCCTTCGGGTGAACGCCGCGGCGCGGAAGGTGCTCGTGCAGGGCGTCAACCGCGTCTATCGCCACCTTCGGCCGTCGCGGCAGAACCCCCAGGGCGGGCGTATTCAGAAGGAGATGCCGATCGACATCTCCAACGTCCTGCCCATCGACCCGAAGACAAACCAGCCGACGCGCGTGGGCTTCCGCATCGCGGAAGACGGCTCGAAGGAACGGTTCGCCCGAAAGAGCGGCGAGACGTTGGGTACGGTCAGGAAAGCAAAGTAGGGCCCGAGTGATGGTGGCACGCTTACAGGAGAAATACAGAAACGAGGTCTCCGCGAGCCTGGTGGAGCGATTCGGCTACACGAATCGGCTGTCGGTGCCTCAGTTGGCCAAGATCGTCGTCTCGATGGGCATCGGAGACGCGCATCAGGAGAAGGCCAAGCTGGAGGCGGCCCAGAAGCAACTGGCCCAGATCACCGGCCAGCAGCCGATCGTCGTACGCGCCAAGAAGTCCGTGAGCAACTTCAAGCTCCGCGAGGGCTACCCCGTGGGACTGAAGGTGACGCTCCGCGGGGCACGGATGTACGAGTTCCTCGATCGGCTGATCGCGTTGGCCATTCCCCGCGTGAAGGACTTCCGTGGTCTGAACCCTTCGGCCTTCGACGGGCGAGGGAACTACAATATGGGGCTCGTCGAGCAGAGCGTTTTCCCGGAGATCGATCCCGGATCGCTGACCTTCACGCAGGGCATGAACGTGGCGATGCAGACCACCGCCGAGACCGATGAAGAGGCCAGGGAACTGCTGAGCCTGTTGGGCATGCCGTTCCGGAAAGGGTGAGAAGGGCATATCAGGATATGGCGACGAAGGCGCAGATCGCGAAGGCCAAGAGGAAGCCGAAGTTCTCCACGCGGCTCGTCCGCCGGTGCCAGTTGTGTGGGCGTCCTCGCAGCGTTTACCGGAAGTTCCGGATCTGCCGGATCTGCCTGCGAATGCTGGCGAACGAAGGCAAGGTGCCAGGCATGAAGAAAGCCAGTTGGTGAAGAGGAACGAGCCCGATGAGTCTGTCTGATCCAATTGCCGACATGCTGACGAGAATTCGCAATGCCTACCGCGCGCGGCATGAGGCGGTCAACATCCGCGCCTCCAAGACCTGCGAGGGCATCTGCCGCGTGCTGAAGCGGGAAGGCTACATCGACGACTACCGGCGCATCGAGGACAATCGTCAAGGGATCCTCCACGTCTACCTGAAGTACGGCCCGCGGGGCGAAGACGTGCTGATCGCGGTGACGCGAGTCAGCAGGCCCGGCCGGCGGGTATACCGGGGTGTGGGCGACCTGCCCCGGCCGTTGGACGGCATGGGAATCTCCATCGTCTCCACGTCCCGCGGCGTGTTGAGCGATCGCGAATGCCGCGAGGGCCATGTCGGCGGCGAGGTCCTGTGCACCGTGTACTAGTGGAATAGAGTCTTATGTCTCGTATTGGCAAACAACCGATCCCTCTTCCCGACGGCGTCAAGGTCTCGGTCAAGGACGGCTGCGTCTCCGTCGAGGGCCCGGTGGGCAAGCTCCAGTGGGCGTACCGTCCGGAGCTGACCGTCGAGCTGGACGAGGTGGGCCGGACCGTCGTGGTGACGCGGCACGGCAACGACCGTCTGAGCCGCAGTCTGCACGGGCTGACGCGCAGCCTGATTGCCAACATGGTCGAGGGCTGCAAGAACGGATTTGCACGGTCCCTGGAGGTCTTCGGCGTCGGCTACGGCGTTCAGCTCCAGGGCGGCAAGTTCACCTTGACCTGTGGGCTGAGCCATCCGGTGGTCTTCGACGTGCTGGCGGGGCTGACGGTCGAGGTCCAGACCCCCCAGGCCCGTGGGGACACCGAGCCGGCCCGGTTCACCATCCGGGGCGCCGACAAGCAGGCCGTCGGCGAGTTCGCCGCACGGATTCGCAGGGCCCGCCCGCCGGAGCCTTACAAGGGCAAGGGCGTTCGCTACGCCGGCGAGTACATCAAGAGGAAGGTGGGCAAGGCGTTCGTCGGCACGGGCGGCTGATTCCCCAGGGGTCCCCGGCGCGGCGGGCGGCCCGGCAGGATACAGGATCATGAAGGCAAACGTCAGAAAAGAGATTCGGCGGCAGCGGCGGAAGCGCCACGTGCGGAAACGGGTTTCCGGCACGCCGGACCGGCCGCGGCTGACCGTCTCGCGCAGCCACAAGAATATTTACGCCCAGATCGTCGACGACACGATCGGGCGAACGCTGGTGGCTGCTTCCACCCGGGAAGGGCCGTTGCGCGACAAGCTGACCATAAGCGGCAACAAGGCGGCGGCCGAGGCGGTTGGCACGGCCCTGGCGGCCAAAGCCGTGCAGGCGGGCATCCGGAAAGTCGTCTTCGATCGGAACGGGTACCCGTTCCACGGGCGAGTGAAGGAATTGGCCGAAGCGGCCCGCAAAGGCGGCCTGGAGTTCTAGATACCACAGGAGCGTGCATCGTGGCCTTTAGCAGACAACGACGACCCAGAGGCGGGCGCCGGGAACAACTCAAAGAGGAAGACGGGCTGGAAGACAATGTCGTCCAGATCTTCCGATGCGCGAAGGTTGTCAAGGGCGGTCGGCGCTTCAGTTTCTCGGCGCTGGTGGTTGTCGGCGACCGCAACGGCAACGTGGGCGTCGGGTACGGGAAGGCCAACGAGGTGCCCCTTGCCGTGGAGAAGGGCATCGCCGATGCCAAGAAGAACATGATCCCCCTTGCGATGAAGGGCAAGACGATCCCTCACAAGGTGGTCGGCCGGCACGGCGCGTCGCAGGTGGTGCTGGTGCCCGCTTCCGAGGGCACGGGCGTGATCGCCGGAAAGAAGATTCGCCCCCTGTTCGAGCTGGGGGGCATTCACGACCTCCTGACCAAGGCCTACGGATCCACCTCGCCGAAGAACCTGCTGAAAGCCGGGATGGACGCGCTGAAGAAGCTTCGCACGGCCGAGACGATTGCCGCCCTGCGGGGAGTGGACATCGCATGAGACTGGACGAGATTCTACAGACAGCCGGCCGGCACAAGGCGCGGAAGCGAGTGGGCCGGGGCAAGGGCTCGGGGCAGGGCAAGACGTCCGGCCGCGGGCACCGGGGTTTTGGCCAGCGGAGCGGAAGCAAGATGATGTTCGGCTTCGAGGGCGGGCAGAACCCCATGCTCGCGAGGATTCCCAAGCGGGGATTCTCCAACGCCGACTTCCGCAAGGAATACCAGATCGTCAACGTCGCGTCCCTCCAGGAGCGGTTTGAGGCGGGCACCCGGGTGGATGCGCAGGCCCTGGAAGTCGCCAGGCTGATCGAGGATCCGGCCAAGCCGGTGAAGGTGTTGGGAAGAGGCGACCTGAGCAAGAAGTTAACGGTGGTGGCCCAGAGGTTTTCCGCCTCGGCGGCGGAGAAGATCGCCGCGGCCGGCGGATCGATCGAGCAGGTGTGACCCAGGCGGATGAGGACGTAGAGGACTCGCCCGATGGCTCTAGGCAGAGGCGACACGACCAAGATCATCATTACCGCGGCCCTCGTGGTCGGCGCTGCGGCGCTGGCGTACGTGTACGGGGTCGAGAAGATCGTCGATGCGCATCGCGGCGGCCGGGGCTCCGGTGCGCTGCTGGGGCCCGTGCTGATCATTGCGATGTATGTCCTCGCCGCGGGCCTTGCGTGCTTCTTCGTCTGGGGCCAGTCCCGCCTGAAGCAGACGATCGTCAACATCTGGTCCATCCCCGAGCTGCTCCGCAAGCTCGCCTTCACCCTCGCGCTGCTGTGCATCTATCGCGTGGGGTTCCACGTGCCGCTGCCGGGCCTGAACCAGGAGAACGTCCGGAGCATGATGGCCAAGCAGGAGGAGGGCATCTTCGGCTCGGCGATCCAGTACTTCGGGATGTTCACCGGGGGGACCCTTCGCCAGGCGAGCCTGTTCGGCCTGGGCATCATGCCCTATATCTCCGCCTCGATCATCTTCCAGTTGCTCACGACGGTCGTCCCGGCGTTGGAGAAGCTCCAGAAGGAGGGCCCCGCCGGGTACAAGAAAATCCAGGAGTACACGCGGTACGCCACGGTGGGCTTATGTATCATCCAGGCGGTGGTCTGGATGCGGATCATGACGGGCACGCAGGCCGGGCCGGGAGGGGAACCTCTGGTCTATCCGGAATACGTCGGTTCTTACCTGGTCTTCCTGATGGGCGTGGTGGGCCTGACGGCCGGCACGATGTTCCTCATGTGGCTCGGCGAGCAGATCGACGAGTACGGCATCGGCAACGGGATCAGCCTGATCATCATGGCGGGGATCGTCTCGCGGCTTCCATGGGCCATCATGAAGCTGGCCTCCACGGCGGACGTGAGCCTTTCGGCCATCGGTTCGGACACGAAGACCGGGCCGGAGAAGATCCTGTTCCTTGTGTTCGCGTTCGTGTTCGTGGTGGCCGGCGTGATCCTCATCACCCAGGGCCAGCGCCGGATCCCGATTCAGCAGGCCAAGCACACGCGCGGGCGCCGGGTGTACGGCGGCCAGCGGAACTACATGCCGCTGCGGGTGAACCACGGCGGGGTGATGCCGATCATCTTCGCCTCGTCCCTGATGATCTTCCCGAACGCCGTGTTCCGGTGGCTGAACCGGTCATGGCCCAACGACCTTACCCGGACGATCTCCCAGGCGTTCGACAACGAGAGCTACACGTACGCCCTGGTGTATATCGGGATGATCTTCTTCTTCGCGTACTTCTGGACGACGGTTCAGTTCCGCCCGAAGGAGATGGCCGACCAGCTCCGAGACACGGGGGCGTTCATCCCGGGGCTGCGTCCGGGCAAGCGGACGGCGGACTACCTGGAGCGAGTGATGGAGCGGATCACCTACTGCGGGGCGGCCTTCCTGGCGGTGATCGCGGTGATCCCGACGTTCGTGGCGGCGAACCTGGGTATCCCGTTCAGCATTGCGGCCTTCCTGGGCGGGACGGGCCTGCTGATCTGCGTGTCGGTGACGCTGGACCTGGTCCAGCGGATCGAGGCGAACCTCGTGATGCGCAACTACGGCGGGTTCCTCGGCGGATCCACCAGAATCAAGGGAGCCTACCGTTGAGAATCGTTCTGATGGGGCCTCCGGGTGCCGGCAAGGGCACGCAAGCCAAGAAGCTGGTGGAGCGGTTCGGTATGGTGCACCTCTCCAGCGGCGACATCTTCCGTGCGGAGAAGGCCAGCGGGTCCGATCTCGGCAGGAAGCTTGCCGAGTACATGAGCGCCGGCCGGCTCGTGCCGGACGATATCGTGGTGGACGTGATGGCCCGGGCGATCGCCGGCAGCGACGCCAAGGCCGGCCTGCTGCTGGACGGCTTCCCCCGTACCGTCCCTCAGGCCGAGGCGCTCGACGCCCAGCTCGACCGGACCGGCACGCCGCTCGACGGCGTGCTGGTGATCGTCGTCGGCGACGAGGTGATCGTGGATCGCATCACGGGGCGGCGAACTTGCCCGGAGTGCGGCCGGATTTACCACACCCGGTTCCTCCGGCCGAGGAAGGAGAATCTCTGCGACGATTGCCCGGGCGAAACGCAACTCGTCCAGCGGGCCGACGACACGGAAGACGTGGTGCGCCAGCGGCTGGAAGCGTACTACGGGCAGACCGAGCCGGTGATCGGGTACTACCGCCAGCGCGGCAAGGCGAAGGTCGTCGAGGTGGAGGGGAACGGCCACCCGGACGAGGTGGCTGCGGCGACGGCCGAGGCCGTGAGGACCCTCGGGTAGCCGAGGGAAACGGACCGCAGTGGCGATCAGGCTGAAGACACCCGAGGAGATCGAGAAGATGCGTCGTGCCGGGCGTCTGGTGCACGAGGTGCTCCAGCGGCTGGGCGAGATGATTGCCCCGGGCGTCACGACGCAGAAGCTCAATGACGAGGCCGAGCGGCTCACGCTGGACGCCGGTGCCCAGTGCCTCTTCAAGGGCGTGCCGGGCCGGCACGGCGGCAGGCCGTTCCCCGGGGCCGCCTGCATCTCGATCAACGAGCAGGTGGTGCACGGGATCCCGTCGGGTCGCGCGATCGCCGACGGGGACATTGTGAGCGTCGACTTCGGCGTGAAGCTGAACGGCTGGTGCGGCGATGCGGCGGATACGTTTCTTGTCGGCGAGGTGCGCGAAGAGGCCCGCCGGCTGGTCGCCGTAACGCGGAACTCGCTGGCCATTGTGATCGAGATGGGCCGGGCCGGCCAGAAGTGGTCCCACATCGCGCGGGCCATGCAGGAATACGTTGAGGGCGAAGGCTTCTCCGTGGTCCGGGAGTTCGTCGGGCACGGGATCGGCAAGGACATGCATGAAGAGCCGAAGGTGCCGAACTTCGTTTCGCCGGAGCTGGAAGCCCGGGACATCGTGCTGGCAGAAGGCATGGTGCTGGCGGTCGAGCCGATGGTGAACCTCGGCACGCCGAAAGTGGAGTTGGCCCCGGATCGGTGGACGGTGGTCACGCAGGACCGCCGGGCCTCGGCGCACTACGAGCACAGCATCGCGATCCGTGCCGACGGCGTGGACGTGCTGACGGACGGCCGATGAGGCGTGGATCGGCGAGGGCTCCGCGTTGGGTGCCCCGCGGCGCGGCCGGCCGGCATACAGGAACGATTCGGCTCGATGAGGCGTAGTCATGAAAGTACGGACTTCCGTGAAACGGATGTGTGAGAACTGCAAGGTGATTCGCCGCAAGGGCGTCGTGCGGGTGATCTGCACGAACCCCAAGCACAAGCAGCGGCAGGGATAGCCCGGCCGCTGAGGGAGAAGGCGTATGCCACGTGTGGCAGGTGTGGACATTCCGAACGACAAGCCGACGCTCTACGCGTTGCGGTACATTTACGGCATCGGTCCGACGTTCTCCGCGGCGATCTGCAAGAAGGCCGAGGTCGATCCGACGGAGCGGGCGAAGAACCTGACGGAAGGGCAGTTGTCGAAGATCGCGAGCATCCTGGCCAACGACTACGTCATCGAGGGGCAGCTTCGCCGCCAGGTGCAGCAGAACATCGCCCGGCTTCGGGATATCGGGTGCTATCGGGGCCTGAGGCACCGCCGCGGGCTGCCGGTGCGGGGCCAGCGGACGAAGACCAACGCGCGGACGCGGAAAGGCCCGCGAAAGACGGTGGCCGGCAAGAAGTCGGTCAAGGAGATGCGGTAAGCCATGGCCCAATCACGCAAGACCAAGACGAAGAAGGTCAGGCGGAACGTCGCCCGGGGCGTCGTATACATCAAGGCGACGTTCAACAACACGCTGGTGACGATCACCGACACGAACGGCGACGCGTTGTGCGCCGCTTCCGGCGGGACGATCGGCTACAAGGGCTCGCGAAAGAGCACGCCGTTCGCCGCCCAGCGAGCGGCTCGAACCGCGGCGGAGCGGGCGAGGAAGATGGGCCTCCACGAAGTGGAGGTCCGGGTCAAGGGTCCCGGCAGCGGGCGGGAGAGCGCCATCACCGCGCTTCAGGCGGCGGGGCTGAAGATCCTCTCCATCGAAGACGTGACGCCGATTCCGCACAACGGCTGTCGCCCGCGGAAGAAACGGCGCGTCTGAGGCCCCGGGGCTATTCGGGCACCCGGGCCGCCGAGCCAGGACGAGCAGAAGGAGCAGAACCAGACATGGGACGGTATACCGGACCGAGTTGCAGACTGTGCCGGCGAGAAGGCATTAAGCTGATGCTCAAGGGCACACGCTGCGAGACGGCGAAATGCCCGATGGAGCGCCAGTGGCGCAACTTCCCGCCGGGAATGCACTCCTGGCGCCGGGGACGCGGCAGCCAGTACCGGCTGCGCCTGCGCGAGAAGCAGAAGGTCAAGCGGTACTACGGCGTATACGAGAAACAGTTCGTGAGGTATTTCCACCGGGCCGAGCGGCAGAAGGGCAACACCGGGGCCGCCTTGCTGAGCATCCTGGAGCGGCGGCTGGACAACGTGTTCTGTAAGCTGGGGCTCTCGCCGTCGCGTGCGGGTGCCCGACAGGCCATCAGCCACGGGCACGTCCACGTCAACGGGCGGCGCGTCACCGCGCCGAGTTACCTCGTTCGCGTCGGGGACAAGATCGGCCTCAAGGATTCCGATCGGTCGCGGAAGCTCGTCCGCGACTGGCTGGAGGAGTTGGGCGAGCCGCACGTTCAGAACTGGCTCCGACTGGAGTTGACCAAGCTCGAGGCGGAGGTCGTGGCCGTCCCCACCCGGGAAGACGTGATGATCCCGGTCGAGGAGCAGCTCATCGTGGAGTTGTGCGGGCAGTGAGGCGTTGTGGGCGGACCAAGCGGCATAGACGGGATAAAGGCCTGAATTCAACGGAGATAGGCGAATGCGAATCAGGTGGCGCGGCCTAGAGCTGCCAACACGGGTGGTCAACGATCAGGACGTCTCCACGCCGACCTACGGGAGATTCTCGGTCGAGCCGTTCGAGCGGGGCTTCGGGATCACGGTCGGAAACTCGCTGAGACGAATCCTGCTGAGCAGCCTGGAAGGCGCCGCGATCACGTCGGTCAAGATCGCCGGTGCAGAACACGAGTTCACCAGCCTCCCCGGCGTGCTCGAGGATGTGACCGACATCATCCTGAACGTCAAGAGCCTCGTCGTCAAGAGCCACAGCGAGGAGCCCCGGGTTCTGCACGTGCACAGCGAGGTCAAGGGCCCGGTGATGGCCGAAATGATCGACGCGGACCCCGCCATCGAAATCATCAATGCGAACGCCCCGCTGGCCACGCTGACCGACAACGTCGCGTTCGACATGGAGATGGTCGTCGAGACCGGCCGGGGGTACATCCCCGCCGAGGAGAAGATCGACCCCGAGGTGGACCAGGACGTGGGACGCATCTACGTGGACTCGGCCTTCTCGCCCGTCACGCGCGTACGCTATCGGACGGAAGACACCCGGGTCGGGCAGAGGACCAACTACGACCGCCTCGTCCTGGAGATCTGGACCAACGGCACCATCACGCCCGAGATGGCCATGGTCGAGGCCGGGAAGATCCTGCGAAAACACCTCAACCCGTTCGTCGAGTACTTCGAGCTGGGCGAGCAGATCGTCGAGTCCCAGGCCGCCGAGGTACCCCAGGACGTCGACACGGAGCTGCAAAGAAAACTCAACATGTCCGTCCACGAGCTGGAGCTGTCCGTGCGGGCGAACAACTGCCTGGAAGCCGCCGAGATCGAGGTGGTCGGGCAGCTCGCCGGGATGTCGGAGGCCGACCTGCTCAAGATTCGAAGCTTCGGAAAAACCTCTCTTCGGGAGGTCAAGAGGAAACTCCAGGACCTGGGCCTGTCCCTGGGCATGAACGTGCCGTTCGAGCCCCCGGGAGAAGGCGAGGAAGGCGGCGCCCGCTGAGAAGGGCCGCCGCAGAGACCGAGATTTTCTGAGACGATAAGGGCTCTTCCAGCATGCGTCACCGGATATCAGGCAAACGATTGGGGCGAACGACAAGCCACCGCATCGCGATGCGCCGGAATCAGGCGGCGTCCCTGTTCCAGCACGGCGCGATCCGGACCACCGAGGCCAAGGCCAAGGAACTCCGACGGTTCGTCGAAAAGATCATCACCACCGCCAAGCAGGGAACGCTCCACGCGCGCAGAAGGGTCATCGCCGAACTGGGCCGAAATCGCCGCGTGTTCGACGAGAACCAGGAGCCCACCGACCAGACGGTCCTCCAGAAGCTCTTCGACGAGATCGCCCCTCGCTACGCCGACCGGCCCGGGGGGTACACGCGGATCATCCGACTGGCCGAACGCCGGATCGGCGACGCCGGCCGCCAGGTCCTTCTCCAACTGGTCGAGGAGACCCCCTCCGGGGCCTCCGGCGAGGCCCAGGGGGCGTCCCGACGAAGGCGCCGAGCCGCCAAACGCCATGAGGCCGCCGCCGAGACCCCCGCCCCCGAAGCGCCCGCCGAGGCCGAGACCCCGGTGGAAGCCGACTCGCCCGCGCAAGAGCAGCCCCCCGCGGAGGCCGAGGACCAGGCCGCAACCGAAGGGGCGAACGAGCCCGAAGGCCAGGAGAAGGCCGACAAGGACTGATCGGTCGCCCGCCCGGACCGGAACGACGCCAAGACCGGGTCCCATCGCGTCGGAGGGGCGATGATGGCTGCACGAGAGGGCGAATCATGAGAGACCCCGAGTGCGTCTTCTGCAAGATCCTGGACGGGCAGATCCCCGCCGTCAAGGTGTTCCAGGACGACGCCTGCCTGGCCTTCCTGGATATCGGCCCGCTCGCCGAGGGGCACCTCGTGCTGATCCCCGCCGACCACGTCGTGACGGCGGATGCCCTCACGCCCGACCAGGCCGCCGCGATGCTGCGAAACCTCCCCGCCCTCGTGCGGGCGGTTCGGGCGGCCACGGGATGCGAGGGCGTCAACGTCCTTCAGAACAACGGGCGCGTGGCGGGCCAGGTGGTCCCGCACGTGCACTTCCACATCATCCCCCGGAACTCGGGGGATGCGTTTCACTTTAGCTGGCCGGCCGGAGAGTACGCCGATCACCGGGCCGAGGAGCTTGCCCAGGCCATTCGGCAGCAATTGGGCGGCGCGTGAGCCGGGCGGGTCCAAAGGAGATGTTCGTGCACCTTCGAACGATGGCCATCGGCGGG
>Ga0307379_10009333_pt1 | contig 13110 bp, 23 predicted proteins | sample UN2MG_FD_202237 | JGI IMG/M metagenome (GOLD analysis project Ga0307379, IMG submission 202237) | Soil microbial communities from Risofladan, Vaasa, Finland - UN-2 | ecosystem: Environmental > Terrestrial > Soil > Coastal area > Acid sulfate soil | place: Finland: Risofladan, Vaasa | collected... | reverse complement strand
TGAAGAAGTTCGTCGCCGGCAAGGGGAACGCTGACAAGGATCTGATGCTGAAAGAAGTCCTCAAGCGGTTCGCCCTCGACCTGGACAATCACAACGTCGCCGACGCGGTGGGCCTGCTCTACATCGGCCTGGCGCTCATCGGCAATTGGCAACCGACCACCGACCAGCAACGGGCCGTGGTTACCGCGGTTCGAAACAGTAACCGAACTCTTCTGGAATCACTGGAGTAAGATGCAGGATTATTACAATTGGACAACCGCCGATGAGATCAACTGGATCAACGAACTGTGCGCCAAGGGTCACGAGCAGACGCTCGTCAATTACGCTTACATCGTCCTGAACGACCTCCGCAGGTTCGATCCGACGGTCGACGTGGCCCAAGTTGCGGATGTTCTTCGAAGCAGGCTGGCAATGTTGCAACGGCCACTGACAGCGAAGATACCGGCGTTCACCGATGAAACGCCGATCGAAGAGATTGTTGTGCTTTGAGAATCTCCTGATGCCGAGCCGTGTACTACGTGAAGGTATTCTCGACAGCCGAGCGGTCAATTCGCTCTCCGAGGAGGCTGAACTTTTTTATTGGCATCTGCTCCTGGTGGTCGATGATTATGGCCGGCATGAGGCTGACCCGGAACTCCTCAGCGTGAAATGCTTCCCGCGGCGGTACGTGAAATTTGACAGTCACATGACGGGCAGATGCCTGACAGATGTCAGCAATGTGCTGACAGATGACGGGCAACCGCTTGTCACGCTCTACACGGTGGGGAATAAGAAGTACTTGCAGGTCAACAACTTCAATCAAAGAATGCGAGCAAAAAAAAGCAGATGCCCGTCACCTGACAGTCAGATGCCCGTCACGTGCCCGACAGATGACGGTCATATGACGGCCCCCCCGCGCGCGTGCGCGGCTTCGGAGTCGGAGGCGGAGTCGGATATCGGAGTCGGATATCGGAGTCGGACATCGGAGTCGGATGGCGATCCGGAATGGGACAGACTCGAGCGCGAATATCCTGGCGTCGTGAAACCTGATTGGGATTGCCAGTTGTTCATCAGTCTCGTCAAGACACCGGAGGATCACCTGACGTTCTGGCGCAACTTCGCGCTGTGGACGCGAACGCGCCAATGGCGAGAGGGGTTTATGCCCAATCTCGGGAATTTCCTTGAAAGCGGCCAATGGAAGAAATCGCCGCCGCCTGAGCCCGAGCGGAAGTCGGAGCGGGAGAAACTACTGGATTCGATATGATCCAATTACCTCCACCAAGCGAGGCTTTCGTCGTGATGCAGATGCGTCGGCTCGAGGCTCTCGATTTTCGACCGGCCACCGAGGAGTCACTCCGCGAGGTCAAGCTCGCCTTGCTGCGGGCGAAGCACAACCGCGAAGTTGAAGAGATCGTAACTACGTGGCTGGCAGAGCAGAGGAATTACCCAAAGCCTGCCGATGTTCACAATATGCTGTACTGCCGGCGAATCGACGAAGGCGAGGCAACGAAACCTCTCGGAGACGTTCACTGCTTGAACTGCCGCGGTACCGGCTTCCGGATCGTCGCGCGCGGACGTTACCAGGGCGCCGATCCTTGCTCGTGTAGACCAAGGGAGAAGCCATGAGCGACAAGATTTGCGGCTGCTGTGGGAACAGGCACCCTTGCGATTGTCCCACGGTGCAGTCTTCGCAGTTCCGGCGCATCGCGGAGCTGGAAGCCGAAAACGCCGTGCTCTTGGCGGACCTGTCCAGATATAGCCATGAGCGGGAGATGAACGCGGATGTTGCGTGTGCACTGCGGGAGCGTGACGCCGTCCTCAAGGAGCTGGCCGAGGAGAGTGCGCGGCTCGTGGAGGCATGTACGGCGCTGGAGGCCGAGGTTGGGAAATGGAAGCGTGAACGGGACTACTTTTACGTTGTTTCTGAAAAACAGATGGACGTGCGTGACGACGCCCTGAAGGCGCTGGCCGGGGAGCGGGCGAAATCCGAACGATACCGCAAAGAGGCACTCGATGCATTGTCGAAACTGGCCATTGCACAATTGCGGGCCGCCATCGACGCGGCGGGAGAGAAGTCATGAGCCGAACATTCCGTCAGTACCGCGACACAGCGACCAGGAGATTCCTCGAAACACGAGAAGAAGTAGACGCCGTGAAGTTTGACGAAGACCCTATTCTGCTCTCTCGCAGCAGCTCGAATAGAGGGAAGGCGGGAATCATTGATGGCAAGGCCGTTGAATACTGGAGAATTTCCGATGCGTTTATAGTCCCAGGGATGATTATATCACCACCCGAAAAAGATGCGATTGCCGACGTGCAGTCTCAGCGGGATGCCATCCAAAGCAGGCTTAACCTTCTTGACCGTTGGCTCAAACTAGCCATCGACGCGGCGGGGGAGAAGCCATGAAAAAGCGAAAACCCTCATTGTCTGAATTGCGGAGCGACCTGGAGCAACTTTCTCGGGACGTGGGCTATACGAGCGGGCGGGCGGCGCGGGAAGGCGAAAAGATAGCGCCCGAGCGGAGGGATTGGTGGGTATGCGAATTCAAAAGGATTCGAGCCGCCGTCGACGCGGCGCGGGAGGGCCAAGGATAATTTGTCCGCGCGGGCCATCTTGAATGACCGCTGGTTCACGCCGGCTGAACTCGCCGAGCGTCTTCACATGGAGCAGCAGACGCTGGCGAAGTGGCGCGCCCAGGCTCGAGGGCCGGTCGCGCTCAAGGTGGGTCGCAAGGTCTTCTATCCTGCCGGCGACGTCGAAACTTGGCTACAATCTCTGCGGAAGGGATCCAAGAGTGAAACGTCTAAAGAACCTCAGAAAACGTTACGGCCACTGGCATTACCGGGTGTGCACCGGGGGCCAGGAGCTAACCGGAGACACCGGCTTGGAGGCCACAAAACAAAACGTGAAGCGCGCGCAGGAGATCGCTGAACAGAAGCGCCAGAAGGCCAAGGCCGACTTGCTGCGCTATCAGCAGATCCAGCCCGCCGTGACGCTGTTCGCCGATGCCGCCGAAGAGTTTCTCGCCTGGGCCGAGGACGTCGAGTATCGCTCGAAGCCGAATACGGCGCACAGGATTCGTACCAGCTTCGCCAGTCTCGCGATGTTTTTCGGGGAGCGCCCGGTTGACGCGATTACACCGGGCGACATCGAACGCTACAAACACTGGCGCATTGCGGAGTGCGGCGTCCGCGACAGTACCTTGCGGAATGATCTGCTCAATCTGTCAGTGTTCTTTCGCAAGTGGGCGCTGAAATTCGGATGGGTCGAGACGAACCCGGTCGCGGCGGTCACCAAGCCGAGCGACGCCGAAGCCATCCGGATCTACGTGCTCACCGACGAAGAGGAGCGGATCTATTTCGAGAAGTGCGCCGAATTGAAAAAGCAGAATCTCCATGACGCCGCGCGGCTGATTTTGCTTCAAGGTTGCCGACCCGAGGAGATTCTCAGTCTGCCACAGGGCGCCGTCGATCTCGAGGGCGAGCAATTGCGGATTGCGGGCGGTAAGAGCCGTGCGGCGCGCCGGACCCTTGATCTGGTAGGCGAGACCGTCATGATCGTCTCCAGGCGGCTAGGATCGCCGGGAAAGTGGCTTTTCCCGAGCCCCCGGTATCCCGGCAGGCACATGACGAAGCTGAACGGCGTGCATGATAGAATTTGCCGCGAGGCCGGCCTGAGTTTTTGCCTCTACGATTTGCGGCATACCTTCGCGACGCGCATGGTGGAGGCCGGGTGCGATCTGCCGACGCTCGCCGGCATTCTCGGTCACAGCAGCCTCCGAATGGTGATGCGCTACGTGCATCCGACCGCGCAGCATCGGAAAGAAGCGATGAAGAAATACGAGGCGGCGATCAAGCCGCGACTGAAGGCGGTATGAGAAAAAAGCTACAAACCGAACGTTGGCAAAAGCCGCGAAGATTGACGAAACCTGAACGGCAGCAACTTTCCCTTGCCATTCGGGATCTTCGGGATCATCTAAATGAAAGTCAAGAGGTATTTGCACAACGCCTCTTTGTTTCGGTCCGTTCGATAGCCCGTTATGAAGGCAGCGTGTCTTTGCCCGCCCCGGAAGTCCTGCATCGATTGGCCTACATCGCGCATTACCGTCATGCGCCGATCTTGTTCGATGTCTTCGCTGGCGCTCTCTCTAAGGGATATGCTTTATCGATCGATCCGTTGGGCGATGAGGAGCAGGTCTGGTGTCGTATTATCTGCGCACTGCTTCGTCATCGTGAGATTTGCCAATGGGACGACCTCTCTGTGAGGATTCACGGCGCACTTGCGGGTCTTCGTAGGAACCGTGGCGATCTTGTTAGTGCCGATCTCGATGTCCTTGAGAGAGACTTTGAGGCCACTTGCGATGTTTGGGATCGCGAGCTTCGGAAGGCCCTTCAGTCGCACGGTCCGGTTTCCGGTCCGAGTCTTGGTCCGGTTTCTGGTCCGGTTTCGTCCAATGTTCGCCAGTTTGGTCAATCGGTGGACACCGAGGTCAAAGTTGCCGATCTAACTGATATGGAAGGAAATGCTATGGAATCAGATGGAGGCGCGGGTGGGAATCGAACCCACGAATAAAGGTTTTGCAGACCTTTCTCTAGTCCGTGTCAGGCTTTCTAGATTCAGGGACTTACAGATGAATCGATAGCCTTGGTCCGGTTTTCGTAGGACTCCCCCCGAGATAGGAGGTCTGTGCTGATGGGTGAAACGGCAATCCATGTGTGTCACCTGTTCGATCGGAGAAAGCAGCAGTGCCAATGGACGGAGCCCAATGGTAGGCGCTGTCCGGCGACGTTTGAGACTCCTTCCAAGAACAGGAAATATTGCACGATGCACCAGCATGAGAATAAGCTCCGGCAGGCGAACGACTTTATGCGTAAGCGCAAAGAGCGCCGGGAACAAGTCGGCAGCCGCCCGGTTGATTATCCTCCTGGTCGTCCGATCGGTTCACCGAATCGGAAGCGTGAGTATCTCGATGAAGTCGCCGCCGAGATGCGGGAGAAGTACAAAAAAAAGAAACCTCAACCGCCAACGCAGTTGCATCCGATTCGTCCGACCGTTCCGCGTCTAACCGAGATTCGGCGTCTCGTGGCCGAGGCGTTCGGAATTTCCTGGCGGGGCTTGCAGCAGCCGTCGAAACTTCCGGAGATCCGCGTACCGCGGCAGATCGCCATCTATTTTTGCCGCCAACATACCGGCCACACGCTTACAACGATTGGGCGCGCCTTCCACCAGCATCCGAGTACGATCGCGCATTCCGTCAGGCAGGGCCGCGCGTTGGCCGAGCGCGTCGATCTGCAAGCGATCATCAGCCGGATCAAGGAATCCTTGGCGGATCCGAAGAACTTACAATCGATTTCTTTGCGGAGTTTGGCGACGCGCCTGGATGCGATTACAGGAAAGCTCGATCAGCTTCTCGATCAGCGTCAGAAGGGGGCGGTTGCATGACGGTCGGCTCGCTATTCAGCGGCATCGGCGGGCTGGACCTCGGCCTCGAACGCGCCGGCATGGTGATCAAGTGGCAGGTTGAAATCGATCCGTTCTGCCGGAAGATACTCGAAAAGCATTGGCCAGAGGTAAAGCGACATGGAGACATCAAGGGACTCACCGGAGCAGAACTCGAACCCGTTGAGCTCATCTGCGGAGGATTCCCATGCCAGCCCGTCAGCCTCGCCGGCCGAAGAAAGGCCCAGTCTGACGAGAGATGGCTCTGGCCCGACTTCATCCGAGTGGTTCGCGTTCTACGACCGCGATTCATCCTTGTGGAGAACACGCCAGGCCTCGCTTCTGCCGGCGTCGAGCAAGACGAAGACGGCGAGTGGATCGAAGCCCGAGGACTCGCTCTGGGAGAGGTTCTCGGAGACTTGGCCGCGAGCGGGTATGACGCGGAATGGGATTGCATCCCGGCAGCGGCCTTTGGTGCTAACCACCTGCGCTACCGGGTCTGGATTGTGGCCTACGCTCAGGAGCACGGACGGCGAACGCGGCGGGCGGGGCGACTTGATCCAAGCGGCGAGGGGGAACGAGAACAAGCACTTCAGGATGCCGACGCTCACGAAATCCGACGCAGAGGGCGGGCCAGGCAACAGCGGGAGGGACGGCGGACTGAACCTGCGGACAGCTATCCGCGAATACTTACCGACGCTGACATCACGGGACTACAGGAGCGGCAAGAACAAGTCATGCTGGAACAACTCGCGTCCGCTCAACGAACTGCTCCCAACGCTTACGGCAAGAGATTCTCATCCGCAGGGCATCGAAGCGGCGAAACGGCGGAAGGACAAGTGGGGAAGCCGCAAGATCAGCACGGAATTGCAACTCATGCCGACTATGACGGCGAACCGCTGGTCTGGGCTGCAATCGCACGGGGAGAACGCCATGCTTGGACCGTTGAACCCGGAGTGGTGCGAATGGTACATGGGATTCCCAATCGGGTGGACCGAATTAGGGCCCTCGGCAACGCCGTCATTCCACAAGTAGCTCAATGGATAGGGGAGAGGATCATGGAGGTCGCCGCATGAGAATGTGTCCCAGGGTATGCCCCGCATGTCACAAGTGGTCACTACCGAGTCTTAAAGGTTCCGAGGATGCGGTGTGTTGTCAGAATCCGGATTGCGGCGTGATCTTCAACCGCGAGGATGAAGCGATCGGCTTCTGGAATGGGCACCACGTTGTATCGCTGCCGGAAAGGAAATCAGTGTGAATGACCTGAATCGCGTTTTGGATGAACAATGCAAGATCGCAACCTACGAAGGTCCGGATACTGATGGCGCACGTCGCGGTTCCGAGGACTGGCTGATGGAGGAGGCGCTGATCCGCACGAGCTATCGGGATTTTCTGTGCCGGAAAAAGAAACAGCACTTATCAACAGGATTCACCGTTCCGGATTTGGGGAGCTTTCTCTATCCTTTCCAGCGGCATATTGTTGATTGGGCGCTACGGAAGGGTAGAGCTTGCATTTTCGCCGATTGCGGGCTCGGCAAAACCCCGATGCAGTTGGAATGGGGGGCGCAAGTCTCGCGACGCACCGAAAAGCCAATATTGATTCTAGCCCCCCTCGCTGTTTCTCTTCAGACGCAACGCCAAGGGGTACAGTTTGGCATCCCGGTTACAGTTTGCCGCTCGATGGCCGATATCACAAGTGGAGTGAACATCACCAACTACGAAATGCTGCACCATTTCGATGCCACGGCTTTCTCTGGGATCGTTCTGGATGAAAGCAGCATCCTGAAGTCCTACTCGGGCAAAGTCCGGAATCAGATCATCGAAGCTTTCGCCCATACGCCCTGCAGATTGGCTTGCACAGCGACACCGAGCCCGAATGATTTTATGGAATTGGGTAATCACTCTGAGTTTGTAGGGGCTATGTCGCGCCCGTCAATGTTAGCGACTTTTTTCAATCATGATGGAGGAGAGACTAGCAAATGGAGATTGAAGGGGCATGCTGTGAAACCATTCTGGGACTGGGTAGCTTCCTGGGCCGTGATGCTACGCCGTCCATCCGATCTTGGTTATTCCGACCAGGGATTTGAACTTCCCGAGCTTCGCCGGCATTACCACACAGTTACGAGCTTCGCCCAGGAAGGTATGCTCTTTCCTGTAGAGGCCGAATCTCTTCAGGAACGCAGGGAATCCAGAATAGCAACCGTTGCCAAGCGCATTGATCTAGCTAGGGACTTTGCGACAGATGGAGCCCAATGGTTGATGTGGGGAGATCTGAATATCGAAACGAGATCCGCTGCCGGGGCGATTCCAGACGCGGTTGAAATATGTGGCGCTGATACAATCGGACGAAAGGAGAGCGTGATGCTCGGCTTTGCAGATCGTAATGTGCGAGTTCTCGTTACCAAACCCAAGATCGCAGGTTTTGGCATGAACTGGCAGAATTGTAATCGCATGGTCTTTCTCGGTCTCTCTGACTCTTACGAATCTCAATATCAGGCTGAGCGAAGATGCTGGCGCTATGGCCAAACTCAAGACGTGGACGTGCATTATCTCATAAGTGATCGGGATGGTGCCGTGATTCGCAACATCGATCGGAAGCGTCTTCAGGCCGAAGAGATGGCCGAAGAGATGATTGAAGGCATGGAGGGTCACCATGACGGTTAGTGGTCGGGGGTGGACGATGGCGCACGGGGATTGTGTTGAAGTGCTCTCCTCGATGCCGGCGAAATCCATCGATTATTCGATTTTCAGCCCGCCGTTCGCTTCGTTATACACCTATACCGATGACGAACGCGACATGGGCAACTGCCTAACCAGGGATGAGTTCTTCGCCCATTTCGGTTTTCTGGTGCCAGAACTCTTTCGCGTAACGCGACCGGGCCGACTCCTTTCTTTTCACTGCATGAATCTCCCTCTGACGAAACAGCGCGATGGTGTTATCGGGTTATCTGATTTTCGCGGTCAACTTATTCGAGCCTTTGAATCCCAGGGGTGGATCTTCCATAGCGAAGTCTGCATCTGGAAAGATCCAGTCACGGCAATGCAGAGGACAAAAGCAATCGGCCTTCTGTGGAAACAACTCAAGAAAGATTCCTCGCTCAGCAGGCAAGGCATCCCCGACTATCTCGTTACAATGCGCAAACCGGGTGCCAATCCGAAGCCGGTTCACCACACAGCAGCCGGCTTTCCGGTAGCTGTGTGGCAAAAGTGGGCCTCTCCGATTTGGACAGATATCAATCCTTCAAACACGCTTCAGTACACCCATGCGCGAGGCGAAAATGATGAGCGCCACATCTGCCCGCTTCAACTCGATGTTATTGAACGCGCGATCACATTATGGTCTAATCCCAATGATCTTGTCTTATCGCCCTTTGCCGGAATTGGTTCTGAAGGTTACACGGCAGTGAAGCTCGGTCGCGGATTTCGCGGCATCGAACTCAAAAAAGAATACTTCGAGTGGGCGGTTCGTAATCTTCGGTCTGGAGAGCTTGCCGCTAAACAGAAAACGATTTTTGATGAGGGACAATCAGCATGAGCCAGTCTTTCTCGCTCGTCTCTTGGCTTATCCGGATCCATCGATCCGATAGCTGCATCGATCACAAGAGTTCAAACTGGTACGCCCTCGCCGAAGACTGGAAGGGCTCGCATTGCCCTTATCCGCAGTTGCCGGCGTTTGCGAGACGTCTCTTTGATTGGCGCGTCGACGTCGCCCATCGCCAGCATCAAAAGTGGCAGCAGTTCGGAAAGCGTATCTACGGCAACTGGTGGATTGGCAAGCGGGGTTCATTCACCTGGATCACCTGGGCACTGAACTGGTTCTTTGTGCGATGGTTCAGCCACCGGCAGCGCGGTAAGAATTGGTGGTTCCATTGCGCGAACTGCGGCGAGCGGTCTTTCTATACGCTGAAAAACGAGATGTGCCGGGGCTGTGGATTTTATTGGCTGGCGAGGGATGGCAAGCCGTCGCGCTGGTCAGCGTTGAAGTTCGCGCGCTGGCTCGAGGCTTTCATCGAGCGGTTGCGGCATTGGCGGCGCTACGGCTCCGATGCCCCGTTTTGAAATGGTCGGATGTCAACTACTACCGCACATTTCTGTTGAATCTTTCACTGGAAGAAGTCCTCGATATCCTCAGCACTGAAAACGCGCTGGCCGGTGTTCAGCGTGTAGCACCTGAGTTCCAAGTCTCCGATTCGCAACACGCCTTCATGGGTTGCGTAGAGTAGATCGGACGAGTGATCGACCACGCCCCGGCGTGGCTTCCATTCAATCCCGTCGAGCATCATTTCGATCAGCGTTTTCATTTCAGCCTCCCAGATGAATCGGCGTGGTCAACTCGCCGGGGTATTGCTCCCATTTCCATCGGCTGCCGTCTTCCTCGACCAAGTAGCTCCGCGTTTCGGTTCGATAGGCCGAATCCTGCTTGAAGAAAAACGCGAGCGCCGGATCGTACTGCTGGCAGTGATCGCGGATCTTGCGCGCCCAGGCCATCTCCATCTTGCGGAAGTTCGGCCCGCTTTCCCCGCCGACGACCGCCCACTGGAAGCCGTTGAGTTCCCCCGGTTGCAGGTCAACGTCTTCCCACAGCGGCTCGCAGCTCACCCATCGGATCTGTGTCTGACAGGAGCGGAGCGCCTTCAGGCGGTACTTCGCGCGCTTGTGGCCGACGCTGGTTCCCATCCAGATGTTCGGAGCCCACGGACCCGGCCAAGTTCCCGCGCGTTCCGGTCGCTTCGTGAGGATCTGATAGACGTGCTGCGGTGTGTCGAGCATGACGTTCCAGATCTGCCGAATGAACTCGTCAGGCACCAGCTCGTGATAAAGATCCGACATGGAATTGACAAAGATCCGCGTCGGTTCCTTCAGCTTGTAGGGCGCCCGCAGCCGATCGGGGTGCAGAATGACATTCTGTTCCGCGTGCTGGGCGGTCCACGGAAACTTGCTCCAGCCGCGCTTCAGGCTGAGGGCCTCGGCGTAGCAGTGGATACAGTCACCATCCACTCTCGAGCAGCCGGTGACCGGATTCCAGGTCACCTTCGTCCAGCCAATTACTGTTTTTCCCATTCAATTTCCAATCTGAGCGTCCTGTATCTCGCTCACCCTGCCCGCTCAAATGAGTGGGCAGAGCGCGCGGGACTCAAGGGTTAAGGGTTTGGCGAGTGAGTCACGCGCTAAGCCTGTTCATTCAGTGTCTTCTCCGCTTCCCGCTACTTCAGCCCTCGCCAGTGCAATGCGGGCGTCGATAACGGTTCTGCATTCATCGGGATTCGCCCCGACGCCTCGCAGATGCTCGCAGTAATAGGGGAGCATCCGCTTCAGCGCCGCGTATAACTTCGGCGCCGCCGCATGGAGCGGGCAATGCTTGATGTGGATACCGGAGAATTGCTCTCGTGCCTCTCCGTGGTCAAGCTCCCGAATCCCAACAGCCCCGCAGCCGCACGGCAGCGGGTTTGGAGTCTGCTTCGTTTTCTTCGTCATCGTTCCCTCCGTAGTTCGATTTCGTGCTGGCGCTGTGCCCGCTCCAGATCGCGGAGCTCGAAGTCGAGCACCTGGGCCTCGACCACGGAGACGATTTCCGTATCGCGTTTCACCGCCGCTGGACATTCGCGGACGTTATCTACCGCTGTCAGGATTGCGGCGCTGGTGGTGAGCCGCTGCCGGAGATTCGTGATATCTTCAATACCTTTCATCTCCCTTAACCCCTTTCTTTTCTATTATATCGCGCCGAGGTAGTGCAGCGCAACACTTCCGAGAAGTTTTTTTCGCTCTTCTTCGTTCGCGCCGATTCTGTTGGTCGATAATCCGCTGCTCGATCATCCCGTCGTAGCGATCGCTCTCGGCATCGTAGAAAGCCTCGACGTCAAAATCTTCGTCATCGCGGAAGCGCATCAGATCATCTCCTTCCGAAGCAATCGGAGCGCCCGCGCGTGCAACTGTGATACGCGGCCTTCGCTGACGTCGAGACGTTCCGCGATCTCCCGCATGGTGAGCTGGTCCCGGTAGTAGAGTTTCAGGATTCGTCGGAGTCGCGCCGGCAGCTTGCCGACATGTCGCCAAACGTCAGCCTGGATCGCCAGCCGCTCGGGGCTTATGGTTCGATCCGGCAGCGTGCGCGTCGCCGTCTCGAAGTCCGTCCGTTTCGGCTTGGTTCCGATTCGTCGCGTGTGGTCGCTCTCGCGAATCGTATCGAAGATTCCATACCGAATCTTGAAGATCAGGTAACAGGCGAGTCTGTCCGATCGTTCCGGTTGATACTTATCGAGCGCCTGGAGCATCGCAAGCGTGCCGATCGAGCGGAGATCCTCCCGGCGCTTCCGCCAGTGTTTCGGCAGACGTCCGTTCAATTGATTGATCGCGATCTCGATGAGTGGCCGGAACTCCAGTATGGTTTGATTCCGTTCAATTACTGTCATGATGCCTTCCTGCCTCCCTTTCAGTCGCCCCACTCGTTTTGAATGGGGCCGCTGAACGGGAGGGGCCGAAGCCCCTCGCTTCAGTTCCGAACCACGCCGAAGTCGAAAATCACCGGGGTTCCATCCTGCCGGATCGCCCAATTGGTATGAGCTTCGATTCGAGCGCCGATATAGAGGGCGCCGAGGTCGCGGATTCCGTAGCGCGCGGCAAGCTTATAAATCTTCGTGAGCGACGCCTTATCAGTCGTGGCGTTTTCCCGAAGCTTCTCGCGCTTCTCGATGATCCAGTGATGCTTCACGCCGTCCCGGTCGACGAAGCCCGTTTTGAGGATGCGCGGGAAGTATTGCCGATCCTCGGGCCGGATGCGCGCCAAGGTGTCAATTTCCACTTTGCATTGATCGGTCGCCCACTCGCCCTCATGCGCCCGGTGATCGATTTTCAGAACCAGATCACCGATCATTGAGGTGAGCCGATACGCCCGCCGCAGTTCCTCGCCGGTCTTGCCGTTCAGTGTCGCCTCGCCGGAGTCGTCCAAGGTCACCCGGTAGCCGCCGGCCCGCCGTGTCTTCCACGCCTTGTGTGCTGCGGAGCGCCCGTTATCGCCCCGGCTTATCCGGGTCGCCCAGGCTTTCAGTGCTGCCGTAGGGGTCGCCATCACGAAACCGCCTTTCGTGGCCGACCGAAGCGCCGGGGTCTGAGCGCCGCCGCCATCAATTCAGCTCGGCGCCGTTCGCAATCGCGGCAGGTGCCTTTTCGTTGAATCGCCGTCCCGCAATATGAGCAGTGCTCGCGCGGGATTTTCGAAACGATCAGGAACGTCATGACGCCGCCCTCAGTTCCAGGTGCTCGGCGACGAGTCGTTCGCGGACCCGCCCCAAGATCAGAAAACCCGTTTCGGAATGCTCGCCCTTATGCGTCGGCGTGTGGTACATCCCGTTATGTAGTGCTGTGAGCAGGTGATAGGCGCTGAGAACCGCCGCTCGGTTGATTCTGTTCAGCTTCTCGTTTGCCATTCCCTTAACCCTTTCATTTTTTATTATATAGGAGAATGTCCCGCACTGCAATAGGTCACCGCGCTATTTCCGAGAATATTTCTCGTTTGTTTTGAATGCTTTACCCGGATTCGGCATTCCTGCACTGTGAAAGAAAGCCTCTCTAATCTATGGTTTACGGAGGTCGCGGCGGTCACGTTGCTGTAATCTATTGAAAATAGGTGCTTTAGATGGGTTGCACGGACGTTTCGGAGTGAACCCCATGCCCGTAAATGGTTGAAAGCAGGA
>Ga0307379_10009327_pt1 | contig 13115 bp, 27 predicted proteins | sample UN2MG_FD_202237 | JGI IMG/M metagenome (GOLD analysis project Ga0307379, IMG submission 202237) | Soil microbial communities from Risofladan, Vaasa, Finland - UN-2 | ecosystem: Environmental > Terrestrial > Soil > Coastal area > Acid sulfate soil | place: Finland: Risofladan, Vaasa | collected... | reverse complement strand
GGTCGGCTATGAAACAAAGATGCTACAACAAAAATAGACCACGACACAAAGACTGGGGTGGGCGTGGCATTTGTGTTTGTGATGCTTGGTTACATTACAGGACATTCGAAAAGTGGTGTCTTGATAATGGTTGGCAACTTGGATTGACTATAGATAGAATAGATGATGATGGTGATTATAGCCCAGAGAATTGCCAAATAATAACTAGGTCAGAAAATAGCAAGAAGAAGAAAGCAGTGCCATTGCGTGGTATAGATGGTCGTTTTTGTAGCCAAACAAAGTACTTGACAATCTACTAGGCGTGTGCTAAGATCAAGACAGTAGAATATGGTAGAAAGGAGGTAAAAGCCAGATGAGTAAGCGACTAGACCGAGAGCGAGCCGAGTCTGGGTGGATTTACCGTAATGGGCACTTAGTCAACAAGGAAGAATGGTATGCGGCAAATCTGACACCTGAGATGCGGGCACGGCGTCAGGTTGGAGTTGACAAAGCAATAGCACAAGCAATGGCTGACAAACTTGACCCAAAGGATACTGATGCAGTCATAGCCGAAGCTGAACTCAAACATCCAACAATAGCCTACCATTGCACAAAGTGTGGTAAGTGGCATATTCGTGGTAAGATACACCAAGACCATTGGCAGTACCAGGACATTCTTATGAAGGAGGCATAAATTGTATACCGATAGGAATTTCAAGACCAAAAAAGCACTCAAAGAAGCGGTTGCGGCTTACCTTGACCAAGAGCAGAAGAGGAAGGATGGCACACTGTATTATAGGCACATCGAAGTGCAGCCAGTAACCATCTTTGCTCCAGGGCTTGGTAGTCCGAAGGAAAATGGCACCGATTTTGTTGAGGGTCCACATTACCCTGCGGCACACACTTGGTATGCTGAGGTAACTATGGTTGACGGCTGTGTAGTCAAAGTCAAGTAGTGCTGTTCATAAGACGGCACAGAGAAAGGGGGTGATTAAAGCCTACACTTAAAGCTGAAGAGCAGAACTAACGGCATTATAAATTTAGAATTAGGAGAAAGCGGGCACGGTTCCGCTTTCTTCTGTTCACTATTGTGGCGGTTTTGCCAGAGGTTGGCAGTCTGTTCATTAATTTTGCCACAATACGAGTAACGGCATTATTGCCTAAAATTGGCAAGTGCATGACTGCCAATGTGCCAGCCAAATAAAGTACTTGACAAATTTGCGGCACTGTGGTATGATCTTAGTAGGATATAAAGGAGGTAATAAAATGTCTACATACAATGGTGAACCAAAACAGGTAGTATTCAGAGTACCGAATAATTCAGAAGGAGTTGAGTTTTATAATCATATCAGAAAATACCTTAATAGGGAAACTTACAGAATGGAACGATACGGTAGACGTAAGAATCGGAGACAGTTTACTAATTCTAGTCATCCTAGAATTGCTGATTCAGAATGGTTTAGTATTTATATTAAAGAGAAGTAAATAGATACCTAAGTTATTAATTAGTTTATAACAGGAAGAGTAGCTTTACGGCTATTACTTCCTGTTCATGTTTGCGGCGATTTTGCCAGGTCTTAGGTTACTGTTCTATTTTTTTGCCGTAATTTTGCGTAATGGCAATTTTGCCAAGATCAGGTGATGGCTCGCTGTTCAGCGTGGCAAAAAATAATTTACTTTACATAAAAACATGGCGAACTTTACATAAAATCCCGTACTAATGCTATTATGGAAAGTGCTTATGTAAAGCGATTTAGTTTTAGTTTACATAATCTTAGACTAAACTCATTATGTAAAGCTAACTTTATGTCTAATTTCGCACAAAGACCCTTATGTAAAGTTCGTACGTGCGGATAACTTTATGTAAAGTTTGGTACGATTTGCAGTCTGGTTTTATACCTTACCCTATAAACTGAACCGCAATCAAGGTAAGTATACAGTCTAGTACTATAGTACTATATGAATACCGCAAAATAAAGCTTGACATACCCTGTAAGTGTGGTATACTTATAGTATAGGAGTATGAGTATGAGACAGTAAAAAACCAAGTAGCAGGGGTAACAAGCTACAGAGTGCAAAATCCACTTAAATGCAGAGATTGTCAATTTTAACGACATAGCAAAGTGTGGACGGTAGATATTGAGTAAACTATCAAAGCTATAACAAAATAGCAAAGCATAGCAAAATAAAATTGAATGAGGTTTAACGTGGACAACAACACTAAAACAGGAATTTCCCCAAGCACACTTGGACGTGAACGCAAACGCTATCAAGAGATGTCACAGCTTGACGGAGTAACAAAAAAACAAATCCAAAGTCAAATGAAACTGGACGCACAGCGGTATGCAAAGAAGCTAAACAAAGAGATTAGCTTTGAAGATTACAAAGCTGATATTGAGACGCTACCCAAAGCGTCAAATACGGGTAAGCGTGAAGCTGACAAGGTAGAACGTGATACCCTTATCCTGGAGACGCAAGGAATTAACGCTATCGCTAACCTTGCGATACAGTCAACACGTGGTGAAGTAGTCCTAAGCAATGCTGACAAGGTGTTAGCATTCGATTGCTTGGGTGATGCTGGTAATACCCTTGCGACACACATGGTAAACGCATTCGATAAGGTCGGTGCGATGACCATGATACACGCACCTAACGGGTTGCTGTGTGTGCACATAGCAGGATGGGAGGACGGTAGCAAAAACTACCGATTCCAGTACGCACCCCGTAAACTACCTATTACCAAGCGTAGCGGATATAGGGATGATAGCTTTACAGCACCCGTATTCGAGATACCAAGAGCAAAGGTAGTCAAAGCACCCAAAGCACCAGAGGTTGCACCAGAGGTTGCACCAGAGGTAACACCAAGCTAATAGCTTGACTGTATTCTGCTAGTCTTGACAGTATAATAATAAGACTAGCAATATTATTAAAAAAAAGGGGGGATTATATGTTAGATAAACTACCTAACACTATAACGGAATTGCGCATATTAGCAATGCTATCAAATGATAAACTAATAACACTAACGGACGATGAGAAAATTCTAGCATGGGATAATGTATATAATCCCACTATACCACAACCAGAACCATTTGAACCAGAACCAGAATCAGAACCATTTGAACCAGAATCAGAACCATTTGAACTTAGGTATAATCCGTATTCTTACTTAGACAAACTCGAATATAAGACTAGTCACACCATAAATATAGCATGGTATACAATAGACAATATACGCAAGCTTGATAGCTTGAGAAATTAGAGGAGGTTGACATAACATGGTTAGTTTATTAAACTTACCACTAGATTTGATAGCATCAATACTGGTAATCGGTGGTGTAGTGTTTGGTATAGGTTGTATACTAGCATTATATCAGTACATAAAAAGTTGAGGTAATAACATGACCTATTATGCGCTAGTCAACAAACTGGTAAATGTGGGGTATGGTATAATGTATAACACCTATGTCAGAGTAATGTATCCTGTTGGAGTCGGTAATACTTACATGCTATACACCGCAACGCTTGGAATGAATTAAAAACGGTGTGCTTTGTTTGTAATGCAATTGTAATACATTGTATGTACTAACAGGGTACACCGTATGCCCCCCGCAGTGCTTTACATAAAACGGGGGTCTGCTTTACATAACGCAATGGTGTGTTGGATCAACTAGGCTAATAACTTTTTCAAACTTCATTGTTGCGTTAAATACTTATCGTAAATGTGGTATTAATGCTTAGAGCAATTAAGCAATTAGTCTAATGGACAACTCACCTGTAGTGTGGTATGATAAAGATGGAGGGTAGAGGAGAGGTAATTTTTTGGAGGTACTATTATGGATGTCTTACTTATAATTGCTCTAATGATTGTGATACCAGTTATTCTGTTTCCTGCGGCTTTTGTGTGGTACTTAAATATTGGTGGTATATTGACTGTTTGGAAGGAAAGAATGGTTAGAGAGACTAGACGTAAGGTTCTACGTAAAGTAGATGCTTAGGCTTGACATCTAGGTAGTTGTATGGTATAATATATATAGAGGTGAGATGGATAAGTACCATGTGCATGTATATATGATTCAAGGGTTATCAGAGGTTGATGTTACTGCTTGTTGCCCTGTTCAAGCTAAAGAATTAGCTCTGGAGCAAGTTAAGGATTTATCATTTGGTGAGTCCGATTGTAACTACATTGCTGTTGCTTTTAGAGAGGAAGAATGATAACTATTTACAGTACTGGAGCATTCGGAGAACCATATCGTGTTGAAGTAGATGATGCTTTGCTAAAAGAGGTTATATCTGCTCAACGTCAACTTAGAATGTTGCCTTGGAATGGTGAAATGTTCTTGCCTGTTCCAATCGTACCGTTGGGTGTAGATAAAAAGCTTAATGCTGAAATTGTGGTGGGGAAGAGTTTGGTGTCTATTTGTATCGAGGGTCCTGAAGGACGCAAGTCGTTGTTAGACTATCCTGACAACTTACTCACCATTTCAGACGTTTACGTGAGTCGTGGATTTGAGTACGACCTAAATGACCATGTTTTTAGCTTAACATCACATGATATAGACATGATAGATACTTGGATAGTACTTAAACATAAAAAATTGGAAAATAGTTAAAATATCTCACTTTGAGTGAGGATTAAAATGGTCTGATGGGCTGTTAATCGTTAATGATCGATCAGGTGGTATAGTATGAAAGTTAGATTCTATAGTAACCCAAAAAGTACAGGGTGGTTAGGTTGGATTGAGAATTGCCGAGAGAACGTGGTGGCGTTCATTCGTCTTGATGGTTCTTTGGTTTTGATTGGTAATCACGGGGGTGCGTGGTTTCGACAGGATAACACTGATATACATAAGCAGGTAATCTTTGGTGAAAAGATTTAAACAGCACCAAAAAACTAATTGACAAAGTTAAATTATTTGTAGTTCTAGAAAAAGGACTACTCTTCCTCGATGAGAGTGTTGAGTCTCTTGTGGAAGACCGTTTCTCAACAAAAACACCGTATCCAGTAGCGGTATAACTCATGGATGCTCAACATTGAAGTTGTTGCTTAATAGGTGTTGATAAGACATAAGTAAATAAGTCTGTAGAAAATGTGTAGTAGATTATTTTGGACGGGGAGTTCGACTCTCCCCCACCTCCACATGAAAAGTAGAGAAATCATAATTAAAGATGATGAGAGTGCTTGGTTCTCGTGTATGCAATGCGATGCTACTGATTGTAGTAATTGTCCTGTAAGATTTATCTGTTTAACTACTAAGAACGAATCTATAATAGTAACCTGTCCAGTAGGGAAAGTAAACGATAAAATAAGAGAACTCAATAACTACCGTTGGAGGCTAAGGGATGGAAGCTCTAGGGCTAGAGCGAACAGACATAACGGTGTGTAAGCACTGTAAATACAGATTTTTCTGTTTTACTACAAGAGAGACGGTTCCATTAGATGGGTTATGTAGTGAGATAGGATTCGGGGAATTGTCTTACGAAACAGTAAAGCAGATGCAGACAGAAAAAGCGAAAAAGCAGGGACGTTACTTTCCCACAAATAAAGCGGATTAGTCCGCTAGGTGGTGGGACAAATATTGGACGGACCCACGTGGACCAATAATGGAACAAAAGCAGAACTATACCAATGTACCAATCTGTCCTAAATGCCAAAAAGTTATGGTATATTTATACACTGATGTAAGAAGATGGAAATCTGCTTGGAAGTGTAGAGAATGTGATACCAATGCAGTAACAATTGGTTATCCAGAGGAAGATGAAGGTGACCCTAGTAAACGACCAATAATATTCGTAAGTACTTTAAAATATTACGAGTTTATTATTATGCCTGGAGACTGTTATGAAAATAGAAAAACTGGAGAAAATTATCTCAGGTTACAAAACAAGCAAGCCAAAGTTTCGGGGAGAGGAGGTGGAGAACAAATCTCTACCGTTTATGCTCTCTACTTTTAGGAAGTTAATAAAGGACGAAGTTCCACCGACGCAGGAAGAGTTTATTAACACTTTCAGAACTGAGTATCCTGATTTAAAATTAAGAGGAATTGTGTCAAGACTAAAGAGAGCTTATTTGTCCTACGTTCGGGAGTATCACCTTGGTTATCTTTTAAGAAAGCACTTTAAAAAAGTTATATACAATGAGAAATTAGACATAAACGGTGTGGATTATGTAATCTACTATCGTGGGGTTAAATTTAATATTCATGCATATGTTAACACTGAAAATGGTAGATATTGGAGAGGTGTTAAAAATGGAAGACACAATTTTCGTGGTGAACATTTAGATATTCCTATGGACTTGGACAAGGGTAAACGTTGTGGCAAAATTATTCTTTACACTGATGACCACGTAAACAAATTAAAAGAAGAGATGAGGAAGGTTGCTGATGAAAAGGTTAAAAAGAGTAGTGAAAAAGTTTCTATGTAGTATAGGGTTTCATGGAAAACTTATTCAAGACGGCAGAACAGGTTTCACTGATTATGTTACTTGTTTGTGGTGTTCAAAGAGCGTGAAAAAATGATTTGCGACATTTTAAAGGCTTCGTCAGATTTAGTTGTGACATTTGAAAACCCATTAGCAAAAGTGATCTTAATAAGATCATAAAATTAGATCAATAGAGATCCTAATTAGATCTTGATCTTGGTTCGAAGGAAGAGTATGAGTGACGGAAACGCTAAAAAAGATATAATAAAAGCTTTAGAAAAGCATCGGGATGAAATTACTGAAATTATTGAAGGTTTTGAGGGACTAGATGAGAGTGATGATGGACGATTAAATCGAATACTTGCCCAAGGAATAGTTATTACCGTGTTTGAGTTTGTTGATGGGTTTGTTAATACTGAGATAAATATTCATAATTTTATGAGAGGGAGAGGATAATGGATTGTTATTTAAAAAAACACTTAAAAGAAGAACACGCAACTATGCGAAATCCTATGTATGAGAGTGTTGTATTTACGTGTCCTGTTTTTGAGCGTCAGATTTGTATGTGGTGTTGTCTCCATGTCCGTGCCGTGTCAAATCCGATGACTAAGAACTACGCATCTGACCAACATCCAAACTATGCTATCAAAACACCAGAACTTTCTGGTAGACGCCTTGACAGTGTTTGGGAAACTTGTGCTCGTTGTCACAATGCGTAGACTTGATAGCGGTGAGGTGTGTAAATAAATGTTGAGGTTTATGGAAATGGTAAAACAAATTGATGTTATAGACATTGTAGAGCTTACTCCCAATGAGGTAGTAGCGAAAGTTAATACCGCAACTGTACCAGTTACTAGAGCTAATGCTGTAGATGCCGAATCCATCTTTGATTGGGAAGACGCCGTTTTTGGTATCAGAGATGCTTGGAAGGGCAAACCTGATAAGGAAAGAGGAGTTATCTTTAGCGAACCTGTAAGTGGACAGATGGTTGTAATTGATATACACAAAAGAGCGGATGGTCAATACGAATTTAGTTATGATGATGACCCTGTAGTGTAGTATTAATTTCTTTGGGGGCTAGTTATGGCAAGGGATGAAGGGAGGAAAATAGATAAGACTCATAGCCCCGAAGATGCTGGTGCTCATAAGGTTGGTTTAAATTACGTTTTCAACCCTGAGACTGGGGAGTTCTATCCAGAAAGTGGTGACCTTTATTCGGCTATACCACAGTTACACCGAAAGGATGTGATAGTCGTTGATACTGAACCTACAAGCTCTGAGATTGGGGTAGATTGTAGAGGATTTAAACATTGTAGATTTGATATTAAAGTTACGGGAGAAAATGTTACTTCGTTGAAAGTAGAAATTTTGCGATGGAACATTACAGCCGAGGAGTGGTTCTTCGGTGGATTAGTAGACTTGTTGGACAGTAAGTCTTTTACAGTTAAAGGTGGAGCAGTTAGTTTGATTGAAGACGAAGCATTTGGGGCTATACTTTTCTTGAAAGTAAGAGAGTTTGTTGGTGATAATTTTTGCCTTAATTGTTGGGCTGTTCTTTGTTAGGCTTGACAATTAAGTACTTATATGGTATAATGAAAATAGACAGATTAAAAAGGGAAGTTGCAAAATTAAAAGAGAAAACCGCCGAGTTTGTGGCTCCAGGGTTTTCTTACTACGAGCAGGAACTTATCAGGAGAGTTATAAAAGCTGTTTTCCACCAAATCACTGGCAGTAGTGATATTAGTACAGCCAAAGAAATTCTAAAGAAAACGGAGTGGTTAGATGAGGAAATTGAACTTGAGTTATGACAGCATAGGTATGATTAGTTTTGAGTTTGAGAGGAGAACTCTTCGAGATAACAGAGTAGTGTTATTAACAGGTGAGGTTGATGCTGGAACTGCTCATGAGTTTATTGAGGATATACATGTGTTATTACACGAAGAGTCCAGAGACCCAATTACAATTATAATAGCATCACCTGGTGGGGACGCTTTCTCTGGTTTTGCTATGGTTAGGGCTATTAAGTTAGCTCAAAAGTGTGGTATTAGAGTTATAGGTGAGGTTCATGGTTACGCTTGTTCTATGGCGTTTTTTCTACTACAGACTTGCGATGAAAGAATAATGGGCAAACTTGACATTTTGATGGCTCACGGTATTACCACTGGTTTTACTGGGGATATGAGAAACATTGAGGCAGAAACTAAGTTACTTACTTACTGGCATACAGAGTGGGCTAATTTGGTTGCTAAAAGATGTATTGGTGAGCACACTGAATCTGGATTCTGGTTTGAGGTTTTCAGAGATAATACTCCTCAGTGGTATACTTCTGACGAGTGTGTGGAAATGGGGCTAGTGGACAAGGTTGATGATAATAGTTAACACAAAGAAAATCCACCCAAAAGCAATAGTTCCCAAAACAGCTACCAAGGGTTCGGCTTGTTTTGACTTGTATGCTTGCGAAGATTTTGTTTTAGGTAATGGTTACTTCCATAGGACTAGAACTGGTCTCATTTTTGAGATACCTAAAGGGTGGAATATGAAGATATACAACAGAAGTGGGATGGTAGCTAGAGGTATTATAATTCCCAACGCACCTGGGATTATAGATTCTGATTACAGGGGAGAAATTATTGTTCTGCTTTATGGTTTATTTATGAAGAGACAAGAAATCTTCCAGATCGGTAGTAAGGTGGCACAGGGCGAGTTAGTAAGAGGAGAATCTGTTGGGTTTAACGTGGTCTCTAGTCTATCGAACACCGAACGTGGTTCTGGTGGATTTGGTTCAACAGGTAAATAAAGGGGGCAAGGAATGGAAAAGGAATATTCGGTCTACTTAGCTGGCAGGATAGCTAATTTAAGTTATGATGAAGCTATGACTGACAGAGACGTAATGATTGAGAAACTAAGTACAGTTGGTATTAAGTGTCGGACTCCAATGCGGGGTAAACAGCATTTAGTGGGGACGCAGAAAATCACTGGTGATGCTTTCAAAAATGGTCTTACCATACAGGAAGTTATTCAAAGAGACCTGAGCGACGTGGAGAAAGTTGATGTTGTGTTGGTTCTTACTGGAGATAACGCTAGTTGGGGCACTGCTGCGGAGTTTTGGTATGCAACATGGATTACACGTACACCAACACTTGTAATCGCAAAAAACCATGTTGGTGGTTGGTTAGAATATTATGCTACCAGAATTGTACCAGATTTTGATGCTGCCGTTAAGGTGTTGCAGCATTGGAAGAAGTATTGGAACGGTGAGGGAGTATATAATACGAGGTAAAAAACTATGAGTGGTAGATTTGGTTGGGGTTCTACGCCCCTTATACATATATTGACTGACACAGATATTGATGCTCCAGGTGAAGGAAAAAGGATTTGGATAACCGATTTATTTATCGAGTGTGGTGCTAATACTAGTATAGGTCTTAGCGAAATTATTAGTGCGGAGGTTATAATCCCCAGTGTTCAGAATATGGACCACACCTTTGCTGCCCCTATAAAGTTGGGTGATAATGTTGGTGTTTCTATAGACATTACTGGGGTAGGTTCAACACGTATTGTAATTGGTTACTACATAGAAGGGGCGGCACACAATTAAATGAGAGTAATAAAACGAGATGGTAGGATTGTCAAGTATAATCCTGAAAAAATAGTTGTTGCCGTAACCAAAGCAATGAAGTCAATTGGTAAGACGGATGACGAGATTGCACAAAATATTGCCACCGTTGTCACTGATAACTTGGATGGTGGTAGAGAGGTATCTGTAGAAGACATTCAAGACAAGGTTGAAGATGCCCTTATTAAGCTAGGTGACGCTCAGTTAGCAAAAACATATATTTTATACAGAGCAAAAAGAGCCGAGGTTCGTGGGTTCAGAGAAGCCATTGGTATTGAAGAAGATGCGCTTAAATTGGGGGTTAATGCTTTAGCTTTACTAGATAAGAGGTATCTTAAAAGTTTTGATGGAAAAAAGGAAACTCCGTCACAAATGTTCCACAGGGTTGCTAATCACGTAGCATCGGTAGAGAAGACATTTGGTGGTAGTCCTGATTACTGGGGTAAAGTATTCTATAACTTAATGGCTAACCAAATATTCTTGCCGAACACACCGTGTTTAGCCAATGCTGGTAATCTTGATTTAAATTATTTGTTTGCTTGTTATGCATTTGAGGTTGGTGATTCTATGGAGGACATACTGCAAACAGCTAAAGACTGTGGTATGGTTCAAAAGACTGGCGGCGGTGTGGGTCTCAATTTGTCCAAACTAAGACCATGTGGTGATAGGGTTAATACAACTGAAGGTATCGCTAGTGGACCTATTGACTTTATGAGGATTTATGACACAGTAAGCGATGTCATCAAACAAGGTGGGATTAGACGTGGTGGCAATCTAGGATTATTGTTGGTCAACCACCCAGATATAATTGATTTTATAAAATGTAAGAATGATGAAACTAGACTAAACAACTTCAATATTTCAGTCGCTATCACTGACGAATTTATGCGGTGCGTAAAGAACGATAGTGATTTTTCTTTGATTAACCCCAAGAATGGGGAAACTGTACGGAAAGTTAATTCTAGGCATCTGTTTCGCTTTATTGCCGAGTCTGCTTGGCGGAACGGAGAGCCTGGTTTTGTTTTTTGGGACAAAATTGAGCAAGACAACCCTACACCAAAACAAGGGCACTTAATAAAAAACTTGTGTGGAGAGCAAGATTTGCTACCATATGAAGCTTGTGTTCTTGGTTCTATAAACCTAGTAAAGTTTGTTGAGGGTGGACAGATTGTGTATAACTCTTTAAGAAAGGTTGTTCATCATTCTGTTAGGTTTCTTGATGATGTCATTAATGCTTCAAATTATCCATTAGAGGCTATTCGTAACAAGGTCATGGCAAATAGGAAAATAGGTTTGGGTGTGATGGGGTTTGCTAATTTGTTATTGGTGTTAGGTGTTCCATATGATTCGGAGGAAGCCGAAAAAATTGCTGAAGAAGTGATGGATTTTATAAACGTAGAGGCTAGAAAAGCTTCCGCTCGTTTGGCTGATGACCGTGGCGATTTCTTAGGGATTAGTGAATCTATCGTACAAGCACCACAAAGAAATGCTTCTCTGACTACCATAGCTCCAACTGGTAGTATAAGCATTATAGCGGAGACGTCTAGTGGTATTGAACCTATTTTTGCTGTGGTCTATCAGAAGACTAATATCTTAGAGAACAACACATTTTTTGAGGTTAACACGGTGTTTGAGAGCATCGGTAAACAGGAAGGATGGTATTCCCAGGCATTGATTAACAAAGTTATCAGGAATGGTGGCAAGGCGACAGGAATTACAGAAGTACCAGAAAAATGGCAAAAAGTTTTTAGAACAGCGTTGGAGATTGCTCCTGAATGGCATGTAAGGATGCAAGCAGCTTTCCAACGTCATGTCAACAATTCAATATCAAAGACTGTAAATCTACCATATGACGCTACAGTTGATGATGTCGAGCGAGTTATTAAGCTTGCATACGACACTAACCTAAAAGGACTTACGGTATTCCGTAACCTAAGTAGGACAAAGCAGGTCCTAGAAACGCTGTGTACAGAGTGTGAAGATGATTATTGTCCTATTCCTCAAGAATTAGTTTCTAACCTAGAAGAGTAACAAAAGAAACGTTCTTTGTTGCTAACAGTGTAATTTAGTTTGGAAATGGCAAAAAAGCCACTGGTGTACTAAACATGACTTATAAATGTGCAATATGCAATACTGTAATTTATCGTCCCAATCGTTATTTTTGCTGGCACTGCTATCACGACTTTAAAGATGCTATCCATAAGAAGAAAGAATGGACTAAGTTTGTTGTAAGTGAAGAATCGAAAAGACGAAGAAGGGAAAAAAGAGATGCCTGCACCACACTCATTTATTTGGGGGACAGGTGGGATATTGGTATTGGGGGAACCCTAATTCGCAAAGAAGGTTATCGTTATGGGCAGGAAAAGAAAAGGGCAAGAAGTTCAAGAAAGAATTGAGAGGTACTTAGAAGAGTACGAGCTTGATGAATTGAACCAAGCTAATGATATGGCGGCTCTTACCCATATGTGCCAAATAGAAGTTAATGTTGACCAAATTCAGAAAGCTCTTAGCACAATAAAAAACCCATTAGAAGAGTCTAAGAAAATTAGAGAACTTCAAAGTTCTTTGCGTGATGCTAATCAGAGTTGGGTGTCACTACAGCAAGAGCTTGGTATTAGTAGAAAAAAGAGGCAAAGTGATAGCGATGAGTCCCCATTACAGTACGTAGAGAGACTCCAGGACATGGGTAAAAAATTCATAATCAGCAGACTAAAGAAATTTGTGTGCCCTTCGTGTGGGCAGGTTTTGGGTAAATATATTTTTTATGTCACCGATAAAGGTGAAAAAGGGTCAATAGACAGCAAGGTTAAACCAATTGACCCGTATAGATTTACTATTCGCTACGAGTGCTGGAAGTGTGGAGAGATGGTTGAAGTGTCTAATGAATAGTTTGTGGTAGTTCAGAAATGAAAGAGAAAACAACACTTGGTGATGGTGACCTGGCTGTATTGGAAATACTTGATGACCCAGTTCTGTTCAGTGAGTTTATCAGGAGTACTGATGAGGAAATTGAGCAAGGTGAAGGTTGGCATTATGACAACTACCAGAGAAAAATGCTAACTGATAGCTCGTCTTATATTAGTATAGCTACTGGTA
>Ga0307379_10009326_pt1 | contig 13116 bp, 6 predicted proteins | sample UN2MG_FD_202237 | JGI IMG/M metagenome (GOLD analysis project Ga0307379, IMG submission 202237) | Soil microbial communities from Risofladan, Vaasa, Finland - UN-2 | ecosystem: Environmental > Terrestrial > Soil > Coastal area > Acid sulfate soil | place: Finland: Risofladan, Vaasa | collected... | reverse complement strand
AGACCCATCGGTGAAATAAGCGCATATCCCGTATTGGGATGTTCTCGAAGCGTCTGCCATTCCTTTTCCGTCAGTTCCTCCCTCTTTCCCCTGATGCTGCGCGGGATCTTCATCATTCCGAGATCATACAGGTTCATACCGAGCCGGAGGGCCGTCAGGGATTTCTCGTCGAGACCGAGGCGTTGACCCACCTCGAGCGCGAGGAGGGTCAGGTTCGTGAGGTTCTTACTCCCCCATGTTTCCCTGATCTCGAGTATCTTCCTCATCACCTCCTTGAGATCCTCGAAGTTCGATGACAGCCTCTCGAACGCTTCGAGCTTCTTCAGCATTCCCGCGATGACGCTTCCCAGCGCCTCGAGGAGCTCGCGATCCGCATCGGTGAACTCCCGCCCATCGACATGATCGCTCACATTGAGCACGCCGACGACCTTGCCCTCGGCCCTCAGGGGAACGCAGATGAACGAATGCGTCCCGTAGAACATCGAATTGTTGGCGTGCCCCCACTCGATATCCCTCTCTATATCGAAGACGTGCAGCGATTCGCCCGTCTGCATCACCCTGCCCGCAATGCGGTCCCCGATCTCGAGCTGCGTGTTCTCGACGAACTCGGGGTCGAGCCCCTTCGCCGCGATGATCCGCAGCACCTGCCGCTCGTCATCGAGCAGCATGATGGACGCCTTGCGCGCCTGGAGGATCTCGGAGAGCATCTCGACGAGGAGCGTGAGGTAACGTTCCCTCTCGAATCGCACCGAGCTGATCAACCCCGCCGACGGGGCCTGCCGGATTACGATGTTGTTCATCGGGAGCAGCACGACGAATTTTGCGCCGGCATCCTTCACGTTCTCCACCCATATCTGTCCGTCATGCCAATCGACGATGTTCTTGCAGATCGCCAATCCAAGACCCGATCCGCCGAATTCCCGCGTATTGCTTGCATCCGCCTGATGAAACCGCTCGAATATCTTCTCGAGCTGGTCTTCCGGGATCCCTTTGCCCGTATCCTGCACGGTGATCCTCGCCGCGGCGGCCTCCTCCTCGACCGTGACGGTGACCTTGCCGCCCAGCGGCGTGAATTTGACCGCATTGCCGAGCAGATTCTGCAGCAGCTGCTGGATCAGCTCACGGTCGGCGTCTATTATGACGGAATGCTTGGGAACCCGCAGGTCGCAATCGACCCTGTTCTCGAGAAATGTCTGCCGGAACGACGCGAGGATCCCCGAGATCATATCGTTGATGTTGCACGAGGTCTTCTCGACCTTGAGGAGCCCCGTCTCCATGCAGGAATAGTGCAATATGCTATCGACCAGCTTGATCAGCCGCTCGCTCTCCTCATCCATGACGCGGAGAAAATCCCTGATCGTCTTCCGTTCGACGCTCTCGAGGTTGTCGAGAAGCGTCTCGGTGTACGCCTTCACCGATGTGAGCGGCGTGCGCAGTTCATGCGAGACGATCGATATGAAGTTCGACTTGAGTTGATTGATGCTCTCGATATCCTCGCGACACGCCGCGAGCGTCTTCTCCGTGTCACTGAGCGTTTCCCTGCCGCGCTCCCGCTGGATGACCTGGAGGGTGAGGCTCGTGTAGAGATCGACCAGCTCGTGAATGTCCTCCGCGGGCGCCGCTTCGAAGAATCCGAGCACGAAGAATCCCTTGACACTCTCCCCCTCGGTGACGGTCGACACGAAAACGTTCTTGCCCTCCCGGGCAATCGATGATCCGGCGAAAGAATCGCGTTCCCAATCGAGATCGTCCCACCGGAGCAGGTATCCGTTCCGGCACGATCGATCTTCCCGGCAGAGCGCCTGAGCGGTCTCCCGCGACACCGACCGCACGGAACGAAGCGTATCACGGCGATCATCCACACCGGCGCAGGCGACGGCCTTGTAGTAGTCATCTCCCGGTCCCGCTATCCTCAGGAGCACGTAGTCGACACGGGCGTCCCGCCGGATGGCTTCCGCTATCTCGCCGTATATCGTTTCACCCGGGAGATCGTTCGCTACGCTCCGCGCTATATCCCCGATGCGGCGCAGTGCGTCGTTCCCGCGGGCGTCGACCGGCGCTCCGCCGTACGGCCGCTCCACACGCACCGGCTCGGCGTCCCCGCTGGGGTGGACCGGCTCTCGAGCGGATCCCCCGGCGCAAACGGACGAAACGCAGAGTGCGAAGAAGCCCGAGATATCGATTAGAATGAAAAGCTGACGCCAGAACGGATCGTTGCTCACCATCCCGGCGGTGACGACGGCCGCCAGCATCGTGGCGGCGGCAAAACAGGCCCCGGCGCAGACAATCGCGGGCGTCGAGCCGCTGATGCGCTCAACCGGGCGATCACGGCCCGCTTGTACGCCGGCGGCGGATACAAACAGGAAGTACAGCCCCGCGAGCGCCATGATGTACGCTATTACCGACGTCCATGACAGACCGCGTCCGAATAGATAGATCAGGAGAAAACGCGAAACCGCGAGCAACAGGGCGCCGGTGCCGAGCCGGGGCAGGAACCGGCGAACCGGCGAGCCCCCTGCGGGCGACATGCGAACGACATACAGCACGGCGGCGGCGCAGAGGACGAACAGGTACGTCACCGCACCGGCGTCTCCGGCGAACATATTCTCAAGACCTGCCTGAAACACGGACGACTCCTCCGCCGCCTACGGCATGACGTGATGCTTGCCGGGTGAACGCAGCCTCTCGGAGATCCTCGTGAAATCCTCGATCTCGATTTCTCCCTCATCCACCAAGACCTCGACGAAAACCGCCACGACGCGCGAATCGAACTGTGTTCCGGCGTGCCGCACCAGCTCGTCGATTGCCTCACCGGCACACACGGCATGCCTGAACGGCCTGTCGCTGATCATGGAAATGTAGGCGTCGATGGCGGCGAGTATCCTCGACCCGAGCGGGATCTGATCGCCGGTCAATCCCATCGGGTACCCCCTGCCGTCCATGCGTTCATGGTGGAACAGGATGTTCTGGCTGACCAGCTCGACGAACTCGAGCGGACGCATGATGGCCGCACTGCGCTGCGGATGCTTGCGTATCTCATCTACCTCGTCGGGAGTCAGGGCAAGCGTTTTATTGAGTATCTCGTCGTTCACGCAGGTCATGCCGACGTCATGCACCCCCGAAACGTACTGGATGACCTGGACCTCCTTCTCGCTGAGGCCGAGCTTTCGGGCGACCTTGACCGACCATTGCTTGGTCTTCTTGATCAGACCGCTCTCATCGCGCTTGTAGTTGAGGAGCAGCGAACGGAGCGACTCCGTGGTCTCGCGCAGGAAGGCATGGAAGTCCTCCGCCATCCGCATCCGTTCGATAACCTTGGACAGCCGTTCGCTCATGCTGGTGAGCAGCGCGAGATCATCCTCCGTGAATGCCTTTCCCGAGGTCTTGTTGTTCGCATTGATCACGCCGATGACGGTCGATCCCAGTTTGAGCGGCACGCTGAGCAGGGACTTGGTTTCGTACTGGGGATTGTTGATGACGATCTCCATTCCGCTCTTTTCCACATTTTTTATATGGAGCGGTTCGCCCGATTCGGCGACGCGTCCTGCGATGCCCTTGCCGACCGGTACGCGCGTCCGCGCGACAACCTCCTCGTCCAGCCCGTACGCGACCTTGATGAAGAGATCACGCTTGGACTGATCGAGGAGCATGAGTGAAACGATCTTCGCGGAGAGTACCTCGGCGATGAACTTGACCGAGAGCTGGAACATCTCCTGTATATCGTCGCGCGCGTCTATTGAATCGAACAAATATCCGAGTGTATTGTTGAAATGATGCTCCTTCGGCAGGGTGAAGATGAACTCGCTGCCCTTGCCCACCTCGCTCTCGACCTGGATGTACCCGCCGTGCTGCTCCACGATGTTCTTCACGATCGCGAGTCCCAGCCCGACACCATCGCGCATGCCGCCGCCCACCTGGTAGAACTGCTTGAAGATATTCTTGAGATCCCGCTCGGGTATACCGATGCCCTCGTCCCTGACGGAGATCATGACGGAGACCGCATCTTCCACCGCCTCGATGTGAATCGCCGATCCGGCCGGGGAGAACTTGATCGCGTTACCCAGCAGGTTGATGAAAACCTGCTTCACGAGATCCCGGTCGCCGTCCACCATGGGAAGTTCGCCGGCGAGATTTACATCGAGTTTCAGCTGCTTGTCGAGCAGGTACGGATGCATCGCCGATTCCACTTCGTCGATCACCTTGGAGAGCTCGAACATCTCCCGCTTGAGTGTCCGCTGCCCGAATTCAATCTTGGACACGTCGAGGACCTTGTTCACCATGCGGATGAGGCGGTCGGTTTCATTCGATATGATGCCCAGAAACTCATCCGATTCTCCGAAGTTCGGATCTCCGATGTTATCGATCAGCGCCTCCGCGTAGGCCTTTATCGACGTGAGCGGCGTTTTGAATTCGTGCGAGAGATGGGATATGTAGCTGACCTTGAGGCGGTTCGTCGCCTTGAGATTCTCGTTCTCCTTCTCGAGGCGGCCGATACGCCCGCTCATCACCTCGTACAGCCTGCTCTTCTCGATCGCCGTGACGACCTGCCCGGAAAGAATCGTGAGAAGTCGCAGGTCTTCCTCGTTGAACGGTTCGGGCATCCGGTCCCCCACCGCCAGCACGCCGACATCCTCCCGGCCCGAGTAAATCGGCACGGCCATTAGCGGCTTCAATACATTGACGGAGGAGAAAACGGATTTCGAGGCGAGTCCGTCACGCTTGATGTCATCGATCATGATCCCTTCCTCGGTCGAGAGGATCTTGTCGATGAGCGGATCCGCGCCACCGTCATCATCCGTGTCGAGATTCACCGCACCGCGGTCGCCGAGCTCGACATGCTTGACGATCTCGTGTTTTTGATTGAGAAGGATCACCGAGGCCCATGGTCTCCTGAGGAGCAGGGTGACCTCCTTGCAGACCATCTTGAGAAGGGTATCCAGGCTGATCACCGAATTGATGCCCAGGCTGATGTCGTACAGCCTCGTAAGCTCCAGAATGCGGCGCCGCGAATTGACCAACCGGTCCTCGGTGTTGCTGAAATAGATCTTGAAGTTTTCGTAGAACGTGCTGAAGAGGTAGGTCATGAGGGCCATGAATCCACCGAGCACCAGCACCGTTCCGACGAGGAAGTGCACATCGAACGCCGCCCGTGTCGGATCCGCGTAACACGGGAAGTGCGGAATCGTTTCTTTCAGCTCGAGTACCCCGAGGCTCGCGACCACGGCAACGGTGGCGAAGGTTATGAAGAGGCCGGCGGAGAGGGTCGGGAGCAGCCTCCCCGCGAAGAACAGCGGAATCAGCGTCAAAAACAGGAACGGGCTCTCGAAATTGCCGGTGAGATAGATCAGGCCGAGCACGGTGGCGAGATCGAGGGCCACGGTGCCGATCTCGAGGAAATGCTTGTGCTGCCGGTACGCTCCGTGGGGATTGACAAACAGATGTTCCAGACCGGCGAGGAGGAGCGTGAGAAATGCCGAACCGAGAAAAACCAGCACGATGTAATGGGTGCGGTATGCGAATCCCGCGATCTCCTTGGCAACGTAGACGATGCAGAAAACGGCGATCAGCTCTATCAGCCGTATCTGTGGAATGCTCATGGTCGATGGAGAAGCGCTCCCCATCTGTTTGTTCGTCAACATGTGTTGTTTCCTAGCCTACCATCTCCGGCGGCATCTGCTGATCGTCGGGAATCGGCACGCTGAAGGTCACCGCGGTGCCTTCACCCAGCGTGCTCCTCAAGTGGATCTCACCCCTCATGATCGTAATGATGCTTTTCACGAGGGAGAGCCCGAGGCCGAGACCGCTCGTATCCTTCGTCCCGCCCACCCGGTAGAACGGATTGAAGACATCCTTGATTTCATGCTCCGGTATGCCGATCCCATGGTCTTCGACGGTCACCAGGAGCAGCCGTTGTTTCGAATTTCCCCGCCGCTCCCTCCGTAACGATACGGCCACCCTGATGGGTGATGGATCGGAGCTGTTCTTGATCGCGTTGGATACGAGATTCTCGAGAACCACCTCGAGACAGCTGCGCCGGACGCACAGCTCGGGGATATCGCCGTCCACCACATTCTCGATCCGGTGCGCATCGTCCTCGAATCTCCCCCGTACCGTATCGATGAGACGTCTGAGATCCGTCCGTTCCATCCCCTGTATGTGATCGATCCGGCTGTCGAAGCGGAGCATCTGCACGAATGCGTCGACGAGATCCTCGAGATGCCCAACCGCCTCCCTGATTTTCCGGAAATACTGTTTGTTCCGTTGGTCGTCCGCCCCGGCGAGATCCTCCTCGAGCAGCTCGACGTACCCGCTGATCGAGGTGAGGGGCTTTATGAACTCGTGTCCGACGATCAGACGGGCCGAATCAAAAACGATCCTGTACTTGTCGATCTCGTTACGAAGCTCCCCGAGTTCCCGCTGCGCCTCGTGCAGGATATCGTCGTACCGTACATCCGCGCCACTCTTCACTGCGTTTGCCATCGTCGATCTCCAACGCTTCTCCCGCGGCTCCTCGATCGCCCCCGCGCGGCCGTCCGCGCGGGGCACGGGCGGTCCTATTGCTTCTCCGCCTTTGCGGCAGGCGTGTTCTCCCTGCGCCGCTCGCGCACCACGATACTTCCCGGTATCCCCTTGCCGAACAACTTGAGTTCCGACGCGATATCGCTGACCTGCGCGAAGTGCGCCAGCCGGTTGCCCTCGTTGACGACGAGCGCGACCGTGAGGGACATGAGGGGGACGCGCCTCCGTTCCCCGAGCCTGTTCTTGATCTCGAGGTACCCACGCCGGATGTCGTCTTCCTTCATCAGAACGAGCGATCCCTTGTCGAACTCGTCGATGATGTGCCGGGCGATGTACTCGGCGCGATCGGGGGACGTTATGATGACAAAATCATCGCCGCCGATATGCCCCACGAAATCGGACGAACCTCCCAGTGTGTTGATCGATTCCTTGATGATATCGGCGAGAAAGAGAATCGATTCGTCCCCCTTCTGGTACCCGTAGTAATCGTTGTACGCTTTGAAATTGTCGATATCCATGTAGAGGAAGGCGAACGGCTGCTTGTTCTCTATCCGCCGCTGGAGCTCTTTTTCGATCGCCTTGTTGCCCGCAAATCCGGTAAGGGGGTTCGCCTGCTTCTGCTGCTGGCTCCATTCGAGAACGTTCTTGACCCTGAGCAGCAGCTCCTCGTTGGAATACGGCTTGACGAGGTAGTCATTGGCGCCGTCCTTGAGCCCTTTGATCTTGTCGGGCATATCATTCTTCGCGGTAAGCATGATGATCGGTATCTGCGACGTCTGGCAGTTCTGCCTGATGCGCTTGCACACCTCGAATCCGTCCAGTTTCGGCATCATGATATCGAGCAGAATCAGATCGGGGGCCTCGCGCCTGACGAGCTGAAGCGCCACTTCGCCGTTCTCGGCCGTCACGACGTTGTAGCCGTTCTTTTCCAGCTGAAACTTGAGAATCCTTCGAATGTGTTCCTCGTCATCGACGACGAGCAATTTATATTGTTCCGATTTATGATCGTTGATCATTCCCCTGAAACCTCATCGGCGATGGGCGATGCGCCCTCCCCTGCAAACTTGGATGCATCTTTGGCTAACACCCATTTCGCAATTAACATGCCAAGGGCCGAGGGGCGGCCTCGTGAGGTTATACGCCTATCCGATTGTCGGCTATTTTGCTTTATTTAAATGAGTTGCAATCACCCCACGTGCCGGCGGGCCTTTCCGAAACGCGAAGCGAATATGCAATGTGCCTTGCAGAACGGTATCCGGGGAAAATGAGAGAAATTACCGCTACGCCCAGGAGGAGAGATCACCGCGACGGTCATGAGGCCCAGGACACGAGATCACCGCGGGGGAATGTGTTGAGCTCGAGACCGTCCCGCCTCCCGCTGCTGATGTGATGGAATGCGGCGCAGGCGATCATGGCGGCGTTGTCGGTGCAGTACTCGGTGCGCGGCCAACGAACCGTCACTCCTTCCGGCGACAGGCGCTCCGTCATGACTTCCCTGAGACGGCCGTTCGCCGCAACGCCCCCGGCAATGTAAAATCGCGCGGGCGCGCAGCCGTGGGACTCCGCTCCGCCGTGGGGCGGCGCGAGCATGCGCACGGCAAGGAGCGACTTCTCGACGAGGGAATCGACGATCGCCTCCTGCGCCGAGGCAGACACGTCGCGTACCACTTCCGGTGAGAGCGCCCCGAGCGATTCGACCTTGAGGCGCACCGCCGTCTTGAGGCCCGAGAACGAGAAATCGCACTCCTGCGAACGGCGCAGTCCGCGGGGAAAATCGAACGCATCGCGCCGCCCCCCCCGCGCCTCCCGCTCGAGGGCCGGCCCACCGGGGAAGGGAAGCCCCAGGAGCTTTCCGATCTTGTCGAACGCCTCGCCCGCCGCATCGTCCCTCGTACCGCCGAGAAACCGGTAGCGGCCGATACATTCGGTGAAAATGAGCTGCGTGTGCCCGCCCGAAACGACGAGCACGATCGCCGGGGTCTCGAACCCGACGTTCAGCGCGTTGGCGAGTATATGCCCCTCGAGGTGATGAATGCCGACGAGCGGCACACCGCTCCCGTAGGAGAGCGCCTTCGCAAACGAGAGCCCCACGAGGAGCGATCCGGTGAGCCCCGGCCCGTTGGTGACACCGATGCCGGCGAGGTCCTCGAGCCGTGTCTCCGCCTCCTTCATGACGAGCTCGTACAGGGGGAGCAGTGTCTTCACGTGGGAGCGCGAGGCGATCTCGGGCACGACGCCGCCATAACGTTCGTGATCGAGCTGGGCGGCCGTCCGGTTGACGATCACACCCCGGTCGGGGGAGTAGATCGCACACGAGGTGTCGTCGCATGAGGTCTCGATACCGAGGTACAGCTCATCCATCGCTCTCAGAGAACCTCCTCGCCGCTCTCGCCGGTTCTGATCCGCACAGCGTCCTCTACATTCGATATGAATATCTTGCCGTCACCGATCTGCCCGGTCCTTGCGGCGGTGGTGATCGCATCCACGACCCGCTCCACGTCACCGTCACGCACCACCACCTCGATCTTGATCTTCGGCAGGAAATCCACCTGGTACTCACTCCCCCGGTAGAGCTCGGTGTGCCCCTTCTGCCTCCCGAATCCCTTCACCTCGGATACACTCATCCCGCCGGCCCCGATCTCCATGAGGGCCTCCTTGACCTCGTCGAGCTTGAACGGCTTGATATACGCTTCTATCTTTTTCATCGCAACTCCCCATTCATGTTTTCGTCCGACCCGGACCGGATAATATTACACTGGCATCGATCTCCTAACAGATGCTAATGTGCTGTCGAAATAACAAGTTGTGAAAAGAATACTCGAAACGTCTTCGGCATTCCAGAAAAAGTTGATGAATAAATCATTCAAGCAGCTCGCCTCACTCCTCCTCGAGCTGGAGGAACGGGACGGCGCGCACGGGGAGGTTTTCGCGCGGCTCGGATTCACCGACCCCGACAAGGCGGCCACCCTCTGGGGCACGCTCGTGCGGCGGGCGGGGATCGCCGTCCCGGCGGACGGCGGCGGGGACGCGGTGGGTGGCGATCGAGCGGCGGATGGCGGCGGGGACGCGGTGGGTGGCGATCGAGCGGCGGACGGCGGCGAGGACCATGTCGTGCATCTTTTAGGCGAGCTCGCCGCCTGCCCCGATCCCGACATGGCACTCCTCAACCTCGGCCGGTTCATCGACGCACTGATCTCGCCATCGCAGTTCTTTGGATCCCTCTTTCTCGAAAAGCCGCTCGTTCACCTGCTCGTCGTCGTCTTCTCGTGCAGCTACTACCTCTCCGACATACTGAAGAGGAATCCGGAGTACCTCTCGTGGCTGATACAGCGCGAAACACTCGAATCATTCAAATCGTACCGGACATACCGTGACGAGCTCCGGGCCCAGATCTCCCCCTTCACCGATCAGCGACGCCGCCTCAACAGCATCAAGCGGTACCGGCGGCGCGAGCTGCTCCGTATCGGTACGCGCGATCTGCTGGGGCTCGCGACCGTCGAGGAGGTGACATCCGAGCTCTCATTTCTCGCCGATGCGGTGATCGGAACGGTCACCCGGTTGGCGTTCGCCGGGGAGGCTGAGAAGGCGGGATTCGATCTGCCGGAGGAGTCACGAGATGCCGGGCCGTTTCAGAGATTCGCCGTCATCTCGCTGGGGAAGCTCGGCGGCTCGGAGCTCAACTACTCGTCCGATATCGATCTCCTGTATATCTGCGACGCCGCGGCCGCCGGTGAGATGGCGTTCTACACGGCGCTGGCGCGGCGCATCACACGTGATCTCTCGGAGCAGACCGAGGAGGGATACCTGTACCGCGTCGATCTCCGCCTTCGCCCCGATGGGGAGAGCGGCCCGCTTGTCGTGACGACCGGGGAGCACATGAATTATCTCATGCGGCGCGCGCGCCCGTGGGAACGGCAGGCGCTCCTCAAGGCGCGCCACACCGCGGGAAGCGCCGCCGTGGCCGATGCATTCATCGACAATTGCGCCCGCGTGACCTTCAGCGCACGGGAAGACGCCGACCCCCGCCCCGGCATATTGACGATGCGCGAGCGCGCGATCGCGCAGCTTCCCGCCGGGGAGCGGCGGCGCAACATAAAACTGATGTCGGGGGGGATCAGGGATATCGAATTCATCACGCAGGCGCTCCAACTCGTGCACGGCCGCGCCCGGCACGAGGTGCGGTCGCGCAACACGCTCGAGGCGCTCGAACGGCTGCACCACTACGGGCTCCTCGAGGACGAGGTACTGGACAGTCTCGTCCGCGGCTACCGCCTCTTCCGGACGGTGGAGCACCGGCTCCAGATGCTGCTCGACGTGCGCACGCACACGCTCCCGGACGGTGACGAAGCGCTCGAGCGGCTCGGTGCGCGCGTCGCGCACGGCGCCGTGGGCGGCGTGACTCCCGATACATTCCGTACCGAGCTCGGGCGATCGGTCCGTCAGGTGCAGAAGCTGTTCGACACCTTTTTCCGTGATCAGAAACCGGGTGAGATATCATTCATCCTGTCGCTCCCCGCGGGGGAGCGGGAGGTTTCGCGCGTGCTGTCACGGTACGGCATCCGCGAGGGCGAAACGGCGCACCGGTTCCTCAGTTCCCTCGTGTATGGAGATTTCCCGCGCCTCGAGCCGCCCGAGACACTGCACGCGGCGACGGCGGCGCTTCCGATCGTTCTGGATGCGGTCAGGCGTACGCCCGATCCCGCGCTCACCCTGAAGAATCTGGTACGGATCGTGAAGTCGACCGGCGCGGTCCGCTCCACTCTCGAGCTGCTCGCCGGGGGCGGCGACCTGCTGCGACTGCTGCTCGCCATCGCGGCCCTCTCGACGCGCCTCACCGAGACCATATCGCACCGGCCGGAATTGCTCGACGCACTGGCCGAGGGGTTCTCCCCGGGCGGGCCGCCGGACACCACGAACAACGAGGAGACGCTGGCGGGCGAATTGAAACGATGGTACGAGGAGGTGCTGCTCTCCATTCACTGCAGGCATCCCATACCGGAACATGGGCCGTCGACACTCGGACCGCTCTTCTCGGACGCCCTCGGGGAGGCGGTCACGATCCTGCATCGTGCGTGCGGCGGTGGTGATACCGACATGGCCCTTTTTGCGCTCGGCTCGCTGGCCGCGCGCCGGTGCCGCTCCGGCAGCGACCTCGACCTCCTCGCGGTCATCCCCGATGGCGCCGATCCCCGTCCCGGCGCCGATGTTCTGCGCGGCATCATCGCGGAAACCAGGCATGCCGGCCTGGCCGCGGTCGACCCGCGCCTCCGCGGCGAGGGGGAAGGATCACCGCTCGCCCGGACCGTCGGGTATTACCGGCAGTACTTCGCGGAGCGGGCCGATTTCTGGGAGATTCTCACATTCAGCCGATGCCGGTTTCTCTGCGGCAGCGCCGGGACGGCCCGCTCGTTCGAGGAGGTCATGCGGTCATTTGCCGAACGTAGCGATGTTAAAAATAATTTTGCGGATAATTTTCTCGCCGCGCGCCGCCGGCTCGAGCGGCTCTCGAAGGGAGCGTGGGACGTCAAGCACGCCCCCGGCGGGCTGTACGATATCAATTTCATGCTCGCCGCGGTCAACCTCCTCTTTCCGACACGCGAGGTGCGGGCGATCGAGTGGGACGATTCGATCGAGGTGCTCCGGTCGAACGGATTGCTCCTACCTGATGAGATCGATCTGCTCGTGCGGGCCTTCGATCTGTATTACCTCGCGCAGCACGCCGCGGCGCTGCACAACATCGCCTACCCGCCGCTCCCCGAGCGCGAGGCGTTTCTCGAGTCGTATCTCGGCCGGCTCTTACGGCCGATCGCACCCGATAAGGAAAACTTTATCGAAAAACTGGAGCATTTCAGAAACCGCACACGGGACATATTCACTCGCTTCGTCGAGCGTGTTTCGTAGGTACGTCCCGTTGATTTGAATATCCACCGATGAAATTGCGTATTACCGGTAGAGAAAACATCGATATCATGCAGGAAAGATTGACATTATGCTTCGGTTGGTGTATAATACCGCTTCGAGATTCAAGCGATCATCTAAGGGAGTTTCACGGGAAGAGAAAGCACTGCGCATTCACGAGCGGCAGGGCGTTGAGTTGATATCTTCCATTCTTGTTCACCACATCAGGGGATCTTCGCTGAAATCCAACTGAGACCTTTTTAAAAGCTAAATCCGCACCGAGCCCTTCGTGTCTTTCAGGGAGGATGTGCCATGGGTAAATGCAATTGTTGCGTTTTGACCCTCGCGCGGTGCGGGACGGGCATGATGACGAAGGAAAGGAGGTAGCAAGCGGCATCTATTTCTATCGCATGACGGCGGGCACGGAAACCGCCAGGAAAAATTGTGCGCTCTTTTGAGATAACCGAAATTATCGGTGAGACCGAAAGGAAGGTTGAAAGCAATGTCTCGATTCAACAAGTCAACGGCGGTAATCGGCATTCTTGCGGCGATGCTTTTTCTCACGAGTGGCATCGTTATGGCCGGCGGACCGGTGGATATCGAAACGATCAAGGCATCCGCGTGGTTGGATGCCATACAATCGCACTCCATGGTCACAGATGACTATGGCTGTTGTCCCATCTGCATCAATCCGGACCC
>Ga0307379_10009325_pt1 | contig 13117 bp, 11 predicted proteins | sample UN2MG_FD_202237 | JGI IMG/M metagenome (GOLD analysis project Ga0307379, IMG submission 202237) | Soil microbial communities from Risofladan, Vaasa, Finland - UN-2 | ecosystem: Environmental > Terrestrial > Soil > Coastal area > Acid sulfate soil | place: Finland: Risofladan, Vaasa | collected... | reverse complement strand
CCTGGACGTAGCTTGTGAAGCCCTCCTCATTGATGAGCTCCAAATCGTACTGATCTCTCATGCTCCGGTAGGCGGCCATAAGCTCCTCACTCCGGTAGGTCTTGGTCTCCGGGGGTGGAGCCCTGGGGGCAGTCTCCTGGGGCGGAGGGACCTGTTCAGGCCTCTTCGGTGCCCTGAACGTTGGTGAGGTCTCAGCCGGGCGTGCCGCTTGGGGTGTGTACTTCTGAGCGGGGATGAGTATAGCTCCGGTGGATGGCTGGCCTAGGGCGGTGTGCACTAAGGCTGGTGAGGTGCTGGGCGGCAGGGTGTTGTTTATGGGTTTAACCTGGGAATGGGTCATCATTCTGTAGATGAGAGGCTCTACCTCGTCCACCTTGCCGACCTTGAATGCGGGGGTCTGGGTGGTACCCCTGCCGTCGACGTAGGTGATCTTGACGTAGCGCTTGCGCCTGCTGCTCCAGACGAAGATGGCCGAGTTGATGATGACGAGGATGATGATGCCAATGAAATCGTTGACCTCAAACGCGAGGTTCTTGAGCCCCTTCTGGGCTATGGCCTCAACATCCCTGATGGTGTGGTAGGGGATGATGAGCCTGAGCTCCGGTACTTCAATGCAGTCACCTAGGAGGGTGAGGGTGACCTTCTCGCCCTTGGGGTAGCTGGAGTGGCCCCCCATGTACTTGGTCTTGAAGCTCCTGGGCTCGAAGCCCGGGGGGGCGGCGTAGTTCTCGCGCCTCTGATAGCCTTGGGTTGGGGGTTCCCCGTATCTGACTCGGCTGGGGGTCTTGCTGGTTCCGTAGCGGGGTCTTCGAGCCGTCTTTTTATTGGCCAGCATGCCGGATAACCTGCTGACGGCGAACCCAATGACGAATGTGACGGCGAAGGTGGCGATGGGGTTATCGGTGGTGAACTGGGTGAGGACGCCAGCTATAATCATGGCGATGTAGCCTATGACCCGGGTGAAAGCCTGCTTCCAGTTCAATCTTATCAATACTAGGGCACAGATATCTTATAATTTGCGACGCGATGGGCCTGAGCCAGGTCACATGCGTATAAACTTGGGTCCTCTTGTGCACGCTTCCACGAACGCTTAGATTTTACACTGATTCATCGCTGGGAAGCCCGTATTATTCTGATTCCTTTATCCCATCGCTACATTGAACTCAGCGGTCTGTGCGCCCCAAAATAAATTTAAAGTTTAGATATTGAATTAATTAAAGGTTAAATTCATGAACAAGATGGCCTATTTCCGAATAATTAGGCCATCGGGCTGTGTCATGGTATCGATGATAACAGTCATCGGGCAGACACTTGCGTCAGGAGAACTACCTGAAATAATTAGAATCTTACCTGCCTTTCTCACCGGTTTCTCCATTACCGCCTCCAGCTTCACCATCAACGACTACGTAGATCACCAGATAGACGCGATAAATACACCATGGCGCCCAATACCATCTGGAACGATAACTAGAGATAAAGCTCTAAGATTCGGGGTCGCCCTAGGATTAATTGGTTCATTGGTCTCCCTGTTCACATCCCCGCCAGCCTCCTTCGTCGCAATCGGATCCCTCCTTTTATCGATACTGTACACCGTGAAAGGGAAATATCTGGGACTTCTCGGCCATGTCATGGTCGCCCTCTCCATAGCATCCACGTTCATTTTTGGAGCTCTGACAGTGATGGAGGGCGTCTCCCCCCTCATCTTCGGCGTCTTCATTGTGAGTTTCCTGTACATCCTAGGGGGGGAGGTGACTCAGTCAATCGCCGACTTTGAAGGAGACAAGGTCGAAGGCGTGAGGAGCATGGCTATAGTCAGAGGCCGTAAAGCAGCAGCGGTAACTGCGACCGTCTGTTACCTATTGACAGCCTCAGCGGGGGCCATAACCTCTTTTCATTATGGAGCTGGGTTAGAGGCCTACACGAATATCATAATATTCTGTACATTTACCATGACTGCCTACATTGTCCTGCCTCTACTAAGAAATCCCGACGAGGAGACAGCCACAAAGATTAGAAATCGGATCAACTTTCTAGCTTATCTGATAATAACTGTGTTACTGGTTGCTTCTCTTGTGCGTGCGAATAAATGAGAAGCCTTCTTTTGTCCAATCTGCGTGTGGAGCTAACGGGGGGACCTTTAGCTCCCTGGTATGTCTCCCCTCCACTTCCTCCCTGTAGAACATGTTGTAGTTGCAGAAGGGCACCATTCCGCCGTCGGGGGTCCCGTAGTGGATGTCGCAGTGGCTCACCCGCTCCAGGTCGTAGTTCCAGGGATCCATGAAGTGCATCATCCCCAGCATCAGCACCCCATCCATGAACGAGGCCAGGCTACCGTAGTCACCCCGATCGATGAGGGAGCCCAGTAACCTCCCCAGGAGCCCTCCCTTGACGCCCCTCAGCGCTCCGCCAAGCATCAGCCTCGACCTCAAACCCGCTAATATACTGCCTCCGGCGTAGAGGTCGCAGACCCCTTCAAGGGCGTCGAGGAAGCCCTCCATGTCGACGAGATCCGTGATCGGCCGGGGCTCACCATCCTCGAGCACCAGGAAAGTCGCCATGCCGCACGCCGGATGCGCGCTGAGCTCGACCTCGGGTACCCCCTTCATCAACCCCAGCGCCCGCCCCAGGGGCAGCATCGAGGAGATGGGGTACCAGTCCTCAGCCTCCACGAGGCCCCCTGTCTGCTCCTCGATGAGCGTTATCACGTCGGAGATGGTCACCCTCATACTCTCCCGCCTGTCGATGCGCCCGGTGAAGCTCACCGGCTGGAAGTTGATGCACTTCACGACGTCACAGTTCTCCAGGCCGAAGCGCACGATCTCCCCGAGTTCGCCGTCGTTGACGCCGCCCACCACTGTTGGCACCAGGATGACGCCGTCAAGCCCGGCCTCCCTGCAGCTGTCCAGCGCCCTACGCTTGACGTCCCTCAGGTCCACGCCCCTCGCCGCCAAGTACGGCCTCTCCGAGACCCCGTCAAACTGAAGGTAGACGGTGTTCAGCCCGGCTTCGACTAGCCTCCTCACGTATCCAGCGTCCTCGGCGAACCTCACGCCGTTCGTCGCCACCATCACGTGATCGAAGCCAAGCTCCCTCGCCCATCTGACATAATCCACGAGGCTCTCGCAAAGTGTCGGCTCCCCGCCTGTGAACTGGATGCCCGGGCAGGGGACGGGGCGGCTCCCCCTGAACGTCGCCATCATACCCCTGATCTCTTCCCGGGAGGGCTCATAGATGCGTTCAGCCGTGTTCGAGCTGGCAAAGCAGATGGGACAGCTGAGGTTGCACCTGTTGGTGACGTCGATGAGGGCTAGGGCGGTGTGGCTCCTGTGCTCGGGGCAGAGTCCGCAGTCGAGGGGGCAGCCATTCGAGGAGGCGGCTCCGGGGTTGGAGATTCCGACAGACCTGTACCATCGCTCCATGGACCTCCTGTAGAGGGCTGCGTCGGACCAGATGACCTCCTCGAAATCGCCGTGCTCCGGGCAGGTCTTCCTCATCAGTACCCTGCCTTCAGCCTCGAGGACGGTGGCGTCGACTATGTTCAGCTCCCCGCGGTCAAGTAGGCAGTCCGGGCAGATCGACCTCGTCCCGTAGGGTAGCTCACGGTGCTGATACCTCACGATCCCGTAGAGACGGGACCCCTCCTTCGAATGCCTAGGAGGAGACCGTGGCACTCTCCCCAAGCTTCCCCCCAGAGCTATGCCCCCTTGACTAAAGAGGATCAAACGAAGGGCGTTATTTAAGGAGAGGAGAAAAAAAAGGGGAGAATTATGATGCACAGTATAAAGTTATTAAGCAGGCTTCAGCTTCGCCCCGCAGACGGAGCACTTGCCTTCAGTAGTAATCTTGGGCTGCTCAGGTACCTCTTTTCCGCAGATACCACACTTTGGCATGGACTTACGCCAATTTACTCAAAGATTTGGTGAAATAAAAAGGTCTCATTTTTTAAATTATGATAATTTACCTTTATTATTTTATATAGTAATATCAGGTTCTCGGCTTAAATTAACGCATTTTCTATGATATATTAATTATTTTACCAAATTCGCGATACACGGGAACTGGGTCACTCCATGGGCTCGATGGCTAATCAGTGGTCATCTCGTCGTCCAGGTCCTTCCAGTAGTCCCTGTCGCCGCACGCCTCCACTATAGAATCGACGTCCAGCAGCTCCACGGGGTAGGGCTCCAGGAAGCTCTGGGCAGCGAGGTAACCCTCGTCGAACCTGACCACCCAGGACCTGAGGACGTCCAGCGGCGCCACCAGGGGTACCCGTCCCTCCCGGTACCCCTCGAGGAGCCCTAGGAAGAACTCCCTCTCCGCCCTCTCGAAGGCCTCGGTACTCCAGGGGTGCCAGTCTACGGGGTTGTGGGCGTGCTGGAGGAGGTAGGGGCTCTTCTCGTTGATCAGCCTGTTAGGTTTCGAGTGTTCGGTCAAAAGGTCACCTGATGTGGATGGCTGTGAGTCCATGAGAGGGACGGGATATATTGGTTTAGGCGGTGAAAGAATAAGCGCAGGCGTTGGAGGGATTCAACGATAATATCTTCAGTGAATTCAGCTCTGCAGTGGGGACGAGCGCGCGTGAGCCCTATAATGCTAGAAAGTCATAATCGTGTATTCTTCACTCACACTTTCAGCGCGCGCGCCATTTATGAATATAATGGGTAAACTAAAGTTAAGTAGCATCCTCTTTTAAGATTTAAAATCCATTATATATTTTCAGTTGGACATGGAAACAAGTTTTACTTGAAAAATGATAAATTGGGGGGAACTGGTTCTTCTAATGATTTGAAGGATAATTCGGAGGATTTTTCCAAGCGTTTTTCACGAGGATTGGAGCTGCTACAGGAATCTAAGGTTGATGAAGCTCGACAGGTGTTCGAGGCCATTATCGGTGATGATCCCGAGTATGCGCCCGCGTATTTTGGGTTGGGCTGTATCGATCTTCGTTTAGATGATGAAGACTCTGCGTTGCGAAATCTGGGACGAGCTATAGAGATCGAGCCTGGTTATGGGGAGTCTCATCTGATTATTGCTCGTATTTTGTATGAGAGAGGGGATACGGTCAGGGGATATAGTCATGTTAATAAGGCTCTGCAATATGGCGTTACACCTGATTCTAGTAACGAATTAATTAATACATTATTAACGCTAGATATAGATGAAAACAAATTACGGACAGAACATGCAGTTCCAACATCTAAGCGTTTTATAAGTTATCCACATGATCCGCCGTTTAGACTGAGTTTAAAGAAAATTGGATTTTTTCTCAACAATTATAGGACGGTCATCCAATATTTTATCGATAATAAACGGGTTTTTTCTATTTTTATCGTAGCGTTACTAGCTCGATTATTCGTATTCTCCATTATGCCTATTGATTGGAATTGGGACTCGTATCACCATTGGCAGATTGCATATTATTCACTTCATTTAGGATTTAGACAGTTTAGAATGTGGGACTTACGTGGTATGGAATATTTTTGGGGAATTTTTCCACATTTAGTTGAAGCTGCGATATTATGGGTTCTCAATTCGTCATCGATTCTACCTTATAGGATCGTTAACGTGTTTTTAGGAGCTATTTCGAGTGTGTTTGTTTATAAAATTGGTGAGGATAGATTTGGATGGAAAATCGGTTTTTTTTCAGGCATTCTTGTGGCGATAAGTTCTCCCTATACAGTGTTTGATATCACGGCTTTAGGAGATGGTATGGCAACATTTTGCGTACTTGCTTCAATTTATTATACTCATAGAAGGCCGAGTTTAGCTGGAATATTGTTAGCATTAGGTTGTCAAAGTAGAATAGAGTTTTGGGGAATTGCTGTACTTTATTATTTCTTTACTTATTTATATAGAAGATATCGTATTCAAGAACGTAGGATAGATTATTTTTTTCCTAACTTTATTTCATGGTTTTTAGTTATGTTTGTCTTTTTTATATTTTTTTATGTTAAAACGGGTAACCCAGTTTATCCATTTTACTGGAGCATATACAACGTACTTGGGGGTTATACCGGTTCTTATGCAGGAAGTTCTTTTAAGTATCTTCTTTTACAAAAAATATTGAACATGATTTCACCTACTTCTGATGTATTTTATTTAAGGTTAATGTTTATATTGTTGGGTTTTTTATCATTATGTTTATATATTAAATCAATCAGAAAACATAATTATATTAAAGATATAGACTTTTATATTATGTTGTTTTCGATAATTGTTTTTAGGAGTGTTTTTTTCGTAGCGGGGGGTGTCAGGTGGATTACAAATTCTTTTGTAATGCTCTTAATGATCAGGATTTTTCAAGTTGATATAGCTCTGATTTTATTAACAATATTATATCATGTATCTAAAATATCTCATTACAGTAAAAAATTTGTGACCCTCCTTTTTATTATAACTTTACCTATTTCAGTTATGTATACTGGAGAATATGTTCAGTTTCAAGAAATCCAAAAATATTCCTTTGATGCTGCGGATAAATTAGTTACATTATATGATGGAGGAACGATAATATGTGATAAACCAATTATGGTGTATCAACTTGTTCATAAAGGAAAAGTAAAGCTCACAAATGTATTGAGTAGCCACTATTCTGCTTTTTATTATTATAGTGACCCAACTATCCAGCAATTTCTTACTTTTTTTATTGATAATAATGTCACCTTACTAGTCTATGATAAGGGGGCGAAATCCTCTCTTTATTCATATGCTGAACGTTATATACCGGATTTATTCTATCTTGTTGGGGTTTTTGGCTCTCTAACTTTCTTGAAAGTAAACCAGACGACAATAAAGAGATTTGCATTTTAATATTATAATATTATATAGTCGCGTATAAAATGTCTGTGGACATTCTTCACCAAAATTTATCATGATCCCAGGTTTTTCAATGTAGTAAATTAGGTTTCCACATATAATAGTTATAAAGTAAAATCTAATAGTCTATCGATTAATTTCTTTCCTTATCTTAAGAATTAAATTAGCTAATAATCCAAAAGTGATGATCTGGAAACCAGATATCACCAGTAGCATTGAAAGCATGAAGGAATATGGGTTTATGAACCCGGTCGGATCCTCTTTCAATATTTTCTGAAGTACAAGTATAGCAATCGCGATTAAACCGCCAAGAAATATTGGTAATCCTACAAAGTATGTTATTACGTTAAGGCGTGCAGAGAGAAGATCTTCTAGTTTTCCCTGAATTTTTATTATTAATCCTTGCCGGCTCGTTCTATTTTCGACAACGTTTACAGGGACCTCTGTAATCGCGAAATTTTCCCTATGCGCCTCTATGAGGAGCTCCGTTTCGAATATCCTGCTAGTGGTTGGGATACGATCTAGGATGCGGAGCAATTTGCCTTTTCTATAGGCTTTTACACAGGTTGTATCAGTGAGTTCTACCCCGTAGAATTGACGAGTCATACCGTGGTATACCTTGCTGGCTACTCTTCGTGATAACGGTCTTTGGTCAAAGTTTGCGTCCATACGTTTTGAGCCCAATACAATGTCATAGGAGTCTAATAGATCTACGCTTGTCTTGAAGAACTCTAGGTCTACAGAGAGGTCTATGGGATAGTAGACTATTTTTTCTGATTTTGCATTTTGAAATCCCTTTTTTAATGCTTCTGCTAGGTTCGGTTCTGGTATAGTGAGAAAAGATATCTTATCAGTTGCGTCTGCAAGTCTCTTTACTATGTTCAGGGTGGTATCGTTACTTCCATTTTCGCTAAGGATGATCTCATAATTATTAAAAATGGTATCAAGATATTTTTTTAGGGTAATAACATTCTTTTCAATCACATCCTCTTCGTTATAAACTGGTATTACGACGCTGACCTCAAGCGACATTGAAAAATGCACTTCTTGCTTGTTTATGTTGTTCCCCATATAAATTATGTTTATATGATATCAGGGTGTAAACGAGTCGTTTTTTAAGGGCATTACAATAGGCAATGCGTAAACTCGCTAATGAAAAAGGATAATTTAGGCAATGAATCGTAAATAACGTATCTTAAGTTCAATGATATTAAATTGTCTAATCGTATACCTTTTAAGGGACTAACGTCCATTCTCAAATCAAGGGACAGAAAAAACGAGGTTCTTCATGTGATGTTAAAGGTGAGAATATGATCAATCGTCTTTACGCAGATTATATCGAACGAAGAGACAAGGTCCAGATCTATGCAGATATACTTAAAGTTACTAAAAAACCTCAAAAGCCAACAAAAATACTGCGCTTGGCTAATATCCAGTACAATACTTTCATTGAATGTGTGGATACTTTGTGTAATGCGGGCTTGCTTGAAAAAACATCTTTGAATTATAAAGTAAAGAACGCGCATGCAAAAACGAAATACGAATATAAAGCCACCGAAATGGGTGAAAAATGGATTAAAATGTTAGATGAGGTCGTCCGTTCTCTCGAACACGAGAGCTAGGTGGTACGAATTGTTTGAAAGAATTAAGAAAATGATGGATGATACCCAGCGTTCTGCCAAAGGGGAACTGGAAGAATTTACAGACCTTACGTACAACTTAATTGACCTCATGGTGGAGTTCTCATTGTATTCTCTGAGAATTATTGAAAAGAAAAGAGGAGTGACAATGAGCAAGAATCAGATTGAAGAAGCTGTAAATTTTGATATTCAATTTAGATTGCAGCAAATGCAGGATCCCGAACTATTGGATATCGTTAGAGAACAGACTGTGTCTAGGTACATCGAAGAACAAAGCCGCTCTTAGCTCTAGGGCATGTGAGAACGCATAGCTAGTATGAACACTTTTTCGAACAAGTATGCTATAATAAAAAAAGCAAAGAATCCAATCCAAGGGGAATATATTATATTTAGTGATAGTAGTTGTATATCAAACAGTATGAAGTAACCCATTTGCGCAAATGTGAAATAGTAGCAAAAAGCGAATATTTGGTTGGTTATTGTTTTTTCATATACTCTTTGTGATAAGAGGGCTTTATCAGCATCTAAATATACGATCCCTAAGATGGATGTGATGATACCAATTAATAGTTGAATGATCCCAATTTCAATTTGATTTAGAACCAGTATCAATGAAAGACCGTTTGTAATGGCCAATATCATATAATCAAAGAAAAGGCCTAGATACATGTTAGGATTAATGACTTCGTTGATGGCTGCTTGATCCTGAATATTAAACTTGGTCTTCAGCTCGTAGGCTAGTCGAGCATCGGTCACCGACTTAATAATAATCAACACTATGAAAAAAACCGAAGGCATCAAAATAGCTATTTTTTCGCCCGGGGTAATCACATTATATCTTGTGTTTTTTCTAGATATTTAATATTTTGAATGCTAGACCGTGAACAGTCCTCGATAAGCGCAAGCCTGATTGACCGTGAGGTACCTATTGATTTATACGCGCTGAGTGCGTAGTTAACATGATCTTAGTACACCCTTTTATGCACCGCTCAGAGTGCCGCGCTCACGCAACTTTATCCTTTAATCAGGTTGTGTGACCCAATCCTTTTTGGGAATGGAGCCTACTGATTCCACGATAATTGCATCTCCCAGACCTGTTGAGAACGTTGTGTTACAGTTCTCACAGTGATGCTTACCGTTGGCGCTGGATATGTGATTTAGGCAGAGCGGACAGACGGTTGATACAGCCATTTCTTAACCCTCTTCTAAGCCTAGATGATTTGAGTTTATTTAAGGGTTCTCTAACGATTTTGGTAATTATTTCCGGTTTAAATTCATTTTGTACTGTTTTTTTCCTGTTTGAGAATCTTTTGCCAAAAAAGGAAGTATGTTTAGGAACTTGGGATCGCTTGTGCCAAAACGAGGGGGAGCCGCGCGCGTAAGATGATTACTTAATCAACCTTCGGTATAGTTTATATTCAATCCTCTAGAGAAGACCTGACGTGAAAGTCAAGCCTATTCACATTACGTTGGCGTTCCTTATTCTGACATCACTTTTAGCTCCAATTACAAACGCAATCCAAATGCAATGGAACTGCAACAACTACCTGTACGATCTATCCATTATCGAGTACGAGGACATTGCAGAAGCAGGTCGCGTGAACTCCGTATCCGTTAAGGTAGATGCGAATACGGAGGTCATGGCTCATGTTGAATTCAAGGGGCACTACTCATGGGGTGAATGGATTTACGATTCGAGTGAGATACCGTTGGATGCTGGCGTCTCCACATTTACTGTGGAGGTTGAAGTACCGTTCAGGACGATCGTTGAGCCTGCATGTGTCTTCTACTACTATGTCTATGTTACGTTACCTGGAGAATCGTGGACTCCCGATTGCTGGGGGTTGAGGGTGGATTCCTCTCTCGCCGTTCCGGCTGAGATTTCTTTAAAGGATCTACGTTCGATGACGGGTCACTTGGCTTGGATGGTTGAAACTTCATCTCTTCAAGGCGATGTTAAGAGGGTTCTGTTGTCCAAGGTGGAGGACTTGGCAGAGGTTTTGGAGGGTTTGTTTATCCAGGGCAAGGTCGATAGAATCTATGAAATTCTTGAGTTCATACTCGATGTTAGAGAAGATATTTGTCTTAACGAGTCTGAGTACTTGGACTTTATCTACGATATTTCTGAATGCATTTCTGAAAGTTGTTAATTGTGCGCGCGCAATGCATGCATTCCTTTTTTCAATTATTTTAGGAAGTTATGGAATATTCTAGTTGCGTAATATGTTAGCCAGTCGTCCTCGGCTTGGTGATACATTCTATACTTCATCACCCGGGAGTTTGCTCCATCCTTCCCCTTGGTCATCTTCGAGTATGGTCTACCCTTGTAGCTGAACTGTGCCTCATCAGGATTATACATCTGTTCAAGCCACTCTAGGAGCTCCTGGATGGGTCTCTGCTCGGGATCAAATCCAAGCTCACTGAACATCAGCAGCTCCTTTAACGGTTCGTGACCATGCCAGAAAAACCTCTTAAGGTCCTTAGTCTTCTTCTGATTCATATGCCATAGTATGAAACCTAGACTCTCCTCTGCATATCTCCTGTACTCGGGGACTCCGGAGTAGAACAATGCACTCGTCGAGAAATAGGAGACATAGGGGCAGCTCCTGTCCCAGATCTTGTAAGGTGAGGTTGTTCCATCTAGGTGTCCATCCTGTACCCATCCCTTATCCTCACGCCTCCAGCGAAGCATCAGCTCCCAGGATTTCCGTAGTCTTTTGTCTGATCCGAAGCCAACCTTAGCTAAGGCTTCAATCTGGATGCTCATCCTGCAAGGGATGTTGGGAGGATCAGGATTATCCTTCATTGATTGGGGGGCTTCCTTTTTCTCTGAGAGAACCCCGTTCTGCCACTGCCAATCCATCACCCATTCACAGGCTTTTAATATTCGGGGGTCCTCTGCTGTGTACCCCATTTCACCTAGTTTTCCTAGTAGCCAAACTGTTGTCACATATTTTGGGCTTACAGGCGTGTAACCCGATTTTAACATGTAAGTTGGATTATACGCCCAGGAGCCACCGTCACACCAGCTACCGTCTTCACGCTGTTTTCCGAATATCTCATAGCTACATGGAGAATTCTGCATGTCGTCCCAGAGTTCTTGCATCTTTTGGGTGTCCGGCTCCTCATGGAGAATGTTGAGGTGCGTAAGATAAACAATCGGGGGTGAAGCTTTCGCATTAAGCCATTCAATGTTTTTTTCGAGTTGGGACTCGTTTAACATGTAATTGAATAATCTTTAACCAAGGATATAAAATCTTGACAAGACGCGCGGACGCAGATATCCAGAACATATAGTTATGGTCTCAATCGGCTTCGCGATTCTTCTCGGTTTAGATCCTCTAGCTTCTCCATCACCGTTTCCTAGCCCTCAGCGGGTCAGTCGACCAGAGGAGGATCTCTGAAGCCCATGAAGTTGTCACCGCCACATTCAACCTCGCCAAGGAGGGCTTTATCGAGAGGGGTTACATTCTGCTGACGGGCAGAGAGATAATGGGGAGGGGGGCTCTCAGGAAGATCTTCTCGCTGGTCCCTACGGTGCTGGAGGAGGAGTTCTGGGTGAACTGGAGTAGACTAAGATACCCTATTTGCGTATTATGAATACTCTCTCTGAGTTGAAGTCAAGCTCCTGTACATCCCACCCCCTCCCCTTCACGAGGTTGTACAGCCTTCTCGTGTAGTGACCTCGCATACCCTTAGGATTCCCGCCAAGGCTCCTAACTGGGAATGAGACCGCTAGAAACCTCGCGTCGATAGACTTTAGTAAGAACTCGCCAGCCGATCTGTCGATCTGTTCGAGACAGGGGATCGATAGCAGGATGAGAGCCAGGTCTACAGGCATCTCTGGTGGATGCTGTGTTACGTCCCTGATCTCGGCTTCTCCCTGAACGGATAGAAGGTCCATGTACTCGTTCAGGAAGTCCACCAGATCGTGGTAGATGTCGCAGGCGTAGTATCTCGCATCGGGTCGGAGCGGCATCCAGGGAATGGAGAGCGGGTTGAGGCCGCAGGCGATGTCCAGTACAGATCCTATCGGTGGTAGCGACGAGAAGATCCCTGCGTAGAATGCGTCCAGCTCCTTCAGGCGTTCTCGTGAAGAGTGGTGTAGGCTCATGATCTTCGTGCACCGCTCTTTGAATAGCGCGTCGTCATCGCATCGCCTGGCGTCCTTTAGCTCCTCCAGCCATCTGTTGTAGTTGGGGCGCTTTACGAAATAGGCTCCGGCGACCTGATGGAGCTTGTTCTTTGTGGATTTGAGGGCCTCCCTGTAGCTTTTGTGCCTTGTAAGCTCCCTTATGCCGATGTTCACGATTAGGTCATCGCAAACATGGCTGTACTTGCTACTGTTACCGATGGCTTGCACCAGCCGGGTGAGCTGCTCTGATGCCTTCGGCTCATCTCCCTTCATCGATGTTCTCTCGCAGGTGTTCTAACAGGAGCGTCATGAACCTCAGGTTGTGTATCGTGGCAAGTCGGCTGTACAGGGGATCTTCCCTCTTGTGGAGGTGATGTAGATACGCTAGGTTGTAGTTGGTGCATACGGGGCAGTCGCAGAGAGGTGAGACTGGATCCCCGCACTTGATGTGTTTCTCGTCTTGGATGTAGTTGTAGTGATAGCCTCTTTCATTGCCTACGTCCCTGAACGAGTGATCCTCCCCTAA
>Ga0307379_10009321_pt1 | contig 13124 bp, 9 predicted proteins | sample UN2MG_FD_202237 | JGI IMG/M metagenome (GOLD analysis project Ga0307379, IMG submission 202237) | Soil microbial communities from Risofladan, Vaasa, Finland - UN-2 | ecosystem: Environmental > Terrestrial > Soil > Coastal area > Acid sulfate soil | place: Finland: Risofladan, Vaasa | collected... | reverse complement strand
TTTCTGACATGAAGGATCTTACCCAGGAGGTTTCCAAGAAGCTGTCTGAGAAAGGACTCCAGAACGGAATCCTCAACCTGTTTGTTCCAGGATCAACCGGCGGTCTGACGACAATCGAGCATGAACCTGGCCTCGTTGAAGACTTCTCTGAGTTCATGGAAAAAGTAATCCCCAGCAATGTCACCTATCATCATGATGCAAAGTGGGGAGACGGAAACGGTTTTTCTCATGTCCGGGCTTCACTCGTCGGAGCATCTCTTAATGTTCCGTTTTCCAATGGCACGCTTAATCTTGGAACATGGCAGCAGATTGTATTTCTTGATTTCGATAACCGCTCCCGCTCCCGTATGGTCCTCCTCCAGTTTATGGGAGAGTGAGAAAAAACGAGAAAAGTAGAGCATATGTTTATAACTCAGAGTTATAATTTTAACCTGTTTGTTTCATCAGGAGAATGAAATGTTCCATTCTCAGGCGAACATGCGTGGCAAAATATTGCCCGCTTAAACTAACTTAAAAATGACTGACATCAAAGATAAACTGGAACGACTGAAAAAAGAAAGAGAAGCTCGCTCTCGCTCTAAATCCCAGCTTGTAAAGGATGCCTGGGAAGAGATAGAAAAAACCGAGGATCTATCCGTCAAGGATAAACTAGAACACCTTATCAGCCTCACCCGCCAAGAAAAGCCTCAGAAACCCGAAACCCCGCCCTTCGAGCCTCTTAAAAAGGAACCCCTTCAGTTTTTCGAAAATCCGTATCCTCTGGACGTCAAATACGGAAAAGTTACCATATCTTCGGGATTGGAGATAAAAGGGAACATTCTCACCTATCTAAGCAAGGAAAGCGCATTTGAAAACCTTGATCTCTCCACAGCCCTCTTCATCGACCTGGAAACAACTGGACTATCCGGGGGAGCAGGGGTTGTCGCTTTTCTCGTAGGTTTAGGTTTCTACAGAGATGACAAATTCTATGTAGCCCAGTTTTTCCTCGGAGAGCTTGCTGAAGAAGAAAGGATGATTCAGGAGCTTGGGCAGTTTTTTTCTCAGATGAACTTTCAATCAGTAGTAACATTTAACGGAAAATGTTTCGATATGCCCCTGCTTGAAACACGGTTTATCCTCCACAAGCAGCCTTTCATCCTCAATGAACTTCCTCATCTTGATTTTCTCTTTCCAGCCCGAAGTCTCTGGAGACACAAGTACGAAAGCTGCCGGCTTTACCATCTTGCCCGTGAGGTCGTTGAGGCAGATCGTTCAGAAGATATCCCCTCAGCTGAGATTCCCTGGAGATATTTTCAATATCTAAACACAGGGAATTTTGAACTGATTGAGCCTATCCTCTACCATAATCAGGAGGATATTCTTTCTCTTTTAGGAATTATAATTGTCGGCTCTTTCATCTTTTCTGAAGAGAAAGAAAAGAAATTTACAGATGCCATGGACCTCTACGGTGCAGGGAGAGTGATGGAAAATGTAGGAAAGGCCGAGAAATCTGTTCATTTCTTCAATCGGGCTCTTGAGAAGGGATTATCGGATGAGTTATCTCTCGCGGCCAAGAAAAAAATTTCTTATTATTTCAAGAAAAATCAAGAGTGGAAAAGTGCTGTTTCATTATGGAAGGAGATGACCTCTTCAAATACGCAATCTAAAGATCTGCTTCTTTCCTTCAGAGAACTTGCCATGTACCTCGAACATAGAGAGAAAAAATACGAGGAGGCAAGAAAAATAGCAGAAGAAGGGTATGTCCTTTCTCTCGACTTTTCCTCTTATTATGAGAAAGATTTCACCCATAGAAGGGAAAGGCTAAAGCGCAAAATCCAAGGACAAAAAGAAAAGAAAAAATAAATTTGCAGGGATTTGATTTATCAAATCCATAATATTAAATGTAGGGGCTTGATTCATCAAGCCCACATTTTGTGGACAGTAATTATGGAACTTAAGGCATTCCAGGATTATCTGAATTCTCAAAGGCTAAAATTCACCCGGCCCAGACGTCTAATTTTCAAGGAAATATTTTCTTCTAAAAAGGTTCACCCTAATGCCGATGAAATCCACAGAAGGCTGAAAAGAAAAGGCCAAAAAGTTTCCCTTGCTACTATCTACCGAACATTAAGCCTCCTGGTAAAGTGCGGCCTGGTGAGTGAGATTGACTTTGGAGAGAGCCACAGCCATTATGAGCCTGATGTTGTTAAGGCAGCCCACGGGCATTTAGTATGCCTTTCTTGCGGTGAGGTTAAAGAGTTCTCCCATGAGAAAATCCAAACAATACTAAACAAGATAGGAAAAGAAAGTCACTTCATGACGGATAAATTTTCGATCCAGGTCTTTGGTTACTGCGAAAACTGCCAGAAAAAATAACCTTTGATGCACGGGCCTGGTTTATCAAGCCCGCATTTTTATAAAAAGGGAAAGGCTACTTTTTCGCTTTTTTATTAAAAATAGAATATCCCTTTTTTCTTTTTTTTCTTCCTGATAATATACTGGCTGTTTTATAAGATAGATTCAAGACAAGAGGAGGCATAGAGATGATCCCAGTAATTAACTTGGAGGAAAAAATTAAGGAGATCGACAAGCCATTTTCTCCTGTAGAGGTAGCGCGACTCAATGACCAAGTTGTACGGATGGCTTTAGTCAAAGGAGAATTTCATTGGCATAAACATACAAATGAAGATGAACTTTTTTACGTCTATAAAGGATGCATCACTATTCAACTTAAAGACCAGGCAGATATAACATTAAATGAAGGAGAAATAGCTGTCATACCCAAAGGTGTGGAACATTGCCCAAAAAGTGTAGAACCTTCTTATAATTTGTTGTTCGAGCCCTATGTTCTGCAAACAAGAGGAGATTAGATAACTTAATATTCTGTCATTGTGAGGAACTCAGGAGATTCCTCGCCTTGCTCGCAGCAGGCTGCGCAATCTCATAAAATATTTGTTTTGACTTCCCCATAAACTTCATATATTTATAAATACTCAAAGGGAAGAGGTGCTCCAATGAAAGCAATGATCTTGAAAAGATTTGCACCTCTTGACCAGAATCCCCTCGAGCTTATTGATCTTCCCATCCCAGAACCAGACTCTGAAGAGATCCTTCTTCGCGTCAAAGTCTGTGGTGTCTGCCATACAGACCTTCATACCGTAGAAGGGGAGCTTCCCGAGGTCAAACTTCCTATAATCCCCGGTCATCAGGTTGTAGGAGTTGTGGAAAAGCTTGGTAAAAACACCACTCGCTTTAAAGAAGGGGACAGACTCGGTGTTGCCTGGCTCTATTCTGCCTGCGGCGAGTGCGCGTTCTGCCAGCGGGAAGATGAGAACCTCTGTGAAGCCGCCCGCTTTACTGGCTACCACGTAAACGGTGGCTACGCTGAGTACATAATCGTCCCCAAGAAATTTGCCTATCCCATTCCAGAAATATTCTCTGATGAGGAAGCCGCACCTCTCCTTTGTGCTGGAATTATCGGCTACAGAGCCCTGCGCTTGAGCGAGATAAAGCCCGACCAACGCCTGGGCCTCTACGGATTCGGAGCTTCTGCTCATGTTGCTATCCAGGTGGCTGTCCACTGGGGCTGTGAAGTCTATGTCTTTACCCGGAGCGAAGAACACCGCGAGCTGGCCAGAAAACTCGGTGCTGTCTGGACAGGAGCATCAAAAGACGAGCCTCCCACAAGAATGGATAGCTCCATCATCTTTGCTCCTGCAGGGGAGCTGGTTCTCGATGCATTAAGAGTCCTGGATAAAGGCGGTACCCTAGCCCTGGCAGGAATTTACATGACTCCGATTCCTGAGATGGATTATGTGAAATATCTATACCATGAGCGGACTCTCCGCAGCGTAGCAAACGCAACAAGACAGGACGGAGAGGAGCTCCTCCGGATTGCGGCTGAAATTCCCATCAGGACAACCACCCAGGTCTTTCCATTAAAAGATGCGAATAAAGTTCTCGAACTCCTCAAAGCTGGCAAAATCAGCGGCGCCGCTGTCCTCAGAGTTTCCGATTAAATAATATCTGTGTAGGGGTTTAATTTGTAGGAGCTTGATTTATCAAGCCCACCTTTTTTCTTATCTAGAGATTGATTCACCAAATCCATATATTTTGGAGTAGGGGCTTGATTCATCTGGAGAGATTTGATTCTTCTTATGTAGGGGCTTGATTCATCAAGCCCACCTTATAATCTCTATAAGAGCCCTTCACAAAACTCGCAACATATTTAATATCAACAAGTTACAGAAAGGTTAAAAACCCACTTGCCCACCTGCACGCAACCTATTTATAATCAGACAATTACAATGCATCATTTCTCAAAATCTTCACTTTTTCACCCAAAATCGGCCCCTCAAAAGGGGGGAGGTGGGCAAAAAATTCCGCTCTTCAATAACAAATCCATTTTGTGAAACCCTCTTTTTTCATCACTTCAAATATTAAATTATCTTACTGAATAAAAAATAGTTAGTCCATTATCTAATTTGCCCACCTCCCCCTTCTCACATATGCAAATTTTTATTATCATTCCTGATGAATCTTGCGACCTTCACAAAACTCCGACCTCGTGGGAGGTGGTTATGGATCAGCAAACTTTACTCCTTTCCCTTGAATCATTCCTGGATATCAACCCTCTCAAAAATTTCAAAATCCTCTTTGATAATCTGGATGCCTCACATCTGGACATTCGCCCTTCCTCAGGCAGAAAACCTTTCTCCCGCCAAAGTCTATTGCGTGCTCTAATCTTTAAAAATCTTAAAGGGCTTCCTACCTTAACTGAATTAGTTAATGAGTTAAAAGATAATCCCTCTGCTGCAATCCGATGTGGCTTCAACATCTTAAAGCCTTTGCCCAGTGTAGAAAGATTCTCCTCCTTCCTCAAAAATATGTCTAATAGAGAGCTGCAAAAAATCCGCATCCAACTTATCCACAACCTTATCCATCTTAGTGTCATCACGGGAGAGTACCTCTCCATTGATTCCTGTGCTATTCCGGCTCATGTTAAGGAAAATAATCTCAAAACCAATGTGAAAAGTCGTTTCTCAAAAACACGCATCCCCAAGGGTTCACCTGATGCGCGTCTTGGAATAATGGTCATTTATCCCACAGCTAATAAGAAAAAAATCCTCTACTTCTGGGGCTTCAGAGATCATGTCGTCATCGATGCCAAGGAAGAGCTCCCCATCTGGCAAATCACAAAACCTGCTGATGTCCACGAATCCCTAATGTTCATCCCAATCTTTAAGCTCATACAAGATGAGTTCCACTTCGATATTAAAGCAGTTATGGGCGATGGAATCTACGATACCAGTGCTATCCTTAAATATATTATCAAAGATCTAAAGGCTAAACCGCGTATCTCTCGAAACCCTCGCAATACTCAAAATCAACCAAATCTTCAATTCTCAAAAACAGGCAACCCGATCTGCCTAGCTCGGCTCGAAATGATGAACAGAGGCTCATACTACGATAAGAAACAAAATCGAAGGCGACGCAAATGGGTCTGCCCTCTCCACTATTCAAAAAAGTATGCCCATCAATTCATCGTCTGTCCTGCCTTCCATCCTAAGTTCTTCTCCCAAAAAGGTTGTTATGTCTGTATCCGCATAGATCAAGACATCAGAAGTGAAATCGACTATGGCTCCACTTCCTTCAAAACTGATATTAAACTCCGTTCTGGATCAGAGCGAGTCTTCTCAAGACTCTTTAATGTCTGTATGCAAAATCCTCCTGTCATTGGCTTTAATGCCGTTTCAAACTATGCTATTATTGCTCATATCACTGTATTGCTCGTTGCTTTGACAGCAGCCAAAAATAACATGAAAGACAAGATTCGCTTTATCAAGTCCTTCTTACCTAACTTCAATCCTTAATATTGCGAGTTTTGTGAAGCCCTATTATTTATATAATTTACGTTACAGGGATATGATTTACCAAATCTGCTTCTCTCTAAAATCCATGGATAATGAGAAAATAAACAAGCAGCGTATGTCTTTACTTTAGAGGCTGGATTTATCAAGCCTGCACTTTTATTAAGGAGAAATGGTGATAAATATTCAAAAAAACCTTGTGCGTAATTCACTTCGCTTGAAAGGTTGTGATTATTCTCAACCTGGTGCTTATTTTATAACGATATGTACAGAGAACAAAATTTGCTATTTGGGGAATATTGTTGATGGAATTACGATTTCATATCCAATCAGTGATATCATTCAAGAAATTTGGCAGGAAATTCCTGAAAAATTTCAAGGTGTTGACCTTGATGCCTTTATCATAATGCCGAACCATGTTCATGGGATAGTTATTATTAATAAAGAATGCAGGGATATGATTCAAGAAACGCGCAGAAATAATACTGAAAATATTCGCGGAGGGTTGATTCGCCAAATCCGCATTAAAGATTATATTAATGATTCAGAGGTAAGTTTTATAAATCAAACTCCTATAAATAATTTTTCAAAGGAGAATAAAGTGGGCTTGATAAATCATGCCCCTACAAAAAATCATTTAAATGGCAAGAACGGGAGCTTGATAAATCGAATCCTGACAAAAAACCAGGCTTTTACAAGAGCGAAGAATTGGAATTTAATGCAAGACTCTAAGCGAACTGGTGGAAAAATCATTAGATATTTCAAAGCAAAAACCGCAAAGATTGTTCATGATAAGTTCTTTCCCAGTTTTCAATGGCAACGCAATTATTATGAACATACTGTACGTTCTGCTCGAGAGTTAAATTCTATTAGAGAATACATTATAAATAATCCGATAAAATGGGCATTAGATAGAGAAAATCGTCTATCAAAGAATTTCAATATGGATTCAGCTAATTATTTTAAAGATATTTTTGATAAATAAATTGTAAGGTGGGTTTGATAAATCAAACCCCTACTGAAGATATTTTTTCAGGTAGCGGGAAGTGTGAGATTTTTTTGATTTGATGATTTCTTCAGGAGGCCCTTGAGCTACTATTTCGCCCCCTTTTTCTCCTCCCTCTGGTCCCAAATCGATGATATGATCAGCGCATTTGATCACATCCAGGTTGTGCTCGATAACTATAACTGTATGCCCTTTCTCTACTAACTTTTGAAAGCAGCGGAGGAGCACCGAGATGTCATCCGGATGGAGGCCGATTGTGGGTTCGTCAAAGAGATAGAGAGTTCTTTTCTCCCTTTGGTGGATGAGGTGATAAGCAAGTTTGATCCTCTGAAGCTCTCCTCCAGATAGGGTTGTGGTGGGCTGGCCTAGTTTCAAATACCCCAACCCCACTTCCACAAGCGGAGTCAGTTTTTTCCTGATCTTTGCCTGCTCAGAGAAAAAATCAAAAGCTTCAGAAACGGTCATTTGCAAGACTTGATCAATGTTTTTTTCTTTGTATTTGATCTCGAGAATATCGCTTTTGAACCTTTTCCCATTGCAGGCCTCACAGGTCAATGCTACATCAGAGAGAAATTGCATTTCTACAATTTGCTGGCCAGCACCTTTGCATTGCTCGCATCTTCCTCCAGGAGTGTTAAAAGAGAAAAAGCCGGGCTTATATCCAAGAACTTTTGCCTCTCTTGCTTGGCTGAAAAGCTCTCTGATTTCATCCATGGCCTTGGTGTAAGTGGCTGGAATGGAGCGGGGTGAGGTACTGAGTGGAGACTGATCGACCATGATGATTCTGTCGATCTGCTCTTTCCCCTTTATTTCCTTATATCCATCCTTTGCTTCGCCCAGCCAGCCCTGGTAGAGAACATCATTGAGTAAAGTGCTTTTTCCTGAGCCTGAAACTCCAGTTATGCAGGTGAATGTGTTTAGAGGGAGTTTTACATCCGGATGTTTGAGATTATGCTTGTGAGCATCTTTTATCTCTATAAAGCTCCTGGATATCCTACGCTTTTCTGGAATTTTTATCTCTTTTTCTCCCCTCAGATATTGAGCAGTGAGGGAATCATGATTCTTGAGAAATTCTTCCAGAGGTCCGCTGAAGATAACTTCTCCTCCTCCCTCACCTGCTCTGGGCCCCAGATCAATCAAATTATCAGCAGATTTTATGATTTCTGGATCATGCTCGACCACCATCACTGTGTTTCCGATCTCTTTTAAAGATCCAAGGATCTCCACCAGGCGTTGGTTGTCCCTAGCATGGAGGCCGATACTCGGCTCATCCAGAACAAAGAGGGTGCCTACAAGAGGTGCACTCAGGGCTGCAGCCAGATTTATCCTTTGTGCTTCGCCTCCGCTTAAAGTGAAAGTCATGCGGTCCAGGGTTATATAGTCCAAGCCAATTTCTAACAGAAATTTTAGTCTATTCTGAATTTCCTCAATGAGTTTTTTAGCCACGAGTTTTTGAAAAGGAGAAATCTTGAGCCTCTTAAAAAACTTATGGGCCTGCTGAACTGTCATCTGAACGACTTGACCTATGGAAAGTCCTTCTATCTTGACGCTCAGCGCTTGAGGATTGAGACGCATCTTCTTGCAATCGGGGCAAGGTTCATATTTTCGATAGCGGCTCAAGAAGACTCTCACTTGGATCTTGTATTTTTTTGTCTGGAGCCAATCAAAGAAACCTTTGATCCCGTGATAACCGTCACCTCCATCTAGGATAAATTTCTTTTCTTCTTCTTTTAAATCCTTAAAAGGAATATCCGCGGCAATTCCTCTTTTCTTTGCTTCAGAAATCAGTTCATCCATCTTTCCCCGGGAGACTGGCTTTGTCCAGGGCTCTATTGCTCCTTCTTCAAGAGACTTGTTTTTGTCAGGAATAATCTTATCCTCATCAAGCACTGCCAGATCGCCGAAGCCATGACATGTGGGGCAAGCGCCCTGAGGACTGTTAAATGAAAAGAAATTGGGAAACGGGTCCTCGTAAACAACCCCGCACCTCTTGCACTCGAGCTTATCAGAAAAAATGAACTCCCGGTGCTTGTCTGTCTGGACTTTGATTTTCCCTTCTCCTTTCTTTAAAGCGATCTCCAGAGAATCTACCAACCTTTCTCTCTCGTCTCTTTCCAAAGTCATCCTGTCGACAAGAATATCAATTTTTTTTCTCTTTTCGAGTTTGACATCGTTAAGATTCATAATTTTGTTTCTATGAATGATCCGGAAAAAGCCGCCTTTTTTAAGAGCGGCGGTGCCTTTTTTCAGAGGCCAGGAGAAGGAGATCCATATTTTTGTTTTTGGAGGGAGCGTATAGAGTGTCTCGACAATAGCGTCAACTGTATCTCTTTTGACAGGCTGTCCGCACTTGATGCAGTGTACGGTTCCTATTCGGGCAAAGAGAACTCTTAAAAAATCATAGATTTCCGTAACAGTGGCCACAGTGGAGCGCGGATTTTTTGTAACAGCCTTTTGCTGAATGGCAATAGCGGGAGTGATTCCTTCTATGAGGTCTGCATCTGGCTTTTCCATCCTCTCCAGAAACTGACGCGCATAAGAAGAGAGGGATTCGATGTAACGGCGCTGCCCCTCTGCGTACAAGGTATCAAAAGCCAGAGAAGATTTCCCCGAGCCGCTAACACCGGTTACCACAATGAATTTATTAAGGGGAATATCAAGATTTATATTTTTTAGGTTGTGAACCCTGACTCCCCTGAGCATTATTGTATTTTTCATTAGGTATTTGATCCATTCAGATTCATAGCTTTTAATTGAATTATTTCTTTTCCTTTTTAATAGAAAGAAAAGATAAAGTTAGGTAATAAACTTTATCAAACAAATATACTATCATACTTTATTATATGGATAATGGTTTAATGATAAAAGTAGATCTTTAGTGCGCTTTTTTCCGCCAGAAATACAAAACATTCCTCTTTCAGATTTTTTCTTTTTTCTGCTTTTGATATAATGAGAGACCTTTGTATGAAAGCATGAATTTATTTCTTGTTTTTGCCATAGCCTTAGCCCTGGCAATGGATGCCTTTGCCGTTTCTGTGGGGCTAAGCTCAAGCCTTGAAACAATAACAAAACGCCAGACGCTGAGACTGGCCTCGCACTTTGGCTTTTTTCAATTCATGATGCCTCTCGTTGGCTGGTATGCGGCGCAAAACATCTTGGTGAGGTACATAGAGCCTTTTGACCATTGGGTTGCCTTTAGCCTACTCGTTATCATAGGCGGAAAAATGATTTATGAATCATTTAAGCGCGGAAAAAAAATTAAAAATATTAAGGCTGATCCCACAAAAGGCATATCTCTTCTCGTACTCTCTGTCGCTACCAGCATTGATGCTTTGGCAGTGGGTTTAAGCCTTGCTGCCCTTCATGTGGCAATCTTGTATCCAGCCTGTATCATTGGCCTGGTCGCTTTTTTTATGACTGTCCTTGGTGTAAAGATAGGACCGTTTCTTGGCCGGTTAGTCGGCAAAAGAGCGGGACTTCTGGGGGGATTAATCCTTATTCTGATAGGAGTAAAGACTCTCTTAGATCATTTATAATAGAAATTGAGGAAGCGAACGTTTATAAAATCAAGTTTTTCTAATTACTTTTTTCCTTCAAGGCTCTGGCCTATGGATTTCTCCAATGCAGTCAGGGCTAGATCATAATTATAGAGGGCATCGGAGTAAGATTTCCTGGTTTCGAGCAGCGTCCTGCGAGCTTCTATCAATTCTAGGCCATCTATTTCCCCTTCCTGATAACTCAGGAGAAACATTTTGTAGACCTCTTCTGCCTGGTTCAGCATCTCATCTTCGAAGAGCTGGATCTGGTTGTCGGCTGTTAGAGCATTCATGTATGCCTCTTCGACCTCCAAAGTGATAGTGTTTTTTAAATGCTCCACTTCTTTTTTTAAGGATTCGATGTTGGCTTTCGCCTCTGCGATTTTTCCTTTTTTGGGCTGCCAGAAAAAGAGAGGAATGGGAAAGGAGACAGCCACATCCCAGTATGTCCCTTCCCCTACTAAACGATGCTTTGATACTCCCAGGTCAAAGTCTGGAAGATAGCTTAAATAAGCCTTTTTTTTCACGAGGGTTTCTCTTTCCATGGAAAAATTTATCCCCTTAATCTCAGGGCGAAAAGACAGTGCTCTTTTTATTAATTCATCAACATTAAGGTTTGTTGAAGGTCTCTTCAATTTCCCTGTTATTTCTAAAGGAGTATATTTCTTCCTTGCCAAAAGAAAATTCAACATGGCTTTTGCCAATCTCGCACCGTTCTCTGCTGATTTGACTTCGTTAGCAGCCTTTGAGGCTTCAACGCTGGCTCTCAAAACTTCTACTTTGGCCACATCCCCGGCTCTGAATTTTAGTTCCGCTTTTTTAAGGAAATCCCGGGCAAGCTCTAAATCCTGCTGAGCATACTTTAATTTTTCCTGGGTGAGAAGAAGGCCGTAAAAAGTTCGTTTAACTTCAAAAACGATATCGAGTTTTAGAAGGTCAATATCTGCCATGATTTCACTTGATTCTTTAGAGGCAATCTTCCCTCTAAGAAGCCTTTTCCCTGGAAACTCGATGCTCTGAGTCAGGCCAAAATAAGATTCACCAGAACCCCTGAAGTTGAAAAACTTGGGCTGCAAATCTGAGTCATAATATATAGAAGGCTGGGGAAGAGCTTTCGCCTGGCTAATGCGTGCTTGAGATGCTTGATATTGTCCGAGCGAGGATAGGATAAGGGGATTTTGTTGAAGAGCAATGGATATACACTGTTCTAAGGTGAGGGCGGCATTTTCTGGTGTTTGACACCACAGAGACCAGGGTAAAAATAAGGTTGTTATGAGCAGAATATGTGATTTTCTTCTCATCATTTGACCTCCTAAATTTTGAAAGGAAATAAGTATAATTTATTTCTCTTGTATAATAAAGAGGCGAGGTTTTAGAATTGTCTTTTAAGAAATTATTTATGCCTTATCCACAATTCCAAATCTTTTAAAAGGAAAATTCAAAGCCAGCGTAAAAAGATCTGGGTTTTGCCGGGCCATAGACATAACCTGAATCCCTGTCTACACTTTTATCCAGGTCTTTTTGATAAGAATCAAGCAGATTGTGGGTGCCGATGAAAAGGCTAACTCTATAGTCCTCAGTGATGTTAATAGGCTTATGAAGCTTTACGTTTACCACCCAGAAAGGATCAGTTCTTTCTAATCTATCATTCTCGATGTATCCCGCATAATGAGGGACCTTCATTTCTCCAGTGTATTCCATGGATAGCTCAACGTTGACAATTTTTTTGTTTTCGTAACTTATACTGGCATAACCGTAGTAGTCAGGCGTTCTGAAAAATTCTTTGGAGTTGAAATCCGGTTCTGGCTCGTCGAGCCTGCTTCGCTGGATGGTCCAGCCTGAAGCAAGAGAAAATTTTGGTCCTAAGACCAAACCGAAGTCAAATGAAAATCCGTACACTCTTGAACCAGATCCGTTTATTCTTTCTAGGATTCTGGCATTTTCTATTCGACTTACTTCATGGAGGACAAAGGTGTCAGTTAATTGGGTATAAAAGGCCTCTAAACTGAGTTGAATTAGGTTTCTTTTAATCTGTTTTCCATAATCGAGACCGCTGCTTATACTGAAAGATTTTTCTACATTTAAATCTGGTGAATTTGTTATTATCATCCCTTCCCCTCCGACCTGGGTTATGTGTAAGTCTTCATCAAAGACCTGGGGAGCTCTAAATCCAGTTGAGAATGAAGTTCTGAAGGCAAGATCTTTTGTGATATTAAAAAGGATACCTAATCTAGGAGTAATGATGCTTTTATCCAGAGCTGAATGTTTGTTTAGTCTAACTCCAGTTAAGAGAGAAAAAACCTTGCTTATTTTAAAATCATCCTGAATGAAAAATCCGCTCTCATGATAGACATCTTCGATTATCCTATTGTAGCCAGTAGCTTCATCTTTGATTTTATCTCGTTTATACTGAGCGCCGAGAGAAAAAACGTGGCTTCCTATTTGGTAGTTAAGCTGACAGTTGAGAAATAATAGGGGATTTTTTGTATTTCCGTATGCGTTTGGGTCCTTATGGCTGCCATAATAAGTATTTCTTTTGGCATCCACGAGAGAAAAGGAAAGGTTGTAGTGAATTTTTTTGGAAAGAGAGTGATTCCACTCAGAGGAGAGGCCTATCTGATCTGTTTTTATCCATTCAGCTGTGTTGGCTTCATGGGGAGGCTTATCAAAGAGGTCTCCTCCTCTTCTTTCTTCAAAAATTCTGAAAAAACCTAATTTAAGGTTACCTTTAAT
>Ga0307379_10009319_pt1 | contig 13125 bp, 12 predicted proteins | sample UN2MG_FD_202237 | JGI IMG/M metagenome (GOLD analysis project Ga0307379, IMG submission 202237) | Soil microbial communities from Risofladan, Vaasa, Finland - UN-2 | ecosystem: Environmental > Terrestrial > Soil > Coastal area > Acid sulfate soil | place: Finland: Risofladan, Vaasa | collected... | reverse complement strand
AGAACAGACCGAATTTACGAACCTGCTCAATCAGATATCAAGCGGCAAAATGCAAATCCTTCAGGGCCAGCAGTCCCAGGGAAGAGACTGGTCGTTTGTACTTCTCCAGCCGGCAAACAGCCTCCAGACCTTCGCCCAAAAAACAAGTCACAAGCGAATGGCGGCTCTGGCACTTATTAAACGAGCGGAAGCCCTGCGAGCGGAACTGCACTACGGAAATGTCGAAGAGCAGTATTTAATAAACCAGACCAATCTGGCAAAAGCCAGTTACGCCGAAGCGCTCGAGAAATGCTCGACGAATCCTTCATTGGCTGCCACGGCCAAATTCGGCCTGGGTCTTTGCGAGGAAGAACTTGGCAATTTCGAGCAGGCCCGGCAGATCTTTCAGGATATCGCGGGAAATTCCGATTTCGAAAGCACTCTTGCAACCATCCGGGCAAAACGCCGCCTTGAAACAATGGCCGATTATCAGCAAAAGATTGCCTTTAAGCCTGCGCCAAAACCTCCGGAACCCACGGTACAGACAACGCCGGCCGGTGCTGGTCAACTGCCGAATATCATCCCGCCCTTCAATATCTATCGGCCCCTTGAGTTCGATATGCTCCCTGAGTCTAATCAGCCGGTTGAGGCTAATTTACCCGTCGATGCTAATGTGTCCGGCAAATGATTCACAAAGTCCGACTTCAGGCGATAAATCCGAGTCCGCCAATGTGGCCGAACAACTTCACGTTGGCCACTCAATCAGAGAACGCAGGCTCGATAAATACCTCCACGGCCGGTTCAGCAATCTGAGCCGGAGTTTCATCCAAAATGCAATCAAGCAGGGAGCCGTCAAGGTTAACGGAAAAATCGCCAAGCAAAGCCTAAAGCTCAGCCCGGGCGACATAATTGACTTTGCCCCGCCTGAGCCGCCGAGCAAAGATATTATGCGCGAAGATATCCCGCTGGATATAATTTACGAAGACAAAGAGCTGATAGTTCTCAACAAGCAGCCCGGGATGATTGTACACCCGGCACGTGGAAACACACACGGAACTCTCGTAAATGCCCTGGCGTTCTATTCAGACGAGCTGTCAACCGGCCTTGGCGAATTTCGGCCAGGCATCGTCCACCGGCTCGATAAAAACACTACCGGCGTTATGGTCGTCACAAAAAACGACTCCGCCCAGTGGAAAATCGCCAAACAATTCGAAAACAGGCAGGTCAACAAAACATATCTGGCAATCGTCCACGGGATTCCGGAGTTGACCGCCGATCGTATCAACGTCCCACTGGGCATCCACCCGAGGTTTAGGGAAAAATATGCCGTCCGCCCCGAATCCGGAAAAGAAGCCGTAACGTTCTATGAAGTGCTCGAACCTTTTCGAGGCTTTTCTCTGCTGAAGCTGACTCCAAAGACCGGCAGAACCCACCAGATCCGCGTCCACCTCTCATACATAAAGAACCCCATCGTCGCCGACGATATGTATGGCGGCAAACTCATCTATCGGTGGCAGTTGGCTGATACCGAACCAGCGGTGCAAGAGCCGATTCTAAGTCGAGTCGCGCTCCACGCCTTCAGCCTTGAATTCAAACACCCGGCAACCGAGAAGACAGTAGAATTCGAAGCACCCCTGCCGCAAGATATGCAAAACCTCCTCAACGCACTCAGAGAATATCGAAAAATCTGATATGTACCAAGAACATCGCTTTTCTCTTAGACAAAACGGCTACTACTGCTGCTGATTACGCTAAAGTAATGCCCGGTACTGGCCGATGTCCATTTTGTCACAGGTCGTTAAAGGTGAAAGGAGAAGTGGCCGCCTTTAGCAATAAACTTCAGGGGGATAATATTGTAAGGAAGTGGAAAGCTGTATGAGAACGGAAGCGGGCAAACCAATGAAAACACGTCATCAAACAGACAGGTCGGATAAAATGAGATTCGAAGCCCAGATCGAACAACCCCAATTTGAACGTCATAGGCGCTCCTGGGCCACGTTAAAATGGTTCGAGGGCACACCGAAGACCGAAGAGGCATTCTACCTTCGCTTTCAAGACTTACCGGACGAAGATGCAACATTTCTCAAGTCGTTCTACAACGTCAGCGAAGACCGGGACTTGTTCAGGATGATCTGCAAATTCTGGAATATCAGGATATCCGGTGGAATGAAGAACGCAGAATATGGAATATAGAACACAGAATGCCGATTTCTGAGTTCCGGATTCTCAATTTCTATTCTTGCGGTAGTTTTGCGAGGTCGGCGTCGGAGCCGGCGACCATAAGGATATCATCCTGATAAATCACGGTGCTGGGCATGGGGACATTAATAATCTTGCCCTTCTCGGCCTTCGTTTGTTTGCTGTTTTCACCGCGCTTGATTAAGACCAGATTGACATTGTGTTTTTGCCGGAGCTGCAAATCCATAACCGTCCTGTCGTTGAAACTGGCCGGCGCCTTTATCCGGGCCAGGCTATAGCCTTCTGCAAAGTCTATCTTTTCCCCTATTTGCGGCGCAATCAGCTTATAGGCCCATCGCTCGGCTGATTCGATTTCGGGGTATATCACCTCGGTGGCCCCCACCTTGGAAAAGACCTCGCCGGCAATCAAATCCTCCGCTCTGGCGTAGATTTGTTTGATACCCATTTGCCGGAGGTTCACGACCGTCAGAATGGCGGACTCAAAACCACCGGCTCCTTGTCCGATGCCGATAATCGCGACATCCACCTTGTCCACACCCTGGGACTTGAGGGCCTCTTCATCGGTGCTGTCGAGCCTGACCGCGTGACTGACCTGGTCTGTAATCAGCTCGATCTCATCCCGGTTTTTGTCAATAGCGATTACCTCGGCACCGCTCATTGCCAGCGCGATGGCCAGTTTCTTGCCGAATCGCCCCAGCCCTATTACCGCAAACCGTCTCATAATTCGTTCCTCTTATCGTGTTCGTTATTCATTATCTATGAACGACCAACTATGAACTCATAACACTCTTATCCGACAATAACCGCCTCTTGCGGGTAATTGTATCGGGCCGGCTTTAAGTTAAAGGTCAGCGCTGCCAACAGCGTCAACGGCCCCAGTCGGCCAATCAGCATCATCGCAATAATAATCAATTTCCCGGCCGTTGTCAAAAGAGACGTGATTCCCGTCGTCAAGCCGACTGTCCCAAGTGCGGAAGCCGCCTCGAACATAATATCCGACATCGTAAAACAACTCGAATTCTCCGTGATATTCAGTGCCAGGGTGCCGCTGAACAGAACGGCAGCAAAAAGCAGCGTCACTGTGACCGCCCTGCCGACAACAACCACCCGAACCGAGCGCCTGAACATCTCGACTTCCTGACGTTTTCGCAGGGCTGCGATCGCCGCCATGACAATGACTGCCAGTGTGACCGTCTTGATTCCGCCTGCGGTCGAACCGGGCGAACCTCCGATGAACATCAGGAAAATCAAAATAAACCTGCTGGACGGCGACATCGCGGAAATATCGACGGTGTTGAAACCTGCCGTCCGGGCTGTAATCGACTGAAACAGAGCATTGGTAATCGTGTTTTCCGTTGGATTGCCCGGGCCGGATGCATAACGCTCGAATAAAAGGATCGCCAGGGCTCCCAGCACTATCAAAGAGGCACTGACGCTGAGAACGATCTTGGTCTGAAGCCGCATCCGTTTCGGTGCTTCCATCGAGAACCTGTATTGCTTATTGAACCACTTTTTGAAGAACCGTTTGATTCTGTCAGCCGCGATATTCACCAGATCGTAGAGCACGCTAAAGCCAAGCCCGCCCAGAATTATGAGCGGACAGATTACCGAGCACACCTGCCAACTCCGGTTATAGTCGACAAAGCTGTTACTATACAGGCTAAAGCCCGCGTTACAAAAAGCGCTGACGGCATGAAAAATACTGCAGAACCATTTGTTCTGAACGTCACCGGCCCACATTCCCGAAAGACTCACTGCGCCGACCGCCTCGATCAGAATCGTGCTGACAAAGACAAAAGCTATCATATTGCCAATCCTGCTGATCGTTCGGGCGCTGAGCAAATCCTGCATGGCCACCGACTCCCGGAGGCTGAACGCCTGGCCCAGCAGCATCGCAAAAACCGCACCGAATACGACAATCCCCAAGCCGCCGAGCTGAATCAGTGCCAGGATTACCATTTGCCCCATCATACTGAAATCCTGACCGGTATCTTTGACAATCAGCCCAGTGACACAGGTCCCGCTTGTCGCCGTAAACAAGGCATCGACAAAACTCAGGCTGTCTTTGCCGTCCGCGGATGCCGCCGGCAGCATGAGCAGCCCCGCTCCGGAAAATATCAAAACCAGAAAACTCGCGATTAACGTCCGCGTCGGGCTCTTGCCGGACGCCGCCAGATCGACGCTGGTCTTGCAAAGTTTTGCGATGACCTGGACAACAAGATAAAGACCGACGGCGAAATGCCGAACTTCCGTCGATTCCGCTTTGGTTGGGGCAAACCAGCGCCCGGCTCCGATGACGGTGAATCCAAGCATAAGCAAAAGCGGAATCTCGAACCAGTTGGCCCTCCAGAATTCGGCCTTTGAGACGGCATTGAACATCCGGATGACTTTCTCGGCAACAAATGCACAGAGCAAAGCCACCTGAACCGTATATAAAATCCAGGCCCGAATCAGCGGCTCATCGAACCCGAAAAGCATAACGAAAGACGCCACGACCACTGCCGCAGTTAGGGCATTGGCGCCGATTAAAACCCTCTCCAGCGGCTTGTTTTTATAAATTATCTGCATAAGTTAATTTTCGATTGACAATTGTAAGTCTGAAACAGGAAATCGCAAACCGAAAACATTAAAATCCTTCAGGCAACATCCGCCAGACCGATCGCATCGCCGAACTTCGCCAGCAGCGCCCGGCGGATATTCTTGTGCTCAGCCCGTGTCAACATCGGATCGTTCGAAACCATCTCGAACGCATTTTTTCGTGCCATCATAAGCAGATCAAAATCGTCCACGATGTTCGCGATTTTCAAATCGGGCAGGCCGTGCTGCCGCGTGCTGAACATCTCCCCCGGCCCGCGCAGCCGTAAATCATGCTCGGCTATCTCAAAGCCGTCGTTGCTCCGGGTCATGATTTCAAGCCTGCTCTTTGCCGTTTCGTTGTCGGTCTCAGCGAACAAAAAGCAAAACGATTTGGCATCCGACCGTCCGATTCGCCCTCTGAGCTGATGTAGTTGTGCCAATCCGAATCGATCGGCTCCTTCTATCACCATGATTGTCGCGTTCGGGACATCGACCCCGACCTCAACGACAATCGTCGAGACCAGCAAGTCAATTTTACCTTTTCGAAATTCCGACATTACCTGCTGCTTTTTCGCAGAAGGCATCTGGCCGTGCAGAAGCTCAACGTTAAATTCGGGAAAAACTTTCTTCGAAAGCCGCTCCCACTCATCGGTCGCCGCCTTGACCTCAGAAGCCTGTTCAACTGCGGTAATACGAGGATAGACAAAATACGCCTGTTTCTTTGCTTTCAGCCGTTCGCGGATGAATTCGTATGCTTTCTGCCTGTCATGCCGGCTCACCCAGCGTGTGATCACTGCCCCCCGGCCCGGCGGCGAGTGCCTGATCACAGATACATCCAGATCGCCAAACGCGGTCATCGCCAGCGTGCGCGGGATCGGCGTGGCCGTCATCACAAGGCAGTGCGGCGTCGTTTGCTTGCGTAACTGCGCCCTTTGCGCAACGCCGAACTTGTGCTGCTCATCAATCACAACAAGGCCCAGCTTCTGAAATTCGATATCGGCCTGCAGCAGCGCCACAGTCCCAACGACAATGTCAATCTCACCGGAACCGATTGTGCTTATGACCTCACTCCTCTTTTTGCCGGTCAGTCCCCCCGTGATCAAAATTCGCTTGACACTGCTGTTCTTCAGGTATCTTTCAATGCTGAGAAAATGCTGGCCGGCCAGAATCTCCGTCGGCGCCATAATCGCAACCTGCATCTTGTTCGCAATGGCCAGCAAAGCGGCATAAAGTGCCACGACCGTCTTGCCCGAGCCTACGTCACCCTGCAAAAGCCGATTCATCGGCTCCGACTTGTCCATATCCGCGATAATTTCAGAAATGCACGCGTTCTGGTCCTCGGTGAGCAGAAACGGAAACCGCCTGCGGATTCTGCTGTCGATCTTGTCGGTGCAGCCGCACGGCACCGCCTTTGAAAAATGCTGAACCTTGTACCGTCGAAGCGCCAATCCCAATTGCATCAGAAACAGCTCGTCATACTTTAACCTGCGTTTTGCCTGCGAAAGTTTTTTCTCGTCCGGCGGCAAATGGATCCAGGAAAACGCATCCTTTCTGGAAATCAAGCTCGCCTTTTTCAGGAATCCTTTGTCGTAAAACTCCGAGACAAACTCAGTTAAATGATCAAGCACCGGAGCAATGACGCGCTTGATTTGCCTGCTGGATAGTCCTTTGCACGCAGGGTAAATTCCGCCGCTGAAAGACTCAGCCGGCTGCGGATGTTCTTCGTCGAGCACAAAAAACTTCGGATTGGTCATTTGCAACTGATGTTTGTACAAAGCCACCTTGCCTGATACCATGATGATTTGGCCCGGTTCCAATTGGCCGCGAAGATACCCGCCGTGAAACCACACAATCCTGCACACCCCGGTATCGTCGCTGACCAGGGCCTCGAAAAGCGGCTGCCTGCGATAACTCTGGTAGTCAATCGATTCGATCATGCCAAAAATAGTAACCGTTTCATTGGGCTGCATCCGGCCTATCTTGCTCGGCTCCGGCAGAAAATTCCAGTCACGCGGAAAGTATTCCAATAAATCTCCCACCGTCTCGACCCCCAATTGCGCAAAGGTCTTGGCCCTGGCCGGCCCGACACCTTTGAGGAACTGGACCGGCATCGATAAATTTATTTGATTTTTCTGCTTATTGCTCAATTTAGCAGCTACCATTTATCTTAGATATAACAGTCAATATCCTTGTTCCCACCGTGTATCAAGATACCAGGCAAGAATCCGGTTTGCACGAAGTTAATCCCGTCCACTTCTTCTCACGAAAGTAATGACACCACAATTTGTCATTCCCGCGAAAGCGGGAATCCAGTTAGTTCATGATATCAGAATACAAGTCCCTCCACTGAGGATTGGACTTCTCTATCAACTCAATCTTCCATTGCCTCTTCCATTTTTTCATTCTTTTTTCTCTGGTTATATCATCGAGGATGTCACTGTACACCTCGTAATATACAAGGTTATGGATACAGTACTTTTGAGTAAAACCTTCAACAAAATTATTCCTGTGCTCATACACTCTTTTTAGTAAATTGTTCGTTACACCAATATAAAGAGTTCCGTTTTTCTTGCTTGCCAATATATAAACGTAGTACTGTCTCATCTCTCGACTTCTGGATTCCTGCTTTCGCAGGAATGACATCATTGTTTTCCTGTTACTTCAGTTTACAACAACAGCTACCCAGGCTGCTAACATAGCTAAGAACGCAATTATAGAAGCTATTACAACCCACCAGAAATTTCTCGCTGAAATCCTGTACATCTCAATCATAGATGCAGTTTGAAGTGCCCTATGGATACCGTCCGTCAATTCTCCTTCATTTGCCGTTTTTTGACGCTCCATGCTCATGTAGGTTGCTCCAACCTCCAATGCCAGTTCTCGAAGTTTCTTGTAACGCTCATATTGACCACTATTATACTTTTCATTCGAGTTTGGGATATCTATTAGCTGTCCTGAATTCGGGATATTATTGATGTCGATTAATCGTTGCTGACACTCCTCAATTTTAATCTGTTTGCGGGTCATTGTGACTCCTTTCCCGAATATTATTCAGCCTTATATTGTCATTCCCGCGAAAGCGGGAATCCATTTACACGCGTGACTTCAGGATTCCTGCTTTCGCAGGAATGACAAAGTGTCATTGCTCGAATCCGTGTTTGCCGATAAGCCTGACAAAGCGGACGTCACAGATCGCTCGTGTTATTAGTTTGTCTGCTTTCTTTTCACAGGCCACCAGACCCTGCACTCCTCTGCCGCCCACAGGAGCAACAATCAGGCCGCCGTCGGCAAGCTGCCCGGCCAGGGGCTCCGGTATCTTCGGCACTCCGGCGGTAATCATAATCCTGTCGAAACATCCCGCCGGCGGCAATCGTGACGCCGGCCAGCCGTTACTGCCGTCACCGACATAAAACTCAACGTTGCTGATGCCCAGTTTGCCTAAAACCGTCTGGGCCGAATCAGCCAGCTCGCTGAATCTTTCTATCGTATAGACCTTTTTTACCAGCTTACTCAAAACCGCAGTCTGGTATCCGCTACCTGTGCCGATCTCCAGAACCTCGCATTCTTGATCGACCCGCAGTTCCTGGGTCATCAGGGCGACAATATACGGCTGGGAAATGGTCTGATCCATCCCGATGGGCAGCGGGCCGTCGCTGTAGGCCTGTGACCGGTGCGACTGCGGTATGAACTCTTCCCTCGGAACCTCAGCCATCACAGCCAATACGCGAGGATCGCTAATATCACGCCCCCTCAGGTCCCACCTGAGCATCCGTTCTTTGGCCTTGGCAAATCTTTGCTCCATACGGTGTCTAAAACAATCTCAAAAAGATAATTTTTCAGTTGACTTAAGACCGTTCTTAAGCGATAATTTATATAGCGACTGTAAGTGGCCGTCCTTCCGGCGACCCTCCCTTAGGGGGCAGCCGCTCTTTTTATTTTACTCAAACTGACCGTTTTCGAGTCGAATGCTAAAGCAAATCGTTCAATGATAATAACATAGCACAATCTGTCATTCCCGCACCTGCTTTCGCAGGTGTAAACTTGTCCCCGCGAAAGCGGGGAGCGGGAATCCACTAAAACCGTTACGTTCCTGGATCCCTGCTTTCGCAGGGATGACAGTGCGAATCGGTCAGTTTGAGTATTTTATATAATGGTCTTTCACCCACTCAAGAACATCCACAATACTTGAACCAACGCCCATTGATACAAGGTCTTTGATTCTGGAAAAAGTCTGCCTATCAACCTGACTCACACGCAAGCTTAATTCATTTTCTTCGTATTTACGAATGTAATATGCTGCTAAATCCACCAATTGCAGAGCAAAGCTCTTGGACGAATCAATAAAAAAACCCTTTTCTATGATATTAGTGGTTTTAAGAATTGATGTGGAATCTAACCGAAGGGTCCGCAGCGAACGCTCCGCATCGTCTAAGGTCTCCTTCTGTTCGTCAAAAATAAACATACCTAACTGGTCAGTCCCACTCTGACGGAGATAATGGTCCACTTCCATACATACGAAAGGCAGTGCCATAATATACGGATTTACCCTTATACCCGGCCCGTAATGCTGCTCGCAGAAAACGGCAAATTTGCTTTTGATAATTCGCCTGTAAACAACCGCAATTTCGTTGTCCAGGAGCAACTGCAACATTCGGTCACGAAAAGATAGCTGCTGTGCAAAAGTCAACTTCTCAAATACACCACGCCTGTTCTTAAGGTCTTTCGCTTGGATCTCAAACGGACTGGGCAGCGGATCTCCGAAATACTCCTTAACTATTGAGAAAATAATCCTCATAAGGAAAACCACTTTGATTCCGGTAAAATCATCGCAGCCAAAAGAAACACAGGTTGCTGAGAATCCTTCAGATTAAGCCCTGTGCTTCCTGACTCGTCGATATATACAAGGTTCATCTCTGATGATCTCCACTAACTTTAATATCAATAAGGTTATGCGTGTTAAAAGTTAATTCATTTCCCCCTCAAAGTTACATTATCACAATCATCGCTTTTTAAGCGCGGTTTTGCAAAGCAATTCTGTTTCGCCAATGATGAGGGTTTTCAATTAAAACAGAAGTTTGATAGCTGCCGCGGCGGCCAGAATCTGCACTATAACGTTAAATGCCTTCTGCGGAATGCGTTTTAGCAGGAATATTCCCGCAACCGCCCCGATGGCGATGAACGGCAGCATCATCAAATTGAGTTTCACGGATTCTGCCGTCATCAAATCCAGATTGGCGCTGAACGGCACCTTAAGCCAGTTGACAACAAAAAAGAACCACGCTCCGGTTCCGACAAATTCGACCTTGGGCAGCCGCATAGCCAGCAGATAAATGATCATGACCGGCCCGGCGGCGTTGGCCATCATCGTGGTTACTCCAGCCATGAATCCCAGCCCGACGGCAAACCACCATTGTGTCGGAACCGGCGCATCTTCGCCTTTGGCCCGGGTCCGCCAGTAATTGACGCCCAACATTACCAGAACGATTCCCCCGATAATCGGCTTGAGCTGCCGGTCGTTGACGAACTTCAAGCCAAAGTATCCCGCCACAATCCCAGCCAGAGCGGCGGGAAGCAAACGCAGCACGTGCCCCCACCTGGCATTACGCCTGTGGTACGTAATCGCAAACAAATCCGCCAGAATCAGGATGCCCAGCAAAATCCCGGTCGACTGACGCGTCGGAAGAACCAACGCCATTAAAGGCACTATGAGGATTCCAAGTCCGGGCATCCCGGTTTTGGTCGTTCCAACCATCACAGCACAAACAGCAACCACTACCCAACCAAATAAGTCCAAATCCAATGCGCATCATCCTTTATTAGAGTCTTCCGATTATTTATTTAAGTTTCAACCGCCGCAATTTATCGGTTTTGACTTGGCTTTGCAATTGACAATTGGTCTTTGATCACAGAAAATGAGAATCGCAGATAGCGGATTGACACAAAATAGTCAATATTTAAAGGAGATCGAAAATGAATACAAAAAAGCTGCTCTTTTACATGCTCGCTGTCATTTTAGGCGGCTGTGTGCCTGTAATATCGCTGCACCCGCTTTATACGGAAAAAGATGTCGTGGTGGATAAAAAATTGTGCGGCACGTGGGTGGACGACGCAAACAGCCCCAAAACCACATGGGAATTCATGTGTATCGATGAACCGAAAAATGCATATAAATTGATTTTCACCGATGAAGAGGGAATGAAAGGCTCGTTTGTAGCGCACCTGGTGAAACTGCAGAACAGGCTTTTCCTGGATATTTTTCCAAGCGAATTGCCCTGGGATCCGGAGGACCCAAACAAGATGGACTGGCCATATAACTCTCTATTCCTGATACCTGCTCATACGTTTGTGAAGGTAGACTCCATAGAACCCCAGTTGAAATTGCGATTAACGTTAGAATCCAAATTGGAAGAGCTGCTCAAAGAAAATCCGATCGCAGTAGAACATACTTCTGTCGGGAACAGATTAGTTCTCACGGGATCGACAAAAAAGCTTCAGGCATTTGTTCTCAAGTATGCCGATGACGAAAGAGTATTCACAGATGAAATCACCCTGAGTCGCAAGGAATCCAAAACCGAAACACCCTAAACATTATCGAGCATTAGAACTATGACTGAGAAATCGGAATTCAGACGCTATCTGGTTAATATTAACTCTATCTCCGCACACCAGCTTTTCACCGACTGCCTGGTGATAGGGGCCGGTATTGCGGGTCTTCGTGCCGCTCTCGAAGCAGCCGAACGCCACAGCGTTATCATCGTCTGCAAGGGTAACGTCGAAGACAGCAATACCTTCAAAGCCCAGGGCGGCATTGCCTCGGTGCTCGATAAAGCAGATACATTTGAATCACATATCGCCGATACGCTAAAGACCGGCTGCGGGATCTGTGACGAAGGCGTCGTTGACCTGGTCGTCCGCCAGGGACCGGAACTTGTAGAGCAACTGTTCAAATGGGGTACGGAATTCGACCTGAGAGAAAACCGTATCGCCGCGACGCTCGAAGGTGGTCACAGTTACCCTCGTGTCGCTCACGCTCACGGCGATGAAACCGGACGGGCGATTGCCGAGGCATTGATAGATCGAGCCATGCGGAACTCGAACATAAGAATACTGGAGAATTTCTACACGATCGATTTGCTCACCGACGACGACAACAAGTGCGTGGGAATCATCGGCTATGAACGTAAGAGAGGGCCACAAATCATCTGGGCAGCAAATACGATTCTGGCAACCGGAGGAGCAGGCCGGCTCTATCGTGAGACTACGAATCCGCAAGTCGCAACCGGCGACGGCATCGCTTTGGCTTACCGGGCGGGCGCTGTGCTGCGGGATTTGGAGCTCGTCCAGTTTCATCCGACAACGCTCTACATCGCAGGTGCAACGCGTGCCCTGATTACCGAGACACTTCGCGGCGAAGGAGCGGTCCTGCTGGATATCAAAGGCCGGCGTTTTATGAAGGAATACCACGAAGCCGCCGAGCTTGCACCGCGCGATATCGTCAGCAGGGCCATACTGGCCCAGATGCGAAAAACCGAATCTACACATGTCTATCTGGACGTCCGGCACTTCGATAAAGCGTATTTCGCGAAAAGATTCCCCTGGATTAACGAACTGGTCGAAAGCTTCGATATCGATATCACTCACGACCTTATCCCGGTGCGGCCGAGCGCCCATTATATGATCGGCGGCGTAAAAACCGACCTCTCGGCCAAAACGAGCATCGAGGGTCTTTACGCCTGCGGTGAAATCGCCTCCACCGGGCTGCACGGAGCAAACCGGCTCGGCAGCAACTCGCTGCTCGAAGGACTGGTGTTTGGAAAAATAGCCGGGCAAGAGATTTCGCAAAAGAAAAAAGCAACCGTCGCCTATCTCAAGCACCCTCTGATAAAATACCAGATCCCCCATTCGGACCGTACCCGTTTGGATGCCGCCGACGTCAGGAACTCGCTCCGAGCCCTTATGTGGCGAAACGTCGGTATCACTCGCCTGGACCAGCCCCTCACAGAGGTCCAGGAAATTATAAGATTCTGGCAAAGGTACGTGATGGACAAAATCTTCGACTCGCCCGACGGTTGGGAATGTCAGAATATGCTCACCGCCTCTCTGCTTATAGCCCAATCCGCTCAGAAGCGCCGGGAAAGTCGAGGCGTCCACTATAGAAGAGATTTCCCCGAAACCGACGATACGAACTTCAAAAAGCATATTGAAATCTCAAAAAAATCTGAATAAAGTCAATGGCCGTTGTTGCTATCGTACTACCTGAATTAACTAAAACCATAGAAAAAAAGGTTAATTTTCGTTATAATTAAGGCAGGTAAAAAAACAATAATCAATCATCAATTGTAAATAGTAAATTAAAAGAGTGGGTCGGGC
>Ga0307379_10009317_pt1 | contig 13127 bp, 8 predicted proteins | sample UN2MG_FD_202237 | JGI IMG/M metagenome (GOLD analysis project Ga0307379, IMG submission 202237) | Soil microbial communities from Risofladan, Vaasa, Finland - UN-2 | ecosystem: Environmental > Terrestrial > Soil > Coastal area > Acid sulfate soil | place: Finland: Risofladan, Vaasa | collected... | reverse complement strand
TCTCGAGAGGTCATTTGCTTTTGGCCTCCCAACCTTCGGTTGCGATAGTGACGCCGTGCTTGAACGAGTCAGCATTGGTCGCCGCCAAAGCAGTTGAAGCATTAGAGGCTTCACCTTGGGTATCCATGGTTTTGCGGCGGAGCCAATGTCACTGATATGAAGCGAATTGTTGGTAAGTCGTGCCATCTCCGAAGACCGCTATCGAAATCCATTTCACGACCGGCCCATTGGGCGACTGAAGTGCCTGTCGATCAGCCATTCATGTCGGGGCCGACCTCCAGGCCGGTATTTAAATAAAGCAGCCTACGGATCTCAAGCTGTGTCTTAGTTGTAGTGTCGAGTATGAGTCCCGTGGTTACCAGAAGACCAGCAGTGAGGACGAGACCGGTACACAGGATGACGGTCGGTAGGCGCATCACGAGGCCGGTCTTGAAGAAGGCGATAAGCACTGGAGTAAATAGAATAACGGCGATGCCGACGCAGATCGCCGCGAGCGTACCAAAAAAGAGAAGAGGGCGATGGTGGCGGAACAGCCTCATCATTGACATGAGTATCCGGGCGCCGTCTCGGTACGTGCGCAATTTACTCGCACTTCCCGTCATTCGAGCCCGGTAGTTGCAAGGAACTTCCTTGACCGATAGGCGCAGCGAAGTCGCATGCACAGACATCTCTGTCTCGATCTCAAATCCGGTTGATAGAGCTGGAAAAGACTTGACGAACCGTCGGGAAAACACCCGATATCCCGAAAAGATATCGCTCAGACTACTGCCGAACATCAGCCTAAGCAGAGAACAAAACATCCGGTTGCCAAGTTGATGGCCGCGCGGATAAGCGTCATCTTCGATATGTCGCCGACTACCGACCACCATGTCGAGATGTTCAGCTCGCAAGATCTCGATGAGTTGAGGCGCGGCATTCGCGTCGTAAGTGCCATCACCATCAGCCATGAGATAGATGTCGGAATCGATCGCAGCAAAGGCACGGCGTACCGCGTTTCCCTTACCGCGTAGGGGCTCGCGGATTACGATTGCTCCCGCCTCAGATGCGACCTGCGCGGTCGCATCGGTCGATGCATTATCGATAACGTAGATCATGGCGCCGGGCAGTGCAGTCTGAAACTCATTCACGACCCGTGCTATCGACGTCGCCTCATCATGACAGGGCAGGATCACCGCAATGCGTCCCAATTTGGCCGCGTCTCGTGAGGCATGCTTGTCGACAGAAAGGGTCATCCCTACTTACGTCCCAGTTGCCCATCGAAGCGTCTGGGCTTCGGGTCGCGACCTCAAAGATCGATTTTCCACGAGCCCAGCGCCAGAAGCGCTTACCATAGGGTGCGGCCCGGCCAAAAGCCAGATTCGCGCTTTGGTGGAGCATCTTTTGGCATCGGTCAAAATCGCCGAGTTCCGCAAACTCTTTGGCGGATCGCCTACGGCATTGCTGGGCCGCAGACGGCGGTGGGGGCTTGAGTGGGGGTCCAACTTTTGCTCTAAAGCTCAAAAGCGGAAATCCGGCGTTCCTCCGGGCCGTATCTCGTACAAGCAAGCGGATGGTCCTGCCTTGAAAAACTTCCTACGCCACGTGCTGCGACGGTTTGATGATGGTCCGGACCTCACCTCCGCACTCAACCATTGCCAAGTGATGCGCGACATCCATCGCCAGGACGCAGTGGAAATCGAGGCGCTCTACCGGCAGTTTGTCTTTCCCGACCTACCCAAGCGCGAGGGACGGGAGATCCTGCTGAACGACTTGATCGGCACAACGGTCAGCGAAGCGATTTACATTATCCAGTGGCTCCATCAGTCGCTGCGCGTGGAGGGCGACATTTGTGAATTCGGCGTGGCGCAAGGCGCGACTTCGCGCCTCATGGCCGCCGAGATCCTTCCCCTTGCGGACCGTAAGCTTTGGCTTTTCGACAGTTTCGAAGGCCTGCCGGCGCCGACTGCCGAAGACAAGCTGATCCACGATATTTTCAAGCTCGGCTCGATGGATCGCTACCGGGGGACCATGGCTTCGCCGGAAAGTCTGGTCCTGGAAAAGCTGGCTGGTATCGAGTTTCCCCGTGAGCGCACCAAGATCAAAAGGGGCTGGATCAAGGACACTGCAAAGAGCGGCGAATTGCCGGAGCAGGTGGCCTTTGCCTATCTTGATTTCGACTTGTATGAGCCGATCAAGGACGGGCTCTCGTTCATCGATCCGCTCATGCCGGTAGGCGGAGGCATTGTTGTCGACGATTACGGGTTCTTCTCAGAGGGGGCACAGCTCGCGGTCGATCAATTCGTGTCACAGACGGGCGGGCGTTACGAGTTCACCATGCCTCTGGCTCTCGCCGGGCACTTCTGCCTGCTGCGAAAGCTCGCGTGATCCTTCTCACGAGCGAGCGTTCTTATGGTGTTCAGTAGCATCATCTTTATTTTTTATTTTCTGCCGCTCTTCTTTCTTTGCTTTCTCGCCTTCGGCTTTAATAAGAACGTCCTTCTCGTCTTCAGCATAATTTTCTATTCCTGGGGCGAGCCTATGTTCGTCCTACTCGTGACGGTGATGGTCTTCATCAACTACCGGCTCGGGCTGCTGATCGAGAAGGGGCACGAAGACGGCCGCGCGGGAATGTGGGTGAGCGTCGCGATCGCCGCGAACCTCCTTCCGCTTCTAATTTTCAAATATGGCGGCTTCCTACTTCGCTTTGTTATAGAGTTCCTAGGTCATGTCGCCGTCAGCAAATTTGGTGCTTCACCCGATCAAGTCACGGTAAACAATCTTCCGTTGCCGCTAGGCATCTCATTCTACACGTTCCACTCTCTTTCATATCTCATCGATGTCTACCGCAAGCACGTGCGCGCAGAGCGGAATCTGCGAGACCTCGCCGTATATATCTCGATGTTTCCGCAACTCGTAGCTGGGCCGATCATCCGCTACAAGACGATCGCTGGCGAATTGCACGAGCCGGTCATAACGTCGGAGCGTGCAGCGCTGGGCATCCGCATTTTCGTCATCGGGCTCTCTCAAAAAGTCTTGATTGCCAACACGGTGGCGGCAAGCGCCGACCAGATTTTCGGCCTGCCGCCAGACCAGCTCTCGACATCGCTCGCTTGGCTCGGGATCGTTTGCTACACGCTCCAGATCTACTACGATTTTGGCGGCTATTCGAACATGGCGATAGGTCTCGCTTTCATGCTCGGCTTTACGTTTCCGATCAACTTCGACTATCCGTACATGGCCAATTCGATGACGGATTTTTGGAGACGCTGGCACATCACATTGTCGACCTGGTTTCGCGATTATCTCTACGTTCCGCTTGGCGGCAACCGGCTAACCGCCATTCGTACCTATCTCAATTTGTGGACCGTGTTTCTCCTTTGTGGACTCTGGCACGGTGCCGCAATGAATTTCCTGGTGTGGGGTGTGCTACACGGTGCGCTCCTCGTGTTGGAACGCTTTGGACTGGGTGCGGTGCTCGATCGCTCACCGTCGCTCCTTCGCCATGCTTATGTGCTCTTCATGGTCATGATCACATGGGTCTTTTTTCGGGCCGACAGCCTCAGCTCATCGGTGCACTATCTCGCCGCGATGTTGGGGCTCGGTCCAGAGACGGATTATGCTCCGCCCTTGCGGCGGTTTCTCGGCTGGGACGTCATTGTGGCGATGTCTTTTGGCGTATTCATTGCGGCCCCCTATGGGGCACGACTCGGCCGCGCCATCGCCGAACGTACCAAGATTGGAGAGTTGCAGATCGGGCACATGTCCGGGATGGTTGTTTTGTTCGCGCTGGTCGTCCTCAGCCTCGCCGGTGGCGCCTATAATCCCTTCATCTATTTCCGCTTCTGACGTCGCCCATGTCTCAAGACCTTTCGCACGATAAATCCTTGCAGCGTGCCAAGCGCATAAATGCCTGGGCAATTATCCTGCTGTTTGGCTTCCTCGTGCTTGTCCCGTTTGTCGCGCAGATCTCAGGATTTGGTGCAATGAAAGGCGAAAACCGCACCCTGGCTGAGTTTCCCAAGATCGGTAAGTTGAAGGAGATCAAAGATCTCACGCGGAAGATGGACGCCTATGTCAACGACCGTTTTGGGCTTCGCCGCCAATTGGTTCATCTCAACAGCCTGATCCGTTACAACCTCGGCGTCTCGAGCACCAAAGATGTCGTGATCGGCAAGGACGGTTGGCTATTTTACACCGCGGATTTTCTGATGGAACAGCACACCGGCGTCAACGTGTTCTCGCCGACGGAACTTGAGCGCTGGGTAGGCACGATGCAATCGGTTCGTGACTGTCTCGCCAAGCGCGGCATTCCCTTCTACATCGTGGTGGCTCCCGACAAGAGCACGATGTATCCCGAAAAGCTGCCGGACTATCCGCGACCTCCGAACGCGACCACGCGCTTCGATCAAGTCGCCGTGCGGCTCAAGCAGACCAATATTCAATTCGTCGATGCGCGTGAGAAGCTCTTCGAGGCAAAAGCTCGAGGTGTCCCGATCTACCACGAGGGTGATACGCATTGGACAAAACAAGGCGCCCTCATTGCTTATGGGATGCTGATGGAGAAGGCCAAGGAAAAGTTCCCAGAGCTCGCGCCCCTCACAATGAACGACTTCCGGGTAGGTCCGCCACAACATATGACCTCAGACTTGGTGAGGTTGCTGGCCCTCGACGATACCCTTGACTATAAGGTCGAGACCTTGGAGAGAAAGACCCCGTCACATCAAACCGCACCACCGGTCATCGGTATGCGAGAAGGCTGGGGCTGGCGTTTGGTCGAGTCGCACAATGATCTCGTCGACAAGCCAAGGCTTCTTGTGTTTGGCGATTCCTTCACCGACTATGTTCTCGGACCAACGTTCCTTTATGAGACGTTTCACGATCCAGTGTTGACCCATCACAACGGTGGTGCTTTGAACTTCAATCTTGTTGAAGAATTCAAACCCGATCTTGTGGTGATGGAGATGGCCGATCGGTATCTTCACGTGACTCCACTCAAACCGATAGGGTTCGACGAGGTCTGCGCTGGTGGTTAGAGAGATACGAAACGCTGAAGAGGTTTCGCTCTACGCCACACGTGTTCGGATAATTGGTCATGAACCTTGAGCTCAGAAGCAGTAAATGGTGGCTGAAGTAAAATGACTGGCTCGGATGACTCTTCCTCCTCCGACGCGATCTATTATCGAGATGGCGTGACCAACTCATTTGCCGAACGTGTGATGAGGGCGGCCCGGCGACAGATGTACGAGTTGTTTTGTAGGGAACTTGCCCCTGTTCCCTCCACGACAATTCTTGATATTGGCGTATCGACCGTGGATGGACCGGAGGCGAACACGCTCGAAAAGCTCTACCCGCACCCAGATATGATCACTTGTGCGGGACTCGACGATGGCGAGGAGGTACGCCAGTCCCTACCCGGGGTCCACTACGTGCAAATTGCACCGGGCAGGTCGCTGCCTTTCGGCGACAAGCAGTTCGATATTGCCTATTCAAACGCGGTTCTGGAGCATGTCGGTGGACCAGAAGCGCGGAAGGTATTTATGTCCGAGGCGATGCGTGTCGCTAAGTCCGTGTTTTTCGCAATCCCGAACCGTTGGTTCCCCATCGAGCATCATACCGGCCTGCCGTTCCTGCACTACTCACCATCGCTTTTCCGTCGCGCGCTTGGCGGGGGGGACAAGGAGTATTGGACACAGCAGGAAAACTTGGATTTCCTTTCAAAATCGGCATTGCGACGCGAGTTCAAACAATGGAACCCCCGCCTGAAATATGCCGGTCTTGTACTCGGTCCATTTAGCTCAAATGTAGTCATGGTGTGCGAGGATAGGTGAATTACCTGCCTCGCAGCCCTAAGAGGTCGCAACGGAAGATGGGCGATGCTCTGCCGAAGAAGGCATAACCAGTAAACATGCTTGCGCGCGTTCTTGATTGGTACTTCACCACGGACGACCCAAAAATCGCAGCTGTACGAACGTTTGTACGAAGAAATTCGGCGTTGCGGTTCGCGGCGCGCGTGGCGCTCAAGTCGGTTCGCGGTATTCTAGGGCTTCCGCGATTGACGTGGAGGCTGGTTACTGATCCGCAATCGACCTTAAAGGCGCTGCTTCGCGCTTTGAATCCGGTTTTTCCAGTCAAGACGAGCGCAATCGCCAAGGCTCGCGCGATGGGAGGCGCGCTATCTTTGGATGAACTCGAAGAGGTGTGGGCCGCAGGATTGGGCCGCCGCCGGGCGCTTTGCATCATGGCGGAACCCGAATTCCGTCAAGTGGAGGTCTTACTCCGGCTGCAGAGTCGGGGTCGTTACATTTTCTGGTTCGATCCAAAGTCGAAACAAGCGGGAGCGGCGTCGCCCGCCACCGATGTCGGCTACGACCTGGTCGTGGTTGGGGATGGTTGTGAGCCAGGCCTGAGTTTTGTGGATGCCTCAGCCTCGAGCGCCGTTATCCATCTCCCTCGCTCCACGCCGCTGTCCGCATGGGGCTACCGGTCCTATCTAGCCGCATCCAAGCGGCAGCAAGGGTCGCCGCGGGCAGATCGTCTTTCCGGTAAGCTAGAGCGCGGCCAGCCAATCGATGTCCTGCTGCTCAACGATGTTGGCTTTCAGTACGGTGCGGGTATCGGCCTACGCCGGCAAACCTCATCACTCTTGCTGAACGGCTGGAATGTCCGTGTGGCCGCGTGGACGCCAGGAAACGCAACCCAGCAGCCTCGGGTCACAGGGCTGGAGAACCTCGACAATTGGCAAGGTGTCGTTTGCTTGTCGGCGCTGGTGCGAGCGAAGTCGAGTACCGACCGCGTCGAGGCGGTCAGTCGTATGATTGAGGATTGGAATCCCGACATCATAATCGCCGGCAATCTACATGGGACCGAGTGGCCGTTGGAGCTCCTGGCGCGACTGCGCGACTCGCACCGACCGCTAGTTGCCTATATGCACGACGTCTACTGGGCTACGGGAAGGTGCGCTTACCCGGGCACTTGTACTTTGTTTGAAACGGGCTGCACGAGCGCCTGTCCAACCCCGCATGAATATCCTCGTCTTTCTCCAAATCGAATTGCCGATGCATGGGCTCAACGCGACAGTTTGTTTGTGGGCCCTGACGGGATTCCACTAGTGGCCAATAGCCGTTGGACGCAAAACATCGTCAAACAGCGCTTTGGCGATTCTGCCCAATGTGAGGTGGTGCCGCTTGCGCTCGATCATCACCTGTTCTCGCCAGTGGAGAAGACCGACGCGCGCCGCTTGCTCGGCTTGCCGCAGGACAAGACGCTCGTAGCAATGGGCGCGGTCGATATGAAAGACAAGCGTAAGGGAGGCCCGCTGTTCAAGGCGCTGTTGGAAGAGTTGTCGCGGCGAGACGACGTCGGTGTAGTTCTGTTTGGCGCATCGTCAGGCGAATTCAATGGAACGAAGACCTTCGGCCTCATTGATGATGAAGGCATTCTTCCGCTGATTTACGGCGCTGTCGATATCTTCGTCGGGACCGCCGTCGAGGAAGCTTTCGGGCAGACATTGTTGGAGGCTTCAGCTTGTGGCCTGCCAGTGGTCGCGTTCGACGTTGGGGGTGTGAGCGAAGTAATAGTGGATGGGGGGACAGGGATACTCGTCGAGGAACTGGCCGTCCAACCGATGCTCGCAACCATTGACGGCTTGGTCGCGGACTCTGAGATGCGTGAGGAACTCGGCCAAGAAGGCCGCCGGCGCATCGAAACGCATTTCACGCTGGATCGCCAAGGCCGCGCCTGGGCAGATTGGATTCAAAAACTAGACGCATCTCGGCCGGTCTGTGGCTTTAATCAAAGATCCGATGCTTGATCTGGACGGCGGCATCTATGGCCGCACGGCCGGCTGGACCCGATCTCGCTATTACCTCTGCGAGACGGCGCGGAAACTTCGGCGGACTTACACCCACGGCGTGGTAATGCTCGCGCAATAGACAGCGGTCAACGAGCCGCCTCTGCAAAGAGCGTTGAGGCGGATTCTCAAAGGGCTCGAAGGAAAACTGTCTTCGATATTCTTCAAACTCCTCTGGGCGAATAGGCGTATTGCGACCGACGCACTTTTCCGTCGTGACGAACAATCCGGAGCATCCGAAGGCGCCTTTGAACCTTACGAAACCTGCCTTCTCCCATTCTTGAGCAGCTCTCCGGATGCCATAGGCTCCCGTATCGTTCTCTGCGTTGAGGAAGTCGTGGAAGAGGACCGGCACATTCGGCCGCAGCAAATCTGACAGTACCGCAGTATCCTCGTTCACGCCCTCATAGGCGTGGTCGCCATCAACAAACACCATTGTTGGGTTGACCGGAACCTCCGCCACAAACTGTCGAAGAGAACCGCAGTAAAGAAGGGCGAACTCATCGACGCCATGCGCCTTCATCGATCCGAACGTCCTCACAATGGACTCTTGGAGAATGTCCACGCCAAAGAACTGAGGCCTTTGCGCTCGTGCTGGATTGCTAAGGGCGCCCTTGAGCTCGACAACAGCAGATCTGCCGCCGAAAGTACCAATCTCCAGAATGGCGTCACCGGCGAAAAAGCCCAACTCGTAGAGCTTGTAGCTATCCCCCGGCATCTGCCACCCGGGTATATCCTTTGTCTCCGCAAAGACGCTCTTGTGGCCGGGGTTCACAAAGCCTGGATTGGCTTCCCAGCTTGGCCGCAGCCCTTCGTCCTGTGGATGCCTATCGGAATACGTCAGGTCGGGAATTGAATAAGTCGAAGTCACTATTGAGTACCTTAGAGCAAGCCGTAATTCTCTGGTCGCACCTGGTCAGAAATATCGTCTCGTGAGACCCCTTGCCAGGCTCAAATCCGGTGGACGCCAGCGGAGGACTATGCTAGCGGCACCCGTCTCACCAGTGCACCTCGGAATCATGCGTATGCCCCACGCGCCTGTCAAGAATTCGTCCTTGAAACGGCGCAGAGCGCTCGACCCCGAAGCTGCCGCTGAAATCGACCAACTGCATAAGCAACTGGTCACGAAGACGGCCGAACTTGCAGCTCTGCGCTGGGAGTTTATGGTTCTCCTCAAATCGCGTCCGGTTGCGAGGCGAATGGTAGGGGTTAAGCAGCGGCTCAAGGCGCGCTTTCCCCGAGCTTTTCACAAAGCGATTTGGATAAAGCGCCAGTTAGCGCATCGCTTGGCGGCGATCGGCAAGCACGGCGAAGCGATAAACCGGCCGGCGGACAACAAGGCGCGGGTTGCTCTCCCTCTCCTGATTGTCACGGACGAGTCTAGCTCGCCTCTTGCGCAGTGTGCTCCTCCCCAGCAAGTGGTTTTGGTCATCCCGGGTGCGGGTGCTACGAAGTCCCTTCCGGTGCCGCCTGAAGGAGAGCCACCACTCCGCAAGTTCGACGCCGGGAGCCTGGTACAGTGGTTAGTGGACGATGAAAGTAATCTCGGCCGTATGGGGACCGTAATCGCAGATGCGCGAGATGGATTGAGCCTCTCATTGTTGCGCGGCCGGATGCAAGACGACCAGATGCTGGGCATCAGTCATCTCGCTGCTGGCGGTGCTAATCTGAGCGATCTTGGTGCCCCCGAATTCGAGAAGTATGGGGTGTCTTTCTTCACGAAGCTGCCCGCAAATTTCCGCGATCCGATGGATCGCGATCTGAAGCCGAAATCTCAGATCGTAAAAGCGCGCCGATGGCCTAAGATATCCGTCGTGATGGTGAGTTTCAATCAGGCGACATATCTGGAGGAAGGCATCCGCTCGGTTCTCGAGCAAAACTATCCCAATCTCGAATTCATTCTGGTCGACGGAAACTCGACTGATGGCAGCGTCGAGATTGTTGAGCGCTACAGGCGGCATTTCGATTTTCTGCTAATCGAACCGGACGAAGGACAATCCGACGGTTTGAACAAGGGCTTTGCCGAAGCGACAGGCGATATCCTGACTTGGCTCAACAGTGACGACCTCCTAGAACCGGGCGCGTTGTTTCGTGTGGCGCAAGCCTTCTCGGATTATGAAGTCGACATGGTTGCGGGAGGCTGCCGTCAAATTGGGCTCACACGCCGAATAGTTCTGAATAATCATCATAACAAGTTGCCTTACGGCACACCGGTGGCTCTGCCACTTGGCTTGCTACTTGACATGGACCGCTTCTGGCTCACTGCCTGCTTCTTCTATCAACCCGAGGTATTCTTCACCCGCGATATCTGGCAGCGCAGCGGCGGACGTTTGCGCACCGATCTCAATTACGTGCTTGATTATGATCTCTGGGTCCGAATGGCTGCGGCGGGGGCGACTATCGTGCACATCCCCGACTTTCTCGCCTGCAGTCGAACCCACGATCAGCAAAAGACGACTACTGGCATGCCATTTCTTCCGGAGGCCGATCGCTTGCTGAAAGAATACGGCAAGCGTTTAGCCGAACCTAATGGCTAAGTATTATCCATCATACCTGCACCGAAGTTTCGGATCGGTCACCTATGCGGCGTAATGGGAATGCAACGTTAGAGTAAAATCTATCCATCTTGGACTGTGCGCCGACCAACCCCCAGACAATTTAATGGGGCCTGACTCTACGTAGTTTTCCGGCTATAGCTAGTAACGCGGAAATAATAGCCGACAATATACTAGCGTTGGTTCCATCCCGCTATCGAGCGCATGACGGATCAAATTTCAAGATGAAACTTATGGCCCTTGTCTATTTCGCGTTGCTCGCGGGTCTGTTGGCATTCGGCCTCAAAGCGAGGTCCGTCTCGTGGCCGACAGTCGTAGCTGCCGTTTTTATCCTCGTTTGGACGGATCTGGTCCTGACCGCCCACGTCCTTTCGCTATTCTCATTGCTGGATCGGGGATCACTCTACTTCGCTGTGTCGATTGTGTTGGCGATTGCGATGCTCATCGGCCTCCGCCTCTTTAGCCTTCATCCACAGTTTCATGTTGCGTCTTTTGCATCATTCGGCAGCCGCTCTCCTGCGCAGACGGATTTAGGGGGCGGGAATTATCTGGTCGCTGCGGTTCGCTTCGTTGGTGTTGCAATGCCAGCGAAGGTGGACGCGGAGGCCGTTGAGCACGTGGGTGCACTGCTGCGGCGAGGGTGGCCATACCTAACCCGCGCCAAAGCACTTCTAGTACTATTCCTTGTGGCAACTGCAGCACTTGTCCTCCTTGCCAACTTCGTCCTGGCCTATGCACTTTTGCCCGCCAATCCCGACAGCATTGTCTATCGCTTTCCTCGCGCTTATTGGTATTTGGCGCAAGGGTCTCTGAATCACATCACGAACTCTGGCGATCCGCGTGTGCTGTACTACCCCTTTAACGGCACCCTCGCTTACTTGCCGCTGGTGCACTTACAGTTGGGTCCGCGCTGGTTTTCGCTGCTGTCGCTACTAAGTTGGATGATTTGCGGCCTCATAACCTACGAGTTCGCGCGCAATCTCGGCGGCCCGCGCTTGGCTGCGGCAAGCACCGCCTGGATCGTCTGCCTCACGCCGAATGTTCTTTTGCAAGCGCTGTCCACAAACGATGAGATCATTGCCGCAACAGCGATGCTAGCTGGTTTGTTCTTCGTGCATCGTTGGTACTTGGGCCGCGACCGTCTCGACCTATTGATCGGGATCTTAGGAATTGGTCTCAGTGTCGGGACGAAGCTCCACGTCACGTTCTATTTTCCGTTGCTCTTGGCCATTGCCCTTGTTCTGGCGATTCATTGGCGTAGCACTTTGGAGGAGGTCGTGAGTTGGAACAGACCGAGGGCGCTAACTGGTCTCGCCGGTGCACTCTGCATTGGCCTAGTTCTTAGCTGCAGCTTTCTCGTTTACAATTACATCTCTGCCAGTCGACTTAGCGCGTGGGAATTTAATGCGAAGCTACTGAATCAGCCCTTCAGTTGGCACGCTGCCGTGCAGACTAACATACTGTTTGCCGCGCAAACGGTGCTGACGCCTTTCGCGGATTTACATCTTGCATTCGATTCGAGCCAGCGAGCACAGCATTACGAGGCATTCAACCGTCTCGTGGAGCCGCTCTTCCGATGGGTCAACAACTCCGCTGAGTACATGTCGGTCACCTATCGATTCACCGGCATCAACTCCCCCGTTGCAGTCGTATTCAACGAACACACGATCTTCATCGGCTTCACTTGGCTGGCTTGGCTGGTTGCCGCTGCCAAGCTCTTCACAGCCAAAAGAACCCCGGAGATCATTTGGGCCCGCTTTCAAGTCATCTCTTTCCTCGCCTGGTTCATCACCTTTGCCGCGTCCACACGCTATATCCAGGGGTTCGCAACCTATCTCACCTATCCGACCATTATTGCAGGACCAGCTCTGGTCTACGCCTTCGCACCTATTCGGCGTACTTGGCTTGGACGGGCGCGCTGGGCAGTCCTCGGATTTGTCGCGGCGACCCATTGCTTCTTCGCACTCGCTATCCTCATGTCTAGCAGTCCTCGCAACCTCATTGTGGCTCATCAGGCGCCGCGGTTACCGCTGGCGCGCGGCTTTGGCATCGATAAGAGCACTCTCGCGGAATTAGCTAAGGCGAAGCAAGGAATTGTTGATCGCAACATCGCCTGGGGTCAGCCACATTGGGCCTTCATGGCCTACAATCCGAGCATCAGGCACTATTTTGCATCGACACCGTCGGTTATTCGACCATTTGAGGGTGTTTCGGTGACTGAAGCGGATGGAAACGCATATAGTCGCTTCGTGGCTATGCCTAGACCCGATGACGAGCGGCTCAACATCTATACGTTCCGGCAACTTCCGTCCTACGGCGACATTGCCATCAGGATTCCAGATATGGCGTCGTCAGGGCTAACTTGGATCGGAGACGTTAGATTTGTGGGACCGGAGTGGGTATTCGCTGCGGGGAACGACGTCGCCAGCAGACATCTGGGGCGCGACAAATTCATTGTCATACATTTCAATGAGGTGTCCGATTTCGGGCATGATCCACAACCTATCATCAACGTGCGTGGCAGTTTTTACGGGCTAGGCCCAACCGACAAACTGAGCTTCCGCTATGAGCTCCATATCGACGGGGCTCTGACCGACGAAACAAGTTGGCAGGGCTCACCTCAGGCCACGCTCAAGACGGACGGGCTTGGACCCGACAACGGCTTGCTGACCGTCTTTGTCCGCAATGACGTCACGGGGAGCGCGATCCAGAAGGATGTATTTCTACGGGGCAAGGAACCTCAA
>Ga0307379_10009316_pt1 | contig 13128 bp, 6 predicted proteins | sample UN2MG_FD_202237 | JGI IMG/M metagenome (GOLD analysis project Ga0307379, IMG submission 202237) | Soil microbial communities from Risofladan, Vaasa, Finland - UN-2 | ecosystem: Environmental > Terrestrial > Soil > Coastal area > Acid sulfate soil | place: Finland: Risofladan, Vaasa | collected... | reverse complement strand
TTGAGCTGGCGGTTTGGGCGTGGGCGGCGGATGCAAAGAAAACAGCGGCCAGCAGGCTGATGAAGCTCGCTAATCTCATGGCTTCGCCTCCTTCTCGGCCGGCTTTTCCCGCGGCGAGATGATGCACAGCCTGCCGCCGCCCGGGCTCCACACGGTGTTCATTTCCTGCGTGCCGTGCGCGTAGTTGTTGTGCCGGGGCACCGCGATGATGGTGCCCCTGTAATAGGAGAGCGACACCAGCGGATCGTCGCCCAGCGAGATATTCGCAAGCTCGAATTCCTTGCCTTTCGGACAGTACGCCTGCACGTCCTTGATGGAGCCATCGGCCGCGTTTGCGAGTTTCGCGAGGGCATCCTCGAAGTACAGCAGCTCGTCGCCGAAGACCATCGGCTCGTAGGCGAATCGGCTGCGCACCTGGAAAGACCTGACCTCCCTGCCGTCGGAGCGGTTGAGGATCGCGAGCTTGCCGTCGCGGCAGCCGAAAACCACCCACCGATCAGTTACAACGGGGCAGCGTGTAAATTCCTGTCCGAGGCTTGCGGTCCAGATCACGTTGCCGGTTGCGGCGTCGACGGCTTTAGCCTCGCCCTTCTGATCCGCGAGGTATACCGTGTTGCCGTCGACGGCGGGCGTGGAATCGGTGTATGGCGCCACCGGCACGCCCCACAGGCGCCGCCCGCTCGACGCCTCGAACGCCTGCACGAAGCCGTCGTCCGTTATCATGAAAATGCTCCGGCCGTCGGTCGCGAGGGCGCCGTACACTCCGCCGGAGATATCGATCTCCATCATTATGCTGCCGTTGGCGAGGTCGAGCTTGTAGAGCTTGCCCGACTGGTTAGCCGCGAAGATGTCTTCCTCGATGGCCACGGGGCCGCCGCGAAGAGGCTGCGGGTCGGCGTCGGGCACGAGTTTCACCGACCACAGTTCGCGGCTGGAGTCGGCGTCGATGCAATAGAGCCGGCCGTTGATACCGCATTTCAGCAGCAGGCCGCCATAGAGCGAAACGTGCGGACTGAAGCCGATGCCGCCGCTGCGCGTGCGGCTCTTGGCGGCAGCCAGATCGTTGAGCTGCCACATTTCGCTGTGGCCCATGCTTCGCGTGAGGAACAACCGGCCATCGGCCGCGAGTGCCTGCGAGCACGGGACGCTCCAGACCAGCTCGGGGTCGTGGAGCGATTTCATGTTTGCAGACAGCTCGGGCGCGAGCGTCTTGGGACGCTTGTCAACACGTGCGAAGCTGCCCATCCACGTGTTCTGCCCATCGGGATCGGAGAAGCCGGCGGCCACGTCCTTGCCGGAAAGCGGCCCGTAGAGCTCGATCTCCGTTACGGTGCGCAGGCGCCTGATCGAGTTGACCAGCTCCAGCCTCACCGATGGAGTTTTGATCGGCTGAAACTTGATCAGCCGGAAGAGCTGGCGATTGTTGCGAACCGACGCGACGAGGATATCCTTCTTCTCTTCGAGGTCGGTTACGTAAACGTCGAAATGCGGCGTAACGTTCGCCTCGTCGTAAACGTTGAAATACAGAGCTATCTGCGAAACACAGCGCGGCTCCTGCAGCGTGAGCGTGATGGGAAAAGCTCCACGCACCGGCGGCATTTCGTACCAGAAGCTGCCGATCTCGTTGAGCCTGGCGTTTTGCAGGAAGCACGGCTCGAGCAGCGGCTTGCCCCCGCTGCCGTACGGCGGCACCGTTACCTGCCCGGGCGCCTCCATCCGCACGTTGCCGATGGGATCGTAGCTCTCGGAGAAAAGCGGATTGGTGAGCACCACGGGCTCGATCTCGTGGAGCGGCTCGTAAAACAGGTAGTTGATGCTTGGGAAACGAATTTGCCGCAGCGTTATGGAATCGACCAGCACCTCGCCGCCGGAGGCGCGGAAGCCGACCTTGAGCGCCTCGCATTTTGCGCCGCTCTTGATCACCACCCTGGCAAACCTCCAGCCTTTGCCGGCCGAGAACTTCCGCGCCACGGATGCCGTAATTCTGCCGCTCGCAAGCAGGCCCGAGGTCAGCAGCGGCGCGGCTCCGTCCGCCGGTGCGGCTGCCTTGTAGTGGAATTCCAGCACCCACGTCACGTGGTTTCCAAGGTACTTGCTCACCTCCTGGCTCACCAGCATCTGGCCCACCTTCAGGCTCCTGCCGCCGGCGTGGCCCTCGCCGTAATACGCCACGTCGCCGCTGGCAACCTGCCAGCCGCCGTCAGACTCGCAGTTGCCGTTTGCCAATCGATCCTCACCCATCTTCACCATAGCTTCGAGCTGGCCCGGCGCATCGTGCATCTCGGGCCAGAGCGCGGGCGTGAGATCGGGGAACGACGGATCGTAGAGCAGCGGCCGCTCGATGGTAGTGTTGAACTGCGCGAGGCTCGTTTGCCAGAGCGGCTTGCCCTGCAAGTCGTACCTCGCCAGCAAACCGCGCACGCCGCCGATGTATACCGAAGCGGAATCGGGGCCGAACCGCAGCACGTGGCCGAGCTGCAGCACCGTGAACGCGTGCATCGGCTTTCCGGTAGCGGCCTCGAAAACGCCCAGCAGGCCGTATTCATCCAGAAGGCCCAGCAGCCTGCCGTCGGGGCTGAGCGCCGCGAGCGAAGGCATCACGTCGAACGGCCCCAGCCTGCACGTTTCGCTTCTCTCGCCCTCGACGTATCGCAGCGAATTGCCGTCGCGCACGAGCCGCCTCTCGCCGCCAAGCTGCAACATTCCGGGATCGTAGGCACGCGTGTGAAGGAGGTTGAGGCCGGCGTCAAACTGCCATTTCTCACCCTTGACAATGACCGCCGGCCCGGGCGACTCGGCATTCCACAACAGCCGCGCAGACGGCCCGCCGCCCGTCGAGCTTTCGTTCGCGACGTTCTTATACTCGGCCAGCAGCTTGCCGTGGAGGCCGCGCATCACCAGGTGCGTGTCGAACACCTCCACGTCCTCATAGCCCGATTGCGTGAAGTACGAGCTGATTTCTGTTTGGGCGATCCGGCTGCCATCGTGGCTGAATGCGAATGCTCCCGGTCGGCGCCGCATCGCCTTGTCGCTCACGTTCTTGTCAATGTACTCCTCGCCGCTCCACTGAACCACGGGCTTGCCGTTTTCGTCAAAGAACCGCATGTCGCAGATATTCTGCAGCACGCGTTTCGTGGCCGGGACGTATTCATACTGGGCATAGGAAAGCGAGTATTCATCGTCGCCAACGGGGCCGGGGTCCATCGTCAGCCGCACCTGCGAGATCGGCGAGCCGTCGAGTGCGAGCTGATACAGCCGGCTGCCCGCCGAGGTGAACACGCAGACGCGGTCGTCGAACACCTCGAGCCGCGACGCGGCCGCCTCGGGCAATTGCCGCGAGAACCGCACATTACCGGCCGGATCGAATGAGTAAAGGTTGTTGCCGTGCCCCCACGTGATTGCGTAGGCGTTGCCGGCTCTGTCGAACTCGACATCGAGGACGTACTCGTTGCTGCCCATGAATTCCACAGCCGCCGCGACCTGCGTGGCGCTTTGGCTGGTGAACAGCTTCCTTTCCGAGTACGCCTGGACAGCGGCCTGCTGCCTATCGGGCAGGCCCTTGAGCAGGGCGTCGATCGCCTGCCGCATTCCGGCGGCATCATTGGCGATGAGGCACAGCGTGTCGAACCCGTAATGCAGGCCCGCCGGCGCCACCTGAATGCTCGTGCGCGCGGGCACCAACGGCCCGCCCGCCGGCAGCTCCGTGAGGAAGCCGTTTGCAGCCAGGCCCTCCAGCAGATACGAGCTGGACTTGCCGGCCATGAGGATCACCGGGCTGTCTACCACGGTTGCCGGCTGGATGATCTCGGCGCCCCCCCGCCAACTGTGGAAGCCGTCGTTCATCGGATCGGGGAGGTCTTGATCGCCGAACGGGAAACGATAGGCCGACGCCTCCGGAGTGATAGCCGCCGTAATGCCGCGCGCCCTCAACGCCGCGGCTAATTCCTTTGCGAGCGCATCGAGGCCCGGAATGCGGTCGGTGGCCACGAGCCTGGCGTTTTTCGTTGACGCCATAAACCGCCTGACCTCGGCCGGATACGGCACGGATGGCTGCGAATCATCGACAAACCTGACGGCGCCCGCCGCGATGGCCGGGGACGCGAGCGGCACGCGGACGGTTTGCCCGCTGATCGATTCGCGCACTTCGAGCGCGAGCCGGCCGCGTTCGGACTCAACGGCGGGCAGGTTCAGCTCGAACTGCAATTGCCCGCCCAGCGTCCGGAAGAATTCGTGCAGCACCTGGCCTTTGCCGTCGAGCAGCCTCAGGCGCGTTGGGAAGACGCCCTTTATCGCCTTGCCCGACGCGCCGATCAGCTCGCAGCTCAGCCGCAGCCGGCGGTTGTCGGGCGATACCTCGGCAGCCGCTTGCAGCTTGCCGACGGCATCGGGCAGGAAGGCCACGAATGCCCCTTGCACGCGGGTCATATCCAATTCGAGCGCCGCATCATCGCCCTGCCGCGCCATCGGCATCTGCTTTTGCGAAAGCAGATCGTATGCCACCGCGCCGCGGTGCGACGGCACGCTCAGCTTCATCTTCACCGGCTTGGCCATGATCTGCTTCACCGCGTAGCCGTAGTCGGGGTCTTCGAAGTTTGCCATCACCAGGTAGTTCAGCTCGCCACTCTGCCGCCAGTTCGGGCCAACTTTGAACTCGCCGCGCGCGGCCGGCTCGATGCCCAGCTCCGGCAGCTTTCTGGCCAGGTAATCGGTGGCCGCCTGCGATTTCTCATATATCTTGTTCAGCTCGTCGTCCAGCCACGTGGGGAAGTAATTTCGGATGTAGAAATCTTGCAGGGAAAGGTCGTCGAGCCTGATCACGCCGGGGATGTTCAGTTCGCTGCCGCGCTCCACCACCACCTTGCAACCGGCCCTGATTGCCTCCTCGAGGCGTTTCATCACCTGCGGCTCGAGTTCGTTCTCAAAGCGAATGCCCGGAACGAAAATCAATTTGAACTGCGAGAGGCTTTGCTCGAAGGCGTCTTCGTAGAGGAACGCGGCGGGATAGCCCAGCCGCCAGCATGCCACCCACAGCTCTTCCGCCTGGTTTGAAACGCCGATCTGTTTGAACTCGCTGAGGAGCATCTGGTTCAGCGTGTAAACGATGCCCACGTTGCGGTAGCCGGGATCGGTGCGCGATACCAGCTCGCCGAAGGGCGCGAGGATTTCGCTGTTGAGGTGTTTCGTGGTTTCCTTGCCCATCATTGTTTCGAGGTTCGGGGCGTTGCGGAAATCGTGCGCCAGCCCCCAGAACGAAATGCCGTCGGCCCCCTGCTGCAGCATCGCGAAGGCCATGTGCCGCTGGTATTCGCCGTTGCCTCGGCCGCGCCATGCTTCGTGCGAAAGCGGGATGTTCACCCACACCGGCCGCCTGCGGCCGAACCGCAGCGCCGAAGCCACCATCGACGAGTGCACCCAGCCCGTGCTGTTGTCGGCGTAATGGACGTGCGAAATAATGTCGAGCTTCTCGAAGACGTCGGGCGGATAGCCGTTCATCGCGCCGGTGGCAGCGCCGGGCGACATCCACGTGCGGTGATAGGTGCCGATCTTCGCATCCGTCGCCACCTCGCGGGCGGCATCGGCCACCTGGCCGTTATAGTCGCCCCAGCCGTGGCGTTCCCATTTGCCGAACTGCAGGAAATCATGGAGCGCCTGCGGGTCGCGCTGGTTTTTGGGCCGCGCGATATAGCGGGCCATCGCCTCCTGGATTTTCGCGGGTGATTTCTTCAACTGCGCGGCCGCCGCCGCGTCGCGGATCGCAGGGAAAAGGCGTCGGTGATCGTCGCGCGGAAGATGTAGAAATCGTAGGGAGCGTCGGGTGCGGTGAAGGTGAGGCGGCCGTCGCTCCAGCTCACCTGGCCGAGGTCGTGCCAGAAACGCGCGTCGGGGCTGGACGGCTTGTAAACCGAATATGCCATCCTTGCCGCCGGCTGCTTGAGGGTTTGCTTGCCGGGCGTTTCGAGGAAGCGCAGCGAGATGCTCACGCTCGACCCGCGTGCGAAAACGGGGTGGCCCCATTCCATCACGAGCAGCCGCACGGCGTAGGGGTCGTCGGCTTGCGCGCCGGTGGAGCCAAGGTTGTCGGCCAGGAAAAACTTGTTGGGAGTTTTTGAAAAATCGGGATCGACAGACAGGAAGAAACTCTCGTCGGGTTTGCCCAGGCCGGCGGTGAAGCGGATTGCTTCGAGTGTGGGGCTGAAATTTATCTCGCCGCCGAGCGGCGCGGTGCCCACGCCGCCCGCAAGGCCGGTGGTGGTGTTGATCTTGCCGATGAAACGCCGGTGCGGGATCACAATGCGCAGGCCATCGGCTTCGATGCCGGGCACGCGGGGCCATTTGCCGGGCTGCAGGTCCACCTTCCCCTGAGGTGTGACGGCAAACGCCTGCCAACTGGGATACAGCACGTAGCCCTGCACGTTCGACGGCAGCCAGATTTCGAGCGGGTAAAACTTGCGCGTGTGGCTGAGCATGTTGGGCAGTGCTCGCGGGCCGGGCAGATTCGCAGGGTCCAGCACCGTGTCGGCTTGGAGCGCAAGGAGGCCCAATTCGGCTCCGATCAGGCGGTAGTCGGGCGGCCCCGTTTTCGCGTCGTCTACGGCCAGCACCTCCACCTTGTGCATCTTCAGCGACACGATCCGCTTTTCGTTGTCGATCTTGATTTCCGGATCGTCTGTGGCGAGCGTGCCGTCGGGCGCGAGCGTGAAGCGGTGATTGCCGGGATTGATCGCGTGCCCGCCCGGGCCAAGCTGGATCGGGTCGATCTCGAGCTCGGCCTTGCGGTAGATGTATTTTCCCTCGAAGAACGTCTCGAACGGGAACTTGCCGTCGACGTTTGCATTCCTCGCCCACAGTGTGGCCCGCTCGCCCACCGGAATCGTGCGGGTGCCGTCCTCGTCGAAAACCGTTTTCACAACCGGCTGCAGCAGTTCGAGTTCGCTCACGGGCTTGCCGTCCTGCAGGTCGGTTACCAGCCGCACGGTTATCATTTGCGGCTTTTCCTCGCCGGCGGCGGGCGGTGCTCCGATCAGGCAGGCAACGGCTGCACACGCCGCGAGCGCGAGCGCCCGTCTGCGTGTCGCGTGTGCATGTTGCGATGGTATGGTCACATCAGGTCTCCCGTGCGGCACAGCCGGCCTCGGCCGTGCTTCCTAATCTTCATCGGGAACGCCCGGCGGCGCGTCCTGCTGGCCTGTACCGGGCTGCGGTGAAGCGCTGCGGTTATCCTTTTCCACAGCCGTAGACATCAGCCTGAAGTAGTCCTTCACCGGCTGCGCGTATCCGCTTGGCACAATCGGCGCCCTTGTGGTGGTGTCTATCCTAGCCTCGTATTCGTTGCGAACCTGTTCGGTGGTTTTCATGGCTCCGGGCTCTTTGACGGAGGTGGCGCGTTTTGACTGCGAAATGCGGCCGCGCAAGATCGCCCCGCTGCCGAAACCGAGCGACGCGATCTTCAGATCGTCAAGGTTCTGCTGGTAGATGAATATCGATTTAGTCGGCGATACGGCCACCTGCGGGTCGGGGCTGCGGTTGTCGTAAACCTCCACGCGGAAGGTGATGAGGTCGCCCGGCTGCGCGTCGAGGCTTTCAAATACCTTCTGGAATTCGCGGATGGTTTTCCGCTGCGGCGGCGACACCAGCCGCTCGATCTCCGGCATCTGTTTCGCCGCGTTTGGATTGCCGATGGTCGCCTTGCTCCATTTCAGCACGCAGCGGCTCACGCCGTAGTCGTCTTCGAGCCGCACGCCGAAGCCAAACAGCTTCAGCCCTTCGGCGAGCATCGGCATGTTCATCGTGAGGCTGCGCGGCAGAAACACCTGCGGCTTCTCGTCGGATTGCAGGTCGAACGTGATGGCGAAGGGATGCTCCATCGGCAGGTCGTTTTCGTCCTTCACCTGCAGCGAGGCCACGCGGTTGCGGCTGTGCAAAATACTGGTAGAGGCAAACCGGCCCGACACGTCAAGCTGCTGCGCATCGCTGCCGTCGTCCCACTCGAACCACGCGCTTTTCAGCGGCTTTGAGAACGTGAACCCAAGCACGATTCTCGTCTTCGGCAGGGCGTAGAAATGGTCCTGCACGCCCTCCAGCGGCTTGGGCAGCATTCGCGTGTAGGCCGGGTAGATCAGCTCGCTCTGCATGTTTTCGAGCAGCGGCGCGTTCGTGAAAACCAGCACCACTTCGCGGGTTTTTCTGTCGCCAAACTCGAAGTGTACGCGGTGCGTCGATTCAAAGGCGCCCTCGATCGGCAGCGCAGCTCTGCCCGACGCATCCACCTGCAGCTTGTGCCGCTTTATCTCGGTTTCCGCACCGGTGTCGATGCCCGGGCTTGCGTCGGCACGCGTCTGCTCGACGAGCGTCACCGATTGGTATCCGCGCGTCTTGAACCTGATCGTTACGTTCACCTTCAGGCCAACCTTGTGCACGTATTGGCCGTAGGCGGGGTCGACCGCGTATTCAACGGGAAAGAAGAATTCGGACACGCCGAACAGCGACGCGTGGAAGTTTGCAGCGAGGCGCGGGAACCCGAACCACGGCGTGAGGCCGATGGCCATATAAATCGCCAGCACGCCGGCAAACCGTTTGCGCAGGGCATTGCGCCGCGTGCGATCCAGGCGTTTCTCCAGCTCGAGCTTCAGGTCTTCTTCGGCGTGCTCCACGGTCGCCCGCATCAGCGGCGTCATCTGCTCGCGGCCCGTGAAATCGAGCGCGCTGATCAGGCGGCTGTTCAGCCCGCCGGCCAGCTCTTCCATCGCGAAGGCTTCGTCCATATGGCTGCGGAACCGCTGCCTGCGCACGGAATACCACACCACCAGGAAAACGACAGCCAGCGCGACCGCCGCAAACAGCGCCAGATTCACGAACGCGTTTGGCAGCCAGCCGCTGAGGAAGACAAGCCCGAAGATGCCGCAGCACGCGCCATAGCAGCCCAGCAGGTAGCGCAGCGAAGCATTCTGCAGCGCTCGACGCGCCCGCGAGAATGTTTCGATCCTGGTTGTGAAGGCCGTTTTGGCAGACACCTGAACTCCCGGAATCGCAGGCCGCTGCACGCGCGCCCGCTCGATCACACTAGACCCTGGCGTTTCCTGATGTAGCAGTCGGTGCTGAGCAGCAGGAGGAACAGAACAACCATCAGCGGGCTATTCCACACCTGCAGATCGCGAACAGCCTCTTTCGTGGAGGCGGCGGTACTCACGCTCGAAAGCCACGAATCGACCGATTCGATCACGGAGCCGTCGGCCGCTCCGGCAAACTCTTTCATTGCCGCCCGATCGCTCGACAGGTCGGCAAACTCGCTGCCCGATGCCTCCGCCACAAAGCTGGCGGAGTATTCCTCCTTGCCGTAAGCGGCAGCTACGGCGTAGGCTCCCGGCATCGTCACCTCCACCTTGTATTCGTAGTAGCCGGGCTGTTCGAGCAGGTCGCGCGGATAGATTCTCTGCGTGCTGCCGTCGGGGCGCGTCTGCGTTGTTCATCGGCAGCGAATCCGCTGCGGGCAGTTCCACTGCATAGATGTGCCGGCCGGTTTTGTCGGGCTTGTGCGTGATCTGGAATTGCCGGCCCGAGCCGGAAGGCACGGAAACCTGCTTCACGGGTTTGCCGTTTTCTTTCAGGTTAACGGTGAGGTCGCCGCGGGCATTGCCGGCGGTGCCGGTGATGGAACCCTGGATGAGAAGCTCCTCGCCCAGCCTGATGATCGAGCGCTCGGGTTGGGCGAAAATTGCGTAGTCCTTGGGATGTTTTTCGGAGCCGTAGACTCTGATGTCGAGGTCGATGCCGCGGGCTTTGAGGTCGGTGCCGAGCTGGGCAAAATCGCGGCCCTCTGTGTCGCGGCCGTCGGTAAGGAAAACCAGCCGGTCGATTCCGGCGGCGGCAAGCGCCGTGCGCGAGACGGCTTTCTGAATGAAGGTCGGCCCTTTGCCGGGTTCGTCGCCCAGTTCGGCGCCGCTGATCGTCTTCACTTCGAGCTTCACATTGCCGCCTGCGCTCTCGCGGATGGCAGCCAGTTCGGCGCGGGCCGCGGCGAAACGTGATTTGCCGTTCTCGTCGGTGGTGCCCATCGAGGCCGAATCATCCACGAGGATCAGCCACTCCTGCTGTTCCTCCAGCCTCACGCGCAGGTGCAGCTCTGCCTGCTGAACCAGCACGAGCAGCACGGCCATCATAGCAATGCGCAGCAGGAAAGTGAGAACGCGGGTGGATGTCCGCATCTTCACCTGCGGCAGGAAATTGACGGCCGCCAGCAGCAGGCCAAGAGCCACGAGCAGAGCAAGCACGGCCGTAGACAGCGGATGAATGAGCTTGAGATGCCACGACGAGACGGAATTGACCGTGCTGCCGCCGTCGAGACCGAGAAGCCTGAGGATAAAATTCATGGTTGGGCGCCCTCCCCGCTCGCGGCGGCGCTTTTTCGCATGGATTGCAGGGCCCCGAGTATCGCCTCGACAGCAAACGCGGCGAACAAGGCAAGAATGATCGCGGGGAAGATTTCACGGCGGCGGAAGAACTGCGCTGCCAGACCCTTATAATCCAGCCGCTGCACGTTTCCAGTACCGAAAACCAGTTCCTGCGCCTGCTCGTCCAGCGTGGCGAGGTTCGACTCGCCCAGCGACGGATTCACCGCGAGCCATCGCGGGCGCAGCTCGGTTTTTGATGCGTGCGCCACGCGGTAATTGCCCGCAACGGGAATCCCGCCCACGCGGGCCGCACCGGAGGGATCGAGCACGAAGCCGTAGCTCGGGCCGTTCGATTTTGCGCGTTTTGCCGAATCGTCGTCCAACGCCCGTCTCGCGGGCCGTGCGAGCTTCATCTCGCCGCCAAGGCCGCGCAGCTCCGGCAGCATCATGCGCGTCAGCTCGTTGGCTCTCACAACGTCGGGCCGCACCGGCTCGCCCTGGGCGCCCAGCCGCGAAGTAACCTCCTGCACCATCGGCACAAACGCCATGCTGCGGGGCAGCGAGCTGTCGGCGATGTCGCAACTGAACATCTGCACGCACGCGCCGCCTCGGCCGTGCCTGACCACCGCGGCCAGCCAGTCGCCGTTTGCGGCTCGCATCGCGCAAGTGGCCGTGCCTTTTGTCTGCACGCGGAAATAGGTGGACAACGTGATGTCCTGCACGTCGCCCCATTCCTCGCGGAGCAGCGGCAGGAGCAGCGTATTCGTGACGGTCGCCTCGTTGCGGTCGATCACGGCCGGCTCGGGCGGCTGATGAAGCCCGCCGAACTGGAAGCCGCCGAGCAGCGACGAGAAGCTGTCGTTGAACCGGCCGGCGCTGATCTTGCCGGTGGGCACGATATACAACGCCCCGCCATTGCTGACGTATCGGGCGAGGTCGGCGGCCGACCTCTCGTGCGGAAGGGTATCGACGCCGTAGATGATGATCGTGGAGTAGATCGGCAGCGATTCCTTCTCGAAAAAGTTGGGCGTTATCCTCTTCATTGAAATGAATGTGCCGGTTCCGAGGCCGAGCGCCTCGCCGGGATTGATCGCATAGCCGAGCAGGTCCACGCCGTCGTAGCCCGCCTGCACGCCGCGATCCTCGGTGTCGCGCGGCGGAGCCACGAGCAGCATCTGGCGGCTGCTGCGCACTCGCATCGGCGAGTATGCCAGGTTGTCGGCCGGCAGGATGTCGTCGGAGATGGCAACGCTGCAGGCGATGTCGTCGGGCGAGTCGAAAGTGTGCGAGATCGACGCGAGCGGCCTCGCGGGGCCGGAGCGTGATCGGCCGGCTTTCGCCGGCGTTATCGCCCTCGAAAAGGGTGGCCTCTACGCTCTGCTCCTCGTTTGAGAGATTCCGCACGGTAGCCGACAGCTTGCTGCTGGTGCCCAGGTAGATGGCCTCGGGCGAGAAGCCGGCGGCCTCGATGGCGACGTTTGGCTTGGCGTCGAGCGGCGGGCAGACGAGGAAGAGCCGCACGCGGCCGCGCTCGATGATGCGGGCAAGCTCGTTCTCGCCGAGGCGGGCTTCGTAGGTGGACTCCTGGTGGTCTGAAAACACGAGGACGCAGGTGTTGAGCTCGCTGCGCGTTTGCAACTGCTGAAGCGCTCCCTTGAGCGCCGGCACGAGCGCCCGGCCGCCGCCGTCGGTAACCGTGAACTTCGCGAGGGCGTCCTTCAGCTTCGCCTTGTCCCGCAGAAAACCCGTTTCCGCCGATATGGTATCACCGACGAGCATCAGCGAAAACTGGTCGCCCGCGTTCATGCCGTCGATCAGGCTGCCGATCTCGGCCTTCTGCTGTTCAAACAGTGTTTTTCCGGACGGCGTGAGCCGCTGCATGCTCATGGATTGATCGAGTATGACGGTGAGCGCCCGCGTGCCCGTGGCGGCGCCGGGCAAGGTGAAGCGCACCATCACCACAATGAACAACGCGAGCAGGAGCAGCCGGAGGAGCAGTTGGAGGATGTCGCGCGGCACGGGTGCGAAGGCGTTTGGCGCGTCGCTGGGGTCGAGAAACCGGATCGTGGCCAGCAGCCGCGGCTGCAGCTTCTGCTTGTGAATGAGGTGAATGACGATCGGCACCGAAAGGCCGAGCAGCCCGATGAGCATCAGCGGATTCAGCATCGCACCCCCCTGAACAGCAACCGCCTCAGGAGATGCGAGCTCATCAGCTTCACGAGGTCTTCGGCGTTGTGCAGGCGCAGGTAGTCGATGCGCATCTTGCGGCAAAACTGCTCGATCTGGTCGAGGTGCTCGTGCAGCCGCTTGAGGTAACGCTGACGCAGCACGAGCGGATCGCCCACCACCTTCCTGCCGTTTTCAGGATTCCTGAATTCGGTCATCTTGTCGTACGGAAACTCCAGCTCGTCGCGGTCGAGCACTTGGAAGAGCATGACGTCTTGTGTGCGGACGCACAAGCCTTTAAGTGCATCGAGCAGCGGCGGCAGGTCATCGAAGGCATCGGTGGCGACGATCACCATCGACCTTGAGCCGAGGTGGCCGGTGGCCTGCCGGACGAGCCGGCCAAAGCTGCCGCCGCCCTTGCCGCGCGGATTTTCGAGGTGCTGGTAAATCTGCGAGAGATGGATCAGCCCCTGCTTCGGCGGAATCTGCTCTTCGATCCTGTCGCCCAGGCAGCACAGGCCGGCCGAATCCTGCTGGTTCACCACCATCGTAGCCACGGCCCCCACAATCACGC
>Ga0307379_10009315_pt1 | contig 13128 bp, 10 predicted proteins | sample UN2MG_FD_202237 | JGI IMG/M metagenome (GOLD analysis project Ga0307379, IMG submission 202237) | Soil microbial communities from Risofladan, Vaasa, Finland - UN-2 | ecosystem: Environmental > Terrestrial > Soil > Coastal area > Acid sulfate soil | place: Finland: Risofladan, Vaasa | collected... | reverse complement strand
GGGATGGTCCCGGAGGGGGAACGAACGTGGGATGGAAACCCTCTCCCGATCAACCCCACGGTAGAACGCCTGCTCAAGCGAGCAGGCATCCCGCTCGTCGCGGCGCATATAGAGAGAAGCTACGCCGTCTATCCACGCTGGAGTGGGTATCCGCTTCCCGGAAGGATCAAAGTGCGCTTCTTCCCGCCGTCCTCTCCCGACAGCGTCTCCGATGCTCTCTCCCGTGTCAGCATTCCAGTTGCTGGACGCACGCGATTTTCCCGCAGCACGCGTGGACTGGAGCGCCTCATCTGGGCCTGCCCTGTATGTGGTAAGATCGGGGGAATCACAACACGCGGGCGCAAGATCCTCTGCGAGCACTGCCACGCGCAATGGTCGCTCGAGCGGACCCTGCGCGTACGCGCACGCGATGGGACGGTCGTTCCGCTGCGAGAGTTCGTCTCCTTCCTCACAAAAAGTGATATCTTCCTGAATACAAACACTCTCGCATCAATCGGCCCTGTCGATCTCCTTGTCGGAGGAGAAGAGCTCTCCCGCGTGGCTTCTGGAGAGGTGGTCTATCGCGATGGGGCACTCCATGTGGGAAAGAGGGCCTTCTCCCTCTCCGAAGCACGAATTATCAGGCTTGAAGGGAAGAACCGCCTAGACCTAGGACTTGCCCAGGATCGCAGGTTGCGGCTTGTCTTCCATCGCGATAGCCCGCTCAAGTGGGAGAGGTTCCTACAAGTGCGCTCGCGGATTGATGTGTAGCTCTCCCACTGCAACGGCCTCTGTAGACTTCACTCGCTGCTTGCATACCATATGCGTAAACTATGACCTCGTCCATATCCTGGGAAGCTGCATAAACATGCTCAGTCGGAGAAGATGATACTGTTGCCTTCGTTTTCAATGTAGCACTTTTCCTGGTTATAGTGGAGTGCCGGCCCTAGGATCTCGCGTGTCTCAGATGAATATGTACCCCATTCGTTGCCCACTGCGTAAAGGGGGCCAGAGAAGGGAGGCCGCAGGTCTCTGATGTTGAACTCGCTGTTCTTTCCGAACGAATTGCCACCGACACTCCCGAAAATGCCTCCCCCAAGATCCAACGTGCCCGGGTTCCCAAGAGTAATTCCAGTTCCGTTTCCTGTTATCTGACACCCTTCAATCGATGCACGGCTGCCTGACTCGCCGTGCAATGAGACGGCCGTTGTGTTCTCGGCAAGGACGCTATCCTTCACATAAACCAATCCTCCATGCAATGCCACAACACCTTGGTAGCAATCGCGGATCTCGCTAGCAGTAACAATCACCTCGCTTTTTGTGTTAGCGACGACTCCCCATAGTGACCCGCTGATGCTGCAATTACGTATTGTGACAAATCCGGCCCACGCTATGATGGCTTCATTGTAGTTGCGTAAGTCGCAGTCTTGAACTAGTAGTGCGGATGCCGCGAAATACAGTCCGTCGCCACGAGACATGCCTTCTCCTGAACCACCAAAACTGCAGTCTGTGACAAAAGAAGTTGCTTCGGGGCCGCTTCCTTCCTCGAAATAGACAGTACCATAGAAGTGAATACCGGCAAGAATCGTCGATCCGCGGCAGACTATTGTTGCTATCACCCTCACCACATCAGCAGATTCCATCCCACCGATAAGATGGACCTTCGCAGGAACTTCTATACGCGCGGCTTCACCGGATTGAGTGTTGTAGACACCAGGAGCGAGAAACACAGCCTGGCCTTTGACTGCATGCATGACCGCATTCGTTATCGTTCGGTATGGCCGGTCTGTTGAGCCATCCGCGAGTGAATCATCACCTGTTTCAGGATTGACATGAATCGGAGAAACCGTGATCAGTGCATCTGCGACTATGCTTTCATTCTTTGGAAGATTGGCCGTGAGTGTAACCGGATACACGCCCATTATTTCGAAGCTGTGATTAACACTTTTTCCGATCGCCGAACTGCCATCGCCGAAATCCCACTCGAAACGAGCACCCGCTGAATCGGCGTTCTCCAGCACAGCCTCGAAGGAGACAGACAAGGGCACTTCTCCGTGGGCGAAGGAAGGCACAATCCCGAGAGTTGGTTCCGGGGGAATCAGGTCAGCTTCGCTCAGCCACTCAATGTCTACGATACGCGCAGTGCTGGGACTCCATTCGATCTCGAAGGTTCTTCTTGGGCGGACGCTCCCATTACTGAACAGAAACACGCTTGCCCTGCCTGAAGGCTCCTGGGTTCGAAATTCGCGCCCATGCGCCTCAATACGAACAACCCGCGAGAACTCCACACGAAGGGCTACTGCCGTCTCAGAATCTGTGTTCTTCAATTCCTCACTCGCCAGCACCGCACCTGCGACTGATATTGCAATCAAAATGCCGGCAACCAAGATCCGCGCCATATCCCTTGTCATAATCCCTCCATTATGCCGATGTAAATATACGTAGGGAGAACTTGCGCCTGGCTCATCCCCGCCTTTCGTCCTGGTTCCAGAGTTAGTCTATCCGGCCTCCGGTACATATATCAAAGTAGTTGGCCAAAATCATGGTCCTCCATGCCTGGGCTAGTAGCTCCAGCTAGTGAGAGGCCGCAAGCGAACGAGGATCCTCCCTAGTCTTCCTTTGCAAAGCAGTCGGTGCCCAGCATTGCACTTGCGGCGGCCGTTTGTCTATTCGCGCCAGCATCGGAAGATGATTGGTTCAGTGTGGCTAAAGCCTGCGTCGTACGAGCTATCGCCCCCGATCGCAAAAATGCTAAGCAGGAAGCTTCCCTCAACCTCCTTGGTATCGGGGGGAAGGATAAGAAAGGCCAAGTATTCAAAGGAAATGACCCCCTCGGACCAGTTGGTGAGCGACCAGGTACCGCCGTCTCCACTTCCTTCTAGTGGAAGCAGCTGCTTAGGATCACTTAGGTCCACAACCTGTGCCCAGACCATTACTGCCCCAAGACTGGCAAAGAGATCCATCCCACACTCGGCATCTTCGCCGCCCAGTACACCATCGGGCAGCAAGGAGCGCCACGAAGCGCTGAGATTCGTTGCTGTTACTCTAATCCAGATATCTTTACGATCGGGGTATTTCTCCTTGTCAAGGCACCTGGCATGGAGGAGCCCCTCAGGTGTGTAGTCGCAGCGGCAAGTGGCATTCTGTGAGTCTGAGTGCGCATACCACTCCCGGTGGTTCGGGAACTCGTAGTACCAGGACTCTTCTGCTGAAACAGATACAGCTATGGCAACCGCTACCATCGCTAGAAGACAAACCAGAGTTGTCGGACGTTTCATCGTTCTCTCCTTCACTGCGGTAATTCAGCGCCTCTCCCTATTGCACCTCGCGAGGAACTCGAACTGCACCAACTACTCGTTTCCTTACGCAGATTAGTGCAGCAAAGCTCCGATGCAAAAGTTGGAGTTCCCCCGTTTCTGCGGACAGTGTAGCGCTTGGTATCCGCGCAGTCTAGTACCGTGGTGATCCCCGTGTGGGATCCCGCCTCTCCTCAAGTTCTCTCACCTCCTCCTTCACCAATGGCAATGACGTTTATCTGTGATTGCGATGATCCACTCCCTCAAGACTGAATATGCGCGGATTCGAGCATCAGAAGAAACACGGTAGGCTGTCGCCGACCGCCTCTTCCTGAATCTGTTCCTTCCATGGCCCGAGACAGCGAATATCCTTGTGATCGTAGCGCCCGAAGAGAGTCATGTTCCCCGCCTTGCATCCCCCGTTGCAGACCTCGGCATACGTGCAGCTCTGGCATTCATCAGGCAGGGACCGAAACTCAACAAAAGGGTCGCTTGCGAAGCGGGCACGGGTGATCTTCCAGATCGAATCCTCCTTGATGTTGGCGAGCGGAATATCTGATATGAATGGACAAGGTGTCACCGTACCGTCAACCTTGACGGTGAACACGAAGTCTCCCCCGGAACAGGATGCCCCGGCGAGGGTGCAGAAGTTGCGGACGAAGCGGGCATGCTTTGAGTTTGCATCACACAGGATCCAATGTTTGACCTCGGCCCAGCGGGTCTTGTCTGGAATGAGAGGGTCATCCTTCCGTTGAGGAATGTACTGGTAGAAAAGAGCGTGCGCCCCAAGGGTCTCTTTGACGAACGCGTGGACATCTCTCACTCGGCCGATGTTAACGGAATGGATGGCGGTGAACGTGTACACAGTTACTCCAGCACGCATCAGGTGCTTGATTCCCGCTAACGTCTCCGCCCACGCCCCTTTCTTTCCCACGAATGCGTCGTGTTCCTCCTCATCGGAGGAGATAAAGTTGACAATGGCGATGTCCAACCCCGCCTGGCGAAGCTCTTCTGAGAGGGCGCTGTCGGCGTAGCGGGCGTTCGTGTAGAGTACTACTTGGGGAACGTGCGCCTTCTCCTTGGCGTAGCGGATGATTTCCGCTAGGTCGCCCCGCATGAGCGGCTCGCCTCCGAGGATCTCCACGCGCGTTCCCGTACGAGCGATATCGTGAAGTAGCCTCTTGATGTCAGCCATGGGCAGGAGATTCTCTCCTTTCTTCGCATAGCACATCCGGCAGGACAGATCACAGGCGTTGTTAGCCTCGATCTTCACCGACCACAAGACAGGCCCCACGAGGCGTCGGAGGGCCTGACGAAGAATGCGGGAACGCATCGAAGCGATTGGAAGGCGATCGATCATGCCGAGGATCTCTCCCTGCTGGCTCAATCCTAGACGCGTCTTCAAACGTGGGAATTCATCGAGCAAGGCAGGATGAAGCGAATTCGGCTTGCTAGTCTTCCTCTCTTCTACCAACCACGATCCCTCCTTGTTGCTATCTCTGGCAACTTAATAAGTATATATTACTGACCATATAATGGAAACATGATGAGATTACTGCGCAAAGAAATCTGCTTTGTGTTGGCGGTGCTATTGCCGTTCTTGCCGGTCCTTGGGGAGGATCTGCAGGCGAGCAAGGCCGATGCTGTCCGAACGTGGATAACGGTTGGTTCTTCGCTCATATCCTTGGGAGTTGCGGGCTCGGGTGCGTTCTTGCTCTCACCGGAAGGTACGCCTCTAGCTAACCGTCTTCTGGTTGCGATTCCGGTAAGCGGAATCGCCGCCGCTGCCGGTGCCATGGCCGGAAGATGGGTCGCTGATACAACGCTTAACCTGAAGCCCTCAGGCCTCCTTTCTCCAGTCGTGGGTGCGGGTCTGGGGCTGCTTGCGAGTGCCGTCGTCGGAGGGATCAGCTTCGCTCTCGCCATTGCCATCGCCATCCCCGTTGTGGACGCGCCGTACGGATATTGGGGGGGGTTCGGATCCGGGGGGCCGTTCGACTACTACCAAGCTGTGGGGATGGGATTTCTCGCCGGAGCATTCTGGGGAGGATTCTCGGGAATCCCGGTCGGCGCAGTGGTCGTGCCGATCATCTCGATCTACATGGGCTTCTAAAGAGGGAGATCGGAACTCGGAACGCGGAGTGTGGAACGGGAGAAGCATCCTCACGCAAAGATGCAAAGGCCTGTCTGTTCTCGGGCTTTGACAGACAGGATGCCAAGGAAAGCATGAATTCAAGAGCAATTGTTAGCGTTCTTGAGTGAGCGTAGCGTGCAGGCGAGAAGAAACGCTTGTGTTTCTCCAGGAGGCGCAAGAGCGTACTGGGAACCCCAAGAAAGGGAACTAGCTTCTCTCTTGCTCTCTGGCGCCGGGTGACGGGCGAACCTCGATCGTCGTTGCGTTCAAGCCGAATGCCCTTTGGTAGGCAATTGTGATATTCCGCGCGTAGCCCGCTACTAGATCCTGCGGGACGAGATGAAGGGTGACGCCGCCGAAGCCACCGCCGACGAGGCGCGCACCGAGCGCTCCGTGTTCTCCCGCCCACGCCACCAGGAAGTCAAGTTCTTCCGTGCTTACCCCGAACAGGTCGCGCAGTGATGCGTGTGAGGCGAAGAGGAGCTTGCCCACCGTTCCCAGATCCTCGCGCTGCAAGGCGCTGACAGTCTTGAGTACACGAGCGTTCTCCTCGACGACGTGTCGCACCCGCATCATCAGTGTTCTTGGCAAGTTCCTTCCAGCCTCTCTCAGGTCATCGGGGCTGAGATCGCCAAGCGAGTGAATCTCGCGCTCCGGCATTCGCTCCTGGAGCAGACGAAGTGCCTCCTGACACTCGCGCCTCCGGTCGTTGTACCCGCTTGTGGAAAGGGAGCGGCGAATAGCGGAATCGACGATCAGCAACGTTAGGCCGTGCAAAGGAAGGGGGATGTACTGATGCTTCAGTGATGTTGCGTCAAGGAGAAGGGCCGATCTGTCACGCGCAAGGAAGCTCACGTATTGGTCCATGATTCCTGACTGCGTGCCGACGAAGCCGTTTTCCGCGCGCTGGCAGAGATTGATAAGCTCCAGATCAGTCAGCGCGATGTCGTACAGGTGAGACAGGGATAACGCCAAGGCAACCTCGAGTGAGGCGGAGCTGCTCAGGCCCGCCCCCAACGGGACGTTTCCGGTGATGACCCCGTCGAAGCCGAACTTGAGACCAGTTCGATGCTGCAACTCCAGCAGGATGCCGATGAGGTAATCACGCCAGCTACCGGTTGGCGCAGGATCGATTAGAGGGAGGTTGATCTCGATCGTTTCATCGAAGGCAGCGGCGTAAACGCGAAGTATTCGATCCCTGCGCGGCCTCAGGGTGACAACCGTCTCCCTATCGATGGCAAAGGGGAGGACGTATCCGCCGTTGTAATCTGTGTGTTCCCCGATCAGGTTGACACGTCCGGGGGCGCGAGCGGTGAGCGCCTCCACTCCCGGTCCAAACAGATCCTCGAGAAGAGCGAGACTATCCGGCAAGGCTTGTGTCAACGGGTATTCCTCTGTGCGCCGACTCACGCAACGCATCGAGTGTGCGCAGGTTGCTGATGCTATCTTCGCGCGAGATGGCGGGCGCCTCGTTATTCAGGATGCACGTTGAGAAGTGATCCACCTCTAGGCGGTACTCGTTCTCCGCGTCGATCTCCTCCACCGTCTTGTTGCCCATTGTCACGACCTCGATCCTCACATCGACTCCCCTTCCTGGGTTGTAGGTGTTAAAGGCCGTGACCCGTCCCCTGTCCCCCACTATCTCGTACTCCCTCCTTCCTGTGAGGAGGAAACTGCTATCAAAGACCGCCACACGATCGTCGGGAAAGGTGAGGATCGCCCTTGTCTCTGCCTCGGCGCTGTGCTCGGGGTGATAGGTGCTTTGGGCAAAGACCTCTACCGGATCTGCTGAGAATAGGTGCCGCGCCGTATCGACGCAGTACACGCCGACATCCGCCAGGCTTCCGCCTCCCGCCTCTTCTTTCCAGCGGAAGTCCTCATCTCTATCATCGAGGATAAGCGGGAACGAGTGGGCAACCCGGATGAAGCGCGGTCGGCCGATGATCCCCTGCGCCAGCAATTCCCTCACGCGCCTCGTCTGTGGATGGAAGCGGTACATGAACCCCTCCATGAGAAGGACGTTGTTCTTCTTGCTTGCCGCGAACATCGCAATGCCATCGGCAGCACTTATGGAAAGGGGCTTCTCGCACAGGACGTGCTTTCCTGCGTCCATCGCCCGTATCGCCCACTCGCGATGGAGGTGGTTAGGAAGAGGGATGTAGACCGCATCAATGGAGCCGTCTGCCAGCAATTCAGCGTAACTGCCGTACGTCTGAGGGATCTGATGCTTGGAAGCGAACTCTTTTCCTCTCTCGTAGTCTCTGCTTGCGACGGCGACGAGAGACGCGATCTCCGACTCGTGAAACGCGGGGATCAGTCTCTCCGCTGCGATCCTCGCCGTACTCAGTATTCCCCAGCGCACCTTTCTATCAGTTATCAAACCAGCCTCCTCTTTCTTCGCGATCAAGTGCGGCTACCCCTTCACCGAGCCGGCGAGGAGACCGCGGATGAAGTATCGTCCCATCAGAATGTAGATGATCAATACTGGAATCGCAGCGATTATCGACCCGGCCATCGGCAGGTTCCAACTGACCGCCTCTCCGCCGGCGAGCTGGGCCAGGCCGACGGTGATCGGGTTGGCCGAGTACTTGGTGAGTGTGATTCCCCACAGGAACTCGTTCCAAATCTGCGTGAATTGCCAGATGAACGTGACCACGAATCCGGGGATCGAGAGAGGAAAGATCACTCGCAGATAGAGTTTGAAGAACCCGGCACCGTCGATCTGCGCCGATTCCGTAAGCGACAACGGGATCTGGGCATAGAAGTTGCGGAAGATCAGCGTAGTGATCGGCAGTCCGTAGACGACGTGGGCGAGGATCAGCCCGGGCAGGCCGCCGTACATATGAATCGCGCGTAGTGTCTGAAAGAGTGGAATAAGGATGATCTGATACGGAATAAACATGCCAAACAGCAAGAGGGTGAATACGATGTCATTCCCCTTGAATTGCCACTTGGAGAAGACGTAGCCATTCAGCGAGCCGAGCATCGATGAGAGGATCGTCGCCGTGACAGCGAGGATGATGCTGTTCATGATGTTCGGTCCCAGTTTGGCATATGCCTGGCTGAAGCTTCCCCAGTTGAGGTGCGTCGGTATCTGCCATGCCGTGTCCAGGTTGATGTCCGCCGGGTTCTTGAGGGCGGTGATCACCGTCATATAGATCGGCGTCAGGTAGATGGCGGCAACAACAATCAGGGTCGCATAGAGAAGGACGCGTGCCCACGTGATCTTCGTTGTCATGATGCCCTCCTCCGCTGCTCCCGATACGAGCTCACTAGGTACGGAATAATGAACAGGGCGACAAGCAAGAACAGGATGACGGCGATCGATGCCCCGAGGGCGAACTTGTTCCCTCGGAACGTTGTCAGATACATCAGAACTGCGGGGTGATCGGTGGGGGCATTGTCCGCTCCAGCCATGGCGAAGATGAGGGCGAACATCTTGAGCGAGATATGAGCCAAGATGATCACCGCGCTTAGCGTAATCGGCTTCAAGATGGGGAAGGCAACGCGCATGTAGTACTGAATGTCGTTTGCTCCGTCCAGGCGAGCCGCCTCGTGCAATGCAACCGGAATACCACGCAGCCCGGCGAGGTAGAGGGCCATCGTGTATCCGGAGAACTGCCATATTGCGGCGAGGCTCACCCCGATCGTCGCCAGGTTAAAGCCGTGTTTCTCCGGTATGGGAAGCATCTGTGGGATCAGCCGCTGGCCGAATACCGCCCACAGGATGAGTAGAAGAGCTGGGAACCCGACTATAAGAGCTCGCTTGCGCGTCCCTTTTCTCCACGCACGTATGGCGAGGAAGACAAGCACCAAGGCGACGACGATCGCCGTTATCGCCGGGATGCTCTGCCAGTCGAAGGTTAGTATCTGATCACGGCTGCTTATCCAGCGAAAATGCCCGGCAGGGAGCCCAATGAAACTAGGTAGAACGTTGACCCCTCCCTCCGGAGCAAGGAGCCAGCGCCAGATTGTGCCGGTAACAACGAATGAAAGTGACATCGGATAGAGGAAGATAGTGCGGAATATCCCCTCCCCGCGTGGCTCACGGTCGAGGAGTATCGCCAGGAACAGACCCAGCGTCAGCGATCCGAGTACAAGAGTGATGGTATAGAAGAACGCGTTGATCAAGTCTTGCCGGAAACGCCCGTGCAAGAAGCTGGTAAAGAGCTCCTTGTAGTTATCAAATCCGATCAGATGCATCTGCGGATGTACGGCGAGTGCCGCTCCCTTTCCCCAATCGGTGAGGGAGATGTATACCGTCTGGCCGATGAATCCATACACGAACACCGCGATCAAGATAAGCGACGGAAGAAGAACGGAGAACGCAATGATGCGGTCGCGGGTAAGGTGCACCTTCACCTCCTGTGGTGTGTTAAGTGTAGGATACTGTATAGAAAAGAGCGAGGGAGCGTTTGCCGCTCCCTCGCTCTAGGATTTATTCGCCGATTGCGTTCTGGCGGGCGATTGCCTCACAGGCATTGGCTGCCTGCTGTGGATCCCTGCTCGTCAGGAACATCTCCATAACGGTGGCGAAATCGTTCATGAACCCTTCATTCGCCACGACGCCGTGTGGCAGGCTACCGGCGACGATGTCGTTCTGCCAATCGCTCGCCGCGGACTGGGAGTACGCGTTGTACAGCGACAGATCGCTGTCGGTGCGTGCCGAGATCGATCCCTTCAGCGGGTTGAACGCATCCGATCCTGCCTTCGATCCGAGGAGCTGTAACCAAGCGATGGCGTTATCGCTATTCGGAGCACCCTTCGGCAGGCCGAACGAGTCGGAGAGCATCACGAATACGCCATTCGTCCCTGGAGAAGCGCTCCATGCGTAGTCCACTCCTGGTGTCAGGCCGAGGGTGGTCGACATGTATCCGGCCGCCCAGTCGCCCATCACGTTGAACGCGGCCTTGCCGCCCACCACCATGTCCGTCGCTTGCTGCCAGGAGAGGGAAGCGGCATCATCGTTGGTGTACTGCAGGACCTTCCCGAACATATTCCACACCGCAACCCCTTCGGGGCTGGTGAAGGAGAGCGTGCCATTCCACAGTTCCTGCCACTTCTCCGGACCGAGCACAGACAGTGCAACAGATTCCCACAGATGATTGACTGTCCAGTTCTCCGCCAGGGCGAGAGGAAGAACTCCCTGCGCCTGAAGCTGTGGCGCGATTGCTAGGAAATTGGCCCATGTTGTCGGAGCCGTCACGCCCCACTTCTCCAGATTCGCCGGAATGTACCACATCACGTTTGAGCGATGGATATTCACTGGAACGGACCAGATACCCGCATCCGTGCTGAGGAGCTTGATCAGCCCAGCGGGGAATACGTCCATCCAGCCTTCCTGCTGGAACAGCGACGTGAGGTCTTCCATACGGTCGGCCTTGACCCACGTACCGATCAGCTCCTGCCCGGCGTGTACCTGGAAGCTATCCGGCGGGTTTCCACCCAGCATGCGCGTCTTCAGCACTGCCTTTGCATTCACACCGGAGCCGCCGGTTACGGTTGCATTTATCAGATTGACACCCGGATGCTGTGCGTTATACAGGTCGATCAATGCTTGCAACGCCGGCCCCTCGTCCCCTGCCCACCAGGAGAAGATCTCCAAGTTGCCGGTCAGATTGTCTGCCATTACCGTCCCAAAGGCCGCTAACAGCCCTATTCCTACCAATACAGCGATTGCTAGTTTCTTGAACCTCATTGTTCCTCCTTGCATGTACTTTTCTACCCTCGTGTTGGCAAATTCCCTTTGTAACGCTACTTTAGGCTAGCCGAACCCGGAAAAGTGGCGACACCATCACCTCCTATGCTTATTAATGCACATCTTTCTTAATCATGTTGGATGATTCCCTTGGAATCAGCGTGACATCAAGCTTCCGCTGGTCGGTCTCACCATCATGATGGTCTTTCTCTAATCTGTGCACGAGAAGCTGCATCGCCTGCCTTCCCAGCTCCTCCTTTGGGCTTTGTATGGTGGTCAGTGGTACTTGCAGGCATGAAGCCATTCGCACGTCATCGAAACCGACAACGGCGATGTCCTCTGGTATTGAGAGACCGATCTCGCGGATCGCCTGCATCACTCCAAAGGCGACGAAGTCCGAGTAGCAGACGATGGCTGATGGTCGAGGTACCCGCTTCAGAATGGAACGCGCAAGGTCAAGCCCTTCTTCCACGGTGAGGGCGCCAGTGCTCACCAGTGACTTGTCGACCGGAATAGCGTACTTGGCTAGCGCATCCGAGAAGCCCTGGAACCGCTCCCTGGCACTTGAGATGTGTAACGGGCCGTTGACCATCGCGATCCTTCTGTGTCCCTGCTTCAGCAAATGATCGGTTGCGATGAATCCGCCCTGGTAGTCATCCGGCACCACGTAGTTTGTGTCCAGATCGTGGAAGTACCGTCCTACGAGGACGAACGGAAAATGTGCCTTGGCAAGGCGCTCTATTGTCTCTTGTTCGCTCTGTACTGGGGTGATCAGGATTCCGTCGACTTGCTCGGCAAGGAGAACCTGAATCGCCTCCTCTTCACCGGCGTAGTTCTCGTCGGAGTCCTGCAGGATGATGCTGTAGTCAAGCTCACGTGCGGCCCTGGCGATCCCCTTGACGAGCGCGCTGAAGAAGGGGTTTGCTACATCCGTGACGACAATCCCGATCGTCCCCGTCTTGTTTGAGCGCAACCCCTTGGCCAACCGGTTGGGTCTGTATCCAAACTGAGTTGCCGCGGCAAGGATCTTTGTTCTTGTATCCGTGTTGACTTCTTCCTTGTTGTTCAGCGCACGCGAAACGGTGTTGATAGAGAAGCCGGTGAGGCTAGCAATGTCTCGCAGTGTAACTCGTTTCACGTTATCAATCTCCAGAGGATCCTTTGGTAACGTTCCTGGTAACGTTACCAGTATAGCATCGTGTGCCTTTCTTTGTCAACGGCTGAAAGCGGGAAAAAGGGGACAGTACCCTTTTTGTCATGCTCCTTGCTGATACATGAAACAGGGGGTACATTCTGTATAAAGTTGCCACGGGTGAATGCGCGTTTCAATCCAAGAGGAAGGTGTGTGTTGAATAGTTCGCAATCTGTTAGTCTATTTGCAGCAAGTATCGATGCGCTGTACAACGAAGGAACGTCTGCCTACTGGATTCCGCCACTGCTTCTTGCGGACAAGGATGGACCAATAGGCCGGATTAAACCGGATGATGCAGTCATCTTCTGCTGCCGCAGGGGCGAACGCGAGGTACAACTCACGCGTGCCTTCGTCGATGCCCCATTCGCAGGGTTTCCGCGTGAGCGGATCGATCCACTTACCTTTGTTCCACTCACCCTCTACCATCCCGATTTCAGATCACTCCCGGTCGCCTTTCATCCGCAAAGGATCGATCACACACTGGCGGAGGTAGTGAGCAAATCCGCACTTCCCCAGTTGCACCTTGCCGAGCAAGAGAAGTACGCACATATCACCTACTTCTTCAACGGTGGACGAACGGACCCGTTTCCCGGTGAGATCGATCTCTCCGTTCCCTCCTTCCTCGATGACCCTCTCAAGGCTCCTCCCCTTCTCACAAGCGAGTTGAGACGAGCCCTCTCGAAAGAGCGCTACCCGTTTGTCGTCATCAACATCGCAAGCGGAGATCTCATTGGCCATTACCCGGACCTGGAGGCAAAGATTGACTGCGCGGAAGCGGTTGATCGCGCGCTTGGTGAGGTTCTGTCAATCGCCAAGAAGAATGGATACT
>Ga0307379_10009314_pt1 | contig 13128 bp, 12 predicted proteins | sample UN2MG_FD_202237 | JGI IMG/M metagenome (GOLD analysis project Ga0307379, IMG submission 202237) | Soil microbial communities from Risofladan, Vaasa, Finland - UN-2 | ecosystem: Environmental > Terrestrial > Soil > Coastal area > Acid sulfate soil | place: Finland: Risofladan, Vaasa | collected... | reverse complement strand
TCTGGTCGGGAAACCATCCCTTTTATACGGGCCAACAACGGCTGGTTGACACTGAGGGCCAGGTTGAGCGCTTTATCAAGCGTCTTCAGCGCCGAGAAGAGATTAAGAGTGAGGTTGACGAACAGGCAGACGCCTTATCACCGCTTAACGTTGACATAGCCGAAATCAATCTGAACACCCGGGCTATGAATGCCCTCAAAAGTGCTGGTGTTGAGACAACTGGCCAGATTCTTGATCGTCTCGAACAGGGTGGAGAAGATGCATTGTTATCCATCACTGGTGTTGGTCAAAAAGCATTGATCGATATTAGGAAATACCTGCGTGCCCAGGGGTTGATTGAGTAAATAGCTCAGGGACCTCGATTTTGTGAAATAGTAGGCAGATACGTAGCTCGTATCTGCCTTTTTTTGTATTTGATTTTTTTGAAGCATAATCATCATTCAGATAACTAAACGATACGTCGGTTGTCGGTAAGGCGCTTAAGGAGGTTATATGGCTACGGATATTCGGGGACGGGTCGAGTTAATATGCGGGAGTATGTTCAGCGGCAAGACCGAAGAGCTCATTCGCCGCTTACGACGGGCGGTTATTGCTCGTCAGAAAGTCCAGGTTTTCAAACCGGTCATTGACACACGCTATCACGAAGCGCGAGTTACCTCCCATAATGGGCTGGGTTTTGAAGCAAAGCCTGTGTCCGAAGCCGCGGATATTTTGGCCTATTTATCATCGGATACGAACGTGGTAGCTATCGACGAAGTTCAGTTTTTTGATGATGGCATCCTCGATCTCTGTGAACAATTGGCTAACCAGGGTTTTCGAGTTATCTGCGCCGGTCTTGACACAGATTTTCGAGGCGAGCCTTTCGGGCCAATGCCCGATCTCATGGCCAGGGCCGAGCTGGTCGATAAAATCCATGCCATCTGTGTCGTTTGTGGTCGGGATGCGAATCGAACGCAACGCCTTATCAATGGCGAACCGGCCGCCTTTGATGATCCTATCGTTTTGGTTGGAGCAGCAGAGGTCTATGAAGCTCGCTGCCGTCACCATCATGAAGTCAGGCCTGCCCAAGATGGAGGTTCATTATGACGACATCCAATTACCAGCTGAGCGATGACGTAGCAAAAGTATTAATTGATGAGCATCAACTCCAAGAACGGATCTGTCAGTTGGCCGATCAAGTCATGGAAGATTATCGTGGTATTGACGATCTTTTGTTGGTCTGTGTCCTAAAAGGGGCCTATATGTTCCTGGCTGATTTCAGCCGCGCATTGGATCGCCCTCACGAATTAGACTTTATGGGTATTTCCAGCTATGGCGCCGGCACGGAATCGAGCGGAGCCGTTCGTATTGTTCTGGATCTAAAAATGGACATAGCCGGCCGGCATGTTCTCATCGTCGAAGACATTATCGATAGCGGCCGCACCTTAGGATACATGCGACGCAATCTACTTTCCCGTTCTCCGGCCTCTCTGCGGATTATCACCTTGCTCGATAAACCTGAGCGCCGGGAAGTATCAGTTCCTGTCGATTACATTGGCTTTCCTATACCGAATGAATTTGTGGTAGGCTACGGGCTGGATTTCGCTGAGGTGTATCGCAATCTACCATATATTGCCGTTCTAAAATCTGAAATATTCGCCCACATATTTGAAGATTAGCCTGGTAACTGGAGCCTGGCATACATCGCCATGTCCGAACAACCGCCCAGAGAGAAGGTTGACAACAATCTTCACGAAGTAACTTTCGTTGTTGACCATCTGCAGAGCGTAATTGATCTATCGGCTTATGCCGGTCGTTGGGTCGCTATGACCGGTGGCCGGGTTGCCGGTGTCGGAGACACGGCCATGTCCGCTGAGCGCCTTGGCCGGCGCAATCGCCTTCGGGAACGACTATCCATCTTCTATGTCGAACCACCTGAGGGCAAACCATTGAAGCTGCCGCCGCTTCTTCATCGTATTCGACCAATTCTCGCCCGCCAGGAACAGCCAATATTCCTTGTTGGTGGTGCAGTACGCGATCTATTACTGGGTGATGACAGTCACGATCTTGATTTTGTCGTTCCTCGGAATGCCATTCGAATAGCTTTCAAAGTTGCCGATCAGCTTGGCGTCCCAGCCTATGCGCTGGACAGCCAGCGGGACGCCGGCCGGATCGTTTTATCAGAACAAGCCACGACTATTGACTTTACCTCTTTTCGAGGTCCAGATTTAGAGGCGGACTTGCGGGATCGTGATTTCACGATTAACGCCATCGCCCTACCGTTCGCAGCGGACACCGACGCGAGCCTGATTGATCCCTGCGGGGGACAGGCAGATCTGGAAGCGAAACTGATCCGCATGACCCATGCGTCAGCAATCGCTGCTGATCCCATACGCGGATTACGCGCTGTACGCCTGGCGCTTGATATTGATTTTAGGTTGACCCCAGAAATAATCCTTTCTGCGACATCTTCTGCCCCGCAATTGTGTCAAGTTTCTGTCGAACGAGTACGCGATGAACTGATTAAGCTGCTGGCATCGAGCCGGCCAAAAGAGGCTCTTGCATATCTGGATACCTGGCAGATTTTAGCGGCTATACTGCCGGAAGTTGACCGCCTGGCTGGCGTAGCTCAAAGTTACCCCCACCATGAAGATGCGCTAGATCACACAGGCAGCACCTTAAATAACCTGGTGTTAATCGAACGTTTTATCGTAAAAAGTATTCCGGTGACGGATACTAAACTCGAAAAGACCCGGCTCCGCCTGGTTGAAGCTCAAGACATGTTGGCGCCGTACCAAACAAGGTTGGCTTTGTATCTGGATCGTCCGGTAACAGGCGGCTTGGATGGCTGGAATCTATTGCGTTTTAGCGGTCTGTTTCATGATGTGGGTAAGGTCGACACTGCCAGGGTTGATGAAGACGGCCGGATTCGCTTCTTTGGCCATGATCAGACCGGCGCGCAATTAACCGGGCTGGCGCTGAAACGACTACGCTTGAGTAACCAGGCAATCACCTATGTGAAACGCTGCGTGGCCGGTCACATGCGACCGCTCCTCTTGGCCAAAGAGACGACGCTAAGTCGCAGGGCAATCTACCGCTTCTTTCGGACCAGCCAGTCAGCTGGCATTGATATTGGCTTGCTCGCATTGGCCGACCATCTAGCCACATATACTGATTCTGATGGCGGCGAAGCCTGGAATCGTCTACTAGCTGTCGTCAGCCAACTATTCGACTATTACTTTAATCAGTATGAAGAAAGTGTCCGGCCGGCGCAACTTCTTGACGGCAGCGATTTGATTGATCAGCTAAAACTCGAGCCAGGACCAGAAATTGGCCGTCTTTTGCGGCTCATCGAGGAGGCTCAGGCGGCCGGTGAAGTCAGTTCCTTCGAAGAGGCCCTGGCTCTAGCCCGGCAGGAAGTTCTTCGATAATAATCGCTCTGCATCAAATAAGTGAATCCTATAACTAGATACGACCCCAAAACAGGTAAAGACAAACGCTCATAAAGCTCCTGTAAGAGTTCTTAATCGGCCTGATTTTACGCGGGCAGCATTGCGTTGGGCCAGAATCAATCGGCATTCAGGACATTCAAGCGTCTCACACCACCCTATTAGCTATCATTTCACCATTGTCGACCCCATGCCCGTAGGTAACACAGACAAGCCGTCACCTGCCAGGTCGTGACCATTTTCCCGGTTTTTTAACTTGCTGCATTATTGGCACTAAGTTGCTTTTTTAGAATCGAACTCTAGTGTAAAATCATCTTAGCGGCGGATACGGGAATACTTAAGCAATTGGTCATGGCCGATTTCTGTAAATAAGTAGTCGCGTCAGCCACAGATTATCACACCGTTACTCATAGAACGGTCGTAGTTCGGTTATCGATCAACCAGCCTGGAACCACAGGCCGTACAATAATTTGATACCGGCATATCAGGCAAGTAGTGAAAGACAGAAAATTAACAGGAGAAACCATTTTCCTGGAAGTATTGCCTACAAAGATATATCGACTTGATGGAGGAAAAATGACCCAAGAAACATTAACAATTACGGATAACCGTACCGGCCGGATTTATGAGGTGCCGATAACTGATGATACGATTCGGGCGATGGATTTACGCCAAATAAGGGTAGAAGACGATGATTTTGGCATGATGAGTTACGATCCCGCCTTTAAGAACACGGCGTCAACTCGAAGTGCTATAACTTATATCGACGGCGAAAAAGGCATCTTGCGGTACCGCGGTTACCCTATTCAACAACTAGCGGAGAATTGCACCTTTCTTGAGGTTGCCTACCTGATCATTGATGGTGAATTGCCTGAACAATCGCAGCTTGATGAATATGAAGGTTATATCAGAAGACATACTTTGGTTCATGAAAATATCAAACAGCTTATGGACGGCTATCGTTACGATGCTCATCCGATGGGCATGGTAATCAGTATGATAGCCGCTTTGTCGACTTTTTATCCCGAATCCAAACTGGTCGATGATCCCACAATTCGCCAATTACAGATGACGCGGCTTGTGGCAAAAATGCCGACCCTGGCAGCACTTGCCTACCGCCATTCTAAAGGCTTCCCTTATATCTATCCAGACCCAGAGCTCTCTTATGCCGGCAACTTCCTAAATATGATGTTCCGCCGCGCAGAGCCGAGGTATGTACCCAATCCGGTCCTTGAGCGGGCTCTCGACATTCTTTTCATCCTCCACGCAGACCATGAACAAAATTGTGGGACCAATGCCATGCGCGCGGTTGGCAGCTCCCGAGTCGATCCCTACAGCGCTATGGCGGCCGCAGCAGCGGCCCTCTATGGCCCGCTGCATGGTGGCGCCAATGAAGCAGTCCTCCGCATGCTCCAGGAAATAGGAAGCGTAGAAAATATTCCTGACTATGTAACTCGCGTGAAAGCTGGGGAATTTCGGTTGATGGGATTTGGCCACCGTGTCTATAAGAATTACGATCCTCGGGCCAAGCTTATCAAGCAGATCGCTGACGAAGTATTCGAAATTACCGGCCACAATGAGCTTCTGGATATAGCCCTGGAACTGGAACGGATAGCCCTTGAGGACGACTACTTTGTCCAACGCTCTCTATATCCGAATGTAGATTTCTACTCCGGCATCATCTACCAGGCGATGGGACTGCCACCCACAATGTTTCCGGTTTTATTCGCTATCCCACGAACAGTTGGATGGCTGGCTCAATGGGCCGAGATGTTGAATGATAAGGAGCAAGCCATTGCTCGTCCCCGTCAGATTTACACTGGATACGATACGCGGGATTACACTCCGATGGATCGGCGAGGCTAGAATACTTTTCCTCTTGCAGAAAAATCAAAAAAAGAGTGCCATGTTGATCAACATGGCACTCTGATTATTTGCTTAATTTGAGGCTGGAATCATGCTGGTTCAACCTAGCAGATGGACATATTCTTGAAGCTTCCGTTGTGAGATTTTGATGTAATCAGCCCGTATTATCTCATCCATTTCAGCTTCTGTGAGACGGAAACTCAAGATCTCTAAGGCATCTTCAGGAGATTGGCCGTAAGTAAGTTTCTTCTTACCATTCTTGAGATCGAACAAGTAAATGTGGTGGGGATTGCTAAAACTGCTCATTGTTTAGGCCTTGGTCAGTGCATCGGTGTAGATGGTTGATTTATCGGCCGATAGGCCAAGCTGTTCGCTATTAATCTCATCGTCATACTTTCCAGCCAACATATCTCGATAAAATTGATAATCGATACCTTTAACCTTCTCGTCATCCGGGAAACGATGGTAATTATCCTTGGACATGAGGCTTCTCCCCTCAGCAATGAGTTGGTAGCCGAGTGCTGATCCAGGATATGGCGCATAGAAGGAAATCGAGGGAAGGACTCGACGCATATATTTGAGCATGCGCATTGTTTTGAAGGCATCCTCGTGCGTCTCTCCGGGAATACCCAACATGATATTAGACCAGAATACCGGAGGCTTTTTGCCTTCCTTCTCCATTTCATCACCGATTTTATGCAGCAAGTCAATGGTAAAATAATTGTCTTCCTCAGTGCACTCTTTATTGAGAATGCGTAAAACGCGATCACTACCTGATTCGAAGCCTATGGATATAGTATTCCAGTTAGTCTCTTTTATGAGGGCTTCAAAAAGATCCGGCCACTGGCGAACCGTATCAGATCGGCCGGCGGCCCAGTACGGCCAGATTCTATTAGCCTTGCGCGGGTATTTTTCAATCCATTCTTTCAACCAGCTTGGATTCTGAAAGAACATGGAATCGTGGATTACAACAGAACCAATTGGCCCATACTGTTCATCCAAATAATTGAGTTCGTCAATGACCATGTCAACCGGCCGGCGCCCCATATTGGGAATATAAGAATTTTCATTACAAAAAACGCATTGCCATGGACAAACCCGGCTGGTAATCACAGTCACAACGGGAGCCGGACCCCAACCGCATTCCGGTTCTAAAGGCCAGCCAAAGTTCTTGTTCAGTTTGCGACTGGCTGGTTTTGGCCACAAGGTTCGATCGATCATCGGCCATTCGGCCATGGATTTTGAACTTGCGCCTACAAAGACTCGGGGAAATGAGTCTGGATCCCGTACCAGGTCGGCAATTACATTTTCACCTGGTCCCTGACAGATCTTGTCAAATTCCGAAATCGCTACCATCTCATCCAACGCGACTGTAGCATGCATGCCACCGGTCAAGATGAGGCCATCAGGATTTATTTCCTTAAAGATCTTTGCGGATTTGTAGGCAACTGGGAAGGTGTACGAGCGAATATTCATGATGAGCATCTTATAACCCACAAGTTGCTCATGCAATTGATGCCATGATGTGATAGCCCGGGTACTTAAGATATCGGTTTTGATTCCGTTTTGGTCAAGGATGGTACGTAAAAGACCTAATCCATGATCCTGCCATTGCTCATGAGGGCCATTCGGATTGACTAGATCCCCCAGGTCACCTAAATCCAGCCAAACAATGTCGGAAGTGCGAATATGTTTCTTAGAAAATGGCCACATAAATTTAAGCCTGTTAGCATCCTGCGCCAGATCGCGTCTCAGCGCGACTCACAATTCAAGCCGTAACTATAAGGCGCCCTCATCGCCGCCGATCAGAAGGGCGCTGTTCATATTTGCTGACGGTTTTTAAAACCAGTATGCAATTCGTGATAAAAATCTATCCGTGGCTCGCCATAGCGCCAACAAAGATAGACCTCCCGTCCATCTCGTTTTGAAAGAAAATCCACCAGTCCGGTATTCAAATCTTTAATCAGGCATCCATGGGAGCGAATTTGGTTCATCAGCCGTTCGATGGCGATGAAATCGCTTACGAGGCTCGAAGCAACAGAACCGCCAATATCACTTTCCTTTAGTTCAAGTAGTTGAACAATTTCCCGCCGTAACTTGATCATTCTTGAGCGATGAAACTGCAACCGATCCATCAGAACATCAATTTCAGGCAATATTGCGTTAGCTTCTTCTACGGTGAAATACTGGGCAGGCACTTCTGTCACACACACAAAGCGGGACGTCTATTGAGAACACAGACGCCCCGCCAAATAAACTCTATTGGATTTGGGCTCTAACCGCAGCCACAACCTCCACCACCTGAATCAGCAGGTGACGCGTCACCTGTGCTCGCGCTAGTTTTGAATGAGTTGCCGCACCCACAAGCTGACACAGCGTTAGGATTGTCGATTCGGAAACCACCACCCATGATGCTATCCTCGTAGTCAACTACAGAGCCGCTCAGATACATCATACTGATCGGGTCGACAAATAACTGCACACCATCATTGTTGATGACAAAATCGTTTTCGCCAGGTTCAGCATCTAGCGCCATGCCGTACTGCATGCCTGAACAACCACCCCCAGAAACAAATATTCGCAATCCGTAATCAGGAACATTTTTCTGGACGAGCAAATCTCTTACGATGCCTCGAGCACCCTCGGTGATTTGTATTGTCTCGGTTTGTTCTAACGTATCCATTTAATACCTTTCCTTATTCGTAGAAATTGCTGAATTTTTACAAATTTTACAACAGTCTGAGTTAGCGAATTCTAGCAATAGTCGCAAAGAATGTCAATTTTTATCAATTTATTCTTAGAAAGTACCGTCATGGCTCCGGTTTGTCGCCTGACCTGGGCCAAGATACAATTCTGCCTGTTTAGCTACCATGTGGGGTGTAGGCGAGTTTTGCTCAGTGAATCAATTGCCAGGTAGCTGAAATTCGATGAACAACTGTTCTTAAGAAGGATTGAAATGTTAAAAACACATAGCTGCGGAGAAATACGAAGCGAACACAAGGGTCAAACAGTGACTCTGGCTGGCTGGGTGAACCGTCGCCGTGATATGGGCGGCATCATCTTTATAGATCTCCGTGATCGCGATGGAATAACCCAGATCGTGGTTGACGCCGGTCATTCACGGGAATCATTTGAAAAGGCCAATATGGTGCGACCGGAATTTGTATTGCAGATACAAGGCATCGTGATGCTGCGACCTGCTGGACAAGAAAATCAAGATATGGCCACCGGAGATATTGAGGTTCACGTCAAAGAACTCAAAATCCTGAACCAGGCTAAAACGCCACCGATACCGGTTAATCGGGACGAGGCGACCGACGAAGCGCTACGCCTCAAGTATCGGTACCTGGACCTCCGACGCCCGCGAATGCACCGCAACATGACCATCCGCCATAAGGCCGTCAAATTTATCCGCGATTTCTTAGATGAACGTGATTTCATCGAGATCGAAACACCGATTCTGTTCAAGAGCACACCGGAAGGCGCTCGAGATTATCTGGTAGCCAGCCGGGTCCACCCAGGAAAATTCTACGCTTTGCCGCAGAGCCCCCAACAATTAAAGCAGTTACTGATGATCGCTGGTTATGAGAGATATTTTCAAATCGCACGCTGTTTTCGAGATGAAGACCAGAGGGCGGATCGTCAGCCTGAGTTTACTCAGCTCGATCTTGAAATAAGTTTCGTCGAACGCGATGACATCTTGAATCTTGTTGAGGAATTAATCCTAGGCATGGTTAAAGCTGCCAGTATCGTCCCCTTGGCCTACGAATTATTCCCAAGGTTGAGTTATCATGAGTCGATGGAACGCTATGGGACCGATCGGCCTGACATGCGTTATGGACTTGAGTTAACTGATGTGTCAGACATCGTCGGTAAAAGCGCCTTCAAGGTTTTTTCCGAAAATGTGGCTGCTGGATTGCCGGCTAAAGCGATTTGTATTCCTGGATGCGGTAACTACAGCCGCAAACAAATGAACGAACTTGAAGAAATTGCGCAAGGAGCCGGGGCCAAAGGCCTGGCCTGGATTGCAATTGATCAAGTAAGTGGAGAAATCCGCGGTTTCATTACGAAGTTCTTCCAAGTTGATCAACTTATTGCGCTTACCGAGCGATTAAATGCCCAACCAGGCGACCTCCTGTTATTCTCAAGTGATAAATCCAGTGTCGTCTATCGTGTACTGGGATCATTGAGGGAGATTATGGCCGAAAGACTGGGCTACAAGGAAAAGAATGAATTGGCCTTCTCCTGGATAGTCGACTTTCCGCTATTCGAGTCCGAGAAGGAAGGCGACCACTTTGCGCCCAGCCACCACATGTTCACTGCCCCAAAACCGGAACACATCACCTTGTTAGATACGGATCCCCAGGCTGTGCTCAGCGAACAGTATGACCTGGTATGCAATGGTTACGAAGTTGGTGGTGGCAGCATACGAATCCACGATCGCGACCTACAGCAAAAGATTTTTTCTCTAATCGGCTTTTCGATAGAAGAGGCCAGAGACCAATTCGGTCACATGCTGACTGCCTTTGAGTACGGTGCGCCGCCTCATGGTGGCATTGCCCCTGGCATCGACCGGCTGGTCATGCTTATGGCCGGTGAGCCCAATATTCGCGAGGTAATCGCCTTTCCAAAAAGTCAAAATGCGGCCGATCTGATGGCCAACGCCCCTTCAGGGGTATCCCAACGCCAGCTTGACGATTTGCATATCACTCTCAAGGAATAATAGCGGTATTTTTTAGCTCTTATCGCGACGCAGAGTCATCGCGACGACGAGGGCCACGATCATAACGACGGCTGAGATTAGGAATGTCTCTGTCAGGACAGATACAGTAATGCTGGTCAACCCTTTTACCAAGGCATCTTGAAAACCGGGATCAGTAATCTCTGGCAATAGCACTTCTTTTCTTAGGATATCGAAGCGGTGGAGCCCCCAGGCCGTCAGGCTGGATAATCCGACACTCATGCCAATCAGGCGCAGAACGATTACCAGGCTGGAGGCGATGCCACGCTCATCATCTGGCGCGGCGTTGATGACCGCCGCGCTAATTGGGGCCGTCACAAGTCCAAAACCCGCTCCCAAGATGATTAGTTGCCACACCATTTGCGAATAGGGCGTCTCCGCTGTCCACGAGATGCCCATCAATCCAAAGCCGATGACACAAGCGATCAGACCAGCAGCCGTGACTGGCCGGTAACTCCATCGTTCTGTAAATCGTCCACCCAAATAGGCGGTGACGGCCATGGAGACAGTCATGGCGCTAAGCAACAATCCGCTAGTTAAGGCCGCTTCTCCTACCCCTGTTTCAAGGACATTGACAATTAAAGGTACATTAACCATCGCAATGATCAGCGCAGATCCAACGAGGAAGTTGACCGTAATGGCTGAGCTAAAATTGGGACGCTTAAATAGAGATGGATCCAGGAATGGTTTAACACCAGTGCTGTCCTGAGTTGATGAGATAGATAATCGCTTCTCGACAATATAAAAGGCGACAAAGCATACCAGAGAGAAGAGATAGAGAGGTACCATGCTTGGCCCGGCCGGGTTTGAGAGTTCGGACAGATTGCTGACATTCTGAATGCTTCCACTGTTTAAGAGGGCGATATTCAATGACAGCAATCCGGCGGTCAGCAGCGCTATTCCTAGCCAATCAATTCTGGCCCGGCTCGAAGATCGAGGTAGATCCCGCAATGCCCACCAGGCGGCGATGATGCCCAGGATGCTGAGAGGTATGTTCAGATAGAATTGCCAACGCCAATCCAAGAATCGGATCAACAGTGCACCATAGAGAGGTCCCCATACCCACCCGGCGGTGTCTATAGCCCCGAGAGTCCCCAGAGCTGTTGGCCGTTTTTCCCGATCATAAATATCACCAATGATCGCCATACCCACAGGAACCATGGCCCCGCCGCCAAGTGCGGTTAGAACGCGGCCGATGATGAAAGTCGGGAAATCAGGGGCGAGAGGCACCCAAATTGAGCCCAGGAGGAACAAAACCAAGGCAGCGATGTAAACTGGCCTACGGCCCAAAATATCGCTTACCCGGCCAATAAACGGCATTATGATGACATAGGCGATAAGGTAGGCATTGACAATCCAGGCCGCTTGATCGAGACCTTCGGGCAGGGGAATTCCCAGGTCAAAAACAATTTGCCTGAGCATGGTCGTTACCACGGTTAAATCGTCGGCCGCGACAAACACACCAAAGGCAATGACGGCAAGGATGACATTGGGCGAGGGTTTACGCGTCGACAGTGGTCGTAAGTTGTTCATCATGGTGATCGATTGACCAAACTAGAGAAAAAACTCCTTAAGGGCCACGGTTATCTCAGAAATAATCAGATGCCAGGGAACTTTAAGATCTCGCCAAACGGTCAGATAGTCTTCTTCAATGCGTAGCCGGACAATACCTTCAACCGGCGCGATTGCCTGGGCTAAGGCAGAACCTTCTTCCATGTCCTGGATGGTTAGATACACCTCAGTTTCTTCGTCGGCGAGAAGCAGGTTGGTCCGTACCAGCATAATGGCAGGATCATCTGTGTTCTCCGCAAATACCTCTATATATTCAGACATCCTATACAACTTCCGCGAAACTTTGGTATAAATAGGTGGCCTCTCTGGTCGGCGACAGGCTTATTTTACACGCCGCTGCTCATATCGAGTAGAGCCATAATCCTACATAAGCTATAATCTAGTTAAGCGATGGTTAAACCAGTATTACAATTAACTTGCTTAACAATTTTGGCAAGCGTCAATTCTGGAATCGCAATCAATCTTTTTAGTCAATATGGAGATAACAACAATGAATAAAGCACTAAATTTCATGGCCGGAATGCTCTGTGGTGCCCTGGTCGGAGCGGTAACGGCCTTGCTATTGGCGCCAACTTCTGGCGAGCAACTCCGATCAGACGTTACTGCCCGCTGGGAAGATGCCTTGGCTGAAGCCCACAAGGCTATGGAGGATACTCGGCGGCAGATGCAAGAACAGTTCGAACAGATGCAGAAAGGTGAGTATAAGGAGGAAGGCGACCAATCTTAGGTTCCACCAACTACTCTGAACTAGGCACGATCGAAAGGTGGTAGGTAGCCGGCATGTCGACATAGGGCGTAAGAACACCGACAACCAAAACGCCACCCCCCTCCCCTAATTCAGCGATCAGCCGCCCCTGATTATTTTGGTCTATCGGCAGAGGTACCACTTGTTGGTCAAGTGTCTTTCGGATTAACTGAACCGTCCACACATGATGTAGATTGGGTCCAGTGTGAACGAATCCCTGGGCCAGCCATTCTGTGACCTGGATCGTGTTACTTTGGGAAATCCCAATATCCCCGATGGCAAACCCACCTCCGGTAATAGCCGAGTCAGTCAGTACCTCAAAACGAATAACTACCTCTTGACCTCTATACCGCCAAAGAGATATCGTTTCCTGTACCCAACCCGAGACCTGATTGGCTTCATCTTGACTGCGGCCGCTGAATGCCGGCCCATAAGTCCCTGAAGTGGCGTGATCGGGTGTCAAAAATTCCCAAGATTCTCCGCCATCGGTTGAGATACTGACGTAGGCGAAGTCGTAACCCTCCTCGAGATCGTACCAGGTCCAAAAATTTATTTCAGCATTATCTGTATCATTAAGATCAAAGGTCGCGGTGAGTTGGGCATCAGTCTCACTGAGACCGGGTACATACCAGGCTTCAGGACTATCAAAAGGCACTTCAGGGAACAATTCGGCTGCCAGGTCTCCAGAAAAAGAAATAGTTACCTCACCAGCCAGGTCCAGCTCAATATATTGAGCACTTAACGGCTCGATGAGTTCTTCTGTTGAAGACGGCAAT
>Ga0307379_10009313_pt1 | contig 13129 bp, 29 predicted proteins | sample UN2MG_FD_202237 | JGI IMG/M metagenome (GOLD analysis project Ga0307379, IMG submission 202237) | Soil microbial communities from Risofladan, Vaasa, Finland - UN-2 | ecosystem: Environmental > Terrestrial > Soil > Coastal area > Acid sulfate soil | place: Finland: Risofladan, Vaasa | collected... | reverse complement strand
GATATCTACCCTGGCCCAGGGGTAGCCGCCAGGGATCCGTAAAATTCCCCGGGGGGATCTACCCGGTCACTGCCTGGGTAGAACTTGCAAGGACCAGGTCCGCATAAATCCCTCGCCGACCGGCGTTATAATGAAGTCGTAATCTCTATAACTCTTATCGTCCAGGTAAGCCGCGAACTGGCCGGCGTGTTTCTCGGCCATAATCGAATATTTAGCGGTTGCCGGCTTACCGTTGAACTCATCAACCTCGAATATCAGGACATTCCGGGCGGTAGGGCCCCCGGTTATAGGGTCGGTTATAGTTCGCTTCATTATGATATGATCGCTAAAATGGAGCCGGCCGGGTACCCCGGGCTGCAGTATGACATAGTTTTCTAATACCATCGTCTTACCTCCTGTGACAAGCTGTCACAAACTGACACATTCCACTGCTATTCTACCCCGAAAAATTCCCTCATCCGTAGCTTCTTCTCTCGCCGGTCCCTATATTCCCGGGTCCAGTATTTGTGCATATCCTCGACGACCTCCTCGAGCCATAGGGGATGATAAACTTTGAGATCTACGCCGGCGTCCCTGGCCATAACGTGCAAGTTAGGGTTGGTCCAGCCGACGACGAGCTGCATGAGTACGTTTTGGGGTGTATATTGCTTTAGCTCCGGGGTAACCGGGACCAGGGACTTATAGAGGGGTAGTTTGGCCAGGCCATTGACTACATTCCAGACCTTAGCCTCGATCAGTAGTAGGTAGTTAGGTAGGATTACGACGGCGTCGGCCATGGGCCGGAACGGCCGGGACATTCCCAGGGCCTTCTTGTAGCCCTCCTCTCGCATGAGGTCCTCGGAGACGACGCCCAGGGGCACATTCATTATAAAGGGAAAACCGGAGTAGTGTTCTTTGAGATACTCGGAGATCATCCGGGTCTCGACTTGTCTCGACTTCCTGGCCACCGATAAGGCCCTCCTTTAACAAGGCTATTGACAAACTAGCATTTATGCGGTTATCCTGTCAACGAGTAGGCGGTATACATTAAGAAAACAGCAGCTCGACAACGGCTGCTGTTTGTTTTTTTACTCCCGGCAGCCAGGAAACTTTTAATATAGAGGTGTAGATTATGGGAATTAAGGTAAAATCAGTTACAGAGGTTCTGGCCAAGTGGCTAGACGTCACCCCGGGTCGAGCGTCCTATTATGAGGCTGGGGCCGCCGGGGCCGGGGCCGATTGGGAGAAGGGGGCTGCGGACGCTGCCGGAGCATATAAGGCCGGTATAAGTGCCGCCAACATCGAGCAGCTATTTAAGGGCGGTATCAAGAGGGCCGGTGCCGGCAAGTATGAGCGCAAGGTAAAGGACGTTGGAGTAGCCCGGTTCAGCCAGGGCGTCTCGGCCGCCGGTCCTGACTTTGCGGCTGGAGTAACTCCATTCCTCGACGAGATCTCCAAACTCACCCTCCCGGCCAGGCAGCCGAGGGGATCCGAGGCCAACTATGCCAGGGTCCGGGATATCGGTGTCGCTCTCCATAAAAAACGGTTAGCCCTCCGGGCAGCCGGGGCATAAGGAGGTAAAGTATCATGGGATTTTGGCTATGGAAGACTTTTCAAGCTGTTAAGGCGTATACCAGCGACGCTGCGACTGAGGTTTGGGACCTGCCTAAGAAGGGCATAATCAGTAACATCATGCTGGAGGCTCGCGCGACTGGCGGTACCACGATGTATGATACCTATATGTCGGACATGATAACCAAGGTAGAGGTCATCGGCAACGGTAGCACCGTTATTCATTCCCTTACCGGCTTACAGATTCAGGCGTCGGTAGCCTACGATGACGGTCAGTACCCTCCGGACAAAGAGTATTCTGAGGCTGGCGCGTGCTGGGGTTACTTCGATATTCGCTTTGGCCGGTACCCTGGCGACCCGAAGTATGCCCTTGATTGCTCAAAGTGGGACTCACTGGAGCTAAAGATAACCTGGGCCGTGGCGGCCGGTACTACCATAACTACCTATGGGTTCAAGACGGAAACGCTTCAACTGGCCATGTACGGGCTATACTCACCCGATGGTACAGGACTCAGTCCTGCCGGCTATCTCAAGAAAGCTCAGAAAAAGGCCTATACCACCACGGCGGGGGGGACTGAAGACCTGGCGTTGCCGACCGACTATCCATTCCGTCGCCTCTTGCTGGCAGATACATTACACGGTCATACGGCGTACAACGCGTTTGATTATGTGACCATCAACATCAACAACGGAGCACGCAAGCCGATCGACAATATGCGGGGCAACGACCTGATGATTTTCGACCTCGGTATGCGTGGTAACCCTGTATGGCTGCACTGCAAACGGTACTGGTGTCTCACAACCTCCCAAAAAATCCACCCGCCTATCGGCTGGATTAAGGGAATGAACCCCATTCCGATTGGTTCCACCGTTGCATCGACTACCAATGACCTGATGCAAATCGACGTTGCTTTGGTAGCCGCAGGGAAGTGTCATATTGACATATACGGTTACTGCCCAGGGCGGTCACTAGCAATCGACCTTGAGAAGTGGTCAAGCGGGAAAGATGGCGTTGAGGCTATGATGGATGCTTGGGGCTTTGGCCAGGAGGCAGACATTCGCTTGCAACACACTCAAGGGCTTGCTGACGGTACCTCGACTGTTGTGCTTGAGCAGTACGCTAGTCACCCAGGCTAGAGTTGGAATGAGAGGGGGGGGGTCTATTGTCTCCCCTCTCATCCTCGTAATTACTGAAAGGTAAGGAGAGCATAACGAGGGGTAACTAATATGAAACCAAGAAAATATCCGCTGCGCCATGCCATAACCAAGACGGCGGTCAATACCACCTATGAGTATATCGAGACCCCCCCGGTCCGCCAGGGTGAGGTTTGGGAGATCTGGTCTCACTCCTTTGAGAATGAGACCGGGGCCAGGGGTACTATCCGGGGCTATATCCGGAGAGACGGTAACTATCACTGGCTATGGGAACAGGCAAGCCCGGCCGCAGATACACTTTACTGGTCAGAGGAGAACATAGTTCTGGCCGAGGGTGAAATTCTGGGGATCCGGCAAGCAACGAACACTGCCGACGATATACTCCAGCTCAAACTCAATGGCGTCGTTACCTTTGGCTCAGAACGTCAGGTAGTTTGAGTCATGCCTTTAGTGGGTAGGCCCAGTCCCTCCCAGGTAGAGGATATCTGGAGGTGCTCAGTTCACCGATCTTATATATTCCCCGGCGATATCACAAAGACGGTTACCTTTACCGCCGGTGATGGTGCCGGTGATTATGGCAGCTGGGCCGAGGTCGCTGACAATCTGGGAGCCACGCTCTCGGACCTGACCACGTCCCCCTTGCACGTCTCCGGGATGAAGATACGATCGGAGACGGTAGACGACAAGTTATATCAGATAGTGCTTGGCTATGGGGCGAGCTCCGACGATGTTACCACCTGGGATGTCCACGAATTCGGCTCGGGGACCAAGAAAATAGAGGGGGACGAACAGGTAAGGTTCCGGCCCCCTATCATTCCGGCCGGCAGTAAGATATACTACCGTATGAAGTGTGAGACCGGGGAGGCTGCCTGCACCGTATCTTTCAGATACCATTATCACTAGAGCAGAGGGGGAGTTATTATGCCCAAGGTAGGAGTTTATACCAAGGCCACTGCTGACGCCGCTATAGCCGTTCACGCCGCTTTAACCGATACTCACGGAGTCACTACGGCTATTGCTGACACTGACGATATCGACACTCACGCTGCCGATCCTGATATCCACCACTCAGATTTAGCCAACCTGATATTCATTATCGATGGTGGGGGATCGGCGATCGAGACCGGCCAGAAGGGCCACCTCAAGGTACCCTGGGCGTGTACTATCACCATGGCCGAGCTCGAGGCCGATAAGTCCGGGTCTATTGTTGTCGATATCTGGAAGGATACGTACGCTAACTTCCCTCCGGCTGACGGCGACTCGATAACAGCGTCGGCACCGCCGACGATATCGACGGCCGTGAAGGCCCAGGACTCGACGCTCACCGGCTGGACTAAGGCCCTGGCTGCCGACGATATCCTGGCATTTAACGTCGATAGCTGTACGACTATAACCCGGGTAACCGTTATACTCCGGGTGACCAAGAGCTGAGAGGAGGGTGGCCATGAGTTCCTACGTTGTTTTTACAGTCAAGGCTTATGGCTCGGTTGTTATCGAGGCCGACAGCCACGATCAAGCCCTAAAACGAGCCAAAAGGTACTTTAGGCAAAATCCGGACGAGATAAAATGGACCTGCAGAAATACGGATATAATCGAGGTACCCGGGACCCCGGGAGAGTAAAGCTGTATGGCCAATAAATATGAGAGCTGAGAGGTGCCTATATGGCCACTAAGTACGAATACAACGATAGCGAGGACTCTCACAATAGCTCACGTTATGGTGCGCTCTGGTTTGGCCAGACGTTTACTCCTCAGATTAGCCACCAGATAACCAGTTTCAAGTTTAAGATACTGACCCAGGGCCTCATCCAGGGCCTCCTTTACTACGTTATTTATGATGTCGACCAGGAAACTCACGAGCCAACTGATATAATTTGCTCCGGCTCGGTATCTCCAACTGACGCCCCAACGGAAACCGAAGACTTGTATGAGATAAGCCTGGGAGCCGGCGCACCTTTGACAGCTGGCGTTGAGTATGCAGCCATACTAAAATACCCGGATGGGGACGCTACCCACTATTTCCGGGTGTATTATGACGCATCTGGTAGCGAATACACTCGTGGCAGAGCTCTACTCACCGAGGACGGCGGCAGCAATTGGAATGTAGTTGGCGAGCCCGGGGCTGACGCCGTATTCGAGGAGTGGGGGACGGCAGGACCGCCGCCGATGTCCCGGGCCTATATCGCAGGATAGCTTGAGGGGGTCAATATGTTTTACGATTTCAGTGTCACCATACCGACGACAGCCACCAAGGGCGATCCCTTTGAGCAGGAGCTCCAGCTACCGTTTGGCATAGTCCACAAGGTGACTCTATTCTGGTGGCCTGGTCCTCATGGCTTGGTTCACCTGGTTATCAATAGATATGGGCACCAGGTCCTACCCACTAATCCAGGGGAGTCATTTCATTATGACAACCTGACTCATGTCATGGAGGATAGAATAGAGCTACTCACCCCGCCTCATACCCTAACGGTGGTAGGCTGGGGTGTTAATTGCAGTTATGACCATGAGGTCATAATCGGAGTGGGCATACTACCACCTGAGAGCTTCCCGGAATATCAGCCGGCCGATACCAGGCTGGCAAAGATGCTCAAGCTAGTGGGGATCAAGTAAGCTATGGCCATTAAGGATGCTCCGGACGGTACGTTATGGGTCCAGAATGTAGATGTAATTGTCGATTGGCCGGAGCCGCCGTCGCCGGCCAATGAGACGGCGATCACTAAACTGGACCGGCTGACTACCTCGAGCACTGACTACGATACGGTTGTATCCTGGACCGTGGACGATGATAAAGTCGGCATACTCCTCCATGTCGAGCTATGGTGCAGCAACTATGCAAAAACCAGATGGCAGCTGACTATAGCCGGCGTGGTCCAGTTTACCGATATAGAGATCGGGACCACTCTATCACTGGAATGGCCGAATGTACGGCTGGCCGCCGGCGACGAGGTTTTACTGGAGGCCAAGTCAAGTGATACCACCGAGGTAAATGTCGATGGCGATATAACCGGCAAGGAGATCGGCTAGAGGAGGTCAAGCCATGGGGTTTGGTAGGGGAGTCGGATTTACACCTGAGGGGGCACCCCCACAGCGGATAACTATTCTGGCAACGATCGACGAATCCGGTCATCTCAATCGGACCCAAGAGGAAACCTGGGCCGGCTGCCATGATGCCGCCCTGGCCACCGGGGGTTATGAGGCTCTCGAGGTGACCCAGTTGTCAAGTTGGTGGAACCCCACCTCTAAGTTTAATTGTGACCGGGGCCGGATCCGGTTTGATACCTCAGTGCTCCCGGACAATGCTGTAATAGACAAGGCCGTATTCGCCATAAAGTTATACACGGCTATAGAGCAGCATTATGGGACCTGTCATGTCTGCCTGGTAAGCGGCGAGGGCCTGGGGGACGATATGGCCCTGGCTGACTACGAAGTTATCCTGGGCAATACAACGCTGATCGCCCCTCAAGTGGATGTCGAGGACCTGGTCGCCGGGTCATTTCAGAAATTCGAGCTCATAGGCGACTATCACGACCTCATTATACTGGACGGCTATACTATATTATGTCTCCGGACCTCCTTCGACCGGGAGGATGATCCGGTAATAAACTACGTTAAGGAGATCCTGTTAAAGTTCTTTTGTGGATCCGTGACCACTCCTGACAGCTCCCGGGCCCGGTTGACCATTGACTACCATACCTAATATATTTAGTGGTAAACTAGGAAATACAGGAGAGGAGAGCCACATATATGAAGTGGACCCCGGACCTGATCATAGCCCTGGTCCTGATAGTGGGATGCCTGGCCTTAATCTTTACCGGCATTAACGGTGAAGTCAAGTCAATCCTCACCGTAGCCGCCGGCTGGGCGTTCGGTTCTCAATATAAGTCAAAGAAAGACGCTAAAGGAGGGTAATTTTATGCCTAACGGCAAGTCACAGTATGCCCAGGCGGTATACCTGGCACAACTCCAGGCTTGCAAGGGATCCTGTAAATGTAAGGCTTGCGAGCTGCTACGCAAGGCAGCCGACGCCATGACCGAGGAGACGTTAAACCCCCAGGCAGATGAGAGCTCGACCATTAAGGACGCCCTGGAAGCTGTAAGAGGGGCCGGCTATGATATCGCCGGCGGCCCGGGTGAGGAGGATGAGCCATGACTACCAAGGTAACCATTAAACGTACCGAAATGATGATCCCAACAATCGACGAGCCGGAGCGCAAAGTCTACATGATAGAATACCGGAGCGGCGAGCTGCCTCCCCGGTTCCTTTATCTCCCGGTGAAGGACTGGACCGCTGAAAAAGAGGCTAAACTAATCCGGGAGGATCTCGACAAACGGCTAAAGGCTCCGGAGGAGATTATAGAAGTTTAGGTGCTAAAATGGGCGATAACGAATTATTCGAGGCGGTCCCGGTACCGGCCGAGTCGGCCCTGATCCTCTCGGGTCCTGACGACTCGATATTCGACGATATCTTCGACTGGATCGCCAATGCTATAGCTACTATTGTCTCGACGGTCACCGACTGGATCAACCGGGCCTGGGCCGCTATCACTTCCACAATTTCCAGCTGGATAACCTGGCTATGGGACAATGTAATCGCCTGGTTTACCTGGCTGGGAGACTTAATAGCGTCGGTCCGGGATTATATAGTCTCCTGGGTATCGTCTAAGGTATCGGAGTTATGGTCATGGATCACGACCCGGATATCCGGCGTCATTACCACCGTCGGAGCCTGGTTTAGTGAGCAGTGGTCCCGAATATCGCAACTGTTTGCCAGCTGGTTTTCAACGGTATCGCAACTGTTTGCCGGCTGGTTTTCAACGGTGGAGGGATGGTTTACCTCCATGGGGAGCCAGCTCGAGGGCTGGTTTACCTGGCTGGGCGACTTCTTCCGGGACCAGGTCATAGGTACGATGTCCGGATGGTGGACCCAGCTCCTCGACCGGCTCCTCGACGTCGGTTCGTGGATCGGGTCCTTAATGGACGGTATCGCCAGCTGGTTGTCGGTAGATATCCCCGGACACTCCCCACGCTGGACGGCCATATTCGACGGTATCGGAGACTGGTTCAAAAAATGGTTATGGGAGTTCCCTCAGTGGATGTTCGGAAACTTCCCGGAGAGGGTAGCCTATGGCTTGTCAACGTCCCTCAAGTGGGTCGGCGAGATATTCAACGAGATATTCGAGACCTTTATGGATGCAGTCATGGGTATCGTCCGGCAGATCGGACCGACTAACCCCTCGACGGTCATGTCGAGCTATTCGGCTATGGCCAAGGTCGGATTGATAGCCCTGGGAGGCCTGGCCGGTATGACCATAGCCGGCGAGACTCTTAATCCTATATCTCATTTGGGGCTAGGTCATATCTCAGCCATGATCTACGACATGACCAACTATAAGTTGATCACCGGGGTATTCATGGGGGTTCTGACCTTCGCCATGCTAAAAATGCCGCTCACCTATTATTTTAACGAGATGTTCCGGCCGCTCATTCTGGATTATAGAGACTTCATGGAGCTAATGAGCCGGGATGCATTTCGTAATCCTCAGCTCCTCCAGGAGCCGGATCTGATAGCCAGCGTCCAGCAGCTAACCGGCGGCAACGGTACTGCCTGGGAGGCCCGAATGATCGGCTTTTATGGGTACCCGGCTCAGTATCACGGACTATTCCGGGAGCTCTCGCATACTCGACTCGGCTACTTCGCCCTGGCCGGGATCGCCCGAACCGGCTTTTGGGATGAGGCCTGGTTTGTCGAGGCACTGGCCCGGACCGGCTACTCCTTCACGGCTCGCGAGGCTTTGCTCCGGATGTATAAGGAGCAGGTCAAGTATGCCCGGCAGCAGCCGGTCATGTATCAATTAAGGCAGCTCGCCCGGGACGGTTACTACACCATTGACCAGGTAAAAGATATGCTGGCCACGGCGAACGAAATGGAGTCGGTAGACGACATCCGGATTATGGCCATGGCCTTAGAGCAGGAATATCAGACATTTAGTACAGCTCTCGATATATCTCTCCGGGCGTTTAGCCGGGGCGTTATACCGGAGTCCGAATGTCGTAAAAACCTAACCGACCTGAATGTACCGGGCGATCTGGTCGATATCCACCTGACCCGGGAGAAGCTGGGCCTGCTCCGGAGGATCCCATGGACGCCGCCCATGGAGGCCCCCGGGATACCATTCGGGGAGGAGTAAATAAGGAAAAACGAGGATAAGCGAGGATAAACGAGGATAGGCGAGGGTAAAATGGCAGACGATGGCAAGCCGGTAATACCGGCAGCCACTATAAAGAAGATCGATGCTTACTGGAGAGCCGGACTGCAGCGGCAAACTGCTACCGAGACCGAGGAGCTGAGAGGGGCGTTTGGTACCGTGGCCCGGGGCCGGTTCCGGGAGGGCCTGACCACCGAGGACCAGTTCACCGACGAGCTACGGATGCTAAACTATCCTGACGAGGACATACCGAAATACCTGGCTGCCGGCCGGCTCGAATATTCCCTGGATCTATTCCGGGATCTGCTGGCCGCCTGGAGGGACGCCGTTAGACAAGGCAATATCGACATAGATCAGTACGGTAAACTACTGGCCGAGGTCGGCCTGGTCCCGGAGAGGGTCGCCGGCTATATGCTCCGGGAGGTAGCCAGGTTGAAGCCCGGCGAGACGCTGACGGTTATCGGTCCCCCCAAAGCGTATTATGAGACCGACGCCGGCAAGCTGTACGTGGATACTGTACGCCGGGCCCGGCGTAAGCTGCTAATGACTCACGATTATGAGATCTCTAAGCTACTCGAGGCCGGTATGCCCATTGACCAGGCGACCGCAGTCGCCAATAACGACGACATCCGGCTGGCCGAGAAGGGAACGGAGGAGTAAATGGCAAGCAAGGGAAAACGGCTGTTTGTTGTCACCATTATAGCGATCGTATCGTACGCCGTCGGCTGCCTGACTCACTCCGAGATAATGCACTTTTTCGGTGAAGTCCTCGGATTGAGGTAAATTCCACATATAGCAGCCACTACGATTGAAATCTAGCCACTTGAAACATCCGGCCAGTGTTACGGTACCCCGGCTCCTCCAGCGGAACCGGGTTTTTTTTATTGTCATAACATTTATAGTACGAAAATACTATAAACAGTGATCGGGTGGACTATTGACACCGGAGCGGTTACCGGGTAAACTGGCTACTGAGGATCTATAAACCTTAGTAAACTGGTAGAAGGAGGTAAATCATGCTAGAACTATCCATTTTTTGCATTACAGCCGCCGGGTACCTCGCCCTGGCCGCCTTGCCCCTGGCCCTGGCCATGCTGGGTATATGCTATCTGATCCGGAGGTCATAGTAATGGGAAGTAAAGGGATCCCGGAGATCCAGGACACGGACCAGGAGAGCCACCAAGCCGCCGAGCGGCTCGCCATGAGAGCATACCGGGCCGCCGGCTTTAGGGCACTGGCCAAATACAGGGCAACCGAGCGGCCGGCCTGGGAGATCTACCAGGCAATCGAGCGGCCGGCCTGGGAGATCTATCAAGAGGACAAAAGAAAAGCCCGGGAGATCTACCGAGCTACTATAAAGGAGCTGCAATTATGAGAAATAAGGAGACAACGGTAAAGATGAAACCGGCCGAGGACGCCTACCAGGCAGCCAAGAAACCGGCCGAGGACGCCTACGAGGCAGCCATGAAACCGGCCGAGGACGCCTACCAGGCAGCCAAGAAACAGGCCTGGGACGCCTACGAGGCAGCCAGGAAAAAGGAGAGGTTATGAGTAAAACAATCAAGCTCGAGGACAAAGTCTACAACGAACTCGACCGGCTCCGGGGTAAACGAGAGACGTTTTCTGACGTCGTGGCCAAACTTCTAACCACTAAGGAGGGCGTCGATACCATGACCCGGCTATGGGAGATATCGCCGGCAAACGGAGGTAGATCCCATGACCATTGAGAAGGCCGTCGAGATACTAACCGACCTATTGGGAGAGGGGCCTCAGTTTTCACCGGACGATCGGCGAGACGCCGTTAAGCTGGGTTTAGAGGCTCTAAAACGAGTAAACGAATGGAGGGTAGACTACGATGACAACCTACTCATTCATCTCGCCGGCGAAACAGATCGATAGTAGGAGGGATAAAGTTATGAAGTGTCCACTATTCCGACTTGCTAATATAACCTTTGAATTTGACTCACAATGGTCCGGAGACGATTGTCTCCAAAGAGAATGTGCTTGGTTTGATATCATCGGCCAAACCTGTGCGCTCCTCTCGATCTACCAGGAGCTCCGGCTGCTGGTAGGGGCTTGTGGTATGATTGCTGATAATATGCCTCATGTCGGCCGGTGACCAGGGGAGAGGATGAGATCCTATGCCTGTAGATCATACAAAGCCAATCGTACACGGTAAAGTGATAAAATGCCGTCGCCGGCTGCGCGGCTCAACGCTAGATAACGAGTACCTGGTCAAGCTCGACGATGGCCAGGAGGCTTGGTTTTGGGAGGACGACTTAGAACATGAGAAAAGGAGGATTTAGCCATGCACGAATATGAAACTAAATGCTGGAGCTGCGGCAGCGAGGACATGAAGAACTACGGCGAATACGTCCAGTGCCGGCGGTGTGGTGCCACCTGGAACCAGGTCCCCCATGGGGGACCTGGTTTGATTACCGTGGAAGATATTGAAACCGGCGGCTCGCCCAGGCCATACCGAGATACTCACAGCCGGCCGTCAAAGGCGGTCCAGCGGCAAGCCGCCCGAGATCGAGACGCCCGGAGTAAAGAGTAGGCTCCAGAATATCCGGCCGGGCATAGCCATATACGGCTTGAGCCACTTCTCGCGAAAACCATGGCCGTGCTCGGCCAGGTACCGGGCGATAACGAGGATTAAGCCCTGCAGTAAATATAGATTAGAGATCTGAGCATGAGGACGTATCACATATCTATTTACTACGGTAACCAGTCCGATATCCCGGAGCCGGGCAATAACCCTCCAGAACGTAGCCTTGCTGCAGCCTGGCTCCTTGGTTATCATACACTCTCGAGGGTAGACCTGGCCGTAGTATGCCCACATCCGGAGCAGCCTCAAGGTTACCTCCCTCTGAGCTGTGCTGAGTTTGAGGCTGTATGTCAAACAATCTCGGACCTGGTCAAACTTCTGGATAAGCAGCTGAGGGGATAATACCCGGTCATTACGTGATACACCATAAGGAGAGGGGAGACTGCTATTCCTATTCTTTAGTATGATAGGAGGTATAATTGTATCCTCCTTATGGTGTATCATCATTTTTGATAGAGTATCGCTGCCGGCAGTTTCACCGGGCTTGACAAGTGAGAACGGTTGTGCTAAATTCTCTCGAGTGGATGGTTTAGTCATGGTTAGTCTCCTTGACGAAATAGTCCCCGGCTTTGCGAATACCGGAGCCGGGGACTATTTTATTATAGTCGGCGGCCGATGTCAATGAGACATATGTTCTAATCTGCAGATTGGAGGCGTGTTGTGGCCACAAAGAAAACCCCGGAGGAGCTCCGGATGATCAAGTCGATAATCGAGCGTCTGGAGGAGCTCGGCCTAGGCGAGCCTACTATAACCATGCTAAAAATTCGGTATATCAAACTATTGAAGGAGGCACAATGAAACTACGACGAGTTAATCCTGATGATGTCAAGGTCCCGGAGGTTCGGGTAACGGCCAGGTTCGACCCCGAGCTATGGGAGCAATTCCAGCGGTCAATGAAGGAGACCGGCCAAATCGCCCCTATTATCGTCTATGAGGTAGACGGCGAGCTGGTCCTATGCGACGGTTTTCACCGTCTCTTAGAGGCTAAGGCCAACGGCGATAAGTTTATAAGCGTCGTCGTGATCCCCGGGGATATGTCTGACGTCCTGACTAAAAACATATTCCTGGACCACTTGAGGGGTAAAACCCCGGTGTCTGAAATGGTGACTGTTATAGGGGTTCTCTGGAAGGAGCTCGATCTCGACAGCGAAAAGATCGCCGCTAAGACCGGATTGACCAGGGACTATGTCGAGAAGCTCCAGAAGCTCTCGGAGCTGACTCCATTGATCCGGGAGGCACTCGACGACGGCCGAATCGGCGTCGGCCATGCTTCGGCACTGACTAAGGTTAAGGATCCACTCCGGCAAGAGATGATATTTAATCAGTGGCTCCTCTACCGCTGGCCAGTCCGGGAGCTGGACGAATACATAAAGGAAGTAATGGCAATTGTCGAGGAGCCGCCGGGACCAGGTCCGGAGTCAAAGGAGAGGCCGCCTATCAAGCTACGCTGCCGATTTTGCGGAGGCGAGTATGACCCGGCCCAGGTGAGCAATCCTACCACTTGTGTGATATGCTCGGGGATCATGTTCCAGGCAATAGCAGCTGCTAAAGCGGATATACCAGAGGAGACAACTCCCCAAAACGACACGGGGGGGGGGTAGAAATT
>Ga0307379_10009310_pt1 | contig 13131 bp, 15 predicted proteins | sample UN2MG_FD_202237 | JGI IMG/M metagenome (GOLD analysis project Ga0307379, IMG submission 202237) | Soil microbial communities from Risofladan, Vaasa, Finland - UN-2 | ecosystem: Environmental > Terrestrial > Soil > Coastal area > Acid sulfate soil | place: Finland: Risofladan, Vaasa | collected... | reverse complement strand
AGGATGCCACCTTTGACATGTTGACAAATAGCTCTTTCCCTCAGAACGAAACGGGCTTGCCATTAAAGGCAGGCCTTTATTGATTAGGTATACTATAATCTGTTTTTGGATAAAAATCAAGGTATTTGATTGATAAAACGCCTCTTTTCCCGTGCAGGAGAAGACGGTGAGGTGGATTGATAATCTTCACGGTTAATCAATATACAGCGGGTAACGCCGAAATAGCCACCCTCAAATCAACTGACATGTAAAGAAAGAACATTACTGCTGAAAAGACCAAGGCTATTAACAAATCAAACTACCACATGAGAAGGTCTTCCCAAAAAAAGTTTGTGCCTCAATTTCTGAATATCATTAATACATCATCCGATACCCAATAAATATAGTTCCATCTGACATGTCCCACTGTCCGTAGTTGTTGTCAAAATGAGCCTTGATGTATCTATATCCAAGGGTAATTGCTCCACTCTTAATAATATAAAAATCAAGGTTGGTTCTAAATTCCAGGTACTTATCCGAATCTGAAAAACAAAGAGGATCCGGGGCAAAAGTTAAACCTACTGAAACATCTACAGGTATAGGCAAAATGATTTCGGGAATAGTATACTTTCCTGATAATAGAAAGCCTACCGCCATCAGATCACCGTCTTTATAGCCCTTTTCCATGTTTCCCAGCAAACCCTTAAAACCCAAGGTAAAAGTTAATTCGGGTAAAAATGCTTCACCACTCAGGGCCAATTTTGCATCGACTATTTTGTAGTCATCATCGTTGTAAATGGCACCAACACCAGTTATTAAAAAGTTTTGCTCAAGAGGCAGTGTAGCATTAAACCTTGCTTCCAGAACTGAGTGGCCTACATTGAGCTCAAGATCATAGGTGTTGGCAAAGGAAACACTTGAAATGATCAATGTGAAGAAAACGATCTGTCCTATAATTTTTTTCATATTCTTACCATCTCCTCCTTTCTGTCCCTCATAATTTGTAGTACATGACACCTTAAAGTACAATTATATCCTACAGGTAGCTAACAACTCGACTCTTTTTTGTCAAGGTCAAAGTAAACAAAGAGCAATACTTTTTCATTCAGAACCGTACATCTGTATTCCTAATAATTAACACTGATGATTCCTTCCAACAAACAACGGACCACGGACCACGAACAACTAACTTTATCAAATAAGATAGGCAATCTTATAATAGATCAACTTCTGGTATTCAAGAATAAGGTCATCAATACGTTTTCGTTTTTTCCACCAATCTTTTGGATTAAATAGTTGGTAATGGGATGGAAGCGAGATTATCTTGATGCCATCATCCTTAAAAACCTTTGTAAAGGTCAGCCAGGCACGGCGAGAATGGGTGAGTGATGTGATTACTATTACTGATTTAAACCCCCTCTCCAGTACAAATTTGTGCACTAATCGTACCTCATCCAGGGTGTTGTCAACTCTCTCTTCCGGGGATAGAATCACTTTCTCAGGAATTTGAAAGCCTTCCATTATTAATGTAAATAGATCAAAATCAGCGGGATAGTTCCTTACTTTTTTTGTAAGGTAGTCAAACCCATCTGACTTACTCTTTTTTGCCATAAATATATAGGGTGCAAGTCCTTTCCTGTAGGCATCAACCACTGCGAGAGACCTTTCTATATTTTTCCCCGCAAGACACACAATCACATCAGCCTTCTCCGGCTCATGTTCAACGACAAGATACCTTCCCAATGCGGTTAAAAGGGGAATACGGTAAAATGTTACAACAAAATAGAGAGCGATAAAAAGAAAAAGAAGCAACTTATATATAGAGAATCTTGTAACTTTCTCCCTTTTATCCAGCTTTTCAGGAATGCCCAATTCATCTGTTTTTTCCTGTACCTCTTCCTTATTGTAATCCATAATAGTACACCTTCCTTGACTAAAAATTTCTGGCACTATCAAGTAACAGAGTGACTGGTCCATCGTTCACAAGATGGACATCCATCATTTCCTGAAATCTTCCCTCAGCTACTTGAATACCCTTTCCCTTAAGAAAAAAAATGAATTTTTGATATAAATCATTTGCAACTGCAGGATCAGCCGCCCGAACAAAAGAGGGCCTCCTCCCCTTCTTGCAATCTCCCCAGAGTGTAAACTGTGATACAACAAGCGCCTCACCCCCTGTCTCCAGCAAGGATAGATTCATCTTTCCCTCACTATCGCCAAAGATTCGCAGGTGAACAATCTTAGAAGCCAGATAATCTGCATCATCGATAGTGTCCCCTACTCCAACACCAAGAAAGATTAACACACCCTTGCCAATTTCCCCAACAACCTCACCATCAACCATGACCTTGGCCGTCTTCACTCGCTGCACAACTGCCCTCATAAAGGCCCTCCCTCAAGTTTAGATAATTTTGCTGGGTTTCTTGAGTTTGTTGTGTTTATTGTGTTTGTTATGCTAAAACTTTATTAATCCTATGACCACAACAAACCCAACAAAATCTGTCAAAAAACCGACGGTAATTCTCATTAATCCCTGGATATATGATTTTGCTGCCTATGATCTCTGGGCAAAACCACTCGGCTTACTATATTTAGCCGGCTATCTAAGGGAACGGGGCTTTTCAGTGCACCTTATAGACTGCCTTGATGTGCACAATACATCCATGGAAAAAATAACTCATCTCCGGAAACCCATACGGCGTAAATATGGAACAGGGAAGTTTTGGAAACAAACCGTGCCAAATCCTCCCAAGCTGTCCAGTATTCCACGATCATACAGTCGCTACGGGATAGCTCCCCAGGTATTTATAGAAGAATTAAAAAAGGTACAAAGACCAGCAGCCATCCTTGTTACCTCCCTTATGACCTATTGGTATCCAGGTGTGTTCGAGGCCATCAATCTGGCGAAAGATATTCATCCGAATGCCCCGATACTACTCGGCGGAATATATGCCACATTATGCCCCGAGCATGCCAGAAATTATTCTCACGCCGATCTGATTATCTCAACACCCAGTCAATTTTGGCCTTTAGAGTGTAGCCGGTTCTTAGAAAAAAATATACCAGATTTTCCTGTTAAAGAAAAGGTTCAACCTTTTTTTCCTTACCCAGCCTTTGTTCTACTTACTGAGATAGATTACATCTGCCTGTTGAGTTCCTCTGGGTGCCCCTTCAGATGTACATACTGCGCCTCACATTATCTCAATCCCTCTTTTATCAAGAGGGAGCCACGAGAGTTATTTGAAGAGGTTTTCTTTTGGAATACACAATATCACATACAAAATTTTGCCTTTTATGATGATGCCCTTCTTGTAGATGCCGAAAATCATATCTGTATCTTTTTAGAGGAAGTGGTAAAAAATAACCTCAATCTACGATTTCATTGCCCCAACGGGCTTCATATCACCTATATAGACAAAACTACCGCAGACCTCCTTTATAGGGCAGGTTTTAAAACAATCAGACTGGGGCTGGAGACCTCTGAGGGTAAACTCCACAGAAATTTGGGGAAAAAGTACTTCACAGGTGAATTCGAGCTGGCTGTCAATCAGCTTAAAAAGGCAGGATTTACCACTCCCCAGATAGGAGCATACATCCTGATGGGTCTTCCAGGACAAACCTATGATCAGGTAGCCCAAACAATCACATATGTGGAAAAAGCAGGTGCCATGCCCTATTTAAGTGAATACTCTCCCATACCGCATACTCAGATGTGGAAAGAGGCAGTAGAGGTATCAAGATTTAATTTGAGAGACGAGCCGCTCTTCCATAATAACACTATTTTTCCCTGTTGGAATGGAGAGTCTCTTGAGAAGGTCAGCACATTGAAAAACATGGCTCAGGATATCAGAAAGAAGGCACGGTAAAAGAGGTATTAATCTCGCTCACGAGCCTAAAGTGTGACCAAAACTTCGTTAATCACCCTCCCCCTTCGCTCTTTTCAGCGTCTTTCCCATAACCCTCTCCCATTGTCCCTGGTTCACTTCCGATGTCTGGAGGAAAAACATAATGGGTATTCCCTATACCCATTTTATCCACCCTAAAATCCCCCTTGATTTTTTCTAGAAATTAAATGCGTTATAAACTTTAGTATTTAAAAAACATATCTTAAATAGAGAGATGGGATTTCATTTTTAAGGAGGCAAATCTTGGAAACTAAATTAAATCAAAAAGTTTTCGATTATATAACCACACTGGAAAACACAAATGAGGTATTGATAAAGACATTAAAATATTGTGTCGCAATTCTTACAGAAATCAAACCATCAGCCCAAGATCCCGAAGAATGGCAGCAAATGCTGAACAGATTGCAGGAAACCATAAAGCTTGGGGAAAAGATAATCATCGAAAAGACCCCTAATTAATTAGAGCACTCAGTGGCAAAAAGCCTAACAATTCAGGAGCCATCATACCTATTTCTTAACATAATAATCAGAATATAACTGAGGCAAGGCTTAAGTAACTAAGTCCCTCGATTCATAAATTTGATGACGTATTTATTTACTCCATTCGGCCCGAGCAGTTCGTCCTTGAGCTCTAGGCCGAAAGGCTCGGCCGAGCCGAGTGAGCCCTTCGGTCTGAGCGACTCGACATGAGCTCGCCGACATGTCTCTGGGTCGAAGACAATCGCAAAGATTATACTCATTAGAATACGCTATAGTATTTGCGAATCGAAGCACTAAGATAATCGAAAAGGCCAATTATACCAACCGGCAAATTGAGCCAGGTTCACGAGAGAAACTGTTGGATCGAGTTGCTTGGGCAGCGTATTACAATGATAGAGTATATGAGGGATGCACTCGATCTGTGTTGCAGGCTTTGCAGAGCCATCTCCATTTAGAGAATGGGGCGCCATTAAAGCAAGCACTGCGCTGGCAGGCGGTGTTTTAGCCTCAAGCAAAGCGCTCCTTGGGCGAAACGCTCCTTTGACCTTCCGCCCGCATCCTGCCTCTTGTTCCCTGCTTAATTCGACACGCCGCAACTACTCGAGCTGGCAAGGCTTTGCACAAGGCGCTCAAGACCTTTATCATAATAAATGACCTCAGCCAGAGTCCTTGCATTGGAGAACCATGCATTAAAGAGGGACTGCTTCTCAAATTCATTGGAGGCGCCTGCAAGGATCTTCTCGTTCAGGTATCTGTTGATGAGAACCTTGGTTTCAAACTTCTTTTTGAAATAGGAGGGCTCGTATCCGACCTCCATCAAAGAGGCCTTGAACTCCTCGAAATTCTTACCGTGATTTTTTAAAAAGTCATTCAGTTCATTTTCCAATATCTTGGAATCCACCTTAAATCCGGTTTTGCTGATCTCCTGCATAAAGATACCTTCATTGATCAATCTCGAAACAATCTGTGGTATCAGGTTGCTGAGGAGGGCTTCGCCCTGGGCGCCTTCAAACAGATTGTCCCCATAGGTTTTTGCATACTTCTTCTTTGCTATCTCCAATTCTGTTTCAAAATCATTACGGGCAATCTCATACCCGCCAACAGAGGCGATATAGTATTGAGACCTGGCTGCAGCCAAGGTTCTCTCCTTTCTTATCTCCTCAGGGGAGACCACCCTCCGGACCGTAGCAGGGTATCCACTGCTGGAAATGGCCTCTGCAATGGGGCTGACATTCGTGAGCTTTTTGTTATCATAATAGATTTCCACAGTGCCGCTTCCTATATCCACAAGGGTTTCCTTTACCCCCTTGATATCGGATACGGCTGCCTTTATCGTAGCAATACAGCCTGAGCAGGACATACCATTCACACTGAGAACCACCTTTGACAAATCTTTGTCAAACTCAGAGGGCGTAGACGTCTCCTGAATTTTGGTGACGAGCTGGGGCTGGGTAACAGTTGTGGATGATTTATATGCAAAAGATACAACAACTGTTATTACTGAGAAGAGCAAAATACCGAAGATCAGCGTCTTGCCCTTAACCAGAGATTTCAAGCTTTTCATACCTTTTTACCTCCCATTTTTGATAGATTTGATATCTTGTTTTGAGCGTGAACGATTCAACCCTCGTCTTTTTACTGAGAAAGAGGAGGCGTAACTCGCTCAATCGAAACATATTCCGTTAAAAAATCAGGCCCCATAGACCGTTGTTTTCATATCACCATTGTTCGGCCAGTTCCCTTTCTCTGAGGCGAGATCCGTCTGTTTCAGAATCCTTTCTTCTCCCGCCAGGAGACCGTCTGAAACACGCAGGATCCCTCGAGCGTACTGGGCGCATTCCGCGTTGTGTGTCACCATGATAATGGTCATTCCGTTGCTGTTCAGGGACTCGAAGAGTTCCATGATCGAGCGACTTGTTTTGGTGTCGAGGTTCCCTGTGGGTTCGTCAGCAAGGAGGATGGTGGGCTCATTCACAATAGCCCTCGCAATGGCGACTCGCTCCTGCTCACCGCCTGAAATTTCACCGGGAAGACGTCCTTCCTTTCCCTCGAGTCCTACGTGTCTGAGGGCATCATGGGCCATTCCGCGCTTTTCCGAGCCCTTCATCTTTGCGGTGGCCAGGGGGAGCATCACGTTCTCAATCACGGTCAGGTAGGGAATCAGGTGAAAGCTCTGGAAGATGAATCCCAGGTACTCCCTTCGAAATTCCGCCCTCTGATCCTGTGTCAGGGCATAGACATCGATACTGTCCACTCGGTATCTTCCACTGGTGGGCGAATTCAGCGCCCCCATGACAGATAGAAGGGTCGACTTGCCCGAACCCGACTCTCCCATGATGGCGACAAATTCTCCCTGATCAATGTCAAAGCCGATGCCTTTTACGGCCACAATCGCCGCTTTTCCTTCTCCGTATTGCTTCATGATCTGATCAACTACAATATAGCTCATGCCACACCTCCTATAGAGCCCTGAGGGCCTCGTTGGGGTCGAGATTTCCGGCCAGAAAGGCGGGATAGACACTGGAGATAAGCCCCAGGGTCACGGTCATTATGAAAACGCTCCCTGCGAGTAGCGGGTCAAATGGTACACTGACATCTATGCTTTCCGTGAAAAAGGGAATGACCAGTTTCGTAATTCCCACGCCGATGACGTAGCCGAGCACACCAGCTGCCGCAGAAATAAGGCCAGCCTCGAACAGCACCATTCGAATCACATGTCCCCCTCGAAATCCAATGGCCCGGAAGATCCCGAACTCGGCGGTTCTTTCCCTCACGCTGCCCATCATGGTAATGAGGACCACCATCCCTCCGATGAGGACTACAAAAGCGGACAATCCGTAAGCGAACTTGTTAAAATGCCCCAGTGTCTCCATTCTTCCTTTCACGACCTGTTTGATGGCCATCACTTTAGCACCGGGAAGAGCTCCGGAGATCTGTTTCACCATATCGTCGACAGGACAGTTTGTGCAGAGGGCAGCCACTTCGGCCATGGAAATGCGACCTTCCTTTTGGAGAATCGCCTGAGCCGTGGAAAGGCGGGTAAAAAGGAGGTGATCGTCCTGAGATCCGGTGGGTTCAAGTACGCCCGAGACGACCAGTCTTTTGCCGTTTGCCTCAAGGACCGACCCGAGACCGAGACCAAGCACTCTTCCTGCCTCAGCCCCTACCAGAAGACCTTTTTCCTCTTGAGGGATTTCTCCCTTCACCTTCCACCACGGGCGAAGTGCGTAGGAGACATTGAAGTCAACCCCTGCCAAAAGGACACTGCGATCGGCTACCTTTATGGCACCCAGCACCATGGGTCCTATGGCTGCCACGTTTGCTGCATTCTTGATGGATCGGATCCTTTTGAGGTCCTCCTGAAGGATCTCCTGCATCTCAAAGGAGATGCCTCCTAGGGAAAGCCCACCATAGTTGAGGGATAGATTTTCCGTCTTGGGGAGGATAATGATGTTGGCCCCGTACTTTTCCAGTTTGTGGTTGATATCCTGGGTCAGGGCATCCACAAGGCTGATGAACGCAACCACAGCGGAGACCCCTATGAGGAGTCCGACGAGAATAAAGGTGGCCTTCCCTTTTCGGCGCCTCAGATTACTCAAAGAGATATTGATCAGTTTCATTGTTAGCTCCTCCTGGAAAAATCAAAATACTGTCTACCTTCAAGGATATCCTTGACTTGAATTACAAGGTTCTCTCCCACGATCTGCCGTTTGAGGGGTGACGGATTGCACCCGCCTTTCACCTCGTTGACCTTCACGGAGGCAAAACGCTTTCCACAGTTTCTGCACACCATGTAATCACCATCCTGGTAATATCCTTTGCCGGAGTACCAGCAGACGTCACAGGCATCAAAGGCGGCCCGGAGCACAGTGTCCGAACTCTTGAGAACGAAATATCGGACGGAAATTCCGTCTCCTGTATCCACCTGAAAATGCCGCGCCCTTCCATCCTCGAAAAGACTTATCGGGTGTTTTACCTCTTTGGCCAGAGCCACCGCCTGAGATGATTTCCCCATTTTGCTCAAAAGATTGATCCCGGCAAAGAGGAGGAGCCCCGCGCAAATCGGGACTATGATAAAGGGCAGCAGATTCTTCTTTTTCTCTCCTGCACCGAGTACGGCGGCCTTTTTGGCCGATTGCTTCTCTTTAAAAGATTGCTTTTTCTGTGTCTTCTTTTTCGACATAATAACCTCCACACAAACATAATGTAACGTTCCAAAACAGCTGTTATTTTTTGACTATCATCTCTTTTCGACCTGTCTTCACAACAGTTCAGCCTGTTCGAGTACAGCTCGATAAACCTTTTTCACGGAAATCCGCTCGATTTTGAAATGAAAGTAGTTCTTGAGATAGAATTGTAGGCCAATCCGTGGGAGATAAAATCCATCTACCCACGACCGGCTGATGGGCTTAACAGAGAAGAGATAAATGCTGTAGGTAAAGTGGGTCCGGGGCCTTCCTTCCGATTACCCAATGGTTGATTGCAGGCCCGGGTGAATGGTTTTTGTTGGGGTTAATTACAGACACAAACAGAATGGAGTCAACCGTTACGTAATGTTCAGACCAGGGGACTGCAGATACGGATCCCTGGAGCGCATAAAGAGTCCGGGGTGCTTCCATGTCACAGACTTCAGTTGTGCCATCATGGCAGCCTGCATTTGGAAAAAGGATGTCTGAAAAAGAGCTGAGTCTGGGACCTTGAAGGAGATGATTCGCCATATCCAGATGAAGCGAACCCGATGGAGAAGCCGGAAAGCCACCAGGCATTCCATGGAGCGGGCCTTTAGAATGACAGGTGCAGGACCCATCACAGATGGTTTCCGCAGAAACCATTCCCACGCTCAGGAGGAATAGAATCAGTGCGATGGCGAGCGCTCTAAATGTGAATGTACGCATTCTCACGGGACTCCACTCGTTAGACAATAATGGCCTAATATATACATGGCAAACCCATCTGTCAACAAAAAGAAAGTAGTTTGTGTTCACAAACGTGAACCTGAAAGACCGTGAGGGCTCGTGACCGCACGACGCTCCTGCATTCCCGCCTAGAACATGGGAAAAGGGGTCTTAGGTTTGTGAGCGTCCCTCTTTTCGCGAAATTTTTCCAGATTATTTCGTTATGCTTCGCTTTTCCTTGGCACGCAGGGTCACGCGAAGGAACTCGCTGGGCCCCCAAAGGCGCATGCGCGGTCCCCACGTGCCCGTACCGCGACACACGATAACCGGCATGCCGCTCACCTCGTACCACCCCTCCAGCAACGGGTATGCGAGACGAACCAGATAGTCGAAGGGCCAGATCTGTCCACCATGGGTGTGGCCACTGAGCATCAGGCCCGCACCGGCGCTCGCTGCCTTCTCGGCCTGCCACGGCGTATGGGAGAGGAGGACGGTTGCGCCAGCCGGTCGACCAGCGAGTGCCTGCGAGATGGGATCGCCGCCCATGCCTGCCCGACGGCGGGCAGTGAGATCGTCCACGCCTGCCAAGACGAGGCCGGGCCTGATTTGAACCCAGCGATTGCGGAGCACCTGGATGCCGGATTCCTCGATCAGGCGCATGCTCTCCTTGCTGCTGCCGTGGAACTCATGGTTGCCGGAGACGGCCCATACCCCCAGCGGTGCGGAGAGGCAGCGCAGCACCGAAAAAAGCTCATTCTGCGGCTGGCCGTGTCCCTCGAAGAGGTCGCCGAGCAGGACCACGAGGTCAGGCCGCTGCGCCTGGACTCGGGCGACCGACGCAGACAGCCACCGCTCGGCGAGGAGCGAACCCAGGTGCAGGTCGGACAGGGCCATGAGAACGGTGCCGTCCATCTCATGGGGAAGGCCGGGAAGGTGCACCTCATACCTTTGCACCACTGGTGGTCGCAGGCCCTGAACGAGGGCGATCATGGAAAGCGTGGCACCGGCGACCAGGGCCCAGCCCCGCAGCCAGGGTGCTACACGGGGAAGGAGAAGGCCGAACCCGGTGACCAGGTCTATTGCAAGGAAAGAGATAGAGGTCAGGAACAGCACTGCCATCCAGTTCATGCCGAGGAACTCCAGGGTTCCGGCAAGGACTCCCGTGCCGCCGTGACCGTAGACGCGGCCGAAGAAAAAGATTGTCCAGAGGACCACACCCGCACCGATGATGAGCTTTCGAGAGACGTTCCGTTTCACGAGCGGCACCGAGGCGGCACGCCAGAAGACGTAGATATGCATTATGGTACATGCTGAAATAAGAATGGTTCTGAACACAGGCCCTCCGGCGTGTGACCCCGCCATCCCTCAACCAAGAGATACAGCCCGATTCACCGGGATGCCGGAGCAGCGGGCTCAATGCAGGCGACGCGCCTCATTCTGCTGGAGAAGCACCGCGCGCATCGACAACGAGTTCACAATTGTATTTCAGGCGTCCCCTTTTCCTTCACTAATTGGGATAGTGAGAACAATATATTGTGGGCGTCAACAACACACGTAAAATACCTACTGTTTACGATAGGTGACAGGCCCTATCAAAAAGCCTTTATAATAGATTTCATTTGGAAATCAAAAGCTTTTTTGCCCCATATCAGATATTCTCATCAGGCGCTCTTTGCGCCGTTTCCTTTCTCCCCCATCACCTTTCCTCATTATGTCGTGTGCCCTTTGCCTTGTGAATTTACTCTTTCCCCTCAAGCAAAGAGCTCCTCAAGTTTACCCCTCCTGCCCCGTAGGTCGATAATCGTACCGGGGCCTTTAGCTATTTCAACGGGGCGAAACGCTTCGGGAGGCGAGAATTAATTACCTGGCTTATGTAGAAGCTGGAATCGAGCAGGGGCGACGTGAAGATCTAGTTGGAGGGGGTTTGATCCGAAGTCTCGGGGGATGGACTGCCCTCAAGAAAGTACGCGCGTCGAGAAGAGAGCGTCTTAAGGGTGATGAGCGCATACTGGGCGACAGTGACTTTGTGAGCACACTACTCTCTAAGGCAGATGAGCGATACACACAACATTACGAACTGAAAAGGCTCGGATATGATCTCGATAAGATAGCGCACCGACTGAGGGCCATATACGGAATCGATAAGCGGCATGTCGTATCAAAGGGTCGGCAAAGGCCACGGGTTGAGGCACGGAGCCTTCTCTGTTATTGGGCAGTAAGAGAGCTCGGGATGACATTGACAGAGTTGGCCCTGCTTTTTGTAATGAGCCCTTCTGCAATAGGCTATTCAGTTCAGAGAGGTGAAACCATAGCAGAAGAGAACAACTATCAACTCATGGGATAATGTATTGAATTATTTAATGATGTCCCTTCTTTCCCACAAACTTCGTTTGAACTAAAATGTTATTTGACCCTGTGCGCGCATCTCCTTAGGAAGTAAGCTATTGTAAATAAAATTATTAATTGGTGTTTCTACTCCTACTTCCTGACCTAAGCGCACCACAGCTCCATTTTGCGATTTCAGTTCCGAGGGCTTACCATCCATAATGTCCCGCTGCATTGAGGCTGTTCCTTCCGAAGGTAGGGCATCAAGGAATTTCATCGTTTTGACAACAACGTCTTCAGGCAAGTCGATATCGCGTGCTTGAGCCACATCATAGATCTCGCACATTGTCTTCTCTAACATCTGGCGTGTTCCGGGCTGGCTGCGAAATACCCCGATAGGAGCCCGAGTGATTGCCCCCATACCACTCCAAGCTGTAATGAGCACGAACTTCTGCCACATGGCAACGTGAATGTCTGAAGGGATATTCACTGTTATCCCCGATGTTCGTTCAAATGCTTTACGTAGCCATTCGACACGATCACTGGGGCGATTATCCAATTCACCAAACCTAATGAAAGGATCTGTCCCGGCATGGCAAATATGTCCTGGTTCAGAGATATAAGAAATAAGCCCACACAATCCACCTAAAACATGTTCCTGGCCCAATACGGCTGCCAGCTGCGAAGGTGCTTCAACTCCATTTTGAAGCGGAAGCACAAAGGTCTGCGGCCCAACCATAGACTTCATAGCTACTGCTGCATCTGAAACCTGCCATGCTTTGACACCTACCAGGACCATATCCACAATTCCTACCTCTTCAGGATTATCAGTTGCCTGGACTGGTTGAACAATAAAATCACCATTAATACTATCGATTTTTAAGCCATTATCCTTCATAGCCTGTAGATGTTTTCCTCGTGCGATAAAGATGACTTCTTCTCCAGCCTGGGCCAACCTACCACCGAAGTAGCCTCCCACGGCTCCTGTACCAAAAACAGCTATTTTCATTTTGACTCCCTATATCTTACTTTTATATTGCTATATTTTCTTATCTAAAAGATTAAATGTAAAGCAACTTTTCATCGGGTAAATCAACAAGATGTTGAGGTTGATTCCCCCAACCCAAAATTCAAGGTTTAGCGTACGATATACTGAAATCTGGATAAATTTTTAGTATACGTATGTTAATCAAAACATCAATTGGTTTTTTCTTGCCTGATGAAGAAGGGTATCCAGAAATTTTGTAAGCGGTAAGCACACGATGGTGACATCTTGACTGGTGTTTCAATAATTCATGAATAATGGGCAAGGAGGTGAGGTTTTTCTGTAATGTGGATATGCTCGTCTTAGGCAGGAAAAAAATTCCAATATTCAAACCCTGACCTCAGATAAAATTTACCGATCTTAGCTCAAGGTTTACCCGCCGTCCTTCTGGAGGGCTTGTCCGCCGTCATTTTTATCCGCCGTCTTTCTTGTCCGCCGTTTTTATGGCGGATTGGCGGAGTGGCGGGCTGTTTTAGGTAAAAGTAGCTGCTGGGGGAGGAAT
>Ga0307379_10009309_pt1 | contig 13132 bp, 9 predicted proteins | sample UN2MG_FD_202237 | JGI IMG/M metagenome (GOLD analysis project Ga0307379, IMG submission 202237) | Soil microbial communities from Risofladan, Vaasa, Finland - UN-2 | ecosystem: Environmental > Terrestrial > Soil > Coastal area > Acid sulfate soil | place: Finland: Risofladan, Vaasa | collected... | reverse complement strand
GGAGGCAAGGCCAATGAAAGCCGAAACCATGAAGGCTAAAATCACAATGTCTGGAGACACTGTCGCGGCTAGCTTCATACCACCGAGATCGATTTGAGATATCCCCCAGGATACGAGCCAGCCACCGGTTATCCCAATGCCACCCCCGACAAAGCTCAACGCCGCCGCTTCGAGCAAAAATTGCAGCAGAATATCCCGCCTTTTGGCGCCGACTGCCTTGCGGATGCCTATCTCTCGGGTGCGCTCGGTCACCGAGACCAGCATGATGTTCATAATACCAATGCTACCGACCAGCAGTGAGATACTGGCAATGGCTCCCAGAAAGAAGGATAATATCATGGTTATTTGGCCGACGATTTCCAGTACCTGCTCCGGGCTGACGATGGCGAAATCATTCTTATCATCATCTTCTAGTCTATGGCGCCTCCTCAAGATATCTTCAACCTCCTTCGTTACCTCAGCAGTGAGTTCAGGGCTTGCAATACTAAGGCTGATTGAAGCGACGGCGTCTTCTCCGGTGGCAGTTTGCTGGGGGAATAACCTCGTCTGATAGGTGGTTATCGGTACCATAACGATATCATCAAAGCTAAAGCCGAACATAGCACCACCTTTACGCTCGAGCACGCCGATTACAGTAAAGCGTTGCTTTTTCATCTTGACTTGTTGCCCAACAGCCTCATCAGAACCGAACAGGGCGGTAGCCACTCCATTGCCTAGAACCACCACATTGGCTCTTTGCCCCACATGGTGGTCGGTAATAAATTGTCCGGAAGCTATCGAATAGGTCATTACTTTAAGGTAGTCGGGCGTGGTACCATGGAGTACCGCCTGTTTACTTTCGCCGTCTGTGGTTATGGTAATAAAGTTTTCATTTACCGGGACAACTGCGTCAACCGAGCGGATCTTCTCCAGAGCTCGTACATCATCCATGGTGAGAGTAGGCAAAGCATAGCCCGGGGTGATGGAGAATAAGCTTTCCTCTGCTTCAGGGTTTTGCGGCATTACCTGGAGCACGTTAGTGCCCAGTTCCTCATAGGCAGAGGTAATGGTGGCTTCGGCGCCTCTCCCCACAGACACAAGGGTGATAACCGAGCCTACCCCGATGATAATACCAAGCATGGTCAGCGAGGAGCGCATTTTATTGGCGAATAGTGACTTTATGGCGATGATAAGAGAATCAATAAATTTCACGCCTCATCTCCAACAAGCAGAATCTTCGTATATTATTCAATATGTTTCCTCTTACTAATTGGCGTATTATTACTGGTCACTTTTTCATCACTGACAATTCTTCCATCCAACAGGCGAATGATGCGCTGGGCTTGCTCGGCGATGTCAGGCTCGTGGGTGACCAAGACAACAGTGATGCCTTCGCGGTTAAGCTGCAAGAAAATGGAAATAATCTCTTTAGAAGCGGCACTATCCAGGTTCCCGGTAGGCTCATCGGCCAGGATAAGCGCGGGATTATTCACCAGTGCTCTGGCGATAGCTACCCGCTGTTGCTCGCCTCCTGACAGTTCAGTGGGTTTGTGGTTGGCCCGTCCCGCTAAGCCCACACGCTCTAATGCCTCTGCGGCGCGTTTTCGCCTCTGACCGCCACTGTAGATAAGCGGTAGCTCAACATTAGACAAAGCGCTGGTGCGGGGTAAGAGATTAAAAGTCTGAAAAACAAAGCCGATTTTCTTGTTTCTCAATTCGGCGAGCTTATTATCATTAAGCCGGCTGACGTCGATTCCGTCAAGGGTGTAGCTACCCAAAGTAGGTTTATCCAGAAAGCCGATGATGTTCATCAGCGTTGACTTGCCCGAGCCAGAGGCACCGACAAGAGCCACCATTTCTCCCTGTTTGATATTGAGCGTTATTCCCCTGAGGGCAGGAACTTCTACCTTGCCCATTCGGTAAATTTTAGTAATGTCTTCTAGCTTAATCATGCCATTTTCCAATAGTTGTGTCCTTAAGTCTACTGCTTAAAAAATCCAAAAATCAGATGATTAGCGAGTCTCTGTCACTACTTCTCCCTCACGGAGCCCGCTGATAATCTCGGTGTCAAAGCCATCGCTCACACCAATAACCACTGGCCTTTCCTCTATTTGCTCATTTACCATGACATTAACTATTGTCCTACCCTCACTATCTTCGGTGATAGCCCGGTCTGGCACTAGCATGACGTTGCTCCGTTTGGCAAGGATTATATCAGCCGAGGCGCTCATACCAGCCTTTATACCGGAGTTTTCTGGAACGTTAAGCTCTATTTTGACATCATAAAGAACTACCCCGCCTACTTCAGTTGGCATTGGATAAATAATGGTAACAATACCGTTAAACTTGACGTCAGGAAGTGCGTCCAGTTCAATAATAGCTTCCTGTCCCACCTTTACTTCTGGTACGTCTATTTCATCTACCTCCACGATTAGTTCCATACTGGTGGGGTCAATCAGGTAAATCACCGGCTGGGGTGACATTGTTGGTGAGGGGATAATATCTCCCTCCTCGGCACTAATGCTGGCGACTATTCCATTAATGGGGGCGGTGATCGTTGCCTCGTCTAGTTGCTTTTGAGCCTGGTTTAGTGACTTTTGGGCTAGTAATACCGACTCCCGGGCTTGCTCGACAGAAGCTTTAGCTAACTCCAGTTGTAATTCCATTATGTTTACATCTTCAACTAGTTCATCAAGGTTTTTCTGGGCTTGCGACTCCGCCATCTCGGCCGCTTCTACTTGAAGTTTGGCAATGGCTACTTCCTCAGTGTCATAGCTATTTATCATGGCGTCTAGCGTGGACTCAGCTGCATCCAGCCTTGCCTGAGCGTAGTCCAACTGCTCTTGTGTTGGCCCAAACGACAGCAAGTAATCCAAAAAGGCTTTAGCATCATCTACGTCATCCTGTGCCACCTCAATCTCCGGCCAAGTATAGATGTCCCTAGTTTCATCTAGATGATGTTCCGCGTTCCTTAAACCTATCTGGGCGTTGAGTAAGGCCAGCTCCAGGGTATCCTTTGTGTCCTGAGTGTTTTTCAGGTTGTATTGCGCAGTTTGCTGGTTTAACTGGGCTTGTGTCAGAGCCACTTCTGCCTGAATCAGAGCCACTTCTGCCTGGGTTTTGGCTAGTTCTAAAGCATCAGCATCAAGCTCGGCTAACACCTCGCCCTGACTCACCTCATCGCCTTTCTCTACGTATATCTTGTCTATCCGGCCACCACTACCGAAGCTCAGTCTTGCGTCGCGAGAGGTTTCGATGTTACCACTGCCACTAACACTAATGGTTAAATCACCTCTTACCACCTTAACGACCTGCTGGGTGCTTTTCTCTCCGTCGCCAAGTGGGTTGCAGGCAGTAACACCAGCTAAAAGCAGGCAGAATAATAGAACACCTGTTGTTTGCCATCTTCTCATTTTAACGCTTCCCCCCAATCAAAAAGAGTAATTAAATTAATTTCTGGCAATTTCACTTTACTGGTAACTTATCTCTTTTACGCTCTTGTTCCCAGCGTTCTAGCAGGGTAGGGAATTCTTGTTCCAGAAATGCGTACACATCACGCAACTCCTCTAACCACCTTTGGGTCAGGGGCGTTTTGTCCGTAAGCAGTTCCAGTCCGCGTTCGGCAAGCTGCCGGACCATCTTGATCTCGTCTTCCAAACCGCGTCTTATCATACACTGCGGGGCATCAGACCGAAGGCGGAAGTAGTCATGCCGTACGCCTGGCAGGCTCATCCGTTCAATCAGGCCGATTTGAATGAGGAGACGAGTCATGGAACTGATTGAACCTCTACTGGCCATAAGGACTTGGGTAAGTTGGTCAGTGGATTGGTGTGGCGGCTCGGAGATGATAAGCCAGCCAAGGATGCGGCCAGCCATCCGGGGCAATCCGGTCTGCTCGAAGACTAGCCCAACTTCTTCCACGAAGCGCTTTTCCTCAAGTTGTCGTTTATCGTTCATTGGTGCTTCCTCCAAGAGTAGTTTTAATTCTTGCTTATCATTATAATAGATATTGTATATTTTGTCAAGAATGAAAGTACTGAAATTTATGAATATTTTAAAAATTTTTGTGGTAATTTGGGTAAATTAAGGTAATTAGTTAACAATAAGCTGGAGCAGTATAATGACTACCAGCGGAGTAGAACGAAGGTGGGTGAAACGCCACTGCCCCTACCTACCTAGTTCTTTGGCTCTGTTATAGGCAGCGGTAACTGCTTGCTGTACTAGGTTATTGAAACCGCCTTTTTCAAACTCGAGTAGAGCCTCAGCAGTAGTGCCACCGGGTGAGGTAACCATTCTTCGCAATTCGGCTGGTGATTTACCTGACTTCCGGATGAGGTGACCTGAGCCGAGCATGGTCTGTAGCACCAGTGCCTCAGCTACATCCTGAGAAAGACCGATTTTCACAGCTGACTCAATCAACGATTCGACAAAAAGAAAGAAATAAGCCGGCCCGCTGCCACTTACTGCGGTAGCCATATCCAGATACTTTTCATCGTCAACATAGATTTCTCTACCCATGGTGCCAAGAATCGAGCTTACCCGTTTCTTTTGTGGCTCGGTTACCTCAGAAGTAGCGGTCCACACGCTGATGCCTTCACCAATTTGGGCTGGTGTATTGGGCATGACCCGGACTACAGGCCGGTGGTTAAGTCCTTGACATAAAGTGTTAATTCTAGCCCCAGCGATGATAGATAAGACTAGTTGAGTAGGTTTAAGCTGACCACTAAGCTCGGTCATTACCTCAGCCAAATTCTGTGGTTTAATCGCTAGGATTATGATATCGCCCTTATCGGCCACTTCTCGATTATCTTTCGTCACGGCCATTCCGTATTTCTTCTCAAGGTACTGACAACGTTCCTCCCTAATATCACTTACCCAGACATTCTTCGGTGTACTCAGTCCCTTGTTCAGAATAGCGGACAACATCGCTTCCCCCATTGCTCCACCCCCAATGAATACTATCTTCAAGATATTCATCCTGACTACTCTCAATGCACCACGAAGTTTACTAGTCTTCCCGGGACATATATTTCCTTGACGACTTCTTTCCCCTCTAGGTACGGCTGTACCCGCGTCGACTCCGCAGCTATTCGCCTGGCTTCAACCTCAGTGGTAGACGCCGGCACCACAACACGGTCGCGCAGCTTGCCGTTGACCTGAACCACTAGGGTAATCTCTTCGTCTTTGGCTAGCTCCTTGTCCCATTGTGGCCAACTCTGATTATGAATACTGTAATCACGCCCGATCTGCTGCCATAGTTCTTCGGTCAGATGTGGGGCAGTGGGCGCGAGCATACGGAGCAGAATATTTACTGCCTCTTCCCAGACGGGGAGGGCAACCGCATTTGTTTCCTTAACTTTGGCTAGGTAGTTAGTAAATTCCATGAGCGCGGATATCATCGTATTGAGGTGAAGCTTTTCTAAGTCTTCAGTCACCTTTCTCATTGTTTGATGAGTAATGCGTAATAGCTCTCGTTCTGCTTTTTGTCTGATATCTGGACTAATCTTTTTGTCTTGGTGATATCCTTCCAGCACCAGATGCCACACTCGGTTAAGCCAGCGGCTTATTCCGCTGATGCCGCTGTCATTCCATTCGCCGCCCTGTTCCCAGGGTGCCAGGAACATAAGGTAAGCACGCACCGCATCTGCGCCCACTCCAGCAACGTATTCATCCGGAGTAATCACATTGCCCCGCGATTTACTCATCTTCTGCTTCTCTGCAATAATAATGCCCTGGTTAAACATGCGGTTATAGGGCTCATCAAAGTTAACTAGTCCCAGGTCCCGGATTGCCTTAATGAAGAAGCGGGAATAGAGTAGGTGCATAACGGCATGCTCGGCACCGCCAGTATAAAGGTCTACTGGCATCCAGTATTTCACCTTGTCGGCATCAAATGGAGCCGTATCACAATTGGGGCTGGTATAGCGCAAAAAATACCAATTGGAGCACATAAAGGTGTCCATGGTGTCAGTCTCCCGCTTGGCTGGAGCCGAGCAGCGGGGACAGGTGGTGTTGACAAACTGCTCATGATATTTTAGCGGGGACTCACCGGTGGGTCTGAATTCAGCATCTTCCGGTAGCAATACCGGCAGGTCTTCCTCGGGAACGGGGACAATGCCACACTTCTCGCAATAAATCATGGGTATTGGTGCTCCCCAGTAACGCTGGCGGGAGATGAGCCAATCACGAAGCCTATAGATTATGGTTCGCTTACCCCAGCCCTTCTCTTCCAGAAAGTTAGAGACCGCTTCTATGCCCTGCTGGCTGAGAAGCCCGTTAAACTGTGCTGAGTTTACCATAATGCCTCGTTCGATATAGGCTTTCTCCGGCTCTTCACCTGACCACTCCGGTGGTGCTACCACTACTCTTATTGGCAGGTTATACTTCTTGGCAAAAGCAAAATCACGCTCATCATGAGCGGGTACCCCCATTACCGCTCCAGTGCCGTAGCTTAATAGCACATAATCAGCAATCCAGATGGGCACCTTCTCTCCGTTAAGTCGGTTTAGGCAATAAGCCCCGATAAATACCCCGTCCTTCTCCTTCTCCGTGGAGAGTCGTTCTATTTCACTCAGACGCCTTGATTTAGCGATGTAGTCTTCAACTTCGGTTTTTTTATCTGGAGTGGTCAAGACTGCAACTAGTGGGTGCTCTGGAGCTAGAACCATAAAGGTAACCCCAAAGGTAGTATCGGGACGGGTGGTAAAGACTCTAATCTCTTTTTCTTTTACACCTGGATGGTCAAGAGCGAAAGAAATTTCCGTGCCCTGGCTCTTACCTATCCAGTTCCGTTGCATCGTTTTTACCCGCTCTGACCAGATGGTATCTTTATATTCCAGAAGCTCATCAGCATATTTAGTGATGCGGAAGAACCACTGCTCCAAATCACGCCGGGTTACCGCCGCGCCACAGCGCTCGCAGAAGCCACCGCCCAGTACCTGCTCATTGGCAAGCACGGTCTGACAGCGTGGGCACCAGTTGACCGGAGCTTTGCCTCGATAGGCTAGGTCAGACTCGTAGAGCTTCAAAAAGAACCACTGGGTCCACTTGTAGTACTCGGGCAGACAGCTGACCACCTCTCGGCTCCAGTCATAGATAGCGCCTATGCTCTTGAGTTGGCGGCGCATGTTTTCTACGTTTTGCATCGTCCAGATGAAAGGGTGAATACTCCGCTTGATAGCGGCATTCTCAGCGGGCAGACCAAAGGCGTCAAACCCCATCGGATGAAGCACATTATAACCCTGCATTCGCTTGAATCGGGCATGGACATCGGATGGCGCCATGGCATACCAGTGTCCGATGTGGAGGTCGCCCGAAGTATAGGGGAACATGGTTAAAGCATAGAACTTGGGCCGAGGGTCATCTTCACTAACTTGATACAGCCTATCTGCTTCCCACTTCTGCTGCCATTTCTTCTCTATTTCTTGAGGGTTATACTCAGCGAACATTTATCCTCCGTTTGAATGAAAGCCTCTGCCCAGCTCATCGAGATTGTTTGGTAACTATCCCCCGTTCTTCTTCCCTTGCTAGTGGAGATGTAGGTAAGAGAGGGGCAAAGCCCCTCTCTAAAATCTTTTCCGTTCCTCTTGGTGACTCACTAGATAAGTCTAGCTTAATTGGCGAGTGTTCGTCAATAAGCGTGGTATGAGGTGAGGTGAACATGCCTAAGTCCGGATGGTGAAACCAGAGAGGCTGGATATTCCTTCTCGACAAATATCCAGCCTCTCTAATAATTCTGCATTTATGATATTAGTTTTAGGCCTTCCCTATTCGGAACATCTTGGTGCCGCAGGCGGGGCATACCCCCTGGGTTGCCGGCTTACCGTTCTTCATAGTGATGGCTTTGGCATCTTTCATCTCCCTTTTGGCACGACACTTCACGCAGTATGCTTGCATTGCTTACCTCCTTTCCCTCTTTTTATGGGGTTAGTAGCAAGAATAAACTATTCTTGAGGTAATGTCAATAGCCACAAGGGCCAAAATGCCTGAAATTGAGTGAAAATAATGCTAATCCAGGCGGAGATTGTGCCATCAATTCAGCTTATTTCTTATCTACTCTTCGCCTTTTCTTTTTGTACTTGTCCGGAACCAACTTGAACCGTTTTATTGCCCTGCCTGACTTAAACCGGTTCAGATTGATGAAACCTTTGGTTCTATTCATTGATTAGTTTCTCAGACACAAATATATTATTCTTTTACATCGTGAGTCAAATTTGAGCATTGAAGGTAATATCAACTATAATTAGTCAATTCGGGTGCAAAATGACCTCATTGAAAATCATCCTGATAATCATTTGCGGCGCATTCCAATAGTTTTATTTAGTCGACTTTCCTGGAGGACATTTTATTGCGGTCAACTTTAAGGTTTAAAAATAAGCTATTTTACGGTTGGGTGGTGGTAGCTACTTTTTTTGTTATTGGCATAACTCTTTACGGAATACAGTTTTCTTTTGGCATCTTCTTTAAATCCATAGAAAGCGAGTTCAACTTAACTCGAACGGCAACTTCAGCGATTTCTTCGGCTAATCTGCTCCTGGCCGGTATATGTGCTTTTTTTGGCGGCTGGGCTTTAGACCGCTATGGACCGAGAGTGGTTGTCCTCTTAATGGGCATACTCACTGGCTTGAGCCTGTCATTAACCAGCCAGACGAATGCCCTGTGGCAATTATTCATCACTTATAGCCTGATGTTAGCCATGGGAACCGGTCCCCTATATGTGGTACCGATGTCAGCCGTCTCTAGATGGTTTGATAAAAAGAGAGGGCTGGCTTTAGCTCTGGCCAGTTTGGGAATCGGACTGGGAATGGTAGTTATGGCACCTTTTGCCACCTACGCCATTACTAAATTCGATTGGCGTATGGCGTATTTGGTCATAGGATTGATTGCTTGGCTAGTTGTGATTCCTTTATCTAGGCTCTTGAAGAAGGACCCGCGTGAAATTGGAGCTCTACCCGATGGGGAAAAATCCTACGCTAGGGAGGCAAAAAGTGAAGAAAGTAGCGTTCAGCCAGTTGACTCTTCACTGTTGCCGGTATTCCAAACCAGAAGTTTCTGGATTCTGCTGCCCATCTGGTTTCTTTTTGCCTCCTGCCTGTTTTTAGTCTTAACCCACCTGGTGCCTCATGTTACCGATATCGGATTTTCCGCTGGAGAGGCAGCGGCAGTTCTCAGTCTGATCGGTATGGCCTCTATCCCCGGCAGACTGGTAATGGGCGTTGCCTCAGATAGAATAGGTAGAAAATTGGCAATTATTATCTGTACACTACTCCAGTCTGGGGCTATGGTCTGGCTAATCTGGGCACAGGACTTGTGGATGTTCTATCTTTTTGCCGTAGTTTTTGGCTTCGCCTACAGTGGTTCTGGCTCTAGTATGGCCGCCATAATTGGTGATACTTTTGGGCTGGGACAAATTGGTGCCATATTTGGTCTGCTGGAGGTCGGTTTTGGCGTTGGCGCCGCGATTGGACCAGCGATGGGGGGACTCATTTTTGATATTAGTCACAGCTACACTATAGCTTTCTTGATTGGGGCAGTGGTTATGCTGGTAGCAACTTTACTGGTGACTCTGATTAGACGAGAAACGAATACAAATTTTGGGTCAGGCAATACCAGTAAGTAAATACCTTACAAGTTATAACTGGGTAGCTTTATTTAGTTTGTTAGCGGGAGATTATATTATTGTTGTCACCGTTAAAATTTAAGGATAAGCTGTTTTACGGTTGGGTGGTGGTGATAACTTTCCTGATTCTTGGCACGGCTATTTGGGGGATACGTTTTTCTTTTGGTGTCTTCTTTAAATCTATAGAGAGTGAGTTTAACTTAACTCGAGCGGCAACTTCCGCTATCTTCTCGACTCAGATGATGCTTGGCGGTATCTTTACTATTCTTGGTGGCTGGGCGGTAGACCGATACGGACCAAGAGCGGTTTTTCTCTTGATGGGTATATTTACTGGCCTTAGCTTGTTATTAACAGGCCAGACTAATGCCCTATGGCAGATATTTATAACTTATAGCTTATTCTTGGCTATGGGAACGAGTGCTATCTATGCAGGGGCAATGTCAACAGTCTGCCGATGGTTTGATAAGAAACGGGGGTTAGCCTTGGGTGTTGCTAGTGCAGGAGCTGGATTGGGACCGCTAGCTATGGCACCTTTTGCCACCTACCTTATTGCTGAATTCGATTGGCGTATGGCGTTTATCATCATAGGGCTAATTGCCTGGTTAATTGTGATTCCTCTATCCAGGCTATTAAGGAGGGACCCGTATGAAATTGAGGCTCTGCCCGACGGAGTAAAAGCACGTACTGAGGATACAGGAAATGAGAAAAGCTATGTCCAGCCGGCTGGTCTTTCACTACTACAGGCACTCCGAACCAGAAGTTTCTGGCTGGTTATGTTTATCTTCTTATTTTTTGCTTCTGGTTTATTTTTAGTCTTGACTCACCTTGTGCCTCATGTTACCGATATCGATTTTTCCGCGGTGGAGGCGGCGACAGTCCTCAGCCTAGCAGGTGGAGCTACCATTGCTGGCAGGGTGCTGCTAGGGATTGCTTCAGATAGACTAGGTAGAAAAGCGGCGGCTATCATCTGTACACTACTTCTTGCTGGGGCCATGGTATGGCTGCTCTGGGCACAGGACTTATGGATGCTCTATCTTTTTGCCCTAGCTTTTGGCGTAGCTTGGGGGGGCATGGGACCAACTATGGCGGCACTAATTGGTGATACTTTTGGCTTAGGTAAAATCGGTGCCATATTGGGGGCACTGGATGCTGGTTTTGGTATTGGAGGTGCTATTGGTCCGTTTATCGGCGGGCTTATTTTCGACGTTAGACACAGTTATTTTCTCGCTTTCTTGTTGGGGGCAGCGGTTCTGTTACTGACTACTTTGCTTATCACTCTAATTAGACGGGAAACAGGTAGGAATTTTCGTAGTAGTTTGGGTTAAAAAGCGAACATGCTAGCCGCGAACTCGGCTAGCTTCATCACGTAGCCAGGGATAATGCCGAGGAGTAACACACCGAGGCAGGATAGTGATAGCGCCAAGCGTAGTGCTCCAGATGAAGGCACTTTCTCCTCTGAGGCAGCTTGGCTAAGCCACATTACTTTCACCACGCGGAGATAGTAGTAAGCTGATATTACACTGTTTATCACGGCAATAATTACCAGCCATAACAGGTTATGCTGCACAGCAGCACTGAAGATATAGAACTTGGCCATAAAGCCAGCGGCCGGTGGCATGCCGATAAGAGAAACCAGACACAGCGTGAGGGCTAAAGCCAATAGTGGCGCCCGCTTTCCCATGCCAGAATAGTCCTCAATGAGGTCGCTATTGAGCTTATTGGAAATAGCGATGATAGCAATAAAAGCCCCCATATTAGTTAGGGCGTAGCTGGCCAGGAAGAAGAGAACGCCACTTTGACCCAGGAGACTCGTAACTGGCGCCACTCCCATAGCGGCCAAACCCACCATAAGGTAGCCAGCTTGAGCGATGCTGGAGTAACCTAACATACGCTTGATATTGGTCTGAGGAATGGCGACAATATTGCCCAGGGTCATGCCAATAATCGCCAGCGTCGCAAAGATTAGCCCCCAGTTCAGGCTAAGCCATTCGGGGAGTCCGAAGGCGGAGAAGAAAACACGCAGGATGATGGCAAAACCGGCGGCTTTACTGGCTACAGAGAGATAGGCGGTTATTGGTGTTGGCGCTCCCTCATAAACATCAGGTACCCACATCTGGAAAGGAACCGCCGCAATCTTGAAACCGAAGCCGGCAATCAATAACACTATACCCAGAATAAGCGCTGGACTTGCCAAAATGGTTTGCGGTGGCATATTCTGAATTGTTAGCGCAATCTCACCCAGTTGCGTTTTACCGGTAAAGCCGAAAATTAGTGCCATGCCATAGAGCAAGACGGCTGAAGCTACCGCTCCCAGCAACAGGTACTTCAGCGAGGCTTCAGTTGATTTGGCATCTTTGAGAAAGCCGACCAGAGCATAGAGGGAGATGCTGGTCAGCTCGAGAGCAATATAGATAGAGATTAAATCGGCGGTAGCTGCCATCAGCATCATGCCCAGGGTTGAGAGTAATACCAGAGCGTAATATTCACCCTGAAAGCGGGCAAATTTGGCTACATAATCCACCGAGGATAGGATAACCAGGAAGGCAATCCCCAAGAACAGTAGCTTGAAGAACAGGGCAAAGTTATCCACGGCCAGCATGTTGTTGAAGATGGCGGGGAAGCTGTGTCCCCACATCGCCACCGTGATACCACCAGCGATTACCAGTCCGGAGATGCTGATCTGTGCCAGCAGACGCTTCTGCTCAATGAACAAATCGAGCAGGATGACGATTATAGCAAAGGCAGCCAGGGTTAACTCTGGTATAAACAGCGCCAGATTCAACATTTACTCCTTTTTCTGAAGAAACAATTCCTAGCTAACCAGCTTGGGATTGTTTTTAGAGTTATGTTAACAAGCGTCTCCAATTTTGGCTCCTTACCCACCTAACAGTCGGGTTATGGGCGAAATGCCGAGCTTAATGACATCGGTTAGAATTGCGGGATAAATACCGACCAGCATAATCACGGCAACAAAGGCAAACATATATACCCGTTCCAGAATATCAGCGTCAGCGGTGCTGTTATATTGCTCCAATGGTGGTCCATAGAACACCCTTTGTAGCATCCACAAGATATAGCCGGCAGTGACGACGACGCCGAGTACGCCGAGGATAGTGTAAACCTGAATTCCGGGAACAACGGTAGAGGAAAAGCTGCCCACGAAAACGAGGAACTCAGCAGCGAAGCCACTGGTGGTGGGCAGTCCCAGAGAAGCCAGACCGGCTACGGAGAAAACAACGGTGATAATCGGCACCTGCCGTGCCAGACCACCAAACTTGCGTAAGTCGCGCTCGTGGGTGTTGTGCATTACCAGCCCGACCATGGCAAACAGGAGTCCGGTAACGACGCCATGGCTGAACATCTGTAAACTGGCGCCTACCAGGCTTACCTGACCGAGGGCAAAGATGCCCAGGAGCACATAGCCCATGTGGCTGATGCTGCTGTATGCAATCAGCCGCTTGAAGTCAGTCTGCCTCATGGTTACCGCGGCGCCATAGAGCACACCGATTATCGCCAGTACTACCAAGAGCAGGG
>Ga0307379_10009308_pt1 | contig 13134 bp, 11 predicted proteins | sample UN2MG_FD_202237 | JGI IMG/M metagenome (GOLD analysis project Ga0307379, IMG submission 202237) | Soil microbial communities from Risofladan, Vaasa, Finland - UN-2 | ecosystem: Environmental > Terrestrial > Soil > Coastal area > Acid sulfate soil | place: Finland: Risofladan, Vaasa | collected... | reverse complement strand
GTCCGCTTCCACCAACACGGCGTAGAACGCGGTGATGCTGCCCTTGGGGCTCCGCCCCGTCCGCTCGACCAGTTGCGGCAGCAGGGCGAACACCGAGGGGGGGTAGCCGCGCGTGGTGGGCGGCTCCCCGGCTGCCAGACCGATCTCCCGCTGCGCCAGGGCGAACCGCGTCAGCGAGTCCATCAACAGCAAAACGTCTTTGCCCTGGTCGCGGAAGTACTCGGCGATCGCCGTGGCGGTCGATGCCGCGTGGACACGCACCAGGGCCGGCTCGTTGCTGGTGGCGACGACCACCACGCTCTTCGCCAGTCCCTCCGGCCCCAAGTCCCGCTGGATGAACTCGTTGACCTCGCGCCCTCGCTCGCCGACCAGGCAGATCACGATCACGTCGGCGTCGGTGTGTCGGGCCATCATGCCCAACAGGACGCTCTTGCCGACGCCTGAGCCGGAGAAGATCCCCATCCGCTGCCCCTTGCCGCAGGTCAGAAGCCCGTCGATGCCTCGGATCCCGGTCGTCAAGGCGGCATCAATCCTGGGGCGGTCACAGGGATGGGGCGGTTGGCCCCGAAAGCTGGTTCGATCAGAGAGGGCCGGCTCGGCCTTGCCGTCGACCGCCTTGCCTTGGGCATCGACCACCCGTCCCAACAGCTCGCCGCCCACGCGAAGCCACCGCGACGTGCGAACCAGGCGGACCCGGTTGCCGTGCCGCACGCCGACCAGCTCGCTGAACGGGTACAACACGGTCAACTCGTCGCGGAACCCGATCACCTCGGCCAATAGCGGCGGCCCCGCCTGGCGACGGATCTCGGCCAGCGCCCCGACCGGCGCGGGGAAATCGGCCACCGAGACGGTCATTCCCACCGTCCGGGCGACGCTCCCGACCAGTTCGGTGGACATCACGGCTTCGAGTTGGCTGGCAAAATCCATGGTAGGGTTCAGAGTTTAGGGTTGAGAGTTTAAAGTTCAGGGTTCAGCGTTCAGGGTTCAGGGTTCGGGGTTCAGGGGTCGGGGGTCGGGGGTGGGGGTTACTCGTTGGGTCGACAACGGCCGTGTGTCGTCGCGTTTGATACTCCATGTTTTCACTGCGTCCCGCGGGATGACGCCGGATCACCGCAGGCGACCGCGCACCGCTGCGCTCGCCGTTGATCCTCTTCCCACGCTCACGTCAACTCCTCCTCGATCCTGGCAAGCTGTGCTTCGAACTGCTGGTCGATCACGCCGAACCGGGTCTCGACACGGCAGCCGCCGGGCCGGACCTCCGGGTCGGCCACCAGTTCGGTCGATCCCAAGGGGGCAAGCTCGGCGATCAGGGTCTCCACCTTGGGGCCGAGGGTCTGGTGGTCGCTCGGGTTCATGTGGATTCGCAACTGCGAGCTGCCCACGGCCAGCTCCAACGCCTCGCGGATGAGCGTGAGGGTAATCTCGGGATTTTGCGAAAGCTCTCGGCGGATCACTCGCCGGGCGATCGCCGCCGCCACGTGGACGCCGCTCTTCTCCCAGTGCGCAAGCCACGCTTGCTTCGCGTGCTGGATGTCCTGGACCACTTGCTGGAGCGTGGCCATCTGTCCGACAAGCTGCTTTCGGACGATGCGCTCGATCTCCGCCTGGCCGGCTCGACGGCCTTCGATCTGGGCCTGCTTGCGGATCTCCTCCGCGTCGTTGCGGGCCTGGGCCACAATCCGGCCCGCTTCGGCGCGGACCCCGTCCAGATACTGATGCGCCTTGGCGGTCATGTCGTCGAAGTTGAACGCCACCCCCGGCAGGTCGTGACTCAGGTCGGCGGCCTTGATGACTGTGGACATGGACGCGTCGCGTTCTCGTAAGGATTGGCCGGATGACTTCCGTGTGTGGTAGGGCGGGTGCTTGCTCCCACGCGTCGGTGGCAGCCTTGGCATTGAGCAACCCATTCCGCGTGCGTGCAAGCACGCACCCTACGATTGATTCATCTCACCTAAACACATTAGTACATTGTTATTGACCGATCGTGCTTTGGCACGCCTCGGGCCATTCTTCTCGTTCCCCGTTTCCTCTTTCTCCTTTGCGTCTTTGCGCCTTGGCGAGAGTCCTCCCACTCAGCGCGGCTTTCGGGGAAGATCGATCCGTCCCTCCATGGCCAAGCGCTGGGCCAGCTCGGCGATTCGGCGCCGGGCTTCTTCCACGTCGCTTAGACGAATGGGCCCCAAATGGTTCAGTTGATCTCGGATGGAGCGGACCTCCGCCGCCGGATAGCCGGCCAGCACCCGATCGATCAGCTCCGGCGGCGCGCCGACCAGGGCCAGGATCGCCAGCTCGGGCTCCGCGGCCCGGAAGATCGCGGACAAGGTGGCGTCGTCGAGCCGGGCGAGGTCGGCAAACGCAAGTCGGGGGGGGCTGAGCCGTTCGGCCAGTTGGCGGTCGTGGGAAGCCAGGTTGGTGAGGATCTGGGTTCCGACCGGCGCGTCGGACGCCTCCAGAATCCCGGCCACTGCCGACACCCCGGCCACCCGGCGTCGCTGCTTGAGCATCTGTTCCGAGAACCGCGACTCCAGCGCGCGTTCGACGTCCCGGAGGATCTCCGGCTCGGTCTCTTCGAGGTCGACCAGGCGGCGGATCACGTCGACCTGAAGCGCGGGCGACAAGCGGACGAGCACGGTCCCGGCCTGTTTCGCCGGAAGATGCGAAAGCACCAAGGCGATGGTCTGTGGGCGTTCGCCGGCCAGAAGCGTGGCGAGCCGCTCGCCCTCCGCGTCGTGCAGAAAGCCGAAGGGGGGGCTCCCCGAGGCGCCCGATGGGGGGGCCTCGTGAGAGGAGAAGCGGCTCGAACGCAGGAGAAGCTTGCGGGCGAGCCCGCCGTCGAGCTCGATGCCCGGTGGTTGTTTCTTCGGGACCATCGGCCGGACGCGGAGGAACTCGTCGACGACTTGCCGCTGTTCCTCCGGATCGATCCGGTCCAAGAGATCCATCGTCATCTGGCGGACCTGTTGCGCCTGGGCCGGGTCCATCCGATCCAATACGCGATCGGCGGCCGGCCGGTCGAGGGCGGCCACCAGAATGGCAGCTTTGCGAAGGCCGCTTATTGGTAGCTTCATGGTTTAGGTTGCCGTGCCGATCCAGTTGCGAAGGATGTTGGCCGCGATGTCGGGATCCTCGTTGACCAACTCGGAAAGCTCGTCGCGGAGCGAGCCGCGCGAGCCGGAGAACCGCTTGAGCTTACGGTCGGCGACTTCCTGCGCCGACAGTTCTTCCTCCTCGCCGGGCTCGCCCGAAGCTGCCGCCGGCGCGCGGGCTTCGGTGGACACGACCGGGGCGGCGCGGATCATGGACCGCAGCATGAGCAGGCTCGCGAGCGCCAGCCCGATCAGCCCCAGCGTGCTCCAGTAGTCGCCCAGCCAGACGAAGACGTTTGCGGCCAGCCCCGGCTCGGGGATGTCGGGCGGGGCGATGTCGGGGAACGGGGCCACGGTGACCAGGTCCTTCGGATCGGTCCCGTCGGCGGGTTGGGGGATGGTCGTGGCCACGAACTCTTTGACTCGAGCGATCGTTTGGGTTCGGATGGGTTCCAAGTCGCTCGCTTCGGGCTGCTTCGCCTCTTCGCCTTCCTTGGGCGGGTTCTCTTTGCGCCACACTCTCTCGAAGTAGCTGGTGGGCACCGTCACCGCCACGGTCACCCGTTCGGGCGTCAGCCCCGGCTTCTCGCTCGTGGTCCGCGTGGTGGAGGTGAGGCTCTGCTGGGTGCTTTCGGATTGCGTCTCCGTTTCGCTGGTTCCCTTGGCCGTGGCGGTGGCGAGGGTCCGGGCGGCGTTTTGGGCCATGTATCCGGGGCGGCCCGCCGGGGCGGCCGATTCGCTCGTCCGCTCGACGCTCGTCTCGCTCAGACTGACGGGGACCGAACCCTTGGGATCGTATTGGACCTGCTCCTCCCGGTGATTCATTTCCTCTTTGAGCTCGACGTACGGCGTCACGGTCACGCCCGGTATCCAACTGAGGCCTTCGAGGATCTTGTCTTTGTACTCCCGTTCGTAGTACTGCTTCGTGGCGATGTAGGCGTTCTCCAGCGGGCTTCCGTAGCCCTCCGAGCCGCCGACCGTGGTCCGCTGGGTGCTCAGGTCGGTGACGGCGCAGTCCTCCGGCTTCAGCCCCGGGATGGCTCCGCGCACGAGTTGCCGAATCGACGAGATCACGGCGGGGTCGAGCGGCTCGTTGTTGCGCGGCTTGATTTGCACCGAGGCGGTCGCCACCGTGTCCCGGCTCCAGCCGCCTTTTCTCTTCGTTCCATAGAGGACGTATGCCCGCTCAATACCAGGCCAGTCGCTGAGCATTCGCGAGAGGGATTCCTGGGTGGCGCTTTTGAGGTAGGCTTGGCGATCACTGGGAGAGATGAACGCGCCCCCGGCCTTCAGCGCGCTGGTGAAGATCTCGGTGAAGTCTTCCGGCAAGGCGTTGTGTTTGCCCAGGGCGGCCATGTACTCGCCGCGCCGGTTGCGGGGGACGCGGATCTTGTTGCCCTCGATCTCGTACGAGTCCAGGCCTTCCTGGCTGAAGGCCGTCGCCATGTTGTTGATCTCGCTGGACGAGAACATCTCGCCGCCGAGCAGGTAGACCTCCGGCCCGGCGATCTCGTGGGTGAACAGGTACCCCAGGCTGATCACCACCACGGCCAGCAAGAGCGCGGAGGTGATCCGCGCCGCCGGGGTCATGGAGAGGAACAGGTCTTTGAGCTGGGCGAACGACTTGTTGAGGAAGTCCATCCGTGGAGTCTCAAGCTTGAGTGGTCAAATGCCGGTAGTTGGGTGTGGCACGCGCTGTGGTGCGGTCTCCCGACCGTGCCACGCGGCCGACCGAAGGTCTCCGCCGCGGCCTGGGCGGGGTCAGGAGACCCGCGCCCGGCGCGTGTGACCCGCGCCGAGCGCGTGTCGTGCTCTCACACTCGTATGTTCTGCACCTCCTGGTACGCTTGCACGATTTTGTTGCGGATCTGCATCATCAGCCGGAAGGCGATATCGGCTTTCTGGACGGCGGTGAGGACCTCGGCCGGGTTGACGTCCTGGCCGGTCGACAGTGCCTCGACGGCCCGGTCGGCCGCCTGCTGCATCGAGTTGACTTCCCGGATCGACTCGAGCAGGAAGTCCTTGAACGAGGCGCCCGGCTGGGCGGTCTCCGTCCTGCCCAGGGCGGCTTGCCCGGGGAGCACGGCCGGGGTCGAGATGTTCTGGACGGGGTTCATCAGCCGACAATCCTCAGGGTCTGTTGGGCCATGTTCTTGGCGATCTCGATCGCGCCGAGATTGGCTTCGTACGCCCGGGCGGCCTCCAAGGCGTCGGTGAACTCGGTCATCATGTTGACGTTCGGGTAGGCGACGTAGCCTTTGTGGGGCCCTTGTTGGATCGCGTCGGGGTGGTTGGGCTGGTACTTGTAGCGGGGCTCGGCGTCGTCGGTCTGGACCGAGCTGACGCGCACCCCGGCTGCGCCACGCGCCCCCACGCCTTCGTCCGCCTCGAAAATGACGAATCGCGGCTGGTACGGCACCGGCTCGCCGGCCTCGTTGTGCGTGGTCGACATGTTCGCCAGGTTGCTGGAGATCGCGTTCATCCGAACCCGCTGGGCAACCAGGGCGCTGGTGCTGATGTCGAGGGCGGGAAGCATGGTTGATCTCCTTACCGATTCGGCGTGCGTGCGTGCACGCACCTTACGATTCACTCACTTTCGCGCGTTCGCGGCTCGACCTTCTTACACCCGCTCGCTGATCGCCGCTTCCAGCAGACGGAACTGGCTGGTCATGATCGTCAGCGCCATATTGTGCAGCATCTGGTTCTTGACCATCTCCGTCACCTGGTGCTCGATCCCCACGTTGCTGTCGTCGTGATACAGGATGCTTTTCGGGTTCCTGGAGACCTCCGCCATCTTCACGTCGCCCTTGGGCGTGGGTTTTTGCAGGTACGCCGGATCGCCGGGAGACACAAACTGCCCGGCGGCGCTCGCCGGTCGCGGGCGGTCGCGGGCCTGGATCGCCTCCCGCAGCCGGTTCTGGAAATCCTCCACCGACAAGTCGCGGACGCGGTAGCCCGGCGTGTCCAGGTTGGCGATGTTCCCGGCCAGCACTTGGTGCCGGGCCTGCGCAAAGCCGACCACTTGCTCCAGTGCAGGAATCGCGGTCGAGTTGAACAGACTCTCGTACATCGCACGAACCTCGTTCGGCCGGCTCCGGCCTGCGAGAGCGGGTCGCACCGGGCGCCATCGTGCTCGGAACAGCAACCGACGTGCCGATGCACGCCGACCATCTCGTCAGGCCGTGGAGACTTCCCTTGTCTCCACCCGATCTAACCCGATACTGCTTCTGCGTTTAGCTTCTCCAAACTCACCCGGCGCAGGCATTCCGTGCCCGAGCCGATCTCCGCCGTCCGTGGTGCGAACCGGCAGCTTATGCCCGCTGGCACCGGCAGAAAGTGCCGAATGACCAATCACGACGTATTCTGAATGCTTCGGGAAAACGACTTCTCACGGGGCGCGTATCCGTACTGCCGCAGCTTGCCGGTGAGCGTGCGCACGCCAATCCCCAAGGCCTTGGCCGTTTTGGCGCGGTGACCTCCGTAGTGATCCAGGGTGGCCTCGATCAGCTTGCGCTCCATTTCCTCCAGGCTGACCCCAACCTGCACCTCGGCCGATTGGCCGCCGGACCGTTGGTCCGAGGTGGCCAGCAGCCATCGCTCGAGCTGGTCGGCGGTGATGGGGCTTCCCGTGCCCAGCACGCTTGCCCGGGTGACGATGTTCTCCAGCTCGCGAACGTTGCCGGGCCAGTCGTGGAACATGAGCAGTTCGCGGGCTTCCGGTGCGAGCGAGCAAGGCTCGCGTTGAAGTCGCCGGGCACAGCGGGCGAGGAAGTGTTCGACCAGCTTGGGGATGTCCTCGCGTCGGTCGCGTAAGGGGGGCACGCAGAGCGGCACCACGGCCAGCCGGTAGTAGAGATCCTGCCGGAATCTGCCGGCGGCCACCTCGGCCTCGAGGTCCCGGTTCGTGGTGGCCAGCACGCGGACGTCGACCCGGACGGTCTCGTTCGATCCGACGCGCTCGAACGTCTTCTCTTGCAGCACCCGAAGGAGCTTGGCTTGGAGCGACAGGTCGACTTCCGTGACTTCGTCCAACAGGATCGATCCGCCGTCGGCCAGCTCGAAGCGGCCGGTTCGCGGCGAGTCGGCCCCGGTGAACGCCCCCCGCTGGTGCCCGAACAGCTCGCTCTCCATGAGATGGGCGGAGAGCACGGGGCAGTTGAGGCTCACCAGCGGGCCGTCCCGGCGGTCGCTGGCCGCGTGCACCTCCCGGGCGACCAGCTCCTTGCCCGTGCCGGTCTCGCCGTGGATCAGCACCGTCTCGGGCGTGGGACCAATCTGTCGGATGCGATCGCGGAGGGCCTGCATCGGCGGACTGGAGCCGACCATCGCGGGCGGATCGGTGCCGCCGAGGGTCCCGTCGAAGACCCCCTTGCGATGGATCAGCCGTCCGTGGCGGATGGCTTGATCGACGAGCTGCTCGAGCCGGTCGACGTCGAACGGTTTTTCGATGTAGTCGAACGCCCCGTGCCGCATCGCGTCGACGGCCGTGGGCACGGAGGCATGGGCCGTGACCATCACGACTTGGGCGCCGTACTGGCGCCGCTCGAGCTGGACGATGAGCTCCACGCCGTTCATGCCGGGCATCTTCAGGTCGGTGACGATACAGTCGAAGCTCTCCGCCTGGACGACCTGGAGCGCCTCGGCGGCGCTGGAGCAGCAATCGACCCGGTGTCCGGCCCGGCGCAAGACGTCGGCCATCGACTCGCGTGCGGAGGGGTGGTCGTCGACGACCAGCACGCGGCCCGAGGCGTCCCCCGCCGTGGTTTCGCCGTCTAGGATGGACGTCATGCTGCGGCCTTCTGCGCTGGGGGTGGGATCGTCAGCGTGAACAGGGCCCCGCCGTCGGGGCGACTTTCGCCGGTGATCCGACCGCCGTGGACTTCGGCGATCCGGTAGACGATGGCCAGTCCCAGCCCGGTCCCGCCTTGCTTGGTGGTATAGAAAGGCTCAAAGATCCGGCGTGCGTCCTCCTCCGACATGCCTTCGCCCGTGTCGGCAACCTTCACCTCGATTCCGTGGGAGTGCGACGACGCACTGACGGTGAGCACGCCGCCTTCGGGCATGGCGTCGACGGCGTTGAGCATCAGATTCAGCACCGCCCGGCGAAGCATGTCGCGATCGGCCGTGACGCACAAGTCGTCGTCGATTTCGGTCACGGTCTCGATCGACTGGGCCGAAAGCTGCGGGTCCAGCGTGACGCGAACGTCTTCGATCAGCTTGGCCAGCGGGAACACGTGCAAGCGGGGATCGCGGTCGGAGGTGAAGTGCAGAAGATCGTTCACCGTGACGTCCAACGCGGCGAAGCCCGCCTCGATTTTGTCCAGCACTTCCAGGCTGCCCGGGTCCTCGCTGATCCGCCGCCGGAGCAGGCCCAAGTACAACGCGACCGGGACCAGGTTGTTGCGGACCTCGTGGGCGATATGGGAGGCCATCTGTCCCAGGTCGGCCAGCCGGTTCTTGCGGGCCAGCTCCCGGTTCTTGACTTCCAGCTCGTCGGTCAGTCGACGGACTTCCGCCCGAAGCGCCTCGTGCGTCTGCTCCAGACGGACGGTTGCCTCCTGCCAGGCCGCCAAGACCGTCTCCAGGTCGGCGCTGCCGGCCGGCGTGAAGGGCTCGGGCAAGACGTGGTCCTCATTCATCAAGATGCTCCTTGTCCTCGGCACTCGGTTCGTTGTGTCAGGTGTTCAGCTTTCCGACGTCAGGTCGATCCGGCTCGCGGCGGGACGCGACTGGGCGGTGTAGGCCCCGCGGGCCTGGCCCGCCAGGTGCATCCCTTGGAGCTGGGCTGCCAGGTCGTCGCGGCGCCGGGTCAGCTCACGTTCGCTCTGCTTCTCCCGGGTCACGATTTCCCGGAGCAGTGTGTCGCACTCGTCCAACTGCCGGGCACACTCCTGCCGCTGGTCGGTCGTGCGCCAGCGGCGCTGGTCCGGGTCCTGATCGCGAAACGGGGCCAACTGCCGCTCGATCCCCTGCAACTCGACGAGCACCCGCTGCTTGGCGGCCAGCAGGTCCAACAGCTCCGTGGTCTGATCGGCCTTGACGAAATCGAGCTGCTTGCGGCCCATGTCGCGCAGCGTCGTCAAGCGGTCGCGCCTCCCACGTATCAGTTCGGCGAGCAAATCGGTGTCAAGTGTCGTCATGGTTTGCTGAGAATGTGAGTACTAGACGCGATTGCTCCTACTCGTTCCCAAGCTCCGGCTTGGGAACCAGAAAAGCTCCTGACTTCTGACCCGTGACTCCCCACTCCTTGCTCCCTGCTCCCTGCTCCCAAATCCCAACTCTCCCCTCACAAACTGGCAAGCGAATCAAGCACACCGAGCCACTCGTCCGCCCCGTGAATCGTGGTCCGTTCGAAATCCGCTTGGCTCCCGATGCGATCCAATACCACCTTGGCCTGTTCGATGGTCCTTCGGACTTGTTCGGGCTTGTCGAGGCGATGGTACGCCCGGGCGATCTGCACGTAGGCCTCGAGTGTCTCCGGCTCATTCGGATAGCGGCCCGTGGCCAGCGTGCTGGCTTGGATGGCTTCGTCATCTTGTCCCAGGTCGAACAGGGCGCTGCCGATCGAGAAGTAGCAGTTCCGCAGCAGGGACTTCTCCATCCGGCTCAACTCGGCCGTCTTCTCGCGCTGGTTCAGCGCGTCGCGGGCCTGCCGGTACTGGTCCAGAGCAGCCAGCAGACACTCGGTCGTCTGTTTGGAGAAGGCACGCCGCACGCTCTCGATCAGATCCTCGTTGAGCTTCGCCTCCGTCAGCTTGGCCCGTCGGCGGTAGGAGTCGGCGATCAGATAGCGGGCTTCGATCGCTTGCGGCGAGTCGGGATACCGGTCGACCGCCTCTTCCAAGCGGAGGATTGCCTTCTCGTGCCGGCCCGTGACGTGGAGCATCCGTCCCAGGCTGAACAGCGAGTCGCGCCATTCGCGGCTATCGGGAGTGAGGAATTCTCCGCTGAGATTTTCCTCCAACAGCGCCTGGGCCTTCTCGAGATCTCCCTTTTCCTGATAGGCTTGGCTCGCGGCCAGCCGGGCACGGAAGGAGGCCGCGTCGCGAGGATGAAACTCGATGCACTCTTCAAACGTGGTGATCGCCTCGTCGACTTGGCCCACCGCCAATCGCGCTTCGCCCAGGTTGACCAGCGCCAGGGGGTGCCTGCGCCGGGGCCGGCTCTTCAGGTACTCCTGGAGAACCTCGACGGCTTTCTCGTACCCTTGCCCTTCCAGATAGCACTCGGCGCCGTCCCACAGGTCGTCGCTGTAGTGGCTCGTGGTGACGCGGTGTTCGGCCAGCCTTTCGAACGTGCGCCCGGCGCGTCGCAACTGGGTGCGCCCTTCGCGCAGAAGCGGGGCCGCTTTGCTGAGCGGCAGATCATCGGCACGCGCCAACAGGCTCCGCCCCCAGAGCTGGTAGGTCTCGGCCGTCAGCTCGATCGTTCTGGCGCGGGAGAAGACCGGGTAAAAGAGCCGCGTGAGCTCGAGGCAGGTCTCGAAGTCCTCCGCGTCACGGTAGTGTTGCTGGGCTTGCAGCAGCCCCGCCCGCAGGTCGTCGAGCGAAAGCCACGGGTTGCTGTACTGCTTCACGTCGCCGATCGTTCCCAGGGCCTGACGATAGGCGGCCAAGGCCTCCCGGTCGCGACCCAGCCGCCGCGCCAGCTCGGCGATCTGGAAACCCGCGGCCGTGGCTTCGGGCGTGCTCACGTACTTGCGCCGCGTGCGTGCGAACTGGCTCAGGGCGGCGCGGGCGTCGCCGAGCTCCAGGTAGCAGACGCCGATCAGGTACATCGCTTTGCGGCTGGCCTGGGCCGCCAGCGTGTCGCGTCCCTGGGCAAGCCGCAGTGTCTTGATCGCCGCGTGGTACTTCTGGAAAGCCCGCTCTTTGTCCTCCTCCGTGGCGTCAGCCGCGCTCTTCAGGGCCCGGGCCTCGTGCACCAGGAGTCGTCCGCGGATCACAACCGCCTCGACGTGGCTCTTGGCCTCCGGGGGGATTTGGTCCAGCGTTTCCTCGCACTCCGAGGTCTTGCCCAGTCGCAGCAGGATCTCCGCGCGCTGGAGCAAGCCCTGGTGCCGGGCTTCGTCGGCCAGGGTTTGGTCGGCCAGGCAGATCGCGTTGTGCTCCGCCGCCTCCAGCAGCTTCGGATTGGCGTCTTCCAGGTAGGCGGCAGCGAGCAAGCGGTGGATCTCGGTCCGCCTTCGGGGATTGGCCTCCAGAGCCTGCCGGAGCACGAGGCGGCCGGCGGCCATCTGCCCGGTCAGGTAGAGACTCCTGCCCAGCAGGTAGAGTCCTTCGCCTTCGCGGCCCGGGGGAAACCCCAGGTCTTGGGCTTCCTCGAGGTATCGAGCGGCGACCAGGTTGAGGGGCTCTTTCTCGACCCTCCAGGCGTCCTCGGCTTCGTAGGCGGCCGCGGCCCCGAGCAGGAAAGAGGGGGCCCCGAGCGGATCGTCGGGGGAAAGTCGGCCGTCGCGAAGGGCCTCGGCCATCTGCCGTGCTTCCTCATAGGCGCCGCGGTCCAACGCGTCCATCGCCCGATCGAGGGTCGGGTCCTCGGGCCCTGCGGAGCCTGCCGCCAGCAGCCAGAACGTGACCGCGCCCCCCACGGCGAGCGCACCTGCCCCGGCAACCAGGCCCGCCATGACCCGATGGGCCTGGACCCAGTCGAACGCTCCGCGCGGTGCCTCGGCCAGCGACGCGAGCCACGACGGGCGCGTCGGTCCGGACGTTTCGCGGCGTTCACCCTCGGACGGTTCCGGCGGCATGCAGGCTTCCTATTCGTCCCGATGACCCAAAGCGCGAACCGATCCCGTGCAGCACGCGCGGTCGGGCCACGACAGCCAAATGTGCGCACGAGGACTAGCGAAAGCGTTCACTCCGCGGTGGACGACGATCCGAGCGGACCTTGGCCGACGGCGGACCGGATGAGACGAGGAAAAGGTGGGCGTATGTACTCGAAAAAGGCAGCGAGTGTCAATGCCCGTTTCCCCCGCGTGCTAGCACTGCCGGCGCCCGGCCGGCGTCGGGGCTTCCCCGTGGGTATGCGCAGGGCGGGGCGCAATGCGGCTTCCTCGCTCCAGGGAAGCGCATGCGTAGCCCAGAGGGAAGGTCAAGGGACGGATCCCGAGAAGTCACCGAGTCGGCAGGTCATCCCACGGATCGGGCTCGCCGTCGGCGATCGTGAACAGGCTCCGAAGGGTCTCGGGGGCCGTGTCGCTCGGGAGGAAGTGGACCGAGCCGTCGGCCAGGAGGACGCACGCCCCTCCGATGTGCCTGCTGGTGATGCCTTGCCCGGACTTCGGGTTGATCGCCAGCTCCAGCTCCTCCAGCTTCAGATCTCGCGGCTCCATCCAGTGGATGCCGGAGTCGAGCACCTCGACGATCAGGATGGAGTTCGATGCCCCATCTTTGAAGTCCGCGATCCTCGTCTGCCCGGGGACGGGCCAGGCCGTGCCCGGGCCGACCACGGCGAGGTAGCTGGTCGTCGTGGCGGGCACGCTGGGGTCCGCCGCCTCCACGGGACAGCGATAGACGTACATTTGCCTGCTGTGGAGCTTGCGATTGTTCGGCCCGTCCCACGGTTCGTCGAAGCGATACTCATCGTACGTCGAGCTGCTCTCGAGGAAGGGCAGGACCGCCATCCTCCAACTGTGCCAGGACTTGCCATCCGGGCCGCAGACATGGGCGAATGGGAAGCACCGGTACACGTCGTGGTAGTTGTGCAGCGCCAAGCCGATTTGCTTGAGGTTGTTCGTACACACCGCCCGTTGCTGCTCCCGAAAGATCCTCCGCACGAGCGGCACCAGGATGCCGAGCGCCAAGGCGAACACGGTCACGCCGATCAGCATCGTGCGAAGGCTGAACTGAAACGGCTTCTCACGGGGCGGCAGGCCGGTTTCTGATGACGGAGCATCGCTCATCGCATCACGCTTGGAATGAGTTGCACGCGTGGGTCTCGCTTCGCTCGACCCATCTATGGGAACGCTTTTGTCAACCAGGTAGTTTGTTGTTATTTGCTTGTTGCGAACTGGTGAGCGTGCGGGGCTGTCCACGAGGCCTCAAGG
>Ga0307379_10009307_pt1 | contig 13134 bp, 10 predicted proteins | sample UN2MG_FD_202237 | JGI IMG/M metagenome (GOLD analysis project Ga0307379, IMG submission 202237) | Soil microbial communities from Risofladan, Vaasa, Finland - UN-2 | ecosystem: Environmental > Terrestrial > Soil > Coastal area > Acid sulfate soil | place: Finland: Risofladan, Vaasa | collected... | reverse complement strand
CGCTTCCTTGCTTTTGTGTGGGTTGGAATCGTTCCCATCATCGTTTCATCAGCTGTTAACCGCTTAACATCGCTGCTTCACCCGCCAGGTGAAGCATTTACGCTCATTGCGCATAATCTGGGTCTAAGGAGAACCAGGTACTGGCTGCCAGCGTTTGGCAGCTAGCATCTGACCTCCCAGGTCGATCCCCGACCATGTCGGGGGCTGCACCCCACCCACATCGAACGCGCGCTGTTCAGTTTTGAGGGTGCGATCGTAGGGGCGCAGCATGCTGCGCCCCTACGTTGTCATTTGCCCGTAGGGGCGGGTTCGGACGCGCGACCGTCGCGCCCGCGCTCGACGCGACCGTGAGCGAACGGGGTCAGCTCGCCGCGGAGTCCCGGCACCGGTGGGGCAATCGTCCGCGGCTGGCCGAGGAGGGGCGCATCATCTCGACGGCGCCGCCCACGGCGGCGCCGTGTCCATCTCCGAGAACCGGCACCGCTGCGCCGCCGCGCGCGCGATGATCTCCGAGGTGTCTCCCAGGTCGGCCCACCGCACCTTCTGAATCCGGCCGCGCGCCGCGCGGTAGATTGCGTCTATCGTGTAGGTCACCTTGACGGCTTGCTCGAGTGGAGCATAGGGTATTGCGCCGCGCACGATGGCCTCGTAGAAATTGTCATGCTTGCTGAGCACGCTGGCGGGACTGATCGCGCGCGTGGAGGCGTCGTAGAGGTCAAGGTGGTGCAGGCCGAGAGTGGCGGCGCCTTTCTCCCCGAAGACCCGGATCCACGTGCGGTCCTGCCGGTCCTGGCTGCAGGTCGTCGCGTAGAAGTGGAGCCTGGTCGGCGATCGGCCCTCCAGTTCCGCTACCGCGCACACCAGGTCCTCCATCTCCAGGGTGCGCACCGGGTGGGCGCGATAGAGCGCGGCGCTGGCGCGCCGAGCGACGGACAGAGTCGGGGCTGGCGACGTGTTCGCCAGCATCAGGGCCGCGGCTATGGTATGGCTGCCCTGGTTGTACATCACTCCGTCGCGGCACCATCTGCCATCCACCCGGGCGCGGCCGGCCCACTTGGCGCGGCGATAATAGGCGTCGGCGCGATACCAGGTGATGACCGCCACCACCTCGCGGATGCGCCCCAGCTCGCCGCGGGCAATGCTGCGTTTGAGCGCGATGCAGGCGGAGGTGGCGAGGGGGTTGAAGCCGACGGCCACCACCTTTCGCGCGTTGCGCTGCGCTTGGAGCATGCGGCCGGCGTCGCTGACCGAACTCGCCGCCGGCTTCTCCACGAACACGTGCAGTCCGCGCTCGAGGGCAGCGATGGTCATCGGGGCGTGCCAGTGGTGGGGCGTGCAGATGAACGCCACATCGGCCTCGACCGCGCGGAAGGCCTGGCGGTAGTCCTTGAAAAAGGGGATGCCCAGCGCCTTGGTGTGCGCCAGGCTCGCGCGCACATCCGGCCGCCGGGGATATGCGTCACATACCGCCACCAGGTCAAAGCGTTCATTTGCCGTCAGGCTCGTCAGATGTCCGCGGCCGATGCCGCCCACGCCCACTTGCACCGCTCGTAGCGCTTTCGTCACCACATCCGCTCCTGCTTCGGGGACCTAGCATTCCAAAATCGGCGCCGTGCGACGCCCAAGCGGCGCCGCACGCGCTAAGTGCTATTGGTTCCCTCCCTCCAGTGAGAACCCCTTCCGGGTAGTGGGAAGAAGGCTCCGCGGCGCCGCCGCTGGCGCGCCGCAGCCGGTGGAACAACCTAATCGAGGGTAGCTTGACATGACTCACAAACCGGTGCGCTCGCTTCTCTTCCTCGCCTGCGCTCTCATCGCAGTCGCCGCCCGCCGGAGTGCCCGGCCTCCATTCACGGCAGCGTACCGCTCGTTGAAGTGCGGCTGGGGAGCCACATACGCATAATCCCGGCGAGATCGGGCGCGAAGGCAGGCGTCCCCGGGGGCCGTGGGGAATCCAGTCACGGGGCGGGCCGCGGCTGCCAGGGAGGGAAGACGCTTTGAACGTCCAGGTCGGCGTCATCGGTTCGGCAGGAGGGCGCATCCTGCGCGCAACGAGTCAGAAAGCCCACAACCTCGGGTGCGCGATCGCCCGGCACGGGTGCGTGCTGGTGACCGGGGCCTGCCCCGGCTTGCCCTACGCAGCGGTCGAGGGCTGCCGCGAGACGGGGGGCATGACGGTCGGCATCTCCCCCGCCCTGAACCTGGCGGAGCACATTAGCCGCTACCGTTCACCCCACGAGGGATTCGACGTTCTCATCTACACCGGCGACGGGCTCATGGGACGCGAGGTCACGGGTATCCGCTCGTGCGACATCGTCATCGTCGTCGGCGGACGTTCAGGCACCCTGGGCGAATTCGCCATCGCCTATGACGAGGGCAAGCTGATTGGCGTGCTCGAGGGCACCGGCGGCGTCGCCGACTATGCGGACGACATCACCCGCATGGTCGCCAAGCAAACCGGCGCGACGCTCATCACGGACGCCGATCCGCAGCGGCTCGTCGCCAGGCTCCTCAGAGCCCACGCCGTACGCAGCCGGCGGCCCCGGCGGCGGCGGGAATACGCTGCGGGGTAGGAACGCCCCCCGGCCTGCGAAGTTGCCGGCTGGCAGGGGGGCGGGTCGCCGCCGTGTGATTCACATTCGGGGGTGAGAGACATGCGCAGGCTGTTCGGCAGAAGCTCTCGCAAGGCCGGCCTGCCGCCGGGCACGCTCGTTCACGTCGGCGAGAGAAAGACCGAGACGGTGAAGATCACCATCCTCCGCTACGACCAGGGGCAGGTGACCGAGAAGGAAGCCTCGACGGTGGATGAGTGCCTGCCGTCGCAGGGAGAATCCATGGTGACGTGGATCAACGTGGCCGGGATTCACCACGTCGAGGTGATGGAGAAGCTGGGGGCCTGCTACGGCGTCCACCCGCTCGCCCTGGAGGACATCCTCAACACCGACCAGCGTCCCAAGGTGGATGATTACGGCGATTATCTCCTGATCGTCTTGAAGATGGTGTACCACGATGACCAGGGCGAGCTGGTGATCGAGCAGGTAAGTCTGGTGGTTGGCTCCAACTTCGTGATCTCGTTCCAGGAACGTGACGGGGATGTCTTCGATCCGGTGCGGGAACGGATTCGCGGCGCCAAGGGGCGCATCCGGACGGCGGGCGCTGACTACCTGGCCTACGCGCTGGTGGATGCGGTGGTGGACCACTACTTCGCGGTGCTGGAAAGGCTCGGCGGCGAGATCGCGGACACCGAGGAGCAACTGCTGGCCGAGCCGACGCCGAGCAGCCTGCACGCCATTCATCGCCTCAAGGGCGAGATGATCTTCCTACGCAAGTCGGTGTGGCCGCTGCGCGAGGCCGTCGGCAACCTCACGCGCGGGGAGTCCGCGCTGATCACGGAAGCCACCCAGGTCTATCTGCGCGACGTGCACGACCATACGATCCAGGTGATTGACACCATCGAGTCGTTTCGCGACACGATGTCGGGGATGCTCGACATCTACCTCTCGAGCCTGAGCAACCGCATGAACGAGGTCATGAAGGTGCTCACCATCATTGCCACCATCTTCATCCCAGTGACCTTCATCGCGGGCGTCTATGGCATGAACTTCCGACAGATGCCCGAGCTGCAGTGGCCCTGGGGGTATCCGGTGGCGCTGGTGATCATGGCCGGCGTCGCCGGCATTATGCTCGCCTACTTCCGCCGGCGGAAATGGTTATGAGGGTCCCCCTGCAGGTGCGCGCCGGGTCAGGGTGCCGGCGCGTACTTGTCCTCGTAGGCTTTGACGACTTCGGCGACGGGCCCGGATTCCATCACCCGCCCGTGCTCCAGCCAGATCGCGCGGTGGCACATCTCGCGCACGGTATTGGCGTCGTGCGACACCAGCACCAGGGTGTTCCCTTGGTCGCGCAACCGCTGTAGGCGGGCCGCGCATTTCTGCTGAAACTGGACGTCGCCCACCGCTAGCACCTCGTCCAGCAGCAGGATCTCGGCGTCAATATGCGCCGCCACCGCAAAGCCCAGCCGCGCCACCATGCCGCTGGAGTAAGTGCGCACCTGCGCGTCAATGAAATCGCCGATGTCGGCGAAGGCGATGATGTCCTCCAGGCGCGCCGTGACCTGCTGCCGCGACAAGCCGAAGAGCGAGGCGTTGAGGAAGATGTTGGCGCGCCCGCTCATGTCGGCATCGAAGCCCACCCCCAGCCCCAGCAGGCCCACCGTCCGCCCGCGGGTGATGATGCGCCCTTCGTCAGGTTCATAGACGCCGGCGATGAGGCTCAGCAGGCTCGTCTTGCCTGAGCCGTTGGGGCCGATGATGGCCAGGCGTTCCCCGCGCTCGACCTCGAACGACACCTCCCGCAGCGCCCAGAAAAGCTCGCTCGGAATGCCTCCGCGCAAACGCCGGATGACCGCCTCTTTGATGGTGGTGGGGCGGCTATGCGCGACGTGGAAGTTGAGCGATACCGCCTGCACTTCGATCGCCGGCCTGTTAGTGGATGAGGACATGATGGCTTGCGCGCGGCTACCCTTCCTTGGCGAATGACCCCTCCATGCGTTTGAAGATCCACTGCCCCACGATCGCCGCGGCCAGCGCAACGCCGGCGGAAATGGCGAGGAACGTGTAGTACGGGTAGCCCGCCATCACGCGCCAGGGCTCCTCCTGCGGGATGACGCTCTTGTAGGCCACCAGGATGGGGGTCATCGGGTTCAGGAGGTAGATAGTCTTGTAGATTGGCGGGACCTGCTCGTGCATGACCTTGGATACGGAGTATATCACCGGGCTCAGGAAGAACCACATCTGGAACAGGCTCGCCACCATGTACTTGACATCGGCGTAGAACACGCTGAACGCCGCCAGGATCAGGCTCAGCCCCCAGGTGAAGACGACTTGGATTCCCAGCGCGGCTATCGCCAGCGCCAGGTATGGCCAGTTGACGGTCAGCCGCACCGCCGCGAAGAACACCACCAGAATCGTCAGCGAGAGCACGAAGTCAACGAAGTTGGCCACCAGCGAAGAGGCGGGCAGGATGAAACGGGGGAAGCTGACCAGCTTGACCAGGGAGATGCGGCCGCTGACCGTGCTCGCGCCGTCCAGCACCGCTGTGTTGAAGAAGCGCCACGCGAGGAAGGTCGAGAACAGCTTGACCGAATAGTTCGGCTCGTTGACGCGCAGGATGTACTTGAACGCGACCAGGAAGGTCAGGATCAGCAGCACCGGGTTGAGCAGCGACCACAAGAACCCCAGCACCGACCGCTTGTAGCGCACGGTGAGTTCGCGCCGGACCAAGTTCAGCAGCGCGTGGCGATACTGCCAGACGCTCGCAATCGCACCCAACTCTGTCTTACCTGCCGAGGGAGTAAAGCGACTTCCAACCCGCAGCGCCATGGGCATGTTACCGGGCGCGGTAAGAAGCTGTCAAGCCCGCCCCCGCTGACCCCCCCCGCTGACCGTTACCCGGTTTCCGGTGAGGCGATACCGAGATGCTTCACTGCGCGTGCCGACGCTGTCGCGCGAGCACGCTTCGTTCTGCATGACAGGAGCCGGGACGTGTCATTCAGAGCGTCAGCGAAGAATCTCGCCTTCGCGACGAGCAAAGCGGGTAGCCGTCAGCCCCTCGCCCCAAGCGGCTGCCCGAGCGCGAGCGCAAGATCATCGAGCTGCGCTTCTTCCGCAACCTGTCGCAGACCGCTGCGGCCCGCCGCCAGGGCATCTCGCAGATGCACGTCTGGCGCCTGCAGCACAGGGCCCTCGGTCGCCTGCGCGAGCTGGCGCGGGGCGAATTGTAGTCTCGGCAGGAACATTGCCCGGCGCCGGACAAGACCTCAGTCGGTTGGCATTCTTCAGCGAAGGAGGAGCCAAAGTGGGAATACTACCCGGCGGCGGAGAAAACCTCAGTCGGCGCGCAAGCAGGCGCGCCCCGGCGGCAGCATGGCTTGGTGCGGAGGTCCCCATGCAGCTACACCTGGCGGTTTGCGGTCTGGCGTTGTGCCTGTTGGCGTCGGCCTCCGGGCCGGCTTGCGCCCGGCGCGTGGGGCTGGACTCTGACGGGATGTCCAAGGTGGACGGACAGCGGATGTTGGTCCTGGGCTGCTACGAGAACCCGGGCACCGACGCCGGCTTGGCGGAATTGGCCGACGCGGGCTTCAACCTCGTCGCTGCCTCGTCGGTCGAATCGTTGGGGCAACTCGCCGCCCACGGCCTCTTCGGCTGGGTCAACCTCGGAGGTGACCTCGACCTCTCCGGGGACACGGATCGGCGGAGTCACGCTCTCAGCGGGCGGGTGGAGCAGCTTCGCAGCCACCCCGCGCTGCTGGTGTGGGAGGGCCCGGATGAGGCGCTCTGGAACATCTGCTACGGCCCCTTGATGAGGGACCGGCAAGAGTTGCGCCAACTGCGCGAGACCATCCAGCAACGCGCCGACGAGGGGCACGACGTCACCGCCCTCACCGCGGCCTTGGCCAGGTTCGAGTCCGCATTCGATGAGGCCGACTACGAGCGCCAGGCCATCTTTCGCCGCGAGCTATACGATCTGCTCGGGGAACAGCCGCCGGCGGTGGAGCACACCCTGGCCGAGGCGCCGGCGCGCGCGCGCGCGGCCGCACAGGGCTTCCTGGAGGGGTATCACCTGCTCAAGCGCCTTGACCCCGACCATCCGCTGTGGTTCAATCACGCCCCGCGCAATTCCATCGCCGCCCTCGCCGAGTTCAACCGCGCGTGCGACATCTCCGGCTGCGACATCTACCCCGTCCCCGAGGGCGTCAACCACAGCGACCTGCGCGACAGGTCGCTGGCATCCGTGGGGGCCTACACCGAGCGTATGGCGCTGGCGAGCGGGGGCAAGCCGGTGTGGATGGTGCTTCAGGGCTTCGGCTGGTATGACGAGGGCTCGCCGGAGCAGAAGAAAGCCGATCCCGGGGGCAGGGAGCGCGGCCGCCGCCCCCGCTATAAGGAGACGCGCTTTATGGCCTATGACGCGCTGGTTCACGGCGCCACCGGCATCCTCTACTTCGGCACCTACCTCGTGGAAAAGGACTCCGAGTTCTGGGCCGATCTCAAGCGCGTCGTCGGCGAGCTGGCTGCCCTGCGGCCCCTGTGGGAAACCCCCGCCCTCACCTGGCGGCCCGGGGTCGAGATCATCGAGAGTGGGCCCTCGTTCGAGCGCGGGATTCAGGTCATGGCCAAGAGCTACCAGGGCGAGCTCTACCTGCTGGTGGTCAACGAGGAGTCGGAGTCGGCCAGCTTCGTCCTCCACGGCATGGATGCCTACGAGAAGACAGCCTTCCACCGCCTCTTCGAGGGCGATGCGGTCGTGGTCAAGGATGCCGCCCTGGCCGACTCCATTAGCTGCCGCGGTGTCAGCATCTACACCAACGGGACCGCGTTTGACGAGCAGGCAGCACGCATGCGGCCCAAGGGCTAGCGGCGTCCGCGCTGCGCACGCGGGCGGCGCAACTCGCAGCCGGGGCGCGCCGGGTTGCCTGATGGTTGCGCACGCCCGCAGCCTATGCCCCGCGGCGCCCGGTGTGCTATAATTCCGCCCGTCTATGCGCCATCTCGCACTTAGTCGCTACCGCATCTCTGCGGTGCCCCATCGGCGGCGGGAACTCCCCCGCCTTGCACCACCGGGCGTGACCCCATTGAATCGTGCTCAGCCAGACCGGGTAACCGTGAGTCCTACGGCCACTTAACACCGGCAGCCATTCCTGTAACGATGTCATAGGGCCTGATGGGGAACCACAGATGAACCCGCATGCTTGCCCACCGGTGGTGGGGATGCAGATTGAAGCCGCGCTTCTGTCGGCGTGCGCCGGCATCCATCGGCGGGAGTGTGGCACCGCCCAGGATTCTTCGCTACGCTGCGCCAAGAAGCAGCTCGTGCACCAGCGCGATCTCGCCGCAGTCGGGAAAGTGCACGCAGCGAATGCACTCGGACCAGATCTTCTGCGGCAGCTCGCTCTTTTCGATGCGGCGGAACCCCCGGGCCTCGAAGAACTCCGGGATGTAGGTCAGCACAAACGCGCGCCCGACGCCGATTCGCACCGCGTCGGCCAGACACTCCTCCAGCAGCCGCTGCCCCCAGCCCTCGCCGCGCCGATCCTGGCGCACGGCCATGCACTTGATCTCGGCCAGGTCCTCCCAGGTGACGTGGCAGGCCGCGCAGCCGACCAGGCCCGCGTCGTCCTCGATGACGAAGAAGTCGCGCAGGTTGTCGTAGATTTCACTGAGCGAGCGCGGCAGCATAAGCCCCTGGTCGGCGTGCAGCTTGATCAGGCGCTGGATGGGGGCCGCGTCCGCGGTCACGGCTCGGCGCAGCTTAGCTTCCATGGCCGCCATTCTAGCACAGCCGCCGCCGCCGCGACAACCGCCTCGCCGCAGTCGGTAGGCCGGACGCGCCCCGCGCGGTCCCGGACTCCGGCGGTCGCCAGGGTTGGCTCCTGACGGCTCCGCCGGCGAAGAAGGGAGAAGAGACGGGCGAGATCGAACTCTACGTGACGCACCTCGGCGAGACGGCGAGGCCTTCACCGGCGATGTCTGCCCCCCGGACATGCACAAGTACGTGTGCGCGCTGGAGCCCTGATTCGCGGTGGCTGCGCACCTGCAATTAGCCGGACGGCCTCCGAGGCGCTGGGGGCGGTCCGGAGTCCGGATTCACTCGGCCAGCGGCAACTCGAGATCGCGCAGCGGTTCCCCCGCGGCATTGGTGATGCGACTGAACAGGCTCCAGTAGTAGAAGAAGCCGCGCACCGAGGGCATCGCTGCTTGCACGCCGACTTTGACCAAGATATCGTTCGGCCCGCGCTTGAGCCTCAGCGTTGCGACCTGCTGATCGGGGATGCCAGTAGCGGTGTGGTCGAGAAAAACCGATCGGCCGTTGAGCCAGACTTGGGTCCATCCGCTCGCGCCGAATCGGAGCCTGACATCCCGGGCGCGCGGGCTCACCACCTGCAGTAGCCCGTACCCCACTGCCCATTCATATACCAGGCTAAGCTGGATCTGCGGCAGAAATCCAAGCTCGAAGCCGGCGCCGGTCCACATTGGGCGAGTCCATTCGATTCGCTGGCCCCCGGGCGCGATGCACGAATCGCCCAAGGCAAGACCTTGCTCCGGTGGATAGGCCGTCGCCATGCCGCGGCCGTCGGTGTTGTCGAAGGGCACGGCTACCCGCCAGCAGCGCGCCGGAATCGCCCCCAGGCGCTCAAACTCCGCCACCGCCCTCCCGCGCCGCAGCTGGCCTTCCAGGAACAGCGCGAGGTACCATGATACACGGTCGCGTCGGCCCCGGTCGGTCATGCGCCTGCGCAGGTCCCGACACCAAGCGGGGAAGCCGTCGAGCCGGCTCGTTCGCTGAAGGCTTCGCTCCACGACCATCAAGCACCGCTCGACGATGCGATCGCAGATGCTGGTCCGCTCGTGCAGCAGCACGCGACGCGCGGTTTCGATGGCCTGGGCATGATTGCCACTCGCGGAGTGAATCTCCGCGAGTCGCCAGCGGTTCCACTCGTAGCCGGTCCAACCGCCGGGATGCTCGGCCAGCGGTCTCGCGGTTTCCTCGAGCAATGCGACCGCCTCGTCGTGACGCCCGTGAATCGCTAACATGTCCGCCAAGATGGACTTCGCCGAGAGGTCGTCCGGGTTCATCTCGGCGACTGCACGAAGATGGCGCTCCGCGGCATCGTAGTTGCGCACCGCGATGCACAGATTCGCGAGATATGCGTGATGAAGCGCGGCGCGCTCGGGTTCCACCTTCAGCCGCTCCTCATGAAATGCGATCATCTCACCATGGCGCTGACTCCCCGCCAGGATCTGCGACATGTAGCCGTACGCCATCTGGTTCTGGGGATCGAGGTCGAGCGCGCGGCGTAGATGCCGCACGGCCTGGTCATCGCGACCGGACGCCTGGTGCGCGCGGCCCAGCCCCACCAGTGCGGGCACGTAGTCCCCATCTCGCTCCAGCAAGGCCTCATATCCCTTGACCGCGTCACCGACCTGGCCCCTCTTCAGATGCCCTTCCGCACGGGCGACGGCAGCATCCACCGCCTCCTGGGTGAACCCTGCCGGCAGCTTGTTGCCCTCGAACGTCTCCTCCACCATCGCTACGACCTCCTGTCGCAGGTGTTGGCGGGCGCGGGCGAGGCGCGTCTTGACCGTCGCGGCGCGGACGCCCAGGAAGCCCCCGATCTCAGCGTGCGAGTAGCCGTTGATGTAGTGCAGGGTCAGTGCCAGTCGCTCCGGCTCGCGGAGGCGCCCCAGGGCCTGCCGTACCGCGACCTCGATCTCGGACAACCCCGGACCCGCCTGCGGTGATTCCACCTCTTGCTCCAGCCGCACCGTGGGCACCTCGGGGCGGCGGCGCTGCATGCGATGCAGGTTGACCACGATCCGCCGCAGCCACCCGGCGAACTTCTCCGGCTCCCGCAGCGCTTTCAGCTTGAGGTATGCCTGGACAAAGCCCTCCTGCGCCAGGTCGCGCGCCGCCTCGAACTCCCCGGTCAGGTGGTAGGCGAGCCCATAGACCATGTCGCGATAGCGCTCCACCAGCTCGCCAAAGGCTCGCCGGTCGCCCTCGCAAGTGCGCCGCACCAGTTGTCCGTCGGTTGCCGTCGTTGTCTCCGCCCACGCTCACACTAACAGAGGATGCAGGAGCGGGCTTGCAGGTAACAGCCAATATTATAGCGGGGCCGGACTCAGTGTGGGTGGCTTGCCTGCCCCTGGGAGGTTATTACGCCGCGCCCATTGAAGTAAGCCCCACCATTCCCAGGGAGCGGTACGCGCTTGACCGAGCAGCAGCCAGCACATACCCGCGGCCCGCGGCTGATCGTCGGCCTGGGCAATCCCGGGGGGCGTTACGTAGGGACGCGCCACAACGTCGGCTTCGAGGTGGTGGACTTGCTGGCGGCGCGTGCGGGCGTGCGCTTACGCCGCGGCCGCTTTCGCGGCGTCCAGGCCGAGGCGCGGGTGGCGGGCGTGCGCGTCATCCTGCTCGAACCCCGCACCTACATGAATCTCAGCGGCGCCGCGGTGCGCGCGGCGGCGGACTACTACCGCGTCGCACCCTCGCATCTGCTGGTCGTCTGCGACGACGTGCACCTGCCCCTGGGCCAGTTGCGCCTGCGCCGGGGCGGCAGCGCCGGGGGCCACAACGGCCTCATCTCCATCATCGAGACGCTGGGCCGCCAGGACTTTCCTCGCGTGCGCGTGGGCGTCGGCGAGCCACCGCCGTACATGGAGCAGATAGACTACGTGCTGGCGCGTTTTGGGCCGGGGCAACTGGCGGCCGTCGGCGCGGCGATCGCGCGCGCGGCCGACGCGGTGGAAACGTGGCTCGCCGCCGGTATCGAGGAGGCGATGAACCGCTTCAATCAGCGGCCATCATCGACGGATCGCGCGGATGATGGCTAGTGCTCCGTCAACCATGTTTCGAGGGATTCCTTGGGCGCGCGATGTCAATCCCGCGAAACCGTCCGTAGGGGCAAGGCATGCCTTGCCCCTACCTGTGTCGCGCCCGGTGCGACCCCGAAGAACACCCATCAATTCATCGTTGACGCAACACTAGCACCTATGGTCAGCTGAACACAGATGCCTGCTTGCCCGCCGGAGACGGACAAACCCTCCGGCGGCGGGCAAACCCTGCGGAAACCCGTAAACCTGTGGCGGGGGCGCAGATTGAATCGGCGGCGCTTGCTTCTCGAAACCGATGTTGCCGCTGTGAACACGGCTTGCGGCAATCACCCCGACGCCGAGGCTGGCGCAGGTCCCTGTTGGCCTTCTTCGCGCGCGCACAGGCTGGCGAGCTCCGTGACATCCTTGGCCTTGGATGCGGCCTCTTCGTAGGTGACGATGCCTGACTTGACGAGGTTGGCCAGGGATTGGTCCAGGGTCATCATTCCCTGCCTGACGCCGGTCTGGATGACGGAGGCGATCTGGTGGGTCTTGCGCTCGCGAATGGAGCTGCGCACGGCGGGGATGGCGACCAGGGTCTCGAAGGCGGCAATGCGCCCGCGGCCGTCGGCGCGCTTGACCAGGATCTGGGAGACGACCCCCAGCAGGTTGACCGAGAGCTGCATGCGGATCTGCTGCTGCTGGTGGGTGGGGAAGATGTCAATCGCGCGGTCCACGGTCTGCACCGCATCGGTGGTGTGCAGGGTGCCGAACACCAGGTGCCCGGTCTCGGCGGCGGTGATGGCGAGCTGCACCGTCTCCAGGTCGCGCATCTCGCCGATGAGGATGACGTCGGGGTCCTGTCGCAAAACGTACTTGAGCGCGTTGGCGAAGGATAGGGTATCGCTGCCCAGCTCCCGTTGGTTGATGAGGGCGCGCTGGTCCTGGTGGATAAACTCGACCGGGTCCTCCACCGTTACTATGTGGCAGGGGTAGGTGTGGTTGATGTAGTCGAGCATGGCGGCCTGGCTGGTGGACTTGCCACAGCCCGCGGGACCGGTCACCAGCACCAGTCCGCGCGGGCGATCGGCGAAGTACTTGCACACCGCGGGCAGCCCCAGCTCCTCCATGGTCGAAATGCGCAGCGGGATGGAACGTAAGACGGTGCCCACGGCGCCGCGCTGGACGAAGACGTTGACGCGAAATCGCCCTACCCCCTCGATGTCGTAGCCGAAGTCCAACTCCCAATCGCGCTCGAAGAGTGCGATCTGCTCCTCCGTCATCACGGCGTACGCCAGCTCCCGCGATTGCGCGGCGGTCAGCGGCGGCAGGTCCATGTGATAGAGATCGCCGTAGATGCGCACCAACGGCGGGCTGTCCGCCTTGATGTGCAGGTCGGAGCCGTCGCGCCTGAGGCACTCGATCAGCAGATAGTCAATGTCCACAATTGCGGATGCCCCTAGATGGCGCCGGTGGCGGTCTCGGTGGTAACACCGACGCGCTGCCTGAACTCCGCCGGGTTGGAGGACTTGACCAGCGCGTCCTCGAAGCTGACCAGCCCGCCGCGGTATAGCTCCAGCAAGTGCGCGTCCAGCGCCTGCATTCCCAGGTCATGACCGGTCTGGATCGTGGAGTTGATCTGGTGGGTCTTGCGCTCGCGAATGAGGTTGCGAATGGCGGGGGTCGCGATCATGATCTCGAATGCGGCGACGCGCCCCGGGCGATCCAGGCGATGCAGTAGGGTCTGCGAGATGACCGCCTG
>Ga0307379_10009302_pt1 | contig 13136 bp, 12 predicted proteins | sample UN2MG_FD_202237 | JGI IMG/M metagenome (GOLD analysis project Ga0307379, IMG submission 202237) | Soil microbial communities from Risofladan, Vaasa, Finland - UN-2 | ecosystem: Environmental > Terrestrial > Soil > Coastal area > Acid sulfate soil | place: Finland: Risofladan, Vaasa | collected... | reverse complement strand
CAGTACGCTTCGTTTCAATTGATCTTGAGTACCCGATTCCAACTACTTAATATTATTAAGTTTTTAATAAGTGTTATAATTTTAGGAGAATTTAATGGCACGTTCATCAACTAAAGATACTCTTGAGAAATTCCGATTCGGAGTTACTTGGGGTGATAATGATCCAGGACTCACTACTATTCAGGATGTAAACGGAGAACTTATTGCAATAGATTCAAATTTGGCTAAAGCTGGTTTTCATGACGTTCAAATGCCAAAAAGAACAACTAACAAGATTATGTATCGAGAGGGTAACGATCCCGATATTTCTTCTGTTAGTGCTGGTCTTTCTACTATGGAAGATATTGTTCTTAGTAGAGGTCTGATGTCATCTGCTGCTTCTTTTAAAGAAATGCAAGCCTGGACTCAGTTAATCCATTCTACCACTGATACTAGTTCTTCTTTAACTTATGATTTAGATAAAGTTAAAAAGCCTACAGGTAGTAATAACTATCGAAAAGAAGTTTGGATTTTCATGTATAACAGAGATGGAACCCTTGCAAGAGCTTGGAAATTGTATAATGCTTTTCCTGTAAGTTTTGTACCAGGTTCTGATCTTAATGCTTCTGAAGACGGAGAAAAATCTCTAGAGCAAATCACACTAGCTTATGAAGATTTTATGGAAGTTGATGTTACTGGTGGAGATTTAACTTCTAACTCAGTTCTTTAATCAATCATAAGAGGTTATTTAATGGCTCGTAGCTCTAAAAAAGATGCTTATGACAAATTTAGATTCAAAGTAGTATTCTTTGATTTTCAAACTAATATAGATAATACATCTAATTTGAATGAAAATAATAATATTTCTTCAGGATTTAATGAAGTTATTACTCCAAAAGTTAATATAACTGAAAGGACTTATAGGGAAAATACAGATCCTATAAGAAAGACAAAAGCAGCTGGATTAGCAAGCTACGAGCCTATTACTCTTAGAAAAGGAAAAACTGAATCTAGAGCTATATATAATTGGTACAAATTAGTTAATGATGATTCTAATTCATTAGGAGCAGCTAATAGACTATTAGGTACTCAAAATATAACTCCTGTATATTCTTTGGAATATAGAAAAGATTTAGTTATTGGTCTTTTAGATAGAAATGGAGATGTATTAAAAGCATGGTTTGTTTTTAATGCTTTTCCTATTTCTTATTCTGGGACTACTCAATTGACCGCTTCTGAAGATGGAAAGGCGATTGAGGAATTAGTTTTATCTTATGAGTCTTTTGTAGAACTAAATGAAGATTCTATAACAACTTTACAACAAGAAACTGTAGCAGCAGCTAGAGCAGCTCTAACCAGTGCAACAGTCAACACCTTAACTACAGGCTCTTTACCTTTCTAAAAGGAGGTGTGCTATCGCACGTTCAGAAGGCCAAGATCCACTAAGTAAATTTATGTGGATTGTAGAGATAGACGGTTTCTCAAGATTAGGCTTTACTACTTGTCAAGTTCCCTCTTTTGAGATTTCTACTACCTCATACCAAGAAGGTGGAGCACATCTTCACCCAAGAAATATAGTAGATCAAATTTCCTATCAACCTGTAACCTTAGAAAGAGGAGTAACAAATGACACCTCCTTTAATAAATGGGCTACAGGTTTTTATGATTTAGTAACAAATAACGTAGGTAGTAGTGCTGAAGGTCTTTCCTTTGGAATTCCAACTACCTCAATAGTTAGTGGAGCTTTAAATTCATTAGGTGTACACGGCCAGCACGTTGGTACTTACAATCCAGGATCACAATATAGAAGAAAAGTAACAATAAGACATACTAACAGGGTAGGTCAAACTATAGTTACTTATACTTTATATGACGCTTATCCAACTACTTATAAACCTTCTTCTGATTTTAATGCTGAAGATGATGAGGGTTTTTCCATTGAACAAATAGTTCTATCTTATGAAGCTTTTGACGTTCAGTATTCTGGACTAGCAGGAGCACTAGCAACTATAGTTCGATCTTAATAATTTAGAGGAGTTTTATATGTTAGTACAATTACCTAATGGACTTATTGATGGAGCTGATCATTTTAACTTTGTTGAAATTGGAGAGCTTCTTGGTAGACATCAAAATTATCTAGCTGATAAAGAATTAGTTGTAGGTAATATTGGACATGTTGAAAAGTTAGTTGCTGAATTGATTGAATCTATTCAAACTCAAAGTGGTTTGAAATGGAAAGGTGATAAAAAACAATTACCTTGGCTATTAACTACTACTGACATTGAAACTATTCTAATTAAAATTAGAGAAAATACATATGGAGATAGATTTTATTTTAATGCTTATTGTGATCATTGTGATCATTTAAATAAAGATATTAAAATTAGTCTGGAATCTCTAAAGGTTACACCTATTTCTATTGAAGAGATGGTAAAACCTAAAATTACTATGCTTCCTAAAAAACAAGTAGAAGCAGAACTTAAAGATATTTATCTTAAAGATCAATTGAAAATCATTGAACTTTCTAAAGGTAAAGGTGATAAACTAATAACTAGTGTAGTCGCTGTAACCTTAAAAAGAATAGGTGATAATACTAATATTACAGAAGAATTAATTGGAGATATTCCAGTTAAAGACATTCTTCATATTCAAAAGTTTATGGAAGATATGCCAGAAGGTTCTATTGACACTGAGATTGAGCATGGTTGTAGCGGTTGTAAAAAAGACTTTACAGTAAAACTAAATGCTTTTGATCCAGGTTTTTTCGACCCTTCCAAGGATACTCCAACCTAGAATATACAACTCATAAAATAAGTGTCATGGAAGATTACTTATTTTTTGGGAGTCACTATAGGTGGCAACCTAGTGAAATAGACAATATGTCTTGGGGAACTAGGAAACAATTAAAAGAAATAATAGAAGATAGCAAGGATTCTTAATGGCAAAGACCTTAGACATTGCAGTTAAAGTAACAGATGCGGCTTCTCAACCCCTTAAAAGCATTACACAAAGCTTGAAGGGTGCGGGAATGGCCGCTTCTTCAGCTTCTAAAAAGTTTGCTAAATTAGATAGCACTTTCAATTCTAATGCTGCTAAAAATCTGTCTAGAGATCTAGGTAAGTTAGAGAGTAATGTAAAATCAATAAGAGAAGCAGCTACTGCTCTTAATAAAGTTTCTAGAGCTTCTAATAAAGTAGGAGCTAATAGTAAAATAGCTTCTAAAGGAATGAGCAAAGTAGGTACTTCTGCTAAAAGATCTAGTAGGGATATTACTGAATTTAATAGAAGTTTATTTGCTACTACTGCTTTTGTTGGTATTTTTACTAAAGCTTCTATTGGACTAGCCTCAGGATTAATGGAAGCTGCTGATATGGATAGGGTTACAAATAGCTTTGAGAAAGCTTTTGGGCCTAGAGGCGACTTTATAAAACATATCCAAAACACTTCAGATAATTCTATTGATATAATGGAATCTATGAGAGCTGGTATCTCTTTCAGTGCTCTAGGTATAGAAACTGATATGAAGTCTATGGCTGATATCATGATCAGAGCAGGTACTGCAGCTAAATTAGCCGGTAAAGACTCAGGCGAAGGTATTAAAGCTTTCGCTAAGTTCATGAAAGAAGGCTCTATAAGCCATCTGGAGTTCCTTAACTTAATAAAGAGTACTGACACTAACCTTATGTTATCAGAGTCCCTACTGTCACGATATGGCGGCGTAATGGGTAAGGTTATGACTATCAGTCAACGTATGGCTCTAGCTCAAAACTTACTGAGAAAAGCTACTGATGGCGCTTTAAAAGGACAGAGAGATTATAAAGATATCTTATTGGATGTAAGCCAAGCTTTTTCATTCATGAGAAGTGAAAGTTCTAAATTATTACTTCAATCTTTTGGTCCTATGTTAGATAAAACTAAAGATCTAATTTGGCAATTTAGTAATTTTGTAGAAACTACAAGAAGTTCTAGTAAAGAAATTATGTTTCTAGTTAAAACTTTTGCAGCAGTAACTGCAGGAGCTGCAGGTTTATTCGCAGTTGTAGGAACTTTAAGACTAGCCTTATTCGCTTTAGGTACTTTTAGTGTAGGTATTCCTTTTGTAGTTACTCTACTTACAGGATTAGGACTATCTTTTCTAGGTATTACTAATAAAGTAGATAAATTTGAAGATAAGTTAAAAGTATTTGGAGCAGTATTTAAAGGTACTTTTCAATTAGTAAAATCTTTCCTTTCTGTTACTGATAACTATAAAAGAGGTATTGGAGAAATAGATAAATCTACAGCTGATTTATTGAGAAAGAATGGTTTATTTGAATTTGTAGTAAGCGCTTCTAAAGGATTAAGTGTATTTGTTAATTTTCTTAGTGGTTTTGTAGAAGGTTTTAAATTTAGATTTAATGAAATTGTTTCAGTAGTTTCTAACACCGTTAATAAAGTAATGAAATTCTTTGGTAGTGATTCTATTTGGAGTAGAAAACCTCTAGATTTTGCTAAGGACTTCGGTAAAGAATTTGGTAAGGCTTCTGTTATAATTTTAGGATTATTAGGTTCCTTAAAACTCCTCGGCGGCGCTAAAAAGATATTGAAAAAAATACCTTTTATAGGTAAGTTGTTTGGCGGAGGCATGGGCAGCGCTCACAAAGGTACCTCTTCTGATCCTATTTATGTCAGAATTGCTAATATGTTAGGAACAGCAGCAGCAGCAATGCCTTCTGGGATGACAAGTACTCTTTCCACGCTTACTAAAACATTAGGAGGTCTTGGATTAATCATAGCTGCAGGAATGACTGTAAAACATATAGCTGAAAGTAAAACTGGCAAGAATCTTTTTGAAAGTTATTTTAATAAAGTTCCAGGTGCTAAAAATATAATACCTGATGTTAAAATGAAAGATAGTAATAAAAGACGTTTTCCAGGACAAACTTCTTATACCCCTCCAAATACTAACATAGGTAGTTTGGGTGCAGGTACTGTAAAAAGTAATAGGGTACCTTTAACTGATTTAGCAAATCAAATAGAAACAGTAGAACGAAATAAAAATATAAGTCAAGAAGTAATAAAAGAAAGATTACAAGCTGTACAAAATAAACTAGTAGGTCAACAAAAACAAAGATTTACAGAATCCTTTGTAGAAGCACAACAACAATCCTCTCAGAGTGGAACTATTATAACCCCTCAAGAAATGAGACAAATGTTGTCAGATACTATAGGCAGTAAAATACAAATGACAAATAACCATCTAAAAAATGTAGATGATAAAGTACAAAAACCAAAAAGTAAAGTGATAACTTCTAGAAATGGTGGTTGTTAATGCCAAGGCGTAATTTAAGTAAAAATGGTAATGACGCTAGACCTTCTAAAAATACAGGAGAGTTATTAAAAGCTGGTTTATTTAAAGTATCTCAAAATGGAGATATTAATCTTTCTGGACAAGGAGCTTTTTTATTAAACCCTTCTAATTATACTGAGAATAAAACCTCTAACTGGCAAGCTCATAATATTCCAGGACAAAGTAATCCAGTACATCAATGGATTTCAGGCGGTTCTAGACAAGTAAGTTTTGATGCTTTAGTAACTAGAGATACAAGTGATCTAGATAAAGTATCTAAATCTTCTTTAACAGGAAGTATTATTGAAAAAGGATTAAATGTAATAGGAGATATAGCCTCTGAATTTGCAGGAGTTAATATACCTCCTCTTAATGATCTCTTTTCATCTACTGCAGCAGCAGGAACTAGACTATCAATAGCTCCTGAACTTCAATATTATAGAAGTTTACTTTATCCTATCTACTCATCTAGTCAAAAGTTAGTGTCAAGCCCTCCTCTTTTAGTTCTTGTGGCAGGTGTAACTTTTTCTGGAGAACAACCTAATAAGATGACTTTACCTAAACCCGGTTCTGCTTATCTTCCTATTTGGGTTCTTACTTCATTAAGTATTAAAGTTACCAAACAACTTCCTAATTTAGATCCAATGGAAGCAACAGTGACTTTTGTTTTAGAAGAATATGCTGCAGCTTCTCCTTCAGGAAACTCCTTTAAGGTAGATTCAGGCTCGGGAGAAGGCGGCAAACTATCAGTATTAGGATTTGACACTGGTATCGCTTCACCTTTCTAAAGGTTATATAATGGCTAATTTTAAAAAGAATACAAGATACACTAACGCTAATACCACTAAAAGAAGAAGTGGAGATAGTTATTTAGTTCTAAGACAACAATTGAAATTAGAACCAGGAGATGATGATCTATTTGTTAAAATAACTTCTGCTTATGTTAATAGACCAGATCTAATAGCTAATACAGCTTATGGAGACCCTTCTCTCTGGTGGGTTATTTTTGAATTTAATAAAATAATTGATCCTTTTTTTGATTTAAAACTAGAAAGAATATTAAGAATTCCTTCTAAAGATAGAGTATTAATAGCTATTGCTGGATTAAATAAGGCTTAAAATGACTTATGAAAAATATAAAACTCCTATAATTAAATTAGCAGTAGCAAATACAGCTAATAAGGAATTTATTGAATTGCCTCATCAGATCAGTAGATTAGTAACTGGTTTAGAGATCTTTGAAGCTTTAGGAAAACCTTGTACTTTTGGACAAGCTACTCTTAAGTTTGTAGAAGGTTCCAGAGAGCCTTACCCTTCTGGTACTAAAACTGAACTTTATAATGAAAAAGGCTTCTCCTTTTCTAACGATTCTGGAATGCTTTCTGATCTAAAGTTTGTTGGTGGGGGAGTTGGTATTACAGATCTACTAGACGTAGCTTCTGATATCCTTGACGCAGGCGTAGATGCCGCTCTAACCGCCTTAAGTCCTGGCAAAGCCTTTGCACCCAAAGAACAATATCTAGAGCCTGACGTGCCTGATCCGAAGCCTACAGGGCATGTATTTACAAAAGGTACTTTGTTACGTGTAACTTGGGGTTATGTTGAGGATGAAGGGAACCAAAGATCTTGGGTAGGTTCTATCAAACATCTAAAAACTGACTATCCTGAGTCTGGACATATAACTACTGAGATAGTAGCATTTGAAGCGGAATTAACATTAGATCAATTAGTACCTAAAACTGGTAAAGTTTTCGTAACTAATCAAGGAGCTTCTGGTTTTAAAGGTAAAACCATAAAAGAAATAGTTGAAAATGTTTGTGAAGATGCTGGATTTAAACGTATTATAAGTGATAATCTTGGAGATGTGAGTATAGCAGACGATGGTAGAGGGTTCACTTGGACCTCTAATATGTCTATTAATACTTTCTTTAAGAAATTAGCACAAACAGCGGATTGTGTTTATAGAGGATTTTATGATTCAGAGACAGGAATACCTACTGTCTATTTTGTCAGAGAAGAAGAACACACCCAACACATATATTTAAAAGCCAATCAATTTAAATACAAAGCTCCAGGAAGTATATTAAAATCAGTAGCACTCCAAGCCGCATTAGAGGGTACTAATACAAGAGCTAGTGTACAAATAGGAAGAGACGGTAAAATAATAAGTCAAGAAGTAGATGTAGTTGAATTAGTAGATCTATTTGAGAATGAAACACCTTTTGACACTAATCCTTTAAAGAATCCTGGAGCTGACACAGCTAATAATATCAGAAAGGCCGCTCCAGGCCAAAGGATGACTGGAGGTACTGAATATGTACCTGATACTAATAACGCTAGAGGTAGAGGCCAAGCAGAAGCAAGAATGAGCGCTTGTGGCTATCCTATCACTATTGAATTTGTTTCTTTAGGTATTCCAGAAATAACTACTACTACTATTCCAATAACAGGATTAGGTACAAGATTTAGTGGTAATTATAAAATAGAGAGTTTAACTCATATTATTGATAATACAGGATACACTTGTAGAGGTATTGGTAAAAAAGGAGGAGAAGTAACTCAAAACTCCTCTGGAGGGAATACTCCAAATATAAAAGGTAATCAAGGTAAAGGTTCTGAGAAAGTTAAATTATTCTTATCTTCTTTAGGAATAAAATCTGATGATACTACTTCAGTCTCTTTTACAGATGTTACAAACTTGTTAGGTAATTAAAAATGTTTCCAGTAAATGATACAAATACAGGTAGAATAAAATTTACAGGAACTTCTAAAGCTATCGTAATTGATAATCAAGATCCTGAAAAATTAGGTAAAATAAGAGTTAGATCTCCAATTCTAGGAGATACTCCTTGGATACCTTACTTACAAATGTCTTTTGGGTTTGATGTTCCAGAACCTGGTGATATAGTTTACTTAGAGTGTGATGGTGGGTTTGAAACTCATCCAATAGCTTGGGGTAAGCTTATTACAGGAGAAGCAGAAGAAGTAAAAATACCTGAAGTGTTCCAGAGATTAAAGCCAACTAATAGAGGTTTCTATACTCCAGGTGGACATCTAGTAGAATTTGATGATGGAGATGATACCACAGGTAATGGAAAAGGCATCAGAATAACTACTTCAGATGAATCTTTTATTAAAATTACAGAAGATAGTAATGACAATAAAATTAGTATTCAGAAGAAAGAAGGTACTAAAATAGAATTAGATGGTACAGAAGATAAAATAACTCTTCTTACTAACTCTGGAGAACAGTTTACAATAGATAATACTGATGGTTTTCAATTAACTACAGATAAAACTTCTTTAAGTATGAAAGAAGGTTCTGTAAATATAGTAGCTTCTGATAATAAAATTGATATTGGTAGTGATAGTTTAATAAATATAGAAAATACTGCTGGTAATAAAGTACAAGTTACTACTGATAGTATTACAGGTGAGAATTCTACTGGTTCTAAATTTACTTTAAGTCCTACTGAAAGTAGTTTACTTGATGCTACAGGTGCTGGTGTCAAGGCTTCTAATGGACAAGTAGCTCTAGGTGGTCCAACTGCAGAAGTATTAGACTTGTTAGATCAGGCATTTACAGCGCTTTCTACCCAGACGGCTGCAGGGTTTGGAAGCCCAACCTCTACTATTGCACAGTTTGCCCAATTAGCAGTTTTAGTAAAAACTATTAAAGGTTCTTTATAATGCCTTTAAACCCTAAACAATTAGCAGATGAAATTAATAAAGCTCTAGACGTAAGAGATAAAGATGGTAAATTACCTCCTACTACTACAGAGATGGAATTATATGCAACCGCTGTAGTAACCACTTTACAAACTTCTCTAGCCTTCTTTCCACCTAACACAGTTACAGGTACTGCTAATGCTCCAGGAGCACCAGTTTTAGATTTAGCTGCTATGAATGGTACATTTCTACCTCCTATAATTCCAACAACTTGGCTTACTATAATGGTTGGTATTGGTGGAAATCCAGCATTAATTGTCAAGGAAGCTACAGCTTCTACTTTGTATATACAATCAGCAGCTAAGTTAACTTTTGATCAAGGAACTCTTCAAGGGGTTTCTACTGCTACTCCTACCTCTCCAGGTAATTTAATAGCTGGAGGCACTGGAGGTTATATTGATGGTCTTAATGGTTCTGATTGGGCTAAGCAGGTTTTATTTCCAGGAGCTGATCTAAAAACTACAGAAAAAGTATTTAATGCTGTATCTAAATATATAAGAAATAATGCAATTATCACCTTTCCTCCAGCTTCTGTAATAGGAGTTTTTGCTTCTCCAGGAAGTCCTTTAACTGCAGGAACAGCAGTATCTGGCATCATAACATAAGATATACTATATATAATAAATGAGGTTCTAAAAGAATGGCAATTCAACCTATTACAGGATGGAAAGAAAGTTTATCTCAGAGATTAGGAACAGATTTAAAGTTCCCTCTAGGTGGAAACTTTTCCTCAATTGAAGGTTTAGACGTTCTACTCCAAGATATACAAACTATTCTTTTAACTATACCAGGAGAGAGAGTAGGAAGACCTGAATTTGGTAGTGGTTTAAGAACTTTACTTTGGGAAAATCTAGATCAAGCAGCTTTATTAGGTAAAGCTATGATAAAAGAATCTCTTACTCAATGGGAACCAAGAATACTAGTTACTTCAGTTGATGTAGATATTAATAGAAATTCAGATTTATTAACTTTTGTAATTCGATTCACAGTATTAAATACTGATATTAATGCTTCCTTGGTATTTCCTTTTAGATCCTCTTCAGAAATATCATCACAATAGGGAAATTAAATGGCAAAGATTACTTCAATTTCCTCTAATAAAGACGTAGATTATTTAACGAAAGATGGGGACTCTTTTATAGATAGTCTAACTAATTTTGCTACTGTCAATTTTGGTAGTGCTACCTCAGCAAATAGACTGTGGACAAATTTCAATGTTTCTTCATTCTCAAGAGTATGGTTAGAGTTAGTAGCCTATACAGCTGACATTTTCATGTTCTATCTTGACACACAAGCTACTGAGAATACTCTCCAAACAGCAACTATTCGAGCTTCTGTAAAAAACATAGCAAAACAATTTGGATTTACTCCAGCCACGGCAGCTTCAGCTAGTGGTAATGTTACCTTTACTTTTACTTCTCCAGGAAGTCTCGGTAGAGGTTTTAGAGTTGCTAATGCTAGTGGTGTTGAATTTTTCCTAACTGATGGGATTGTAGCTGGATCAGCTGGACAATTCACTGGTACTGTTCTCCAAGGGAAGATTAAAACTGAGAATTTCACAGCAAAAGGACTACAAAACGAAGAGATTCTTCTTCAAGGTCCTAATGTTATATTTGATGATACTGCTTCAAATCCACTAGATTTAACACCTATTGTTACTGTAAATGGTAATACTTATACTTTAGTAGAAAGTTTTATTAACAGTAATGGTTCTGATACTGTTCCAGTAAAAGATTCTTTAGGTCAAGTTGTAGGCGGCGGAGGTAGAGTATTTCAATTAGATGAAAAGTCTGATGGTACTCCTTTCATACGTTTTGGAGATGGTATATTTGGAAGAAAGATTCTTGCTACAGAAACTGTAAATATTACTTACAGAACTGGAGGAGGAACTCAAGGGAATACAGCTTCAGGAACAGTAACTACTTTAGTTGACAGTGTAAGTTTTGTAACCAATGTTACTAATGTATCTGACTTCTCTGGTGGAGCTGATGAGCAAAGCATAGAACAATTAAGAGATTTAATTCCTGCTTCTTTAAGAACTTTAGAGAGAGCAGTATCAGAAACTGATTATTCAGATCTTATAGTTTCTAAATTTAGTGAAGTTAGTAAAGCTTCAACAGAAGCTAATACTGAAGATCCAGGTATTGATCTAAATGTATATGTAGTACCTACTGGAACTACTATTACTAAATTATCAGATAATAGTCTTTTAACTACTAGACTAATTGATTATATAGACAGAAGAAAAACAGTAACTGTACAATTTCAATTACTAGATGCTTTTAGTATTGAAACTCAGGTATCTTTGGAAATATTTATTAGTAATGTTACTTCTAAAGCTACTGTAGAGAAAAGTGTCAAAACTGCTATTCTAGACTTCTTTAACCTACTAACTGGTGGATCAGATGGCTCTGGTATTGACTTTGCAGAACAGATACTTCTAAAAGATATTACTAATATTATCCAAGATATAGAAGGTGTCGAGAGATTTGAGATAAAGAAACTTACATATAAACCAAGAATCGAAAAGAAGGTCCAAGGTCTAATTACTGATTACAATTCTAGTGAAGTTACTACTTTTAGTAATGTATCTGAGTCTGAATGGTTAGTAGCTTCTTCTGGATCTTCAACTGAAAGTTCTGGTTCTATAATCTTTAATAATGATACTCCTACTGATTTTACTTATGATACTACAACAGGTAAAATTTCCTATGTATTTCCTATTGACTTAACAGGCATAGCTCCTGGAGATTTGTTCAGGAATGGACCTGGCCTCCAAGAAATAGTTGAGATTCAAACTGTAGGTGATGGTGCTGGAGAACTTGAAGTCTTCAAAGTTACCACTGTAGCAGATGAGCAAGGACAAGAAGAGACTACTGAAATTGACACCTTAGCAGATATTGCAGGTTCTCTTGCTGGTACTTATTTTATAATTTATGATGAGGCTGGTTCAGTAGCAGTTTGGTTCAATGTAGATGCTGTTACTCCTGTTCCTTCAACTGGAGCTAATAGAACTTTAGAGATTAATATATCTTCTAATGATACTGCAGGTACAATTGCTTCTAATATACAATCTATATTAAATGCTGATTCTAAATTTACAGCTATTGTTAGTGGTACTCCTGAAGAAACTACTATTACAACAGATGCTGGTAGTACTATTACTACAGGTCAATATTTCACTTTAAATGCAGCTAATGACTTTACTGAATATTATGTTTGGTTTAATGTTGACGCTGGTGCAGGCGATCCTAACGTAGTCGGTAAGATAGGTATCGAAGTAGCCGTAGCTGCTGCAGATACTGCCAACCAAGTAGCAACAAAACTAGCTGCTGCTCTGGATAGTAACGCTGATTTTTCAGCTCCTGCTCCTGGAGCAAATATAATTGTAGTTACTAACGCTAATAATGGCACTGCTACAGACGCTGCTGATGTTAATGTCGGTGGTGTTTTTGCAGTAAATACAACAGTCCAAGGTGTTGCAACTAATAAAACCACTATTACAACAGTTAAAAAAGCTGATCTTTTTGATACGGCTGATGGTTCTGTTCCAACTAATTTTACTTTCACTACTTCTATTCAAGGTGCTGATCCTAAACTACTAGGTGAAACATATTTTGATATTAGTGATTCTGCAGGTCCTGTAAGAGTATGGTTTGATGAAGATAATACTTCTTCTGCTCCAGCTACTCCTGCAGGTGGACGACTACTAGAAGTAGATATTTCTGCTAATGATTCTGCAGTTGATGTAGCTACTGCACTACAATCAGTAATTAATGGAGATTCAGAATATAGTGCTTCAATATCTAATAATGAAGTAACTGTAACTAATGCTTCTGTAGGACAAAGAGATAATCCAACAGATGGAGTACCTCCTACTAACTTCACATTAGAGATCCTCACTGAAGGAGCTGACGCAACTTCTGTAGACGGTTCCTACTTTACACTACCTGACATTAATGGTAACATAGCTTTCTGGTTTGACGTTGATGATTCTGGTACTACAGAGCCTCTACATGGAGCTAATAGGTCTGTAGAGATAACTTCAGTAACCTCAGGTATGACTGCAGATCAAGTAGCTTTAGAAGTAGAGAAGGCA
>Ga0307379_10009296_pt1 | contig 13144 bp, 11 predicted proteins | sample UN2MG_FD_202237 | JGI IMG/M metagenome (GOLD analysis project Ga0307379, IMG submission 202237) | Soil microbial communities from Risofladan, Vaasa, Finland - UN-2 | ecosystem: Environmental > Terrestrial > Soil > Coastal area > Acid sulfate soil | place: Finland: Risofladan, Vaasa | collected... | reverse complement strand
CCTGAAGGGTGGGGACAAGCAGCGCCAGGCCAACGACTGGGAGCCGGGTTGCCCTTCGCCTGCAGCCTACCCGTTCGTAGGCTCAGGATTCCGCCGGAAGCACGTCCGACGGCGGAGGGAGTTCGGGCCTCTCGCCACGTCCTCACGGCTTGCGTGCACACAGGCGATGGACTATACTGTGGTAAGGGAACACGGTGAACGAACTACACAAACCAGCGGCATACGAGACGGTGCTGGAAGAGACAGCAGACCAAGAAGATCAGCATCTGAGTGTGAAGGCCATCGTGCGCGAAGTCATCGAGACCGCCATCATGACGGTGGTCATCTTCCTTCTGGTGCGGATGGCGTTTCAGAACTTCCGCATCGAAGGGCAGAGCATGGAGACGAACCTGCACCATGGGCAATTCCTCATCGTCAGCAAGCTGGTCTACTACCTCCACCCTCCAGAGAGGGGCGACGTGGTGGTCTTTCATTCGCCCCAGAACCCGCGAAAGGATTTTATCAAGCGAGTCGTTGGGTTGCCGGGGGAAGACGTGGAGATGAGGGAGGGAGCGGTCTACGTCAATGGCGTCCGCGTGCACGAGACCTACATTTCCAATCCCGGCAATCGCTCTTGGGGACCGGAGGTGGTCGGGGAGTTTGAGTATTTCGTGCTGGGAGACAACCGAGCCAACAGCAGCGATTCCCGCAGCTGGGGAATGCTGGACGGAGATGCCATCATAGGTAAGGCCTGGCTCTCCTACTGGCCCCCCCGCACTCTGGGACCCGTCCCCCACTACACCTTTGCCGCAGTGGAATAGGAGGCGCGATGGCTGCGAAGGCTCTCTCACGCAGCATCGATGACGAAGCCAGGGTCCCCCTGGTCGAGTTTCCACCACAGGATATGGTGGAGCTCATTGAGGCGCTCACCCCGAAGAAGCTGGCCAGCTTGCTCGACGCCACCGATCTCAAGGCCGACACCCAGGAACCCAAGATCAAGAAGCTGGTCGACTGGGCTCTGGATTACGGCTTCGCCTCCATCTGCGTCAACCCTGTGGAGGTGGACATCCTGCCCCCGTTGCTCAAGGGCAGCCCGGTCAAGGAATGCTACGTCATCGACTTCCCCCTGGGAAAATCCTCCATCGAGAGCAAGCGCCGGCTGGCAGCGGAGACCGTGAGCACCAGCCGAGATCTGAGGGGCGAAGGCCCCGGCAAGATCGAGCTCGACATGGTGATCAACGTCGGCCGCTTCAAGAGGGATCCAGGGTACACCAAGGAAGAGATCGAGGCGGTGGTCGACGGCGCCGATGGGGAACTGGTCAAGGTCATCGTCCGCTCCGGTGAGTTGACCGAGGAAGAACTCGTCCAGGTGTGTGGGGTGGTCAAGGACGCGGGAGCCGATTTCGTCAAGAACTCCACGGGCATGGACGTCATGGGCGCCACCCCCGAGCATCTGTGGCTGATGAGGCAGGCGGTGGGTCCGGACTTCGGCGTGAAGGCAGCGGGAGGCATCTCAGAGGCCATGACCGCCCTGAGGCTGATCTACGCCGCAGCCAGAGGGCCCGACCTACAGGACCCACTCAAGTTCAGGATCGGCACCAGCGCCCCCCTGGCCATCCTGGCCACCATGGACTGGATCAGGGCCAATCCCCAGGCGTGGGTGCAGACCAGAGTCATCCCCTGCACCATCTGCCCTCACGGGCAGACGAGCAAACAGAGAAGAGAGGTCAGGGAGATCTACATCAAGCAGTGTCGCACCTGCCCCTTCAGGCACTACCGAGAGGACAAGGACTTCTGATGGCTAGAGGCGGCTACCACGGGAAGATCCTGAGAGTAGACCTGCGCGACGGAAGAATCAGCACGGAGAGTCTGGATCAGAATCTGGCGCGGGACTACGTGGGCGGCCGAGGGTTGGGAAGCGCCATCCTCTGGAACGAGCTTCCTCCACAGACCGACCCCCTTTCGCCTGAGAACATGCTGATCCTGGCCACCGGTCCGCTGAACGGCACGGGGGCCGCGCTATCATCTCGCTACGAGATGGTGACCAAGTCGCCCCTCACCAACACCATACTCAGCGCCAACTCTGGCGGCCGTTTCCCCATCGCCTTGAAGAGGACGGGCTTCGATCTCGTGATCATAGAGGGCGCGGCTCAACAACCCTGCTACCTGTGGGTGGATGACGAGAAGACGGAATTGAGGGACGCCTCCGGCGTGTGGGGCATGGATACTCACCAGACCACCGAGCGGCTTCTGGAGGAGACGTCGCCCCAGGCGTCGGTGGCCTGTATCGGGCCCGCCGGTGAGAGAGGGGTGCTCTACGCCTCGGTGATGAACGAGATGGACCGGGCGGCGGGAAGGGGCGGGGCCGGCTGCGTGATGGGGGCCAAGAACCTCAAGGCCGTTGTGGTCCAGGGCACGCACAAGACACCTGTGGCCGACCCCGAGGGCTTCCAGGAGGCCAGGAAGAACGCCCAGACCATCATCAGCGAGGCTCCGATCACCAAGAATGCCTTGAAGGAGTACGGTACCGCGGTCCTGATCAACATCATCAATGCCTACGGGGCACTGCCCACGCGCAACTTCCAGGAGGGGTACTTCCCCGACGCCGACTCCGTGTCCGGGGAAACGCTCAAAGAGCTCTTCTTCGAGCGGAGCATGGGCTGCGCCACCTGCGGCGTGGCCTGCGGCAGAGGCACCAGAACCGCCTCTCGCAGCGGTGAGGGACCCGAGTACGAGACCATGTGGGCTCTGGGGCCCTTGTGTGGCGTCAAGGACCTGGAACTAATCACCGAGGCCAACTACAACTGCAACGAATTGGGCTTCGACACCATCAGCGCGGGCAGCACCATCGCCTGTGTCATGGAACTATGGGAGCGCGGGTATCTGGACCAGGCCACCCAGGACAAAATCAGGGACGAAGTCGGCGGGGAGCTGCGCTTCGGCAACGGCCAGGCGGTGCTCAAGTGCACCGAGCTCATCGGCCGCAACGAGGGCTTCGGCCAGATGCTGGCGGAGGGCTCCCTGCGCCTGGCCTCCCGCTTCGGGCACCCTGAGCTCTCCATGAGCGTCAAGGGTCTGGAACTGGCCGCTTACGACCCCCGCGGCTTCAAGTCTATGGGTTTGGCCTACGCCACCTCCACCCGGGGTGGGTGCCATCTGCGGGCCTACTTCGTCGGCCCTGAGGCGTTGGCCAGTCCCTACGCCGTGGACCGCTTCGCCAGCGAGGGCAAAGCGGCGTTGGTGATTCTGTACCAGGACCTGAGCGCCCTCATCGACTCCCTGGGTCTGTGCATCTTCACCATCTTCGCCCTCAACCCCGAGCACTACGCCAGGTTGCTCTCCACGGTGACCGGCGAGCCTCTGGACGGAAAGGGGATTCTGGGCATAGGAGAGAGGATCTGGAACCTGGAACGCCTCTTCAACCTCCGGGAGGGCTTCACCAGAGAGGACGACACCCTGCCGCCCAGGTTCTCCCAGGAGACCCTGCCCCGAGGGCACTCCAAGAACCAGGTGGTGGACCTGGAGCCCCTGCTAGAGGAGTACTACAGGCTCCGGGGTTGGGATCCAGAGGGCGTGCCCACCGGCCAGAAGTTGGAGGAGCTGGGACTCAAGGCATAGGTGATTGGCCTGGGTGAACGCCATCGCGGTTTTCACCGCAGTTCAAGCGCACGCTATCCGCCAGCCTCCCCCCAGGCCAATCGTGGAGTTGCTGTGCTTATGTCAACTATGACATAAGCGGCTTTCCATCTCGAACTTGACCTGGGTGGTTCTCCCGGCTATAATTGGTAGAAGTGCCCCCATCGTCTAGAGGACTAGGACACCACCCTTTCAAGGTGGCGACGCGGATTCGAATTCCGCTGGGGGCATGTGGGTTGACCACGAAGGGGTGCGCTGCGCAAGGCGCTCCCCTTTCTGACGGGACACATGCCCGGCAGGCCGAGACCTACCGCATCGTTGACTCAGCTCCGGAGAGCCTTGGGCCCCTCACTCCCCAAGGCTTCCACCTCCATCCCATGCAGGTCCGGCTGAGTGTGAGGGGGACTCCATCACGTCTGAACCGCCCGTTCCAGTCGGGACTAGCGATGGTGGTAGGGGGATTCAGGATGAGGAGTGGTCAGTAGGCGTGCGTATGAGGGGAGAGCGAGAGTTGAGGGTGCTAGGAGGTGGGGGTCTGCGGGGGACTGCGTCGGCTGGAAGCGCCCTGGCCCACTACGGAAGTGATCCAGTGTAGTTGCCGTAGGCTATTCCCAGGGGCGTGATCTGCTTGGTCTCGGGATCGAAGAGGTGACTGTAGCTCTCGTACCCCTCGAAGTACTCGTGGTCCAGGCTGTACCACGCCCATGCCTGGACCAGCCTGTCGCCATCCCCAGGGCAGCCCAAGGCGCTGCTGGTGGCGGTCAGGAAATAGTCGAAGGTGGCCAGCATGAACCTCTCCACGCGGGGCTCATCGAAGCCAAGCTGAATGGGAAAGAGGATGCCGTACTCGCTGACCATGAGGGGCTTGTTCCTCTCCCCCTTATCCTTCATCCATTGGCGAAAGCGCTCGATCTGTGTCTGGAAGATGGTCATGTCATCGTGGTCATCTATGCCGTAGAGCATTCCCTGCTGCGCTGAGAGGCCACAGGGGATCTGGCGGCACCCCCAGGAGTCGATCCTTAACCCCGAGAGCGCTCTCTAGGGTGCTCAGTCGTTCGTAGAAAGCCTTCCTCGCGCTGCTTCTTTCCCCTTGATCTGCGTGCCCTTCCTCGTTCCTTCGTCAGAAATCTCACGGATCCGTAATTGGACAAACCAGACCTTATCTGGTATATTTATCTGGAGCAAAGGGGTCCAATTACTCGCCAACGTCAGAATTGGACTCGTACTCATCTGGAACAACTTCGATTGGAGGTACGGATTCTGAGACGGCATCTGATTGGAAAACTGAAAGTACTGGCCTTGGCAATAGTCGCGTTAGTCGCTCTGGCCACTGCATATCCGCTTGAGGGACGCGCATCGGACCGGCAGGAGTTAAGTGCATCCGGGTTAAGTCCACAGGTGTGGCTGCCTTTGGTTTCGAAGCAATGGAGTCCGGGGCTGGGGGCGTCACCCTTGTCAAGAAAGGGTGTGGGGCTGGCGTGTGATACAACGCCGTGGCAGGAAGGGGCGGACGCAACGGGGGCGGATTGGTTCTATGATTGGAGTGTTAGCAGCGCCCGCGCTGACGAGGCTGGCGAGAAATATGTGCCAATGGTGCGCACCAAATACGGCAACCTAGACAGCGCGACAGCGTTTGCTGCGGCCTATCCGGGTTCGTATTGGCTCGTGGGGAACGAACCAAATCACGTTGGTGAGGATAACCTGGCCCCCGACGAGGCGGCGCGCGCATACAGCGGCCTGTGTGCGGCGATCCTGGACGTTGATCCAAGTGCCAAGTGTATCGTCGGTGGTGTGCTCAATGAGACAGAGTATATGGGTGAAATGCTTGCCTATTGGCCGAGTACTGTACCCATTGCCGGCCTGCATTGGCATCACTATGGATGGTCTAGTGCTGCAACGGATACGAGCCTGCTCAGGCAGAGGGTGGACAGTTACGTCGCCTTCACCCAGGCCCACGACTCCAACTGGGAGGTCTGGCTCACGGAGTTTGGCGTCATATGGACCGGGACCGAGAACATACCACAGAACGATGTCGTTGACTTCATCGTGGGAGCGGTCAACTACCTGGGTGCCAAAGAGGGGCTCACTCGCTATAGCTGGTTTGCATGGCAAAAATGCCCCTGGCAGGACTTTCCGGTCGCTGAGTTGATTCATCCACCCTACGCGGAGGCATACAAGTCTGCCGCTGGAGGCTGATCAGAATCACGACTACTCGCTCGAACTTCGAGCTGGCCTTCCTCGAAGCCGTACAGTGACAATGTTGCGCGGCCGAAAGCAACATGCCCGATTGTCTAGGCTGCTCTCCAAGACGGTGTCAAACCAGGCAAAGTCGGAGGAAGGATCGACTCTCGTTCCGAGGCATGCACGTGGCGTAGCCTTTCAACACTGCGCGAGTCGTTGCTTCGTGGTGCGTTCCTCGTGTAGCCAGGGCAGGGAAAGGCCTGTAGCCATCGTGTGGTCGCCATGCTTTTGAATTGCCCATCTCTGCGCGGCAAGAGGTAACACGTGTGTCCCGCGCGGATGGGGGATAGCTACTCGGTCATCTCGCAAGTCCCCGCTCACCCGCACGTTTGCGTTCACCCCCAGCGGGAACACAAACCTTCACCGTAGCGCACACAGACCGACGAAGCTCGGGAGCAAGACCGCAGCGTTCCACAAGCCTCTCGTCGGGACGGCCGGTGGCCCGCGGAGGACAAGATGCACAGGTCCATGACGCAAAGGGCGCGGCAGGAGTGCCGCGCCCGGTCGGTTGTTGAGACACGATGAGCCCGCTAGGGCAAGGAGGAGGTGTAGTCTCCGTAAGCTATGCCCAGGGGTGTGATCTGCCCTGTGTCGGGATCGAAGAGGTGAGTGTAGGTTTCATAACCCCACACATTCTTCCAGTCTAGACTGAACCAGTACCAAGCTTGCACTAGCCTGCTGCCATCACTTGGGTAGCCCACTGAAGCACCGGTGGCGCTGAGGAAGTAGTCAAAAGTCGCTATCATGAACGCTTCCACCCTAGCCTCATCGAAGCCATATGTGGCGGGAAACAGTATGCCGTATTCACTGACGATCAAGGGCTTGTTCCCTTCACCTCGATCCTTCATCCATTGTCGGAAGGCGAAGATCTGGTCCGCGAAGATGGTCATGTTGTCATGATCTTGAGGGTCGAGCGCCCTGGCATCATCCTCGGGGTCTATTACCCCGGGAGGATACCCGGCACCGCCGCTTGGAGTTTCCTCGAGGATGAAGTTGTGCACGTGCCACGCATCTGCCGGGATCATCTCCTCGTAAAGGCCCTGATACTCTTCTAGTATCAGGTCCAGGTATTGCAGACGTAGAGGCGTGGCCTGGACGATGCCACCGACAGCGACTCTGGCGCTAGGGTCTGCACCCTTGATGATCCCATGCAGTTCATGATACATCTCAGCATACTGCCGTGGGGTGACGTTGTCCTGCCAGATGCAATCGGGCTCGTTGCCGATCAACCATAAGGTGCCCGGGTGAGTGGTGGCATATTCTACTATCTCTGTCTCACTTGGCGGGTTTCTGTCCTCGTTGAGGCGGATGAGCTGCAAGAACTCCAGGTCGAGAGGGGGAGGGTCTGCAAGAAACCCAGGATAGCGCATATAGCGGCCGGCGCGAAGCCTTGGGATGTCATACTGGGCAATAGGTGTACCGACCCAGTTGAAGCCGAACCGGCGGTAGTCCGGGCACCACGGGCCGCAGTAGTTCTTGAGCGCCAACGGGAGATAGGTGAACTTGTCGAGCTCTTGCTGTTGAGTGTCCCCAGCCGGGTGGGCTGCCTCTGCCCCAAGTCCATCACCGAGTGGACTAGCATGAGGCACACGCGGTACGTACCCATGGCGCTGCTGTTCAGCTCGGTAGCTACCTGCTGGAAGTGAAATCGCATAGGCCAGAAGCCCCCTAAGACACAGGACTACGACCACGGAACTCACAATGGTTGCGAGTCCAAGGAATCTGAATCTATTCACGTTTCGCACCACCTACCTCCTGGGGATTATATCTTTGCTTGAAGGAGCCCGCGATCTGGCCCCTGTTACGATACCGGCGGCTAAGCCAGCATTCATCCAAAAGCCATCCGCGTGACAAGCGCGGGCGAGTCACAGATGCGACGGCATCGGTCACTGACCTGATCAGTACGCCCCCTTGCCCCGCACGGCGGAAGGCAGGGTGCGAAGGAGAATTTTGACATCAGCCCATAGCCGGTACGTTTCAATGTACTCAAGCTCCAACTCCATGCGCTCCTCGAAGGTCAGTTCGCCTCGCCCGTCGATCTGCATCGGCCCAGTCATGCCAGGTTTCATTGCCAATCTGCGGGTTTGCTCTTCGCTATAGTGCCGAACGATCCTCAACTCCTCAGGCCGTGGTCCCACCAGGCTCATTTCTGCCTTAAGGACATTCAAAAGCTGAGGGATTTCGTCGAGGCTGGTTCGGCGCAGGAACCTCCCGACACGAGTCACTCTGGGATCGCGCCTCATCTTGAAGGCCGGGGAGGCCAATGCTTCAAGATCTAGCAGCCGATCCAGCATCTCCTCCGCGTTGGAAACCATGGAGCGAAACTTGTACATATGAAAGGGCTTTCCATCCTTGCCTGCTCTCTCCTGCACGAAAAGCACGGGGCCCGAGGAGTCGAGCTTGATGGCACAAGCAATGAGTAGCATCAGGGGCCAAAGTAATGTCAAACCCAGTAGGGCTCCTGCGAGATCGACACACCTTTTCACGTGCAGGGCGATCTCTCTATCGTGACTCACCGCACGCACCTCCAAGCGCGGATCTCCGCGTCGAGCCCCACGCCAGCAATCCATTGCCGCCTCTGATGGGCTTGTGGTCTAGCCACACGGCCTGTGCTGCTGGCGTCCGCGATTCGAGAGTCCCTAGTGGCTCCACACAGGAACACAAAGTCTGGCGGTGGGCCGTCCCCGGGGGCGTGATTGCCCCCGACTACCCACGGCCTCGCTTCGGCCCCGGGATGGGAACTCATTCCGAGCGATTTCCCTCTTGCGCTGCACCGCCGTGTTCCTCGGAGTAGTAGTCATAGTGATAGTAACCGTACGAGCCCCGGCGTCGAGAAAGCCCGTTGAGGACCACTCCTAGCACCTTCACCCCTGAACTCTGCAACGCCTCCTTGCCGCGTCGGCAGGATTCGCTCCGCGTCTTTCCAGATTGCACCACCACCAAGGCGCTGCCCACCAAAGATCCCAGGATACTCGCATCGGCGACCGCCAATACTGGCGGGCTGTCGAGTACGATCATCTCAGCACGTTCCTCAAGCTCGCGGAGCAGATTCCGCATCGAGTCGGAGCCAAGGAGTTCAGCAGGATTGGGAGGCAGAGCCCCACTTGTCAGTATCTCCAATCCGTCCACTTCAGTTGGCTTCAGAACATCAGCCGGTTGAAGTCCTTCGCTCACAAGCAGGTCGGTCAGGCCTCTGTCGTTTCTGACCCCGAAGAACTTGTCCAAAGACGGCCGCCTCAAATCCGCATCAACCAGAATGACTCTCTTGCCGGCCTGAGCCATGACCACCGCCAAATTCGCTGCTGTGGTGCTCTTACCTTCTCTGGGCTCTGCACTGGTGACGAGCAGCGCGGACGCAGGGTTCGCCACCCAAGCGAACCGAACGTTGCTGCGCAGGACCCGGTAGGCCTCAGAGATTGGCGAGCGCGGGTGCTTCGATGCCACCAAATGATCACCGGGCTCCTTGATGGGGCCGATGCGGGCGATGTTCGCCAGGGTGGGCAGGGTCAACTCCCGCTGGACGTCCTCGTCCGTCTTCACCGTGTCATCCAGGTACTCGACCAGGAAAACCACTCCCACAGCCAGCATGGCCCCCACGACTGTGGCGAGCAGGGTGTTGAGGAGGGTGCGTGGCGACACGGGCTCATCTGGGATCTCGGCAGGCTCGACCACGATCACATTGCTCAGTCTGCTGGCCTCAGTGACCCGGATGCTCTCGTAGCTGGCCAGGAGGGCGGCATAGCTGTCCCTGTACTGAGCCAGGTTATTCTCCAGCCTGGCCAGTTCGTCGCTGTCGTTTGCGCCTCTGCTCTCAAGAGCGGCTGTGGCTGCCTCCGTGCGCGCCAGGTCCGCCTCCAGGGCGGCCATTTGTGTCAGTAGGCTCTCCTTGGAGGCCGCGAAGCGCTCCATTTGGATGGCTTCGTTCTGGGCTATAAAGACCTGCGGGATCTCGTTGGCGATGCGGGTGGCCAACGCCGGGTCGGGGTCCTTGACCCTCAACACGATAAACTGGGTATCTCGCACCAGTTGCACGTCTACCTGCTCGGCCAAGTCTTCAGCATCCACTCCCAGGCCCAGGTTGCCTATCACTTCGTTCAGCACGGGCCTCTTCTTGAGCCACTCGCCGTAAGTCTTGGCCAGACGCTCGCTGGTCATGATCGAAGTGTAGTCCGTGACACTCGGCTGAGTGGCCTCAGAGACCAAGAGCGTGGTCGAAGCCTGATACGTGGGAACCATCAGCTTGCTCACCACGAACGCGGTCCCCCCGGCCAGTACCGTCCCCAGGGCGATCAACCAGGCCCACTTCAGCAGAATCTGAAAGTATTGTCTCAATTCCATGCTCAGACTACCCCCCGTTTGGTATAGAGCGCAGCCACCATTCCCAGGATGATCCAGAGCAAAAACCCAGGCTTAGCTCCCAGAGTGATCGCATCTGAGAGCCCATACACCTGGTGGGCCAGCGTCCCTGAGAACAGCCCCGCGGTCAGCAACTGTATAGAAGTACTTTTGGTGGCGCGGAACACCCGCCAAGCACACACGAAGAAGGTCGTCAGCAGCGCCAGGTAGGCCACCAGCCCCGGGATACCCAGATCTACAGCCACCTGGAGGAGGTTATTGTGGGCGTGGGGCACCCGGGCGTCGGGACCGAGCAAGAAGTAGGGGTACATGGCATCGCCCACGTAGGGGAACGTGTTGAGACCCACACCAGTGTAGGGAAAGTCCTGCAGCATGTACACCGCTCGCTGCCAGACCTCGAACCGGCCGTTGGCCGTTCCCGTGGTATCCAGCATCAGTAGCCCATCGAGAATGCTCTGGGCGCCAAGGGACCACACCAGGACCAACCCCACTAGGGCCAGCAGGGGGAGCAGAAACAGGATCCATCGCCTGCGGAAAGCACCTAGAACGATCAGACCCACCGCCACCCCCATGTAGGCGCTCCTCGACTGGGTCAGCACGAGTACGCCAGCCATCAAGAGAGAGCAGAGGCCTGCAACCACGACCAGTGTCTTGCGAGAGAGGAGGACCCTTGCCCATCGTGCCCGGAGCGCTGGCGAGGCGATGGGATAGACAGTCGTGATGGCGCCTGCGTCGACGCCCGGATTGGAGCTCCAGCCCACCAGCAAGGCGGCCACGGACACCGGCAGGAGCAGCGCCAGGGCGCCACCCACCTCGTTGGGGTGAAACCCGCCTCGAAGGGAACCGGGGATGTTGTGGATCAGCCGTGGCAGCCGTTCATATATCGGGCCGAGTGGCAGAATCTTGTGGGTGAACCAATCCGTCCCTACCAGAGCGAGGCAGGAGATGACCACCCCAAATGCGACCAGTAGCGCGGCCCATACCCAGATCAGGCCCTGGCTCGATCTCACGCTGTTCACCACGGCATAGAAGAAGGCCACCCCCAGGAAAATCCCCAACAACTTGGGCAGACTGATCTCCGGCAGCGCTGAAGCCCAGAGGCTGGCGGGGACCATCAGCATCAGACATAACACGGCAGCGTCCATCGGTGTGCGCAGGGTCGGCCGGCCATAGATCCTCCAACGGAGGGCCCAAGGGACCAGCAGCACAACCAGTGCCAGCGCACTGAGAACCGAAGGGAAGATCAGGAAGGGCACCGCCGCCAGAGGGCATGCCAGTTCGAGCTGGCTGAGGCGGCGGGGCTGGGTCCTCAACCTTCCCTCCCGGCGGTGCCTTCCTGGGCGCCTCGATCCAGGTCGCGCTCGCTGGAGGAAGAATAGTTGGCCATACTGCTCAATCCCATGGCTATCCCCCCGAGAAGAGCGATGGCCAAAGCTCCGTACGGTCGTCCCCCCACCCAGGCGATGGCCAGGAGTGAGAGGAAGGCCCACAGCAGGAACGGTTCAGCAGCGGCAGTGAACGACCTCAGGCGGTTTGCCCATGGGCCGAGTTTCATGCGTCGCTCCGTTGCCGAGCTTGCTCTGCTCCGGCGAGACGAGACCGCTGTGGTGCCGGCGGTTGGCGCGTCGCCCGGTCGCTGGGCAAGCTGAGAACGAAATCCACGGCCTGTAGAAGATCAGGGAAATAGACGAAGTCCACAACTCTCGCGTCATGTGCCCTCACTAATTCCTCATGCCCCCTTCCGGTGAGGACCAGAAGGGGGACACAACGTGCGGTCAACGCCGCTTGCATGTCACACAAAGCGTCTCCCACCACGTAGGAGGAGTTCAAGTCGATGCCCAGTTCCGCTGCGGCCTGGTGGAGGAGACCGGGTTCCGGCTTGCGACAAGAACACCCTTCGTCGGGTCGATGGGGGCAGACATAGACCCGGTCTATCCGGCCTCCATTGGCCTTCACCTGGCGCACCATTCGCTTGTTGATCGCGTCGACCTCCGACCGCGAAACCAGCCCTCTGTTGATGGCTGACTGGTTGGAAAGCACTACGATACCGAAAGGGGATCTTGCCAACCTGGCGAGAGACCCCAAGGCGCCGGGCAGGAACCGGAATTCGTCCCAGCTCTTGACGTACTCCGAGCGGTTCTCGTTGATCACTCCGTCACGATCGAGGAATACCGCGCTCCGCACCCTTCCCTCCCCCAGGCGTCATGGCACTCGCTCGGGCCCATTCGCTATCCCTGCCGCTCCTGGCTTCTGTTGCCGGTTCATGAGTTCCGGGGCTATTCCCTCGCTCTCGTCGGTGGGGGCAGGACCGTCTCAGGATTGAGTCGACGCTTCCTGCCACGTCTGGGGCCACGAAGAATCCTCTTGGATAGAAACAACATCCCTTCTCCAGTTCCTTGCATCCCCTATCGGAAAGCACAAGAATGGGAGTGCATGCTGCCGCAAGGGCGGCCGTCACGCCAGACAGAGTGTCTCCCACCAAGTAGGAGGATGATAGATCGATGCCTAGTTCATAGGCTGCCTGGTACAGAAGCCCTGGCTTCGGCTTCTTGCGTGCGCACTCTTCATCGGGACGGTGCGGGCAGATGTAGACGCCATCTATTCTGCCGCCAGCTTCCTCGATCTCTCTCAGCATGCGGTCATTGATAGCATTCACCTCTGCCCTCGATACCAGGCCGCGGTTGATAGCCGATTGGTTGGAGACGACCACGATCGCATAGGGAGTGCTGGCCAGCCGACGCAATGAGGCAAGAGCTCCTGGCAGGAAACGGAATTCATCCCAGCTTCTCACGTAGTCGCGCCGGCTCTCGTTGATCACCCCATCGCGATCAAGAAACACCGCGCTCCGCACGAGCAACTCCTTCTGCCAGCCGAAGCCGTCCGGACTCTGATACCAGATTCTCGGGCAGCGGATACGTGTCAGCAGTGATGG
>Ga0307379_10009294_pt1 | contig 13146 bp, 13 predicted proteins | sample UN2MG_FD_202237 | JGI IMG/M metagenome (GOLD analysis project Ga0307379, IMG submission 202237) | Soil microbial communities from Risofladan, Vaasa, Finland - UN-2 | ecosystem: Environmental > Terrestrial > Soil > Coastal area > Acid sulfate soil | place: Finland: Risofladan, Vaasa | collected... | reverse complement strand
CCGGGCACGGTGTAAGCAAAACATTTTCAATGGCCCGGCTGGCTCTGTGGTTCCTGTATTGCTATTACCCGTCCACCGTGGTAACCACTGCTCCAACGGACAATCAGGTCAAAAATCTTCTATGGCGAGAGATAAGGGCTGCTCACACCGCCGCCAGGGTGCCGTTAGGCGGGCACTTAACAACCCAGATGCTTGATATGCAGAGGGAAACGGGGGTGATATGGTACGCAACGGGATTTTCAACCAAGCCCGACACAGTAACCCAAGAGGCGACTGCTTTTCAAGGCATACATAATGATCATGTTTTAATCATATTCGACGAGGCTGCTGGTATCTTACCGGAGATATGGCGGGCGGCGGAGCACATCGGGGCACCATTCAAGCGGTTTGTGGCTGTCGGCAATCCAACGACTGCCGGCGGGGAGTTTGCGGCAAGCCTAAAAGACAAGACATACCATCAAATGAGGATTGCCGTAACTGATACACCGAACTTTAAGCAGGGCAAAACTGTAATACCTGGGCTTTATGGACGTGAATACGAGCAACGGATCAGGTTGAAATACGGCGAAGACTCGGACGAATACAAGGTCAGGGTCTTGGGGCTTGTCTCTGCCAAGCACGCTGAAGGCGCGTATTATGCCAAGACGTTCAAAGAAATACGCAAGCAAGGCAGAGTAGGTCGGGTCCGGCACGATCCGAACCACTTGGTATATCCGGTTTGGGATGTAGGCTACACAACGGCACTTTGGTTCGTCCAGCCGGTAGGCACAGACTTTCACATCATCAAGTATTACGAGGATTCCGGGCTTGCAATCAAAGATTATGTTGATTTGTTTGACGAACTAAAGAGAGATGAAGGGTACCATTTTGGGGATAACATTGTCCCCTGCGATATGGACAGCAACGCTTTACGGGTGATAACCGGCCAAACCGCACTTGAAACACTCCGCAACCTCAACTATTCGGCCAAGCCGCTGAAGATGGAGGGTAGCATAAGCGAGGGCATAATCAGGACAACCCGGTTTTTGCATCGATGCTGGTTTGATGATGAAAACTGTGAACTTGGTATCGAGAGATTAGAGAGCTACCACGAGCGTAAAAACAAAGCGATGAGCACGGAGGATAACCCGGTATTCACGGGGGTGCCCGAAAAAGACGGGCCTGAACACGGAGCAGACGCTTTCCGGTATGTCAGTATGGCGGCTGCATCAAATATGTTCTCAACGTCTGAAACCAGCAAATCAGACTGGCAAGCATTAAAGGAGAAATACGCTTGACTGGTAGAAATTATAAATTAAAAGACCATAAATTCTGTGCGATGGGTAGAGTTAAGAACTGCTCAAGGTGTCAGTATTTGGAAGGATGCAGGGCCAGCTTTGAAAATTTTGCAGTTGGCGAGCGTTATCGTGACAAACAATCATTTTCGATGGCGAATCCTAACGCACTTTAGGATCGCGAAACCGACGAGGTAACTAATGGCCGAACGAGACAGGAAGAAGGAGCTTAAGGAAGCATACGAACAGGCGTGGGGTTCGTTTGGCAGTTGGCAGACGCAGGCCGAGCAGGACATACGGGCCGTCAACAAAAACGCATGGACTTCCCAAGACCTGGAAAAGATGGTAAAGCAGCGCCGCGACCCGATGACATTCCAACTGATCCGACGCAACATCAACTGGATTTCGGGCTACCAGAGGGAGCACCTACTCTCGACCAAGTATGATCCGGTAGAGAACGCCGACGAGCGGACTGCTGGCCAGCTCACATCTATCGGCACTTGGGTATTTCAGCACAGCAACTATTACTTCACGATCTCCGATGCGTTTGAGTTTGCCTTGAAGGCGGGTATAAACCTCATCAACACTTACAAGGACGGCAATGGTGATACGATGTTTGATCGCTATGCGTATAATCAGTTTGTGTTGGACCCGACATTCCGTTCGAGGACTCTGAAAGATTGCCAGTACGGCATCTTGAGAAAGCACATCAACCATACAGAAGCCAAGATGTTGCTACCGAGCAAGGAATCTTTCATTGACGCTATCAAGGAATCGGACTCAGCCGCCGCACATCAAGACGAGATGTTCACAAACTACCAGCCGCCCACGCTGTACGGGCAGAAACTATTAACCTACGATGAGTTCACGCAGCGGACGACAAAGAATCAAAAGGTTGTACTCATCCCGCTTTTGAACAGTGAGACAGTATGGCCCGGCACCGATGCAGAGTTGAAACAGGAAATAAACAGGCTTAAATACGATCTTGAGATCCCCGCTGAGTACATCAAAGTCATCACCAGGTCGGCAAAGACGGTTGAAGTCACAGCTTATCTTAATGGCGAGGAGATGTGGAACGAGATCGACCCGTTTGGTATCGGCGATTTCTCATTCACGCCGGTTATGGCTTATTTCGACCCCGATGCAAAGGACTTCAACGATAAGATACAGGGTGTTGCAAGGTTGCTGGTGGACTCGCAACGGGCCTCGGACAAGCGGATGATGAGCATGACGGCACGGTTTGATATGGCCGCAGGGCCGGGCCTTGATTTTGAAAAGGGCGCTTTGGTTGACGACGAGGATGCTTTTGCGACCGCACCGGGTCAACCAAGACAATTCGAGAAGGACGCAATCGCCCAGAACAGATATAGAGACCGTATCACGCATGACATCCCGCCGAGCGAAATACAGTTACACGACATCTTCGACAAGAATATGCCCAAGATGATAAACATCAACGAGGAAATGTTTGGTGTCCCCCCGAAAGGCAAGATGCAGATCGCCGGTATGTTGGCCAAGTTGAGAGTTGGTACAGGGTTGATCGGACAGCGTGGGTTGTTCCACAATCTCGCACTCAGCACCAAGGTTATCGGCGGCAAGGCGTTGAAGTTGTTTCAGCAATACACGCCCGATAAGGTCCGCAGGATCATAAACGAGGAACCTGCCCCCGCATTTTACACTCACGACTTCGGTAAATATGACGCAGTGGCAGCGGAAGGCATGCTGACTGATACCCAAAACAACCAATTTTATGCCGAACTGGTGGGGCTGAAGGAGATGGGGGCAAGGATGAACGATCCATTCCCCGCAAGCTGGAAAACTCTCATCAAGTATATGCCCGTACACGCCAAGATGAAGGATGAGTTGATTAAGGAAATGGAGGCAGCCGAGCAAAAAGCCCAACAGGAGCAGGCCAAGCAGCAGCAAGTTCAGGAGATGATGCAGAAGTTACAGATAATGGGCATGCAATCGCAGATGCTTGAGAATAGGGCACAGGCAGAGGAGAGGCGTACTCAGTCAACCGAGAATACTACAGGTGCGGCGCTTGACAGGGTGAATACAATGACTAAGATACAGGAGATGCAGCAAAGTATGCAGTTGAATCCTCTGATGGAGCTTGCTAAATTAGCGATAGAGTTTGAAAAGGTACAGCAGCAGAACGTTGAAGCGAAGGCAAAGTCATGAGCAGAGCGAAGTCAAAAGATCAGATGAAGGCTGAGGATGTGCTGCATTGGGCCACGGCAGGTCTGCACAAAAACCTCACAAATATCATAATGAACCTCCAGCATCGCCGGGAGCCGTACTATATGTTAATACACGTTACAGACGGTTATCATGGCAAGCCAGCGGGTTTAATCGGCAAAATCAGGAATGACCTACTGAATAGCAATACTGTGTTGACACCGGCAGAGGTGCTTGCTGGCGAGAGAACGGTTGACTTATCAAAGAAGAAAGTGTCGGGCACGAGGATAATGCTCATGGAGAACCCGCCCGCGATTCCTCTCATAAGCAGCTCACTATTGCGGGTGGATAACGTACAGGGCAGGGTGAATTGGATATACATATTACCACCGGACAAGCCCATTATTTGGGGTGCTGATATGGGAGAAGCGAGCGAGTTTGTGTATAAGTCGGCAAAGGCGGCGAACGCGCCGATAGTTAATTGAGGTTGGAAAATGACCCGAACGCCCGAACAAAAGGAACTCATCAAAGAGATATACGCAAAGTTGCGTAAGGTGTTTCCGGACTTCTACGGATCGGTCACATTTAACTTGAACCCGAAAAAGAAGGACGTTAGTATTAACGTCAATGAACACATAATTGAGGATTCTTAGAAAGGAAAGATTATGAAGAAAGTGACAGTATTGGCAGCAATTGGGACGGTCCTGTTGGTAATTGCCGGGGTATGTTTTTTGTCTGGCTGCACTGAAACCCAGAAGTGGGCCACTGGAGACCCGCCCGTTGATTACATTGCGAACTTCGGCAACGATAACATCGCCAGGCTTGCTTTTGTACAAGGGCAGAGAATTGACGAGCATCGGATACTAATACGCGGTCTTGACGGGAAGGATGACGCCGGCAATCCGACACATCAGCCGGGCATAGTGGATTACCTGGCCGACTTCGACCGCAGATTGAGACTGTTGGAGGACCAGAATACCGTTGCCTTAGACGAAATTGAGCAACGGGTGGCAACATTGGAGACCATGAATCTTGGCCCCGACGATCCAATCGAGGGACATCTCAGGTGGATAAGAAGCAAGCCCGCGTTACGGGGCAGGGAGAAGGGTCATCTTGAATTTTACGACGGCAAAGAGTGGAAGGCGGTAGAATGAGAAAGATTGACGAAGCATTCGATGTTTCACATTGTGTAGGCTGTACGAAAGAATGCAGTGTTTGTCAAGACGCGTTTTTTGGTAGTAAAGTATTTGCCTCAGTAGGTTTCTGTGGCCGGTCTGTAGATACCGGCGAAAGATTTGTTATAAGATATGCACAGGAAAAAGCGCGGAAAGAGTTGGGACTTTTAGTGGCATTAGGAACCCAATAGAACGACTTTGACAACAAAATAATCAATTAGGGTAGACCGAGAAACGGCCCCTGTATTTCTGAGACATTGCGTCTTAGATGCAGGGGCTTTTTAATTTGATAGCCGCGATAACGGGCAATGAAACGGGCAATGCAGTACGCCGATGCCGGGCAAGGCCGATGCCGGGTCTTTAATCGCTAACGAGAAAGGGTAGCAAAATGTTAGAAGAAGAAAAAACGGGCGAAGAAGATGGTGCCGCCGACCAGACAACGGGCGATACTGGTCAGGCTGGTGGTCAGGCTGACGGTTCTCAGGCCGCCGCTGAGCAGGGTACGCGAGAAGTTGAAGGGCTGAAAGCCGCAGCGACGGCAGAGCGGGCCAAGCGACAAGAGGCAGAGGCGGATGCGACTGCGTTGAAGGCACAACTGGCGGTTATTAACGCCAACTATGCACAGCCCCAAAACGCCGCAAAGCAGAAGTCTTTGTATGTTTCCATTGCCGAGCATCTTCGGATTGACCCCGAATATCCAACCCCGGAAGAAAACGGACGGATAATGGAAACAATGCTTCAGATGAGTAATGCACAGGCACAGCAACAGTCTTTTATTGCATCGCACCCTGACTATTCACAAGTAGTGGGTACATCTATGCCTAACGGCGGATTTCAGATGGCCCCACCACTACAAAGAGTGATCAACAACAATCCCGCTTTGGCATCAAAGATAGCAGGTCTTGACCCGGCAGTGGCATACCAGCTTGCCGTTACTGATCCTCAGTATCAGAAGGAAGTGGCCGACAAAGCCAAACCTGAAAACATCAAGGCTTCTGAGAAAGCAGAGGAGGCCATAAAAACAGCAGCAGCGAAAGCGTCGATAAGTGTCGCCAGTGGCGGCGGGTCAACGAGTAAAACCGCTGAAATTGCTGGATGGACTGACGAGCAGGTACACGCTAATGTCGAGAAGGCCAAAAGCCAAGTGTAGCGGAAGAAAGGAAACGAGAAAATGAGTGACGCATTAACGACCACTGATGTGATTGATCCTGCGGTTAATTTAGTGTACCAGCGGACTTTGCTACAAGCGGCAAGGCCCGAATATGTCCACGCCCAATTTGCGCAGAAGTATTCGATCAAGAGCAAAAGTGGCAATACAATGAAGTTTAGGCGTTACAATCTGTATTCAGCGGCCACAACGCCGCTGACAGAAGGTATCACGCCGAACGGGCATAGGCAGTCAAAAGTTGACTTGCAGGCCCAATGTTCTCAGTTTGGGGACTTTGCAACTTTGACCGATGTAGTTTCTCTTCTGACCGAGGATAAGAACATCGTCATTGAGGTGGATCTCCAGAATGACCAGATGCGGCATACCGAGGACCAGCTCGTAAGGGACGTTCTTGCACTTTCTGCATCGAGCACAACTTGTTCAAATGGCTCAGGAACAGCCACTCTTTTGAACAAGACAGATATCAACTCGGTTAGACAAACACTGCGAAGCGGTAAGGCAAAGTACATGACAAGCCTCGTCAGGGCGGCCACGGGACAGGGTACCTCTCCTATCAAACCGGCTTATTGGGGGATAGCAGATACCGACCTTGAGGACGACCTGGAGGCTGTAGCCGGCTTCAAATCGACATCGAACTACCCGAACCAAGGTCCGGTTCATGTCGCTGAATGGGGCTCGACGGATAATGTACGGTGGCTGACAACCACGGAAGGCTATGTATTGAGCGGCACATACTCCTGCCCGATCATTGGACAAACAGCCTACGGTATGATTGACATAAGCGGTGGCAACGCTCAGGCGATTGTCAAAGGTTTAGGTTCTTCGGGTACGGCTGACCCTCTCAACCAGAGAGCGACTGTTGGCTGGAAGATGTGGCAGGTAGCCCGAATCCTGAACGATGCCTTTATTCATGTGCTGAAATGCACCAATGGCTAATGCCGGGAAGGAACGATTATTATGAAGATGAATATGGGAAGTTTCGTAGCGAATGGCAGCGCCGTCAATGTCGATGTCGGGTTTATCCCTGATTTGGTCATGGCATTTGAAGGGCTTGAAGAAGGTACGTGGCAACTACATTTTTGGGCAAGAGAGCGTATTGATTCGGCAAGTGCGGTAGGCCAGTTTGGTCTATTAGTTGCCGCTGGTACACACTCTGTTCACGCCGCCGCGACGAACGGCTTTGCGCCATTAGATTCTGTGGCACCAAAGCAGATGATTCCGTCTCCAGACGGTGACGGGTTCACGGCAGCAGCTATGCCAAGTGCATGGACGCAGACCCTCGGTAGTGCGGCAACAGCCCGTTCTGCAACCGCCATTGGCACGATCATCAAACCGACATCCGGCAACGAGACCGGGTTGGTTTATGAATGTACCACCGATGGTACGAGTGCTGCGACAGAGCCCACCTGGCCCACAAAGGCCGGCGATTCTGTTACTGATGGCACAACCGTTTGGATTGCCAGAGAAAGCATCGTCAAAGAGCAGGGAGTAAAAGGCTTCACTCTTGGCGCAACTGGCCAGACGGACACTGACGAATGGAACTGGATTGCATTTGCAGCAGACAAAGTAACGCCTGATGTAGATTCAGTGACAAAGGATCCGGTTTAAGAAGCAAGTGAGAATTTAGGGGCCGGAGAACGGCTTCGGCCCCCTTTTTAACTTTCGGAAAAGGACATGAAAAATGGCAAAGAAATCGAAGAAGAAAGCCAAAAAGACGGCAAAGAAAAAGGATATGATCGAACTAACACAAGATCAGTTTGATGCGGCGGTAGCAGACGCAGTGGCGAAAGCGGTGGCGGTTAAACACCCAAAGCCTATACCTGTTGACATTTCAGGCAACACGCCCTTCAAGATCAAGCTCGCAGCGATGGACAAGGACCAACTGATACAGTTTGGGAGTGATGAGTTTAACCTGAAAATCGACTCCAAGTTGTCCGAGAAAGTTATCATTGAGCAGTTTATCAAGCTCGATAATGAGCGCAAGGGCAATGCTATGGAGGTGAACAAGGAATCCCTGAACAAGACTGCCAGCGCCGATGATCCGCCGATAAGGGTTAAGTTTCTAAACCTTCAATCACCGACTGAGACGATAAACTTTTCCTTTGCCGGTCCGAGAGGGATGTATGGCCCGGTCAACAAGACAGGGCATAAGAAATGCCCGACATACACACTGATCCCAGGAGAGGAATACACCCTTGCGTTGTCTGTTAAGACGCACCTGGAGAGCTTGACTTTCACACACTACAAAACATTGATCGACCAGATGACTGGCCAGGTAAGAGGGAATGTACCAGAGCTAAAGAGCAAGTATGCCCTCTATCCGGTGTTCACCAAGGAGCAATTGATAAGTTTACAAAAACCTATTTAGGAGCAAAAAGATGGCGAATAGACGAGTAATTTCAACCGCCGAATGTGACACGTTCGACGAAGTAAGGAATTTGATGCAGGAAAGAATTGATAATGAGGCACTTATGGAGGCCAAAATCGAACAATTAGCGGGCATGGTAGAGACACTGCCGAGGCCAAAACCAGAACCACTACCAGGGCCAAAACCAGAGCCAAAGTCGAAATCGAAATCAAAGTCGAAATCGAAATCAAAGTCGAAATCGAAAGGCTTTATTACCGTTAAGGCAATGTTGGCGGTAGTGTTAGTGTTTGCCCTGCTGCTTGTTGGCAGTACACAGGCAGCATACACAGCCACAGATATCAACTCGGAGATTGCCAGTAATCCTGATCTGCTGGCGCAATACCTGAGAGACGCTATCGCAGCGGGCACTTACACATTTTCGCCGATAGCTGCCCCTGCCGGCAATGATATCATTGAAGGTAAGGTGTATTACGATTCGTCTGCCAATACATTCTATGGCAGTAAAGACGGATCGACATGGACCGAGTTCGCTACAGGCGGAGCGACATCGCTGGATGCTGCGTATAATGTTGGTTATGCGATTGACGTGGACGGCACAGGCGTTACTTTGGATAATGATGTCGGCGATGGTACCATTTTGTTGATTCTAACTCAAGATGACATTACGAACGATCCCGATGTGATTTCCATCGCCAATGCTTCAAATTCGTCTACTGCTGTAAGTATTGACATTGACGGCACCGCTGGGTTTGACATCCAAGGGACAAGCGACTCATGGAGCGTATCCATCGCCGGGATATTTGACGGTGAAGGGCTTACAGGTGTAACTCACTCGCAAGGTATCTTGTTTGACACAAACAACGAGATACAATTTGGCGACAACTCAGAAGACGTTGCTCTGGTGTTTAGTGAAAACACCGTGACGTGGGCAACGGACACATCAGTTGCCACGATGGCTTTTGGTGCAGTGGACGATTTAACTGGTATAGGATCGATTGCATTTGACGATGCAGCCTCTACGATCACTTTAACGTCCACGGGCGCTACGGACCTCACCATTTCACAGGCCACGGCTGACCAGGATGCAAGTTTGATCTTGCAGTCGTCTGGCACGGGTACCGATGCGTTAAGACTTATTTCGTCTGTTGCTGACATTAAGATAGCTTCCGCCGATAATATTGACATTGATGCTGCTGACAATATTGCCATTGATACTGCTGGAGGTACTTTTGTACTAACTACGATTGCGGGTGATATTACAATAGATTCTTCAACTAAGTCGGTGATTATCAGAGGGACAGAGGAGGCGGCGGATGCTGTTGTAATAGATGCTGATGGTACTGCCGGTGGTATCACTGTTGATTATGGTACTGGGAACCTTGTTATTACCGGTACTGGTGCAAGTGCGGACTTTACGTTGGACGCGGACTTGATAAGTATTGATGGTACTGGTGCTTCCAATATAACGTTTACCAACGGTGCTGCCGAAGATGTTACTATTGAAACTGCTGGTGCTGCTGATCATAGTTTGATTTTGACTGCATCTGGCACTGCTTCGGACGCTTTGCAAATTACTACAACTGCCGGTGGTATGGATATCACTAACGGTGGTGCGTCTGGTGAAGACCTTAACATTGATGCTGTTCTTTCTTCGTTGACCCTTAATTCTGACGAGGCAACTACGGATGCTGTTAAAATCACCTCCACGCTTGGTGGTATTACAATGACAAGTACGGCTGTTGCGTCTGCGTGGACGCACACGGCAACTGGTACTGCCGATGATCTTACCATTTCGGTTGCTGGTGAGACAGATTCAAGTCTCATACTTAGTTCTGCTGGTACTGGTGAAGATGCTTTGAGTATCTTAGCGTCCGGCACTTCAGCAAGTAATATGTCGATTCTTATTGATACTGCTGACGGCGGCATAACAATGACCGCCGATGGTTCGGCCAAAGGCGATATTGTTATTGACGCTGCCGATGACGTGACTATTACTGCTGTCGGCAAGACAACCATGAATCTTGGTGCCGAAGCCTCAACTTGGCAGGGAAACTTGTTGCCAGCTACGATTGTTAAGCAGACTGTTACAACTGGGTCTTTATCGTCGGCAGACTGTGGTTATGTGAATCAGGTTGCAGTTGATGCACAAACTATCACATTGCCTGCTACTGTTGCAGGGCTAACTTATACAATCATGTGTACTGCCGCAGATGGCGTTGCATTAGTAACCATTGAGCTTGACAACAATGATAAGTTTGTTGGCGCTGGTTTCACGCCGGCAGATGGTGAGGCAATGACACTTCCTGCTGAAACGCAGAACTATGGCGATTATATCAAAGTAACTGCTCATGCCGATGGTTGGATAGTTACCGAACTTGTTGGTACTTGGGCAGAAGCTAATCCGTAAACGATAATTCTGACGGGCGGGGGCTTCGGTCCCCGTCCTTACTTTAATAGAGGTGAATTATGGCGGTAGACGAATACACATGGGTACTGTCTGAAATAAGGGCAGAATTCAGGATACTTGTCGGTCTTTCTTCAACTTCTGATATATCCGATGCAAATTGCAACAAGCGGATAAACGACTACTATGTAAACTACTTCCCGAAAGATGCCAAGATACAGAGCTTTGACGGCGAATTCACCCAGGCAACAACGGCGGTGGATGACGGTGAATACTCGATAGGCAATAGTTACACAAAACTTATGGCCCCAATGTTCATCGACGGTTATCCGGTCCAGTTCTTCCAGGACTATGACTATTTCCGAGAAGCCTACCCGATACTTGAGCAGTACATTACAACTCCGACTTTGGCGGTGGGATCATCGGACGCAGCGAAGGTTTTGACCAGTGCTTTCACTTTCAGGATTGCTGGGTATGGCTATTCCAAGGCTTCTGCCGAGACAACTTTCTCAGGTCTATCGACCGTTCCGCAAAACAAATACGGAGCGTTCTGTCTGAAAATTGACAACGAGGGCACGATCACTATTTACGAAGCCGATGATAATTCTACTGGATACGACTCAGTGGCTCTGGCGATAGCCGGTTTGCCTTCAGGCGACAGCGATACTGCTTATCTGGGTTATGTTACGGTAATAAGTACGGATTCAGGTGGATTCATACCTGGAACAACTGAGCTTAGCGCCGCAGCGGTGACGGATACCTACACAGATGGAGATCCCTCTCATAGGGGAATCCCAGAAGGCGCATATATCGGCAGAGGCAAGCTGATTTTAGGCCCGAAGCCAAACGACATATTCCAGTTTAAGTGTTCGGCGGAGATGACAAGACCTTCGGCTTTGACAGGGGATACAGTTGCCCCGGCAGACCCGAAGAACGGAAGACAAATAGCCATAGGTGCAGCGGCTTTGTATCTTGCCCCAAGAGGTGACAAAGACAGGTTGGCGGATGTTATATTGATGAGCGATTATTGTTTGGATTCAATCAAAGCAAACAAGCGGTTTCAGATGAGAGGCCGAGTAGCAGAACCGAATTTTTAAGGAGAACGATTGTGAAAAAGAGCTTAGTTACCGCGATTTTATTGTTGCTTGCCTGTACGCTTCTTTACGCAGCCACCGGCGATGAATCGTCTGTGCTTACCAGTACGGTTGACCGCAGGGTGCAGGAACCGGCCAATATGCCTGTATGGGAGCACGTTATTACTTGGACCTACGATACTGATGATGCAGGTGCCGAAACGCAAGCAGTGCCCATCAACGGTATTTTATTAAAGGTTGTGATCGACATTCCAGCGACCACGACTACCGGCACTACTTCGCAGGTTTTAATTAAGGATAACGGGGATCACACTATTTTCGATTCCGGCGAACAGGCAGAAAGCGACACCGTTCCGTATATGTTCAGTGTTTATGAACCATTGTCGGGCACTATTGATATTTCCATAGAGCCGTCCGCTGCTGCTGGTACAAGCGGTTCCTCTCCAGTGGTTACCTTACGGGGGATGTAATGAAAAAATACACAGTGATAATCTTATGCTTGGCGGCTACGTCGCTTGGTATGAGGCGTTTGCCGCCGCAGGTTTCGGATGCGTCCGAAGTCCTGCACTTGAAGTTGTGGGATGGTCCTGTTTCTTCCGGCAAGGTCTTTGATTATACTTTTAACGGGTATAATGGAACGCTTTCTGGTGGTACGGGCACTCCGGTTTCATCGCCGCCTGGATTTAAGTTTTCCGCCACCAACACACAGTACATAGACATTGGCGCAGGCCCGACAAGCGTTAAGACTGTTTCGCTATGGATTAAGTTGGATGACGTTGATGGCGACGAGTTTCCAATAGACCTGAATGGTACTGACCGTTTAATTATTGATTCTGGAGTTATCAATGTAGTTAATTTTACCGCCCCCTCGCTGTATGTAAACGGTGTTCTTGGCACAGATGAAGTTACGGCTATTGCTGCTGGCACATGGAATCACATAGTCATAACGGACACTACTGCCGCAAACGCCAACAATCTGGACATAGGAAAAAGCACTGTTGGTCCTCCTGGATTACATTTTGACGGCAGCATTAGTGATGTCCGGCTATACAGCACAGTCCGCACGGCGGCGCAGGTGAGGGATTTCTATAACCAGACAAGATGGCGATATCAGAAATAATAAGGAGATTGTCAAGTGAAAAAGCTAATACTACTCTTTACGATTGTTGTAGTTGCTATAGTTTACGGCGCATGGGACAACGACAAGCCAGCCGACTCTGATGCTTGGAACAATGCGGCTGGTTATATCAGAAACAACAATGACGCGCTCGAGGTGGAGCTGGGTATTGATCTTAACGAGGCGCACCCATACTTCCAGGCAAGTGCGCCTACAAAAAAACCAGACGGAAGCACTGCTTTAGATGTTGACGATAATGGCCGCTTATGGGTCGATTCAGACGATAACGTAGTTTATATCTTGACTGATTACTCTGGCCCTACATGGACGGCTCAGACGGCAGCGTCAAGCATAGCCGCCGCAGA
>Ga0307379_10009293_pt1 | contig 13146 bp, 7 predicted proteins | sample UN2MG_FD_202237 | JGI IMG/M metagenome (GOLD analysis project Ga0307379, IMG submission 202237) | Soil microbial communities from Risofladan, Vaasa, Finland - UN-2 | ecosystem: Environmental > Terrestrial > Soil > Coastal area > Acid sulfate soil | place: Finland: Risofladan, Vaasa | collected... | reverse complement strand
AACCATCGGATGCACTTTCACCCCAGGCGCCACATAGACATCTTTCCTGCTGCCCCGAACAGCTACGGGCTCTTCCAGCGATCCTTCGAATCCGTTCCGCCCCGCCGCCGCAAACTCCGCCGTTATTGTCTCGCCGTTGGCTAAAACGAGGTCCCAAATATAATTCCAAACAGGTAGTACGCACGAAATATTCGGCAATTTCGCCTTGGCCGAGGCAATAAAAGTCTCGATATCGTCTGAGGCAAGCTTTTTGACATCGCCTTTGCTTATCCGGGCATAGATAATCATTCCCTGCTCATTCAGACCAATCTCGCTGGCGCCTTTTGCCGGAACCTTAAAATTCTCCGCCTTAACGACGGGATTGACAAGAATCAGATCGTCGCCGGCCAGAGCCGCCATGTCATTTACAGGTTTACCGACTTGCGCTCGATAAACTTCCGCCATATAATCAGGAACAAAGTACGCCGTATCATCCGGCTGTAACTTTGCAACCAGCTTCTCTGCCAGCGAACTGGTGCCGACTCGAAGCTCCCACAGCGGACGCCCCAGCGTCAGAGGAAAAAAGTTGCTTCTTAATTCAAATAAGCTATCGACTAAAACTAACCGCATAAAGACTCCTTAATCCTTTCCAGATACTGACCTAAACAAGGCTTATCAAGTGGTAACGTTACAGCAAACCCGCGGGGATTCTATCAGAAAACCAACGTCGCGTCTACTCCGAATGCCATCCAAAATCAAAGATTTCTGTTTCATCCTTCGAATGAGGAGGTGCTCCTAACGATTTTTCTCTGTTTTCCGCCCTCATTTGGTCTCCATCCAACTTCTTTCGGATTTAGAGCTTCGTGCTTAGGATTTCCGGCCGAAGGCCGGTATATTGGCTTTGTTTGGCTTTGTTTTTTTGTGCCCCGCTGGGCGGTTTATTGCCATTAATTCCTTTCAGAAAAGAGTTTACGCCGATTTACCCAGCAGTAAATTGGCTTTGTTTTTTCAACTTACATTCCATATAGACAGGATTTACACCGATTAACACTGATATTCGTTGTTTGTCATTCCCGCGAAGGCGGGAATCCACTCAACATCCGATCCAGCATTTGTAATTGGCTTTGTTTGGCTTTGTTTTTTACTGCCCAAAACCACCAAAAATCATCGAAATCCCCATAAATCATTGCTATCATTGAATTAACATCGTTTTGCCTATTTTAACATTGGCTTTGTTTTTTCAAACGTACCATTTCAATTCGTTTAGGATTTAGAGCTTAGTGCTTCGGATTTCCGGCCGAAGGCCGGTTTTGGTTTTGTTTTTTCAAATAGCATTTCTTTTAGACAGGATTTACACTGATTGACACTGATATTTGTTGTTTGTCATTCCCGCGAAGGGCCTGCCCTGAGCGAAGTCGAACGGGCGGGAATCCATGACTTATTCTCCAATTCACCAATCAACTTACATTGTTTATCCTGTCTTATATCTATATTTTGTTAGGTATTATACTAAATTATTTCTAAAAATCAAGAATAATTCCAGAAAAATCTCCGTGAGACGGCGGTCTTTGTTCGTACTCCATAAGGAGTCCCTATGACTGCGTTCTGCGTATTGAGTGCTGTCGATAATCAATCTCTTGGACTGCGGATTACGCAGGAAAAATAGTAAACTTGTCCCTTCAACTTCATTCAGGGCAGGCTCTGAGCAAAGTCGAATGGATCGAAAATCGGCAATCGTAAATCTACTCGGTTTCCCACCACAATCTCGGATAGTCCTGCCTTGCTGGTTCTAATCCTGGGGCGTATAGTCTTCGAGCCAATGGTTCATCAAGATCATAAGATCATCGAAGTCAACTTTGCAATCACCATTTATATCGCCTGCGATGATAGTTTCGCAGACCGGCCCGCCGAAGTATGATTTACTTGCCTGGTCTGTGCCGCCGTAGGCGCCCATGTTAATAATACCGCCGTTCGGGAACGGCTCGTGGCCGATGGGAGTATTCGGATCGCCGGCATCGATACAGGGGCTCGTTACATCGTCCTGGACCCAGCTTTGACTATTCGGGTCCCATCTGCCGGCCTGAGACTTCAAATGATAATCGCCATCAATCCATACAGCGTTGGGATCATTCGGCTCAGCAGCTATATTGGGATCATCTGCATCAGCCCAATAGCCCGGATTGTTGAACAACGGATCAGTATCGATATTGCCTTCTCCTTCAAAGCCTCCTTTTATATTGCTGTATGTAACTGTTAAAGTTGATGGAGGACTTCCTGATATTTCATCTCCTTCGTCCCATAAGATACAATTGGTTAGTCTTAGAAAAGAAGTTCTGTATTGAGAAATAGCATTACCCAGCGATGAACAATTGCCATAGAAGGTACAGTTAGTTATTGTTATATTATCACCACCTACAGCACATCCGCCACCCTCGCCCAAGATAGATTCTTCTCCATAGACTTTATTACCGGTGAAGATGCAGTTGTTAAGCACCAAATCGCTACCCGCCAAACCACCGCCACCCCAAGCGGCTGAGTTGCCGCTAAATATGCAATCAGTTAGAAGACCATTGGAACATTCCATACCACCACCAATATATTTAGCTGAATTATCGCTGAAAATACAGTTTTTGAATTTTGGGCTGCCTCCACATGATACTCCTCCACCCGCGCCCGCAGTGTTTTGAATGAAGATGCATTCCACGAATTCTGGGCTGCCGCCACCGACAAATCCGCTGCCGAAATTGCGACTAAACTTACAATTGAATAAACTGCTGTTGCCCCCCCCATTATAATATATCCCACTTCCGATCCAGCAAGCATAGTTGTTATCAAACAAACAATTAATAAGTTTTAGATTGTTGAAGTCCCGCTTTCCCAGCTTAGATGCACTATTATATATTCCCGCCCCTAATTCAGCATAGTTTTCAGAAAATACGCAGTTTATTAGCGTGGTATTACCATCGCCATAGACTAATATCCCACCGCCCGAATCACCCGTTACATTACGAGTGAACTTGCAATCGATTAGTGTCGGGCTTCCTGAAGAAATTAGCATTCCGGCACCACCCAAAGGTGATCCTCCACCGAATGGACGCCCCAAAAAATTTCCCCCGGTAATCGTAAAGCCATCGATAACAGCATTTGCATCATTGTGAGTACTTTTTATTACATTCCAACTGTTATCGCTGCGGGTAGGTTCATCGAATAAATCATAGGGATCATCTGCTTCGATATCGTCACCATAAAGGTCGCCGCTAAGAACACTCTCGTAAAGTTTAACATCTCTTGCATTCGGATCAGATTTGTTTACACCGGCGTAACCGCCCCGAATGTTAACGCCATTTATAAGAGCGAAGCTAGCACTAACACCCAAATCTGCAGGATATTTCGGGGGATATGGTTGTCTTCCACGGCCTATACCGCCAGGAACGACCTCGATAAGTCCCTGATTGGGCTTGTAAATACCTTGAGCGACTCTAATTTCAAGCGGCTTTTCAAATTCTGTCGATTTAGCGGTTGTTAACGCATCCTGGAGGTAAGTGAAAGCATTCTCCCAGTTTGTACCGTCATTAGCTCCTTTGGCATCGTCATCGACGTATATAATCTCATCTGCAAAAGATGTAAATCCAATCGTTAATATAATCAAGATATTTATTAAAAATGTCATTTTGTCCATTTTTCTATCATTGCAATGAGCAGATATCTGACTGAGTTTAAATCAATCTATGGAATACATACCATATCTATCCTTATTTAAACGAAAAAAGACCGCATAAACTTAACTAAATAATAAACTACCTGGGTATTTTTGTCAAGCGTAATTGCTAAAATTCAGGTTGCTTTAATTCTATTATGTTTTTTTAACGATTCTGTTTATTAATCAAGTTTCCTACTCACATCAATATCTAATGTCATTTTTGAGAAGCCGGATTTTCTTCTTGAGTTTCCACCTTCTTATTCTCCTTTTCTTGTTTCTCTTTCTTTTCTCTTAAAATATTTTTTAATATTTTTGTTTTTCGCCTTAATGTATTGTGGCGCTCGGTTAAAGAACCATTAGTTTTGTAGGGTGGGCCTTGGCCCACCGATCAATCATGGTGGGGCGAGCCTCACCCTACGATTTCTTTATAAACACCAGTTTTGGAGAATTGGCCCTGCTGCTCAATCAAGGAAATAGTCTCGTGTCCGGCGGTCCCTGCGAAGCGCCTGTAAGGCATTATGGAGCCTCGACTTTACAGTTCCTACCGGGACATCAAGTGCGGCAGCAATCTCCTTTAGGCTCATATCGTCCACGAACCGCATTAACAAAACCTCACGCTGCTCATCAGGCAATACAATCAATACAGCGGCAAGTTCCGAACGATAGTGTTCAGTTTCTTCGGATTCGGGGGCGGCCGGTTCGTCAAGGACTTGTTCTTCGGATGTAAATCGGCTGCTCTTGCTTAGGATTCTGATGGAAACATGCCTGACTACCGGGTAGAGAAAAGTCGTCATAGCAGCGGTAAGCTCAAAACCGGGAAACTTGCCCAACAGATAGGTAAAAGTCTCCTGCAGGACATCCAGCGCATCGGCCCTGTTGCCGGTAAATCGCCATGCCAATCGGTAAACCCAATCCCGGTATCGGCGGTAGAGCGCCTCAAAGGCCTCCGGATCGCCCTTATTTGCCAATTCAATCAATTCCTGGTCGGATTTCATAAAGAAGCTTCTTTGCCCCTGAGAAAAGACCATCGCCGTTTCATGTCAAGTTTACCCTTTTGAGCGGTTCTATGGCAAGCGGTAATCTGCAGGGAGCATTGAACACGAGGCGACTTTACATTCCAAACTCCATATCAACCCATTTTGATGGTCGGACCGGAACGTTTGATGATGGCATCTCCTCTATATCGAAGTTTACCAGCCGATAATGTATGTTATCCATCTCCATTGCTTTTTTCAGATTGCAAAGTACGCCGGGATAAAATATGCATCTCAGACAAAAAAAACCGAACTTCTAACTGCTTTGAGCGTAAAAAAAGCAGAGGCAACCGTAAAATAGATTATTGTTTAAGAATTGAATCTGTTGATTTTTAGTTCAAGTGCAATTATGCCGGTGCCGATAACAAGGACAGAAAGTTCATAAAACGATTTTTTCTCCCCTCCGGAAAACATCGGGTAGCAGACAGTTGCTCGATGTTTTCTTTTTTTATCCACCAATAAAACAATAGCCGTCCAAAGCAATATTGTTATTACTGCCCGCTATGCAAGAAAGACTCTCTAACATGACAATTAACTGTGTAGATTAACTGTCTACTGAGCTGGCTGGTTTTGCTCTCCAATAATCGATTTGATATCGTCCAATGCAAAATAAGCTGTGTCTATCCACCATCTAAGTCCTCCGATCTGAGAGTACTCGAATTCTTTGCCCTGAAGGACAGCAAAATCTACTTTTAGTTTGTTTCCATTAATGTCCAGTTCAATTGCTACTTGTTTTTTGGGGATTATATCCCATATCGGGGCTCCAGTGCTGTGTGCGAATAAGTTCCGAATTTGGTTAATGTAGAGCCTGACGGCTTCTGATGTGCTGTTTGTGGGTATTATAACTTTTATTCCTGTTTGCTCATAGGCTTTGTTTAGTATCTGCGCGGATACTCCCAGAGCGACAGAAACAGCCGCCCCGGCGTGCCATATGACCTCATTCTCAGAAAAGGGGATGTCGTAATTTACCAAACCTTGTGGTAGATCGCATGAATGGGGAATATTCAATTCTTCAAGGAAATGCAGAAAAGAATCTGAACTTGGGTTACTGTCGCAATACCCGTTAAGGCGGATTGCAAACTCCAAATGTTTCAGAGCAAACTCAGCATCCTCAAGGGTTTTTTTAATTTCGGATATGTCACGCATCAATTCTACCTTAACAGAACATTGTATATATTGTTTTTAAATATTCTCTCTATGATGCAAAACTGCGGCCTGCTTTTGTAGATTAAGGTAGTTGTTTCTTCTCGAGACGTCAATTAATCTATTCAAATGCTCTGATGAAATCTCGTCATTTCGACCGGAGTAAGCGAAGCAAACGTAGCGGAGAAATCTATTTTTTATGCTTCATCCGGTTAATGCGTAGGTGGCTCGAACATAAGGAGCCTCGGAGTTATTTCGAGAGAAATATCGTTTGGGCAGAGGGCCAAATTAGGGCTGCCAGGGGGGTAATTTGGGCCTCTGGGGCCCCGAACGATTTTTCTCGGTCGTCCGAACCCACAACAAACCTACTCATTTCCCGGATGAGCCTTTTTTATCAGATTTCTCGACTACAGCCCAATTGGCTTTCGCTCGAAATGACCTTTTTGTAGTTCTTCAATAGAACACTTCACAAGTTGAGCATTGGTCAGTTTGAATTATTGATATGTTAAAGGATAGTTTTCCGGATCTTCTAAAATTTCAGTAGTTAAATCAACGTCTAAATCCGGCCAGTAGAGGTGATGGTTATGAAAAACGTTTACGTTTGTAATAGAGGATATTTTAGCATCTTTAAACCAGGGATATTTTTCGAAAGGCAGGAAATATTCTTTTTTTGCCAATAAAATCCAGAATCCATGCTCGGAAATATTAGTAATTTCAGCCCTTAAAGTGTTTTTTCCATTTTTTAACGATTTCATCTTTATGCCTCTCGATAGTTTTTTGCAAAAATTTTAACTGTTCTTTGGAGAATCCGGAGTAGTTTACCAGAGCAATTATCGGTTCAAGCCAAAATTTCGCTTCACCGTCCGGTGAAATTACATGGATATGTATTCTATTTTCTTCCTTAGAGAAGAAATGAAATCTGTAATTTGCCTTTTTAAATACAGTCGGACTCATACTGTGAAATTATAGCATATATCTGATACTACCTCAAGAGATTGATAAGAAAAACAATGTTATTGGTATTAAAAATTCGTTTTGGCGATACTTACCATTGGGCTTCAATGTACGGCCCGGCTGGGCCTTCGGGTATCTTCTTTGGTCTTGACTTCAGGATAGCTTCGGCAACTGCAATATCATTTTGGTGAGTAATTTTGATATTGGAAGAGTCTGTTTCCACAATTGTTACTTTATGACCCAACGCTTCGATTAACTGCGAATCATCGCTGATTTTGCTTTTATCGAGGTTTTTGAGGTTTTTGTATGCCTTTTTGAGCAGGGAAGCCGAGAATATCTGCGGCGTCTGAGCTTCGTAGAGACCGGTTCTGTCGACGGTTTGCGTAATAATATTATTCTTCGCCTGTTTAATCGTTGCCGTAACCGGACAGGCAGGTATCGCCGCACCGCTCCTGGCAGCGGCAGCAATAGTGGAGTCTATGATTTCTTCCGTCACACAGCACCGGCAGGCATCGTGAACGGCAATAAGATCGATATCGTCCTTGATAAGCTCAATCCCTTTATTGACAGTATCGAAACGCTCGGCGCCACCCATGAAGATTGATACGCCAAAAAACTTCAGGTTAGGACCCCATTTGACGCTCACGAGTTCTTCATCCTCGGGCGAGATGCCTAACAGAACCTGTTTCACGTCGTCGCGATTGGAGAAAAGCTCTGCACTACGGAAGAAAACCGCCCTGCCGGCCACATCAACAAATGCCTTCTTTCTATTTCCCCCGAATCGGCTGCTGGCTCCGGCAGCACAAATAATCGCAGCAACATTTTGACTCATAGCAAAGGTTCCTTATACGTTCAATTTTATGAGTTAATCTTAATTTCTCAAACTGACCGATTTGTACTGTCATCCCTGCGAAAGCAGGGATCCATGAACTCATCAGTTTTAATGGATTCCCGCTTTCGCGGGAATGACAGATTGGATTATTTAATATTCAATTCCCCGCCTTGCCGGCTGGCCTTTATCGAACGGATGCTTGATATTTTTCATTTCCGTAACCAAATCCGCCAATTCCATCAACTCAGCGGTCGCACCCCTGCCGGTTAAAATTATTTCCACCGCCGAGGCTCTCTTATCTATGAGATCTTTGACATCTTCAAATTTGGCCAGGCCTTCCGAAAGGCAAAATACGATCTCATCGAGTATCAGCACATCGTAAAATCTTTTTTCCGCCGTCTGCGTGATTCTTTTAAGAGCCTCTCTGATTGCGCCCTGTACTTTAGTAACGGCTTTTTCGTCCTCTAAAGACCCGGACATGTCCCACGGCACATCGAGCGTTTCGACTCTGATTCTTACAGCCCCCAACTGAATCGCGAAACGCTCCCCGATATCGAGCGTCGCCGGCTTTAAGAATTGATAGACCAGCACCTTGTTGCCCTGGCCAGCGGCACGCAGTGCCGAGCCGAACGCAGCGGTCGTTTTGCCCTTGCCATCACCGGTATAAATCTGCACAAGCCCTTTTTCCAGCATAGCTGCATTATACGCATATCCGTCACAAAATAAAGCGTTAAATCCAGGCGCATTTCCGCGGGACGCGGGGCGGCAATACTTTTCCCGGCCGGAAGATTGATACGGCTATCACAGCGGGCAGGTCGATAGCAAGGAGGGTAATCCACGGATTTACATGGACCGAGCTGAAGCAGCCGCAGGATGCGGCGCCGGTGACGGCTTTGTAAAACGTAATCATTGAAAAGAACGAAAAACACAGCAAACTGGCTAGCCATGCGGCCTTTTTGAACAGTCCGGACGATTATGATATTTGCACATAATCATACTAATATTGTACCCCCTGTGGGGCACGCGGACACCTTTAATTTTCCCGGGCAATGATAAGATAATTCATAATTCAAGATGTGACCCTGTTATTTCCCCTTATTTTTCAAGGAGATGGAGGTGCATCGCAGGGTGTCCTACGGACGCTTAACAAGTACACATTCAGACTATTAGATGAAGCTATTCCAAAGTTGTATCAAGGTCTATTTCAAGTTCCATATGCTGACCTGAGATTATTTCAAACTCCTTAAGTAACGTGCTGCCTTTGCCATCAGTATAGCTAATCTGATATTGGCCGGCAGGGAGTTTTACATCGAACTGACCATTAGCATCGGGAACACCGTCTTTCTGAGGGACAAGATAAGCTGAAACAGTTTTTGCATAGTTACTCAACAATAAATATTGCGGCATAGATTTATTGCTTATACTTCGATAAAAATTGCCGGTAAGTGTAGCATTAAGTTTTGGAGGTTTTATTTTCAATGGTTCGGTCTGTTCTTTTGCAATATCTACCTTTACTGTAAAACTTGTTGCTTTATCATTACTAATTCTCAGATCATATTTGCCAGGTACAATATTAACAAATCTCCAAAGCCTATTCTGCTTTTCAATTTCATCACGCTGTTGACCAAGGACGTATGTTGGAGGTAAAACAATCATAACCTGTTGCAGTGCCTTCCAGTCTTCGTGCGGCTCTATGACCACTTCAAAATCAACAAAGTTATTTCCAATAATACCCAGGTCAATGTCTGTGTCGACAACATCAACGCTGGTAAACATAGTTTTGAAATCATCAACAGGCCTAATGTTATATTCTCCCTCAATGACACCTGTAAACACGAAATTGCCATCAGCATCTGCAGTCGTATAGCAGAGGAATTGGCTAAATCTATTGCTCCGCAATGCCAGTTTAATGTTGGCAGATGGAATATCGTCAACCACAACCGTTCCCGTCACAATATACCCATCACCGCCAAAGTCAAGCCTTGTAACCTCGCCGCAAACGGGTGTTATGGTTCTGCTGACAACGCCTTCACTGAAAGAACCTCGATTTCTTGTTATAAAATACGAGTTTTCACCAAGACCTTCAATTCTGTAATAGCCGTTGGGATCCGTCACAACGAATTGTGTGTTTTGTCTAGTAATGACTCTCTCTCGGTCTTGGTCGTAGTCCATTCTCGTCCCAGCGATCGTATTACCATTATTATCAAAAACATAACCCTCAACGATGGCCCCTTCTTCCAGTTCTACGATTATTTCTTCTGAAACTGTGCCATTAATAACAGCAATGTCACTAATTATAGCAGGCGAGTAATCCTTATGGTCTGCTTTGATTGCTTCAAGGCCTTCGGGTAAGTTTTCTATAACAAAATTGCCGTTGATATCACTTTCAACAGATTTTATTTTAGTTACAAATTCACTCCTGTTATTAACTCTATTGCCCCCAGCATATGAAAGGGCTAATATTTCGGCTCCTGCAACTGATTTGCCAGCTGAGTTAATGACACGCCCCTTGATGGTTCCACCTTGAGTAAGTTCAACCGTAACGGGCTTGAGGTTTTCAGTATCAATTTCTTCACTGACTCCCAAGCTGTAACCGTCAGCCATGAGTTGCACCTGATAAACCCCAGGGGTAACAGTAAAAACAGCTCTGCCTTGTGGATTGCTTCGTTCGAGCCATTTCTCGCTTACACCATAGTTGTTTCCTAATCTACTGGCTGTTTTGATTAAACGAGCTCTCATATTCGTAACAGGTTTGCCAGTTGCTTTATCAACAACCATTGCAACTATTTCAGGTTTGACCACCTGTTCCATTTCAATGTAAAGCTCATCAACGGGAGGTTTAATGTCCTCAAGGACAACCGTATCGAAATGTTCACTTTGAAACGTCAATCTGTAATTCCCCTCTTTTAATCTGTTGATTTCAAATTCGGCCTCGTCATTATCATCATAGCTCCAAATGGCCGTACCACTACCATGTGTATTGGTAGTCGTGTTGTAAGAACGGATGTGGATATATAAGTTGCTTACAGGAGCCTTTTTAATGACTTTCACGGTCCCTTTTATGGTAAGCAATGATTGGGGGGAGGGTTCAGAAAGTGTAAAGTGCAGTTCTTCATCATACTGAGCAAAATCAATTGTTTTAATCGACTTATATGATCCTTCTACGGGGTAATAAGCTGAAATGCTATATTTCTCCGGAGTAATGTGTGACAATGTAAAACTTCCATCAGGAGCAACTTCTGTCCGTTGTCCTGAAAGATTAGTCTTTGACCACCAGTACGGTTCTGAAACTATTTTCAAATCTGAAGCAGGAATACCATCGGAATACTCAATATAGCCTTTTATCGGCTTGCCTTTTTTAATGGTAACATCAAAGACAGGGACTATGTCGGGATCAGTGTTTTTAAGTATAACATGAGCTGGAGCAAAATCAGGTTTAGTTTCGTGATAATTGTTGCCTTTGGAGGATGTGATTAAGTTACCAGTCCGACCTTTATGTGTTATCATCACCATGTAACCGGCCTTTGAAGCAGGGTGTCCGCCTATGAGAGTATAGCCGTCTTTGTCAGTACGTTTAATAGTGTTACTTCGGCTCGCAGCAGTAGATCGGTTCGTTACAAGGTCTACTACCTCAATTTCTGCTCCCTCTATGGGATTGCCCTGTTCGTCTTTAACCCAAAGTTCGGCAATACAAGCTTTCGCCAGTTGAAAATGTACAGTTTTCTGTTTATCCTTTTCGATTAAAATCTTGTAATCATCATCAATATCAGGCTTGCCAATATATTCTTTGGACGTAATAGCAATCTTATATGGCTTTGAATCGTCGATTTTCTCAAGTGAATAAAAGCCGTTGAGATCTGTTAAAAGTTTTCCTTTGGGAATAGACACTCCATATACTACAATCTCAGCTTCGACCACAGGCTCGCCAGTGTCTTTGTCGGTTATCAGGCCACTTAATACACCTTTGGGTACAAAGTTATATTCATCATTCGCAGATAAATCGGGCGCGGTAGAGATGACAGGAGGTTCCGTTTCTTCTGACAGGTTTTTGGGCGAGTCGACAACATCAGCAATTTGGGTGGAAATGGAATTATCCGGCATTTCTGTAGCTTGACTGGTTGCTATTTCAACAGTTTTGTTCTGTTCATTTGTTGATTTGGCGTCGTCCTCTTTTTCAGCTACAATTGCCGTCGGCAAGGGAGTGGAAGTTTGGTTTGGCTTAGTAATATGCTTATAAGCTACCACTGCTCCAACGCCAATGGCTACTACCGCAACTGCTGTGATTATCTTTGCTGTTACCCCGCTCATTACTGCCGCTAAACCTGTGGCAGTTCCGGTTGTGGATGAAGCCGTGGCAATACCAGCGGCTGCGGCAACACCGGAACCTTTTATAGCCATACCTGCAATAGATGCAATAACAGCAGTAGTAAATGCCTTTTTGGGCCCGGTGGCAGAAAGTGTTTCCTCAACGATAGAACTGAGTTGCTCTCTTATCATCTTTCGGCCACGCTGCAAACGTTGTTTTACGACATCTTCGGATAAATCGAGCGATAGCGCGACATGCTTTACAGACTGTTGCTGGCGATAATATAGAACCATAGGCTCTCGATATTGCTCCGGAACCTGTTGAATTGCATCACTGACAAGTATTTCATGTTCCTTTTTGATTGCGGATTCGAGCGGACCGGACTCATCGGTAGCCATATCGTTTATGTTTTCCATAGGTTTAGCCCCTGCAATAATGTCCCGTTGACTTTTCTTTAAAAAATCGCGAATATTGTTTCGGGCTATACTGCACAACCATGGACGGAATTTGGAAAGATCTTTTAACTGTGAGAGTTTATTCCAGGCATTTATGAAGGTTTGATGTGCCAGTTCCTCACTTCGCTGAACATCTGCTATCCCACTGTAAGTGATCGCGCAAACAAGTTCCTGGTACCTTGATACAATAACCTCAAAAGCCATAGAATCACCTTTAAGACACTTTTTTAATAGTATTACTTCGTTTGCCATTGTTCTCGTATCCAAATCCCTTTAACCAGTTTGTATTATAGCCTCAATAATAAAGAAGACGCAGAACAAAAATGGTGACAGGAATTCTAAAAAAAACTCAAAAAACAATTTTTCGGGGGGAAAATGAGGTTTTTTTGCTTCATCCGGTTAATGCGTAGGTGGTGCAAAGACATCGGGGCCTTGGGGTTATGTCGAGAGAAAAATCGTTTGGGCAGAGGCCCAAATTTGGGCAGCCGGGGGGAAATTTGTGCCTCTGGGGCCCCGAACGATTTTTCTTGGTCGTCAGGAAGGCCATATGTATCTACTCATTATCCGGAAGAACCAAAAAGAGGAGAATTCACTCAAGAATCTGTAATACAATCTTTCAACTCCTTGTTTTTTATGCGTGTTTTTTGTAACGTCCAACTATAACCTATTTGTTTATAATGTTTTATGGGATATTTTTCAAAAAGGAACTTTTTGCCTTTTGTTTTTCGCCGTAGTCCGCTTTT
>Ga0307379_10009292_pt1 | contig 13147 bp, 11 predicted proteins | sample UN2MG_FD_202237 | JGI IMG/M metagenome (GOLD analysis project Ga0307379, IMG submission 202237) | Soil microbial communities from Risofladan, Vaasa, Finland - UN-2 | ecosystem: Environmental > Terrestrial > Soil > Coastal area > Acid sulfate soil | place: Finland: Risofladan, Vaasa | collected... | reverse complement strand
TTCGCAGAAGGTGGGCACGTCGGCGCAGTCGGTAGGTATCAACGGGCACAGTGTGGCGGCTTCCGGGCAAGCGGTGTGGGCTTCCGGGCACAGCGTGTGCGCTTTCGGGCATACGGTGTCGTTGAATGGGCATTGCGTGGCCACAATCGCGGGGCAGAGCGTTTCGACCCCAGGGCAGGCGGTGTCGACAAACGGGCACATCGTTTCAACGCCGGGACAGGCGGTGTCGGCTGGCGGGCAGAACGTGAACTGCTGCGGGCAGGTAGTGTTTTGGGACGGGCAGAAGGTTTCGATGGGCGGGCAGTGCGTCATCATGCCGGGGCACAGCGTTTCGATGGGCGGGCAGGATGTGGCTATTTGCGTGCAGAAAGTGGGCACCACCTCGCACTGCGTAACGTCGGCCGGATCGGTTGTGAGTGTATCGGTGCCGAATGCCGGCGTGGCCGCGATGCATGCCAGGCAGCAGGCGAGGATGGCGAGCAGAAGCTTTCCGGCCATGGCGCATCTCCCTTATCCCTCTGTCTAATTATATCCCGGTACTTGCACAATGTCAAGTTTTCCGGAAGGTTTCGCAGCCGTTTCAGAGCCTTGCGTTTCCGTTGTCGGGCTCTTCCTTGAGGAGGTCGTAGCGCCGCATCTTGTTGAATAGCGTGGTGCGGTTGATCCCGAGCATAGCGGCCGTTTTCTGCCGGTTCCAGTTGTTCAGTTGGAGGGTATGCTCGATGATTTTCTTTTCGGGTTTTTCGAGGGCTGCGCGCAGCGGCAGAATCGTCTGCCCCACGTATTCGCCCGAGCGGCCGTTCAGCAGCACGGGCGGAAGATCGCGAGGAGTGATGCGGTCGGTCTGGCAGAGGACGAGTGCGCGTTCCACGATGTTTTCGAGCTCGCGAACGTTTCCGGGCCACCCGTAGTGCAGCATGATCTTGAGTGCCGAGCGGTCAAAGCCGATCACCTTCTTGTCCTGCCGCTCGGAGCAGAGCTTCAGGAAATGCTCGGCGAGCAGGGGGATGTCTCCCACACGGTCCCTCAGCGGCGGCATGTCGATGCTCACCACGTTCACGCGGTAGTAGAGGTCTTCGCGGAAGGTGCCTTCGCGCACCATTCTCGCAAGGTCGGTGTTGGTGGCGATAATCACGCGAACGTCAACGTGGAGGGTATCGGCGCCGCCGACGCGCTCGAACGATCTCTCCTGCAGCACTCGCAGCAGTTTCACCTGGAGGGCCGGGGTGGCGGTGGAAATCTCGTCGAGGAAGATGGTGCCGCCGTCGGCTGCCTCAAACTTACCGCGCTTGTCGCTGATGGCTCCGGTGAAGGAACCCCTCACGTGCCCGAAAAGCTCGCTCTCGAGCAGCGTGTCGGGCAGAGCGCCGCAGTTCACTTCGATGAATGGCCCGGTGCGGCGCGACGAGTTGTGGTGGATGGCACGGGCAATCATCGTCTTGCCGGTTCCGCTCTCGCCGGTGAGCAGCACCGTGCTCTTGGTGTCGGCCACGGCCTCTATGAGCTGATAGATGCGCTGCATCTTGAAATCCTGCCCCACCAGATTGTGGAAGCCCAGGTGGCTGTCGAGCTGCTGGCGCAGGTTCTCGTTTTCGGCTTTCATCGCCTGGATTTCGAGCGAGCGGCCAACCATCACCTTCACTTCCTCGTCAACGAGCGGCTTGGTGACGTAGTTGAACGCGCCGAGCTTGATTGCTTCGACGGCGTGCTCGACGGTGCCGTATGCGGTGGAGAGAATGACTTCAGTGAGGGGGTGCTCCTGTTTTGCTTTCTTGAGCAGCTCGAAACCGGTGACGCCGGGCATGCTCACGTCGGCGATCACGAGGTTGTATGAATCCTTTTCCAGCAGGGCTAGGGCCTCCTCGCCATCGGATGCCGTTTCGACCGCATAGCCTTCAAAACGAAGAAGCTCGCCGAGCGAACCGCAGACGATGGGGTCGTCGTCGACAACAAGTATGCGTTTGTCAGCCATCAGGTTTTACGACTCCTGGCAAAGCAGCCCGTGCCGGGGGCTTTGCGTTTCAAAACGGATCACAGCGGAATTCGCAGCCGGAATAGTGCTCCCTTGCCGTTGCCGTTCTCCAGCTCGATCACTCCCCCGCTCTTGGCCACTATGTCGCTGCAGATCGTGAGGCCAAGGCCGGTGCATTCGGACATGCTCTTCGTGGTGAAGAAAGGCTCGAAGATTTTGCCGCGGACTTCCTCGGACACGCCGCTGCCGGTGTCTTCGAAGGTGAGCACCACGCCCTGCTCTTCCAGCTTCGACGTTATGGAAAGCGTTCCGCCGCCGGGCATCGCTTCGTATGCGTTGCGGATGATGTTGGAGAACACCTCGGCGAAATTCGCGAACGGAGCCTTGGGAATCTCGTTGCTGAAGTTGGTCTTTACGGTCACTTTGTTTCGAATCTGGAGCGGGCGGAGCGAGCGGACCGATGCCATTATCAGATCGTTGACGTCCATGTCTTCCAGCCCGCGGCCGATCGAGCGGGAGTATTCGAGCAGCGCCCGCACGATCCTGGCCATCCGTTCGAGGCCCTTCTTGCACTCGCGCAGGTATTCGGCCACGCGCGGGCTTAGCGAGCTTTGCTGCAAAGCCATGCTTGTGAACCGCAGCACGCCGTCGAGCGGGTTATTAAGCTCGTGGGCAACGCTGGCCGCGAGCTTGCCCAGCGTGGCAAGCTGCTCGGCCTGTGCGAGGCGGCGCTCCATCTGGTGCGCCCGGCTCACATCCTCCACCACGAGGGTGCCGCCTTCCTCGCCAGTGCCGGGGTCCAGCGGAGCGCACGTGATGTCCAGCAGCAGTTGCCGGCCACCGGCCGTGGTGTAAGGCACACGATGGATCGACGAGACTTTACCTTGCGTAACACAATCTTCCAGTATGGCCAGCCATGCGGCATCGTCGGTGCCGATTTTCAGCTTCTGCAGGCTGAGGATGCTGATGTCGCTTTCGCCGATCGGGAAAATCCTGCCGGCGGCTTCGTTGAAGTAGGTGAGCCGCAGCGCTCTGTCGAAGGTTAGAAGCCCCAGCGAAAGGCTGCGGAGGATGTTGTCGTTGAATCCCTGCATTTGCGCCAGCTCGAAATTGGCCTTGATGAGCTGGCGAGCGGCTTCTTCGATTTTCTGCGAGAGGCTGGCCCCTTTTTCTGAAATGTCGCGATAGGCAAGGCCGCTGCGGACGGAATCGGTGATTTTTTCCGAGAGAGTCTGCAGCAGGCCCAGATCGGCGGTATCGAAGGGATTGCCGGATCGCTTCTCGCTGACGTTTACCACGCCGATCAGCTTATCGTTGTCGAGCAGAGGCACACTTGCAAACGAATGGCTGCTGTAGGCCCTGGGTGTGTTGCGGATGGCGGCAAACCTGCTGTCTTTGGTGACGTCTTCAATGAGTAGCGGCTTGCGGTTTTCCGCCACCCAGCCGGAGATTCCCTGCGACGTGCTCTGCCTGAAGCCGGTGAGCTGCGTGGCGTTCGGGCCGATCATCTCGCTGACGATAAGCTGATTGGTTCGGGGGTCGTAAAGGAGGATGGACCCCGAGTCGCACTTGAGGTGCTGCAGGATTTCAACCAGTGTGTAGCGAAGCAGGCGGTTCAATTCCCCGTTTGTGCCCGAAGAAGCATCCCGGCACGAGGCGGATGTACCAAAGGTTAGTCGCGCTTCACGTACCATTGGCTACATTTACCTCAAAAAATGCCATTTGAAGGCCGACACCGACCATCTGCACTGAAGACAGTCCATCACACAACATTGCTGTAAGGGATTACCGTACAAGCATGTTCGGCACTTCCGGTGTGCTTTTCAGAGGTTTTTGACAAATCCAGTCGTGGCGCTGATCCGGCCGGCGATGCCCCTGCTTCCGTCTACCGGGTGCGCAACCCCACCTTGGGCCCCGGCACAGTGGATTCTGCCATATGCCAAGGCACCGTCCATGCCACGCTGAGCCGCCGCAAGTCCTTTCGCAGCGGTTTCATTGCAGACCAAGGTAATGGTTAAGGGTGGATTGCAGTACTCTTATGATTCCAAGAGAAGTTTACCACATGAAATGCGGCACGTCAAGTAAAATCCGTGCAATTGTTTAATAAAACCAACTGCGATGTCTAAGTTTTTGGACAACTTCCCATGCGGCGTTCAGCGGCACGGTTATCTGCGGCGGCTAGTCCATAAAAAGTTACACCGGGGGTTCATCGAAAGGGTCGAAATGAACATCCGTTACATCGAGCGTTTCGCAGAGGCATTGTGATCCCACGAGCTCCGAGATGGACGGATGCGTGCGGCCGGCGTCGCCGGAGATGAACTCTTTGATGTAAGTGCCGCTCTGCGCCCGCAGGTCAAGCTCGAAGCGCCGCCGGTCGGGGTCGCTTGCCGGCGCCCTTGCCGAAAGCAGCACGAGCTTCCGCACGCGGATGATGTCGGCACGCCGCCGAACTACGCGCTGCGGCGTCTGCTGCTGCACGGTAAACTCCGGGGCGGCGAGGAGGCCCGCGAGTTCGCTTTCCTCTATGGCACGCTCGCACCTCACCACCGCGTGATAGCTCTTGTCGGCACGGGCAGTGTCCACCCGCTTCACGATCTCGCGCGAAACGGGCCTCAGCCCCCGCACCTCAACGCTCCCGCCCGCGTTCACCTGCTGCTCGACGGCGGCGAAGTCTGCGCTCCGGCGGTGCGGGTTCAGCATCTCCAGAACGAAAGGCCGGCCGTTTCCCAGCATTCGCACGTCAACGTCTTGCCGGCCGGTAGCGTGCATCTTGCTGGCTCGCGCCCGAAGTGCCGCGAGCAGCGGCGCCGCAATGATCTCTTGGACCGAATTCGTGTAGACGCGCCCGCTGCCGCCGCACGTCTTGCAGCCGCGGCCTTGGCATTTCGGGCACAGCCACCTGGCCTGCGGCAGGTTGCGCGTGTGCTTCAGGTAGCGGCCGTAGATGAATATGGCCGATGGCAAGGCCTCCACGCGTGTGCCAGGGTATGTGACAATAAACGTGATGTCGGAATCGATCGGCTTGGGGTCGCATTCGGGCAGCCTGGCCCAAACGGCGAGGGCCAGCCTGAGATTTAGGTTGCGTTTCACCTCGGCGGCGTCGGCATCGGGAAGGTCGATTCGCAGCCGCGTGCCTATCGTGTATGAGTTGAATTCGTATTCGCCGGTGAGGCGAACGATGGTTTCGGTATAAGCTTTGATGGCGGAATCATCGGCCAAGGGGAGGGGTTCTTGTGGACCGTTTGGGCAAGCAGGCATAGACGACCAGAAAGCGGCGGCAGACAGCCCGGAGCAAGCGGCTACCGCGGCGGGCGACGGAGGTTTGTGGGGGGCCTACGGCCAGTAATCGCCCCGGAATAGCGCTTTAAGGGCTTCGCTTTGCGAGAAGCCGGCCGTGCGGCGGGTGCCGCGCGACCCGCACGCACGCAGGTATTCATAGAAGCAGTTTTCCAGCTCGTCGGGCGAGTTTATGCCCCAGTGCCTCAGCACGTTTGATGCGAGCGCGCCGAATCTGTCGAACGCGAACGCCGCGATCCCCTCGCTCAGCGGATCAGCCGTCTGCCCGTGGCACGCGGCCTTCACTTCGAGGAATTGGATGCATTCTGCGAAGAACTGCCCAAGCTCGCGACGGTTGTTCTGTTTTCTTGTGAGAGACAGCCTTTCCTGCGAGGGATTCCTGCCCGAAGCGCTATGGAAAGGCCGATCAGGTCGGATCATGTTGTTGTATCCTGTCAGAGCGCCGAACAGAAGCCGCTCACGAATGCCGCCAGCCTGTGGCCTGGCTCCGCCGGCCCTCTATTCAATTATACACACGAATTCCGGAAGATCAAGCAGAACCGGAAAAATCAGTACATTTGCCATTGCACGGCCAGCCCGAAACCTGCTTGTAATGGTATAAAGGCTAAATCTTATTTACGAGCAGGTGATTTTTCAACGATAAAATCATGGAAACTTTTTTCCCCACCCCGGCAAACTGAAATCTGGCAACCGCTCGTTCCGGCGCGATACTATAGCGTCGGCCGCGATTTCTCCCGATTCAGCATAGCGGCATTTGACCAGACGGCAAGAGATGAATAAGAAGCTCATCCACCAGATCGGAACGTCGGCCCTTCAGGCCTTGATCCAATGGCGTGAAATTACTACGAAGTGCGCAACTTAGGCTACACACAAGGCCGAAGCACGAGGGCGGACGATTCCGCTCGCAGACTCGCTTCAGTCCGCCCTCTGATCTGTCGGCTAATCGCTCTGTATCCCATATTACGGACTGAGTAGTAAGCCCAAAATGGTAACCGGCTCAATGAGCTTGCAGAAGAGAAAGAACGAGCGAAAACGGGGACTGGCAGCCGATTTGCGAAGTCTGCGGAGCAAACTCGGTGCCTGTCCCCCGCTTTCGCGGCACCGCGCATAAAACGCTTAATCTCAAGCCATTGGGCCTTGATCGGAATGGAATGAAGAATTTGATGAAGAACTGAACAGCTCCAGTCCAACTGAGAATGAACGACTCACCCCCAAAAGAATAACACACCCGGCATGAGAGTGTGACATGGGAATGACCGCATGAGCCGGCCTTTGCTTAAAGGAGCTCTTTGCCGGGGCCGCGCGCTACTTCAGCACGGCCGGGCGGACGAGGTCGCCGCGTTTGAGGTCGCGGACGATTTCCACGGGCTGTGCGATGGAGAAGCGGTCTTTTACTTCGACTATCTTGATGATGCCGGCGCCTTCTTCGCGGTAGCCGAGGAGCTTTCCGGCTGCGTCGGTTACAGGCTCGCCAAGCGAGAACACGGCGAAAACGTCGCCGGGGCGCAGGCCGAGGTCTTTGCCGGCGTCGACGGTGATGGATTTCTTGCCGCCGTCTTCCACCTGTGCAACTTTGCCGACCCAGGGGGTTTCCTCGCTGGCTTTAATGAGCTGCGCGGTGGCTTCGACGATGGCGCGCAGGAGGTCGTGGCCGGCGCCCGCCACGGATGCGGTGATGCGGCTGGTGGAAACGTCGACCATTCGGAGGAAGACAACAACGCCGCCGGAGTCGCCGCGTCCGGCGGTGGCCATCAGCACGCATTGCGCGCCCAGCACGTCGCCGGCTTTCGCGGCGGATGTTTTCTCCACGTATCGGGTCTCGCCGAATTTCATCTCCTTCAGCACGTCCTCGATGTTCTTGCGCTCCACGATGTCGAATCGGCCGCTGTTGTGCAATTCGTTGATGAGCATTTCGGTTACGTGTTCGGGTCCGCCGGCTTTCGCCGTGATCTCGTCGTCGCGTTTGAAGGGCACGTCGTCGATCCAGCCAACGTCGCCGAAGCGAGCGATGGCGATGCGCTTCTTGAGGTGCACCATTCTTGCGGTTTGCTTTGAGCCGGGGAGCTCGGGCGAGGAGACGTCGACCACCGAGCCGATCTGGTGCGTAACGGGGGGCACTTCCTTGTAGATGATCGGGCGTTGTTTGCTGCAGCCGGCGATGAGCGCGGCCGCGATGGCGGCATAGCAGGCGAGTTTCATTTCTTGGTTCCTTTCATGAATTGTCGAGGCGGCGGTTCAGCGGCCGGCGCTGAAGACGTCGCTGAGGAGGTGCCCGGCGGCGGCGCCGTAGAGCGCGCCGCGGCCGGCGTGGCCGCTTTGGTGTCCTATGATGGCGCCGAGCCCTCCGCCGACGATTGTATCCCTGGAGAGCAGGCCGTGAAGGCCGCCGTGATCGACCATGTGGCCGAAGCCGGCGCCGATGATTGCGCCGCGGCCGGCGTGGCCGCTCTGGTGGCCGATGACGGCGCCCAGCCCGCCCCAGAAGAGCGTGTTGAGGTAATGGTCGCCTCGGAGGCCCGAGCGGCGCTCGGGGGTTTCGTTCCGCAAAGCCGGGCGATGCCGCAGGGCGGCGCCGTGCCTGTAACCGGGCTGAGGTGTGTGATAGTACTGGAGTTCGGGCCGCGGCGACAGGCCGGAGAGCTGCCGGGCGAGGGCGTCGATGTCTTTAGGCTCGTAGTTGGGGTCGGGGTCGAGCTTGCGGTCGAAATTCGGTGCCGGCGTTTCGGCTTGCGGGCGTATTTCGGGCGGCGGGATGGGCTGTTTGACGGAAGCCGGCCTTTGGCTGCAGCCGATGGCGAGACCGGCAACGGCGAGGATGCTCGCCGCGGCGAATACCTGCATTCTTGTTGAAGCGGCCATGACGCACCTCCTGGTGATAGCATACTACCAAACAGTCAACCGCCTGCCGTTGCTCCGCTATTGGCGCATGCGTACGTTGACGCGATAATCGACGACATCGACGGACAGGCTGCGATCGGTGATGGATTCTTCCATGCCGCGGTGGAATCTCTTGGGCTTCCAGGTGGTCTGATCGACCATTTTGCCGGTGGCATCAAAGAATTGGACCTTGACGTCGCACTCGATGTCTCTCTTGCCGCCGAGGCCGAGGAATCCGCCGTAGCTTTTCTCGTTAACAAGGATCATGCTCACCTCGAGCTCGCCGCCGGGCAGGCGCTTGGGCTCAACCTCCCGCACGAATTTCAGCACCTTGCTGGGCTTCTTGTCGATGAAGATCAGCCTCTCCGTTTCCTGCTTGGGATTGGGATTGTGCTTGGGGGCGTATGGGCCGCTGCCGCAGCCTGCGAGCGTGGCGATGGCGACGATTCCGGAAAGAAGCACTGTGATGGTTTTCACGGTCATTTCCTCCTTTTCTGGTCTACTGGTTCTGGGGAGGGCAGCGTGAACCTGCCGGTGATAATCTCTTCGTAATGCTGCGTGCCGGGCGTTGGCGGCACCATGCACTTCCCGCCCTGCAGGATGTGCGGGCCCCACTTGCAGCGGTTGTTGCAGTCGCGGTGATCGTATATCGTTTGTATGCCGAGGCCCTCGTACACGCCGAGCAGGGTGGCTGCCCTGTACTCGAGCAGGAGGCCGTCGCGGTGGTAGGCATCCACAAGCTCGAGCGTGGGCGTGCAGCAGCACGTGCCGCCGAAAATGAACGGAATGCTGCCGGGCACGTGGCCGGTGTAGTCGTTGCAATAGATCACCTTCACCGGCTGGCCGTCTTTTGCCTGGAATGGACGGCGGACGGTGCGGGGAACCGGCTCGACGCTGCGGCAGCCTGCGAGCAGGGCCGCGAGCAGTATGGTAATGCAACCGAGTAGTGTTGCGGGCTTTGCGTTCATTCTTTCGTTGGGCCTGTTTCGGGCGCGTCTGTCGCGGCCACCGTCGCACCGGTTTCCTGGAAAACGGGGCTGACGGGCGGCGGATAGTTGCCGTTGGATTTCTGATAGCCGCTGCGGAACACCAGCAGCGTGTCGCAGCCGTCCTCAACCGGCACGTGATACCACACCTGCCGCATCTCGGCGATGGGGCTGGAGTTGTCGAGGAAATCGATTGTGAACGTATAGACGCCAGGCTCAAGCTTCGCGCTCAGCAGGTGAATTTCGCCGGGGAGGAGGTCCCACTGGCGCACGTCGGCGCCGGCGGGAAAGAGCAGGCCGGCGATCAGCAATGCGGGCCCTATGGCGCCGCTGTCGTTGCTGGTGCCCATGGCGCCGGCGGTGATGAGGCCGGTTTTCACCACGCCCTTTGCGGCTTGGATGGTATCTTTGGCCGAGCGGCCGCTGGTGCGGGCCTGTTCGAGGAGGTCTACGGCGAGCGACGAGGCGCCGAGCGGCTTGCCGTTTGCGCTGACGGAGGCGGAGTCTTCGCGGTAGTAGCCGCCGTTGTATTCATCGATGCTGCCGGCGACGCCGCTTTGCACTTTTACGGGCGCCTTGCCAAGCTGCAGCACGATCAGCACGTTGTGGTCGTTGATCGCGTCGTCGCTGAAGCAGGGGTTGTCGGGATACTTTTCGCGTGCCCTCTCGAAGTGGATGCGAGCGTTGTCGGGGTCGTCGATTTTCTGATAGCATTTTGCGATCATGAAATGTGCGACGGCAAAATCATCGCGGTGCTTTTCCTCGCTGGACATGTCGGCCATGAGCGCCTGGTGGAAGGCGGCGCGTGCGTTGTAGTAGTCGGCCCAGCGATAGTAGATGAGGCCGTCGTAGAAATTGGCCATTGCCTGCTCGAAGGGGTCGCCTTTGAACATCTTGATCGATTCGTTTGCGATGAGGCTGGCGAGGCCGCGATTGGCGCCGCCTTGGCCGCGCATCGCCTGAGCGGCGCGCTCGAGCGCTATTCTGGCCGTGTAGTAGTTTCCGCCATCGAACGCAGCCGAGCCGGTTTCGAGGTTGTAGAGCACGAAATCCTTGTCCAGCGTGTCCGTGTTCTGTTCGAAGAGTTTCTGTGCGGCGGGATAGTCATGCCGCCAGAAAGCGGCTCGGCCGGCGTCGCGCGCGGGCTGGGCGCAGGCGCCGGCAGCGAGGCACAGCGCGGCCGCGGCGAGGCATTTCGGGAGGCTGGAAATGAGTGTGCGGATAAACATCTGTTTCGTTTGTGTTTCCACGGCCGAGGGCACCGTGCGGACACGGACCGGGCTACAGTCAGCGATCCCAGACGTTCTTTTTGCTCCACTTTTTCACGTCGTAGCTCTTTGCCCAGATCATCTGGCTGCTCTCGGCATCGGTGAGGTTGAACTCGAAGCGAGAGTATGTTACGCGCTTGGTGCCGTCGGTTTTGTCGATGGTGCTGACGCTTCCGCTGAGGAAGTAGTCGGCGCCGAGAAGGTTCTTCTTTCCCGTTGAGTCGATCTCGCCCTTGCGCTTCATGTCGCGCTCGTTGAGGACCTCCTGCATTTTGGCACGGTTGAGGAATGAGAACCGGCCGCTGGCATTTTGCAGAAGCAGCATTCGTATCTCTTCCTGCAGCATCTCGGTGTCCATCGGCTCCGATGAACGATTGGCTATCTTTGCGAAAGCGATGGTCGGCGGCTTCGCGGCTTCGGCGATGGGCTTCAGGGCGATGAGGTCGCGTGCCATCTCCTGGGCCATGTCCTTCACCTCCTTGCTGCCGGCGGTGGTGCTGCCGATGTTGTCGTCATCTTCGGGCGACATGTCGCCGAATTGCTGCGCGCAGCCGGAAAGGAGCGCCGCGAATACGAAGAGTACTGGTGCGATCACTTTGAACGGGATTGACATTTTCATTACTCCTTCATATCAATAGAGGGTATGGGCTTTGGGCTATGGGCTTCAGGCCTTCAAACAGAGCAGGTTGCAGCGAAAGCCGAATGCCCAAGGCCGCAAATAAGTCTCGGCACCGCGCGTTTGCAGATTCAAGTGTAACAATGCCCGGTGTCGGCGTCAATACTTTTTCGCGGGCCGGCAATCGGTGTAACGCGATGTAAAGCGGGGCCGACGCACGGGCGAAAAATCGAGTCATTGCGTCTTTCGCCGTGAAAGCTCTTCCTGGGCCATCGGGCGGAAGTCGGAAAAATCGAAGGCGATCGGCCGCTGCAGCCGCATGAAATGTGCAATCGCCAGCGAGTGCAGCTTGCGCGGCGAGGGCGGCACGGTGCCGAAGGATTCGGTGCCGCCGGATTCGGTGCCGGCGGTGAGCAGCGCCCGCACAAGCTCGCGTGCGTCGTCGATCGTGGCCGCCGCATCGAGCATCGCGGCGACCGGCTCGCCAGTCTTCCGGCAGTTTACCACCACGTCGAATCCCACGGCATTGGGCGCGGTGACCATCTTGAAGGTGTCGTGAGCTTTGTCGAACGTGGCAATCGAGCGAACGCTCAGGCCGGCGGCGGCGAGGGCGCGCTGAATGGCAGACCACACCTCGCCGGACGAGTTGTGGAAAACAAGCGTGAGCCAGGCGCCGGTGCGCAGCACGCGGCGGATTTCGGCAAACGCACGCGCCATCAGCTCGCCGTATGCGGCTACGTCCTTGCCCTGCGACCTGTTCATCACGGCCTCGCACGTGGTGTCGGTGAGGGTGCCCAGCCAGCTCTCCCACAGGAGGTTCAGCTCGGAATACTGGATGTTGGAGCCGAAGGGCGGATCGGTGAAGACGTAGTCGATCGACTCGTCGGGCAGGTTTGACAGATCGGTGGCGCTCTGTGTGGAAACGCAGACGTCGCCGGCGGTCGTGCCGTTGGGGCGGAGGTCGCGGTGGCATTTTGCTATCGCGTTGAGCTTGCGCCGGAAGAGCTGAAGCGCGTTTGTTTCCGGGTAAAAGCCGGGGATGTACATCGTGCCGAGGATCGGGCCGGGGCTGATGTTCAGCGAGGGGATGAACTTGTTGAGCCGCGACGCCCGCTGCATGATGCCGGTGACGGCAAACTGGAGCGCAGGCCGCAGGCGGGCGGGCCCGCGGCCCGCCTCGCGCCAGAGCGCCGCGATGCAGAGGAGGTTGCGCTTGGTGAACAGCTCGGCGACCGTAGCGATGCCGTCGTTGTGCAGGCGGCGGATTTCATCGGCGCGTTCGGGCACAGGCACGCGCGGAAACCAGAGATCGCCGGGCCATGGCAGGCTGTCGATCCGCTCGATCAGCGCGAGATCGGCGGGGTCGACCGGCGCCTGTGCTCTGCCCCCGGAGCCGTAATCCACGCGGATCGGCACCCTGCCGGCGGGCCGGCTCGATTTTTTCGTGATGGGCGCGGCGCAGTGCGGGCAGGGATATTCGGCGCGAACGTTGCGCTCGCCATCGAGGGCCGCATCCCACAGCGAATAACGCCCGCCGCACGCGGGGCAGCCGAGCGACTGCGACCAGATGAGTTTTTCGAATTGCGCCTCAAGACCGCTGTCGCGGTCGCGCGTGGCGTACAGCCAGCCGAATTCCTTCTCCACCGCGAGCAACATCCTGCGTCCGGCGTCGAGGAATGCGTCGACGTCCAGCGGGCGGCAATGGTTGAACGCGAAGAACGTGGCGGCGGGCGAGAGATCGCACAGCAGCGCGCGGCGGCCCTGCCGCACGGCGGCGATTCCGGTCATCCCCGAGCCGCAGAATGGATCTAGCACCGACTGGCCTGGCCGAGTGTAGTGCGCGATGAACTGCTCGATGCCCTGCGGCGGCACCTTGGTGTGGTAGGTGTGGGCGCGGTAGAAGCTGGTGCCTTTTCCGGCGCGCACATCGGCCGCGAAAGGTTTGGAGGGATAACCATCGGCGCCGCAAGCGCCGGCACGAATGAAATCGGCGAGGCGGCGGTTAACCGAAGGATGATACGAGCAGTGATCGGTCATGACGTCATTTGCCTTTCAAAAGCCTTTCCCTCAGATGCGTGCAGCGCTGGCTGATGGCTTCGTTGCGGACGGCGCGGGCTATGGCCTTCATCGT
>Ga0307379_10009291_pt1 | contig 13148 bp, 10 predicted proteins | sample UN2MG_FD_202237 | JGI IMG/M metagenome (GOLD analysis project Ga0307379, IMG submission 202237) | Soil microbial communities from Risofladan, Vaasa, Finland - UN-2 | ecosystem: Environmental > Terrestrial > Soil > Coastal area > Acid sulfate soil | place: Finland: Risofladan, Vaasa | collected... | reverse complement strand
ACCGCAATTCAATTGACACCAAGGTGATAGTCTACAATTCAGCGGGAGTGCTGATGCGTACAATCGGACTGGGAGGAACATCTGCCGATGAGATGGATGTAGTCTGGGACGGCAAGGACTCACAGGGCAACAATCTTGCTGAAGGTACATACTGGTTTGATGTGGCAGCTACCGACTACGAGGGTAATCCAGTGAAGACTGTCGGTTTCATGGTCGGTATAATTACGGGTATCCGTTACCTGGACAATAAAGCTTACCTGCTGATGGGTGACAGGCAGCTTCCGCTCGAAGATGTGATCGAGGTAATCCAGAGCCAGGAAGGCTCTTAAAAAATTGATCCTTGAAGGAAAAATCAGAGGTTACTTTTACGATTAATTAAACCAGACCTGCCGCTGCATGATGCGGCGGCCAGATCAATCGACAAGGAGGTCGACAAATGAGCTTGCAAAGTAGTCTGTATACCGGGGTTTCCGGTCTCCAAGCCAACAGCGTCCGGCTGAACGTGATCGGCAACAATATCGCCAATGTCAATACGGTCGGTTTCAAATCCGCCAGAGCCAATTTCACCGAACAACTGGTGCAAACAATCGCCGAGGCCAAGCGACCGCTTGAGGGAGCCAACGGCGGGATAAACCCCATAGCTTACGGATTGGGTGTCGGAGTGAACAGTATTGACAATCTTTTCACCCAGGGAACTCTCGAGTCTACGGGCGTCACCACGGACCTGGCACTTCAGGGTGAAGGATTTTTCGTGCTGCGGGACCACCAGCGGAAACTCTACTCGCGCGCCGGAGCCTTTCAGTTTGACGGCAGCGGCAACCTCGTGCAGAACGGCACAGGATTCGTAGTCCAGGGAAGGCTCGCTGATACCTCAGGCGTGATCCCATCGGGTTCCCCGATCGAAGACATAATAGTTCCTCTCGGACTTACCACACCGGCCAAATATACCTCAAAGGTCGTGTTTAAAGATAATCTGGATGCCGATTCGGGAGTGCTGGCCAATGTTTTAACGAGTGGTGTTCCGTTTACCATTCGAGCTACCAGCCAGCTAGCCACCGGGGTTACCGATATTAACGATCTGACCCAGACTATTAACCCCGTGGACGAGGGAGACAGAATCAAAATAAGCGGTACGAACCCGGATGGTACAATAGTCACGGCTATTTTCCGCTACGGCACAGGGAACGAGCTCTTGTCGGATGGTTCCACAGTGGCCCGGGATGGTACCTCGCTGGCTAATCTGGTCAATGTGATCAACAATGCCTTCTCCGGGGTTACCGCCTCGATCGATGCCAGCGGGAATATCGTGCTGACTGATGAATCCGCGGGAGCCAGCCAGACCTCGATCAGTCTGGCATTTGATGAAGATGCCAATTCAGCTTCCGTGCTCGGCAATACGATCCAGGACAATTTTCTTCCTGAATCTTCTTCTTCTATTTTCGGAACCCCGGTCGTGGTTCAGCCTTATGATCCCGACACCGATACCGGGGGCTTCAAATTTACCTCGGATATACAGGGTGAACAGTTCTCCCGCCAGTTCGTTCTCGCGGTCGGCGGCATTGACAGCGGCCGGGACAATGTGATCACTGTCGCCGCTGATGCCAATGGTGACGGAGTTTATGAGAGCTTGAGCGAAATTGCAGATGCAATCAACCTGGGGATCAACAACGACCTCGAGATGGCCGGCTCGGTCCAGGCAGTGGTGACTAACGATAATGCGCTCAGATTGATCACCACCAACCCGGCAGATTTTATCAGGGTCAAAGTCGTGCCCAACGGCGATCAGACAACTCTTTTAGATCTCGGTTTCACCACAGGTCAGCAGGGCCTGGGCGTAGGGGAAGGCGGCCTGAACCTGTCCAGCCTCAAGTCCACCAGTCAGTTTCGCCTGCAGATCAATGATGATCCTGCACAGACTGTCAGCATTACTCCCCAGGTTTACGCAGATGTGGAAGATCTGGTTGCCGGTCTCAACGCCGGGATCAACTCCAACTCCAATCTCAGCGGTGAAGCGACGGCTTTCGTTGATTACAGCCAGGGAGCCGCGGCAATCTCCTTTGCCACCAACCGGCCGCAGGCCAAGTTGTCAATCCTGCGGGGCACCCAGCCGGTGCCTGTAGGCGGCAACGATATGTTCGACCTGATAGGATTTGATGACGCCAATGAGCTGGCGCTCGACGGAATTCCAGGCAATGAAACCGATTATAACAATATCAGTACGGACGGAAACGCCACCAGTTCAATCGCCCTGGCCGCCTTCGATCAGACCCAGACAGGACGTGACGCTGCCTCGCATATCGCCTCGATCACCGTTTTTGATTCTTTCGGTGAAACCCACAACGTGGTGATGACTTTTACCAAGTCTACACAAGAACTGCCTGCAGTCGAACAGAAGCTCATTTCCACGGCGTCGCCGCTGATGGCTACATTCATAGATCCAGAAACCGGAGAAGAAGTTCTTCAGCCAATAACTCCTTCCCTTGTGGAAACCAGGCTCACCGATCTCTGGAGCATTGATAACACTGATCCGGAAAATCCGGCTAAAGGTGATTCTCAGCCGAGGGCCGGAGACACGATTCGCATCACTGGCACTTCCACTAAAGGTGTTCCTCTGACCAGGATAATCACTATCGAGGGCGGGACCGCTCCCACCACTGTGCAGGACGTGCTCGATGAAATCAACCTGCTGTACGGATCGAGGTTGTCAGGCGGAGACGGCACCGGCGCTACTGCTACGGTCAACAATAGCGGGCAGATCGTCCTTTCAGATGACTCCGCTGGATCCTCGCTGGCCACAATATTGATGGTTTTTGAAGACAGTGCAAGTAATCTTCGTGATCCCCTTCCCACTTTCCCCTATAAAATGGCCGAGGACTTCCGGGTCCTGAAGCAGGGCTCCAATGAGATCGTTACCGATGTCGGAGGACAATGGGACTGGGGTATCAGGCTCACCCGCAACGAGACAGCACTTACCGGCAACCAGGGTACAGTGATTTTCAACCCGGACGGCAGCCTGCAGGGATTCACGATCAGGGACCGCAGCTCGACTTTCGGTTTTGATCCAAACAACGGCGCCGACCGGATGGAAGTAGCTCTGAATTTGGGTACTATCGGTGGATTCGACGGGATGACCCAGTTCCGCGGACCTTCCACTGCCATTATCTCGAGCCAGGATGGTTTCTCAGCCGGTAAGCTCAGTTCCATGGAGATCGACCAGACGGGAGTGATTACCGGCGTATTCTCAAATGGAGTAACCAAGTCCATCGGCAAGGTCGTGCTGGCCAGCTTCAACAACCCGAGAGGCTTGATAAAAGAGGGTAACAACAACTACCTCGAATCGGCCAACTCAGGCGTGGCTGTTATCGGTGAGGCTGGAACTAATATTCAGGGCAGCATATCCAGCGGATTTCTCGAAAGCTCGAATGTGGACCTGGCTGCTGAATTCGCCAATATTATCACCACTCAACGCGGATTCCAGGCCAACGCCCGAATCATCACCTCGACCGATACCCTGCTTGGTGAGGTGGTCAACCTCGCCCGGTAACTGAATTGAAACTCTTACCCTGAGAACGAGGGGACCCAAGGCACGGGCCCCCTCGTTCTCTTTGTACCATAAGGGAGGAAAAAGAATCCTTAATCGGAGTGTGCTATCAGAAACTGTATGCTCAAAAGCTTGCTTTTAAGCATGGATTTGAATATATTAATAGATGAAATAAGTGTATACATTCCAGTATGTTACATATTGGTAAAACCGCCGTCGATCCTGCAGGCCCTGTCTTTATCGCCCCAGTCGTGCGGGGCAGGCGGAATGGTATGCTTTTTGCCCATGTCAAGTGAGCAATGTTTTGGAGCGCGTAGAAAGAAAGATCTTTAACTGTTTTCTGAAAGGGTTTAATTTTCGGGCGGTGATAATCATTTTCTTATGATTTTTTGCTGGCTGTCGAATTATTAAGTAAACGGCTGTTTGTATTTTTTGCTGGAGGTGGGGGATTGATAGAGGTAACTAAACTTAACGGCGGAGAGATGGTTATCAATGCCGAGTTGATCGAAACCGTAGAGGCGACTCCTGATACAATTGTCTGTCTCACCACCGGAAAAAAGTATATGGTCAGGGAGACGGTCAAGGAAATTATTGCCAGAGTTATCGCATACCGCCGTCAAGCATCGCTGTTGGTGGAAAAGCTGGAGGTGTCTGCAAGGAAGAATCCCGAGACATAACACGCGGCCTCCTGGATGTGTTTTTCCAATGACCAAACTGAAAATTATAGATGTGAGGTAGCAGCATGGATCTGACTACAATTATCGGCCTAGTCTCTGGTTTTTCGATCATATTTCTGTCCATTCAGATGAGTGGCGGGGTAGCCATTTTTATCAATTGGCCGTCAGTCCTGATTACCATTGGGGGAACTGTTGCTGCTGTGATCATTAATTTCCCGTTAAACGATCTTGTCGGAATGATGTCGGTGGTCAAGAAGACAATTTTCTCGAAGACCTTGCCGATTACAGAAACCATCGCCACACTGGTTTCTTTTGCGGAAAGGGCAAGGCGCGAAGGAATTCTCGCCCTTGAACGTCACATGGAAGAGATTGACGACGAATTTCTTGCCAAAGGCATCCAGCTTGCGGTTGACGGCACAGAGCCGGAGCTGATGCGCAATATCCTGGCCACAGAGCTCGATTACCTGGAAAAAAGGCATTCCAGCGGCCAGTCGATCGTGGTTACCACCGGCGCGCTGGCTCCAGCCTTTGGCATGATCGGAACCTTGATCGGACTGGTGCTGATGCTTTCGACCATGCAGGACCCCTCGACCATTGGCCCGAAAATGGCCGTGGCCTTGATCACCACTTTTTACGGAGCATTAATCGCCAATTTGGTATGCATTCCGCTCGCCGGCAAACTCAAGCGCCGGTCCGAAGAAGAGGTATTGGTCAAGGAAATGATGATCGAGGGAATACTTTCGATACAGTCCGGAGACAATCCGCGCATAGTAGAGCAGAAGCTTACCTCCTTTATTTCTCCGAAAATGAGGAGAGCTATCGTAGAGAAATAAATTCTAGCCGCTGAGGGGATCGGATTATAAATGGCAAAGGATAAATGTAAATGCGGAGAAGCTGCACCGGCCTGGTTGACTACTTTCAGCGATCTGATGTCGCTGCTGTTATGCTTTTTCGTGCTTATCGTTTCGATGAGCAAAGTAAAGGAACGTGATTTCTTTCTAGCGGCCGGATCCTTGCGTGGAGCCTTTGGAGTGATGGCCGCCGACCCTGCGATCATGAAGCTGGAAAATACCCCGCTTCCCACATTGAAAAACGTGCAGCGGGCGATTATCGACAAAGCAGTATCGAATCTGCAAGACTTTATCAAGGCCAGAAAACTGGGTGATGATGCTAAGGTGGCCGTCTCGGACAAGGGAGTGGCTCTCACCCTGGGCGCTCCGCTGTTGTTTGACTCTGGAAGCGCAGAGCTCAAGGAGGGGTCGTTTCCACTTTTGTCCGCGGTTTTCGATATTGCGCGAGGATGGCCCAACATTATCAGAGTGGAAGGTCATACTGACAACACGGCAATTCGCTCGGGCATTTACGAATCGAACTGGGATCTTTCTTTTGCCAGGGCCTTGAGTGTAGTCAAATTTGCCGTACAGTTTTCAAAAATACATCCGAGCAGACTCGCCCCGGTGGCTTATGGCGAGAACAGACCGGTGGCCGACAATTTAACTGAAGAGGGCCGCGCCAAAAACAGAAGAATTGAGATCTTCCTGGAATACAAAAAAGAGAATGAGGATCCCTTTAAATAAACACCTGTAATTTTTCGGTTCTCATGATCGACTGCCCTGGCCGGGTGAGTGGATTATAGAACCATACGGAGTATTTACAATGGTAGACGAAGCTAATGGTGCAGTAGAGGAAGCTGCAGAAGCTCCTCGACCTAGTCCAAAAAGCAAGCTCTCTTTTAAAACCTTGATTCTGATTGGCTTACCCTTGGTGATGGTGCAGGCGGTACTGGCTTATTTTTTGGTTTCCAGTTATGTCAAGCCGCGTTTGCCGGAAGCCAAGCCCCGACCGGAAGAAAAAAAGGAGCAGGAAGGCAGAGAAAGCGCCACTGTGGAGGATTTAAGCAACTATGTCACCTTTCCGGTGGATGATATTATTGTTAATCCAGCGGAAACCGGAGGGCAGAGATACCTCAGCGTATCTGTAAACATCTATGTTACCAAGGAGCTGGAAAAGATTATTCCGTCCTTGGAACCGGAAATCCGCGGTGTGATCATTGCGCGGATCAGCCGGAAACGCCTGGACGAACTCGATGAATTCAAAGACCAGCAGATTCTGCGCGGGGAAATCAAGGATGATCTCAACGAGATAATAAAGGACTATTTCTCTGAAAAATTCAAGGATTTTAAAGTACCCAGAGTAGTTTTTACAAAATATACAATTCAGTGATTTAACGGATCAGCCATGAGCAAGATATTATCTCAAGACGAAATAGATGCCCTGCTTTCCGGAGAGGGTATCAGCGGTGGGGGGGGAGGCGGTGCAGCAGCTATGGAAATGGGGACTGAAGGGCAGAAAGAGAAGCTTGTCAGCCTCTATGATTTCAAACACCCTAACCGGGTTTCCAAAGACCAGCTGCGGACCATCCAGACAATCCACGAGGCTTTTGCCCGCGGTTTTGCCACCCATCTTTCCACCCGATTGAGAAGCCTTGTAGATATAGACCTCACCTCTGTGGACCAGCTGACATATTCCGAATTTATCATGTCCATGGCAGACCCGAGCGCGGTTTATATCTTCAACATCAAGGAACTCGAAGGCGATGCGATTTTAGAGATCAGCCCCCAGCTCGTGCTCTATATTATCGATCGCTCGTTTGGCGGCGAGGGAGGCGTGATCCAGGAGGCGCGGGAAATTACGATTATCGAGCAAAATGTCATGAAAAAAATCGTTGACAATGCGCTCGAGCAACTGGTACGCGCCTGGCAGAATATCACTCCTCTTACCCTTGAACTGCGGGATTTTGAAACCAATCCCCAGCTGATCCAGATCAGCCCACCGGGCGAGACTGCGATCATGATCTCTTTCGAGGTTAAAATCTCGGATTTCAGCAGTCTTCTCAACCTCTGCTTCCCCTACTTTGTGCTGGAAGACGTGATGCCCAAACTCTCGGCGCAGCACCAGATAGCCCACAACCAGAAAAAGAAAACACACCACGAAGAGAGCATTATCGAGTACAAGCTGCGCTCGGCCACGGTTCCGGTCAAAGTGAATCTGGGCAAAACTGAGCTGACCCTGCGCGATGTCCTGAGCCTCGAGGTGGGAGATATAGTGCGCCTGGACAACCGGCTGGACCAATTGTTGGGAGTGGCGGTTGGGGACGCCAGAAAATTCAAGGCCAAACCCGGTATTTATCGCAATCACAAGGCAGTGCAGATAGTCTCTGAATTCCAGGAAGGAGCTGTTTCAGATGAGTAATTTTACCATGACACCGGAAGAAGCAAAGGCTTTGCAGGAATTTGCAGGCATAGTAGCCGAGGAAAGCGGGGTGGTTATGTCCACTCTCCTGGATAAAAAGATCGACATCAAGGTAGAGAGTACAGCCGCTGCTGACCAGGGAAAACTGAGCGCTGATTTTCCGGAATCGATTGTTGTGGTTGAATGCTCATTTGCAACCGGGTTCGATGAGAAAAATTACTTTCTTTTCAACAAGTCGATGGTGTCCAAGCTTAGCGACTTGATGATGATGGGCGATGGGACTGCCGAGTTCAGCGAAGACCATATTGATGCCATCCAGGAAGGTGTTAACCAGATGATGGGAGCCGCGGCCACCGCCCTGTCCACCCGGCTCAACAAGACGGTCGACTTCCAGCCTTCGCATTCTCAAGTGGCCGCCCTCGACGAGGCCGGCCTGGATTTGGATAACCTGACAACAGCGAATTTCGAGCTTCAGATAGAAGGCGCCTCGGAAGGGAAAATCTCCATGTTGATCTCCTATCCGGTGATCAAAGAGGTAGCCGCTGCTTTCGGTACAGCGCCCGCTGCCGGGGAGGAAGTGGGCGGAGAAGCTGAATCCGATTTGGGTATGGAAATGGCCGGATTTGAAGCTCCGGAAGCTAAAGAACCGGAGAGCTTTGCCCCCTCAGCCGGAGACCAGTTTGATTCATTAGCCAGAGTCGGTTTGCTTGAAAAGACAAAATTGGGCAGTAAGGAGCATGAAAGGCTTGAGCTTTTGCTCGATTTAAAACTCGATATCTCCATTGAACTCGGACGCACCAGAATGCTCGTGCGCGATATTCTGGAACTTGGTCCGGGATCGGTGATCGAGCTTGATAAAATGGCCGGTGAGACAGTCGACCTTCTGATCAACGACAAGAAGCTAGCCGAGGGAGAAGTTGTTGTAGTCGATGAAAATTTCGGCATCCGGGTTACCCATCTGATCAGTATGGAAGAAAGAATCAAGATGCTGCAAACCTCGTAGTCTCGCCGGCAGATTCAAGCCGCTTTATACTGTGCGGCGACGCTCCTGTGCGGGTCACTCAAGCCGGGAGCCTGCTTCCACTGTGCTCCAGTCCCAAATTTACGAGGATAATAATATTGTCGTCTTCCCGGTCCGGATTATCAACCTGCCTGTTGCCTGTTGAACGCCAACCTTCAACCAGCGCTTTCCATGCAGTCGCCCGGGGTATGAAAATAAAATATTTTCTGCTTTTTTATTTCTGTCTGGCAGCAATGCTATGCGTTCCTGACCGCGCTTTTTCTTTTCCAGCCGAGGCTGATCGTTCCGCTGTCCAGGAAAAAGCTTCGACACAAAGCCCGGCGGACAGCCTTCATGTCCGGGAGGCTGACAGCCTGCGGGATTCAAAAGAAGGCGGTCTGGAGAGCATACCAGGCTCCAGATCCAGCGAGCCGTTCGACTTTTCCCGTCACCAGAAAAACTCGGGTATCAGCCTGATCTGGGTTATCTCGGCCATCTTAATTGTTTTCGCCCTGCTGATCCTTTTTCTCCATTTCCTGCGGAAATTTGTTTACCGTCCTCTGGGCGGTTTTGCCTCAAGGGGACAATTTGAGCTTTTGCGGCAGTTCCACCTTGGTCCGAAAAAATCGATCGCCCTGGTTAAAATATTCAACAGGCTCTTTATCCTGGGAGTGACCGAGACATCGATCACGACCCTGTCCGAGATTCATGATCCGCAGGAAGTTGCTGAAATCGAGTCCAAGTTTGCCGATCCCAAGAAAGCTCAGAACCCGAATTTCCGTGAGATTTACCAGGGCTTCCTTTCCCGCGTGAAAAAGTAGCTCGACTCCCGAGGATTAATCCTCGAAAAAATCTCCAGAACCGTTACACTTTACTATCCCTGGGCCCTGCAAAACAGAGAAGCCATTTGACGGCCCGCTTCCGCAAGGAACCGGAAAAACACTCCTTATTCCTGATTTGTGAAAAATTTCGGTTAATGTTGTGTAACGGAAATAAGGTTCCATATTTCGTAGGGAGGCACACGCGTGTGCGCCCACGGGCAGACACATGGGTCTGCCCATGCGATATGGACTGGACTTGTGTTTCAGATCCGATCCGCAATTTGTTTGCAAACGTTGCCAGAAACAAAATAATATTTTACATGAAAATCCAGGAGATTGTCATTCTTTGTTGTGTCCGTGCACGGACATGAGAGTTTGTTGGAAAATCGTGAAACCCTGTTTTAGATTAAATGAGTCGCTGAATCTTGAAACCAGGGCGGCTGCCTGACACTGCAATAGATTAAGGCTTTTGAGTGTACAAAGAACCTGTTATAATAAATTGGAGCAGATAATCCGTCATAATTTTGAGATAAAAAGGTAGCTGCCATTTATTTCAGATAGATATCAGCTTGTCAGAACAAAATATTTTATCATGGGCGGCTGGCAGATGCGCTCATGATCATAAGGAATATTTTTAAAGCCGCAGAATGCGGTTAATAAAGGAGAGGTCCCCAGATGATCGATACAAGCGCTACCGCTCTAGAGTTTTCAGCCGCCGGGCCGGAGATAGCTTTCCTGCCTGTAGGGGCCTGTGAGCAGCATTTCGGCGTTCTGCCCCTTAAAACCGATAACCTGCAGAGTGAAAGGCTGACTGCCGATATTGCAGCCCGGTTCAACAGCTATGTTCTGCCCCCTGTTCCCTTTGGCACATCGCTCGAAAATACCGGAGCAGGCGGAACGGTTACCCTGATGCCCTCGACCCTGGCCGCGGTGGTTCGTGATGTGGTGGACAGTTTATACCGTCAGAAATTCGAGATCGTGGTGGTAGTCAACTCTCATGGGGGGAACTTCATCCTGCGTCCCACGATCAGGGAGATAAATTACCGCACCCCGGGCCGCAAGACCATTTATGTTGATCCCTGGGAAATTGTTCCGGCCCGGAAAGTGGCAGAGATTTTCGAGGGGAAGAACGAGCTTCACTGCGGGGAAATGGAGATCTCGGTCATGCTTTATATGGAACCCCGGACTGTGCGGACCGAATATATTGAGGACGGCGACCCTGCGGCCGAAAGGGTGGAGCTTGACATGTTCTCTATCCCGGTGCTCTCAGAGGGAAAGCCGTGGGGTCTTGCCTCACGGGCCACGGTGGAAAAGGGCCGCCGGTTTTACGAGTTAATGATTCAGTACTCGGTCGAGTTTATCGAAAAGATTATCTCACGCCATAAAAAGCATCCCTCATATCACGGCTGAGGATCTTTCAGCGCTTTTTGAGAGCGACATAGCCGTATTCCTGCAGAGTCCGGAACAGGGTCATCAGCTTGTCGAGTTCCGGCGTTTTGCCTAATTCCTGGCCTACCAGCCACTGGATCTCAAAAATACTGCGCTTGCCATCGGCCCAGAAAACAGGCGCATTGTGATTGTAATCCCAGGGACTGAAAGTAATCGTTCGCTCTTTTTTCACCTCTTTCGGCACCCGGGCCAAAGAGAAAGACCCCCAGATCTTGCGCTTCGGGATAAGGCTGTCCGCTTCGCGCTCGATTTGGCTTTTGGGCTCACGCTTGAAACCCTCTCCTTGCGGTCGGTTGAAATCGGCCAGGGCCGAAAGGCGGGTTTTGAGGGAATTTATTTTCGCAGCCGCTTTTTCGTGCTCCCCTTTGCCGAAAGTCAGAACGCAGACAGAATCGAGGCTTTTTTCGGCAACAGCAAGATAATACTGTATCCACTCATCATAAGAAGAGCTGTCTCTGTTTTCGGAGGCGATCTTTACAAGCTCGCAGGCTTGTGCCCGGAACACGAGTTCAGCAATTTCCTCCGCTGCCTTAAGTCCTCCATTAGTCACTGTGTAAGCGCAGGCAGCCATAAGAGCGCTTATCTCCTCCATTACCACCGGGCTCAGGTTTTCAGGCCTGTCGCTGCTTGTGTGGTAGTAGCGGTCCCTGAGGAAGATAAGCGAAGGGCAGGGGATGCCGATCATCGGGTCGGCCAGGAAATTATCGTTGATCATGAAAGGCTTGGATTCCCAATGCCAGCGGGGATGATAAGTGTAGACCTCTTTGATAAGGTCAATTGTCAGTTCGTCGATAAACGAAGGGTTGCAGTGCGGCTCACAGTAAATCTGCAGCCAGCTGCGGCAATGGTCCTGGTCTGCGCCGACCATATCGGGGTTGATCGCACAGATGACCTGATCCACGATTTCAGGATGAGCACAGAGATGCGCCATGAAACCGATTATCTCCCATGAGCAGATTACTCTGACAGTGCGTTTGGGCGGATCGAGTATCCCCCGGGCGGCCAGCTCCAGAAGGGTGCGTGAAACTTCCAGGGCGCAGGCCACACCGGAGGCGTTGTCATGCGCCCCGACCTCATGCAAGTGCTGGATTAACCAGACTTCCTTGTCCGGCTCCTCGGTTCCGGGGATAATCCCTGTGGTAACAGGAATGGTATCCGCGTAGAGACGGGTATCTACACGGGTGAAAGCCTCGACCTCTCCATGCTTTTGAAGAGCCTCGCGCAGCCAGTCTCCATCGGCCGGGGTAATCGAGAGACCCAGAAGGTTCTCCTTGTTCTGGGGATAGAGAAAGGCGTTGTGCCAGCGCACCAGATGTATGTTCTCCTCGCGCTCGCGTACTTCCGGCCAGTATGGGAGCTCATCACTCACTACGCCAAGGGCGCCATGTTCAATGAGCTTTTGGCGCAGGGTTTCGTCAAGCGGCACTTTATCCTGAAAGACAAGCTTGCCTTTGATATCCCGGTCGCTGTCGGCTTTGACTATCCCGGTTTTTATTCCCTCAGGCGGGGTATTGCCGCAATAGAGGAACAGGTGGCAAGGGTCGGCTTGACGGTCGACTAGGCGCCGGGTATTCCCTTCCGGAGTGGTCACATCGAGGATGCCGGAAGTGGCGTCCCAGCCCTGCGGCCCTTCCCAGTCGGCTATCAGGTTGCTTCCGGTAGTGGGATATTTTAACACCTCGACCCGGCTTAAACCGATTTCTTCCATCAGCCTGGCTGTCTCTTGAGCCGCCCGGTGAAAAGCCGGGAAAGTGGAAAGTCTGTCATGCACCCAAAAACGGTAAATGTATTCTAAAGCTCTTCTGCCTGAAGTTCTTCCGCGTATCTTATTCAGAATCTGCTGATGAAACATGTAAGTCCCTTTCTCATCAGGTTTATTCTTCGGTGCTGATCACAAATTTTCAACAGAAATTCCCAAACGTTATAACCTAATTAAAATACTTGCTTCAGGCAATAACTTGTTCTACCAGCGCGCTTGAAAATAAAAATTAGAAAAATGGAGGGCGAGATTAAAAACGGTCGATCCAGATATCGGCCTCACGCAAACGCTTAGACAGCTCCCGGGCCAGATAGCGCAACAGCTTGACGCTTAAATGCGGGAAATCGTCCAGAAGGCGCAGCCCATTGAAAGCGAAAAGCTCCAGCTTGGTGGAAGCCAAAGCCGTGGCCGAACGAGGATGATTGTCCAGTACCGCCATCTCGCCAAAAACCTCGCCGGGCTTCAGCTTGGCCAGCACCTTGCCGCTGGCTTCCTTACGGATCAACACCTCGCCCGAGAGAATTGCGTAAAAATACAGGCCAATATCTCCTTCTTTAAAAATTACTTCATCTTTTTCACAACTGACCTGCTCAGCGCAGAACAGGAGCAGAGAAATTTCTTCAAAGGAAAAAGTGGAAAAAAAGTCGTA
>Ga0307379_10009288_pt1 | contig 13152 bp, 11 predicted proteins | sample UN2MG_FD_202237 | JGI IMG/M metagenome (GOLD analysis project Ga0307379, IMG submission 202237) | Soil microbial communities from Risofladan, Vaasa, Finland - UN-2 | ecosystem: Environmental > Terrestrial > Soil > Coastal area > Acid sulfate soil | place: Finland: Risofladan, Vaasa | collected... | reverse complement strand
CAACCGAAACCAAAAACTTTGTTGCCGCTTTCCGGAACAAGATGGATTGATTTTATATATGATGGAAAATCAAAAAATATTTTTCCCTTCGTTTTTGTTTTTCTTTTTTGATAATTTTTTATTGCTTTTTCGGTTGTTTGCCATGATATACCGGTATAAACTCTTTTTCCTTTAACTTTTCCTGTTCTAATAAGCCAGCCAATATAATCTGAGGCATACCCTGAAATTTCGGCCGCTTCTTTCAAAGATAAATATTTTTTCTTGAAAAAAGAAAAATCTCGCGTTTCGAGATTTTTCTGTTTTTGGCAATATTTAATTAGTTCTTCTGTTTCTACCTGCCAAGAAGTTTGGGTATAAACTCTTTTTCCTTTAACTTTTCCTGTTCTAATAAGCCAGCCAATATAATCTGAGGCATAGCCAGTTTTACTGGCTGCTTTTTGCAGGACAATATATTCAGTATTAGCTTTTCTTCTAATAATGTCCATATAGAAGAATAAGCTCGTATCTCGACCATCGAGATTCTGAGATTAATCAATATATTTAACCTATTTTAGCACATCTGAAACTTTGTCAAGTGTGGAAAACTAGTGGTAATACAAAATTAGTCGCTCGTCCCGCTAAGCGGGACTCGCTCTCTAGAAACCCTCGGTTTCTAACGTTTTCGCCTTCGGCGAAAGCCTGTTTTCCTATACGGGAGAACCAGAGGCCTCTCCAATACAATTGGGTTTTCCCTATTGACAAGGTTGTTTGAACAAGATTATAATATAATAAAGTTTATTAAAGTTTTATCCTAAAAAAGATTAATAAACATTAATAATATGAAAAATTTTTCTATCGGGCTTCGTCATATAAAAAAATCGAAAATTGAAAAAAGATACCTCACCGTCAAACGAACAGCTGACTTGTTGGGAGTTACTCCTTTAACTCTCCGAAATTGGGATAAATCAGGAAAATTAATTGCTTATCGAAATCCTTTAAATAACTATCGAATTTACAAACCAGAAGACATTGAGCTTTTCTTACGAAAGATTGAATCAAAAGGCAAAATACATCTGGGCTAAAACTTGTGCGATGATTCTAAAGAATCATCTTTCAACTTTCGCTTTGACAAGCTCAGTTTACCAAATACATAACCCAGACATAAAATGGCAGAGAACTATTCTCTGCCATTTTATTTTATTTAAAATTTTTGGGTGTTTCAAGTTCTATTTAAATGTATTGAGCACCCGGCACTGCTTCTTTAATCTCCAGCGGAATTGCCGGCTTTTGCGAAACCTGCGGTCAACCAGAAAAAACCTAAGCGATAATTACAAGAAATATAATAGAAATTCGTAGAAAGTTATTGAAATTTGTTGAAAAGGGAATTTCTCCCCCGACCACAAAATCAACCTCATTTTTCTGAATAGTTCGCCAAAATTTTATTTCATCAAAATTATATTTCTCTAAAAAAATTAACCAGGGCCACGCGAGGATAGCCGCCGTAAATTAAGTACTCTTGCCAATAAAGAATCTTTAAATTTTTTATCAAGATAAAAAGCCGAGGAACCCGAAACAATAATTTTTATTTTCTGACAATAGATATCATAGAAATACTTTAGAAAGTTCGAGGGATTATCTAAATACTGAACTTCATCTACCAAGAGAAAGGTTTTTTTCTTTCTGATGCAAAATCTTTGAAATATGCTGAAATTATATTTCGCCATCTTTTGTCAAAGACGACATGACATCATTTTTTAATTTTAGGACAAAAAAAAACGCAGTCTGAAAAAATGCGTTTTTTTATCAGTTACTTAAAGTTGTTCCGAAAGTCGAGATTTCACGGCTCCTCGACCAACACCTTGGAGTTAAAGAGAGAATTCTTCCCCTTCGACTCCAGTCGACACTATTTTTCTAATTTAAAAAATTAGAAATGTAGTGATCCATGGACAGGTTCCCCTACCCATGCCTTGTTCATGTTATTCCACGTGTTTCCACGGGCATGGACTATATCTTCATCCCGATTTTTATCGGGAGCCAACGTGTAGTCTCTACGGGGTCAATTACGACTTCCCACGGTATTACCCATTATTTTATTATAACATAAAATAATTTGGGCTTCACCGTTATAGTTGGGTTTTTCTAGAAGATTACTCTTCTAGGTCGCAACGTGCAGTTTGCACAGACGACTTCATTCTTGTCACCGACCTTAGCTTAGGCCCCCTTGCGAAGGATTTCGGCTACTGCCGGCTTCCCTAATGTGACGGATTGGGATAATTTGAGATTATTTCCCGTTCCCACCGTACGAGCGGATTTCCCGCATACGGCGAGCCCCACCTAAATTCTTAAAAATTTTGGGGGTTTTGTCCTTCCCGAACACATAAAATTTATGTGCTTGGTACTATGACGCAGCTGACTTCCTAAGAAGCAACAATCTCACATCTTCTTAGGATCTCCCTGGGTCACTTAATTAACTTTTTCTAACATCCTATGGAGAAAAATTATTAACGACTTCCTTTCGACCGCCCAGCGAAAGTCGTCATTTCCTTATTTTATCATAGGCTGTTATTTGCCTCAAGCCCTTCATCCTTTCTCCTTACGGATCAGGACTGCTAAATTTTTTTGGCTATCAAGCACATAAATTTTTTAATGTGCTTGGAGAGAATTTTCACCTCTTAGCTAATTAAGCTGCCAGGCGCAATTATTTGGCGGTGAGTACAAGATTCAGGAACATATTCATCGCGCCGTGGCTGATGCGCGATTACTAGCGATTCCGGCTTCATGAGGTCGAGTTGCAGACCTCAATCCGGACTGAGAGACCGTTTGATGGGATTAGCTCCGCATTGCTGCTTTGCAACCCATTGTCGATCCCATTGTACCACGTGTGCAGCCCAGGGCATCAAAGGGCCACGCTGACTTGGCGTTATCCCCACCTTCCTCCTGGTTGTCCCAGGCAGTTTTCCGCGACACTTATAACGCAGAATAGGGGTTGCGCTCGTTGTTGCACTTAAGCATACGCTTCAAAGTACGAGCTGACGACAGCCGTGCAGCACCTGGGCTAGTGTCCTTGTGGGTAGTCCCGTATTTCTACGAGATTTCACTAGCCTTTCAAGCCCTGGTAAGGTTCCTCGCTTGTTGTCGAATTGAGCCACATGGTCCACCGCTTGTGTGAATCCCCGTCTATTCCTTTGAGTTTTAGCCTTGCGGCCGTACTTCCCAGGCGGGATACTTAACGCGTTTGCTTCGCCACCTGAAGGGTCGACACTTCAGATAGCCAGTATCCATCGTTTACAGCGTAGACTAAAAGGGTATCTAATCCTTGTCGCTACCTACGCTTTCGTCTCTCAGCGTCAGGGTCGCCCCAGCTGGATGCCTTCGCTTTGAGTGTTCTGGTCGATATCAACGGATTTCACCCCTACACCGACCGTTCCACCAGCCTCTAACGCCCTCTAGTCCAGAAGTTTCTCTGGCATTCCTAAGGTTAAGCCCTAGGCCTTTAACCAGAGACTTTTTGGACCGCCTACAGACTCTTTACGCCCAATAAATCCGGATAACGCTTGGGGTACTCGTATTACCGCTACTGCTGGCACGAGTTTAGTCACCCCTTATTCCTGGAGTACCGTCATTCGCCTTGCGGCGAATTCTTCCTCCAGAAAAGCTCTTTACATCCCGAAGGACTTCTTCGAGCACGCGGCGTCGCTGGTTCAGGGTTTCCCCCATTGACCAATATTCTCGACTGCTGCCTCCCGTAGGAGTATGGGCCATGTTTCAGTCCCATTGTTGGCGGTCATGCTCTCACACCGCCTATCCGTCATCGCCTTGGTAGGCCATTACCCTACCAACTAGCTGATAAAGCGCAGACCAATCCTTTACCGACATAGATTGCTCTATATCTTTACCGAACACATAATTTATGCACTCGGACTATCAGGGATTAGTCCCGCTTTCGCGGGATTATACCTGTGTAAAGGGTTTGTACCTACGTGTTACTAACCCGTCTGCCGGTTACCCTTGCGGGTCCCCTTGACTTGCATGCCTTATCCACGCCGCCAGCGTTCATCCTGAGCTAGGATCAAACTCTCAAAAAAAAATAGATTCGGAACAACTTAAAATAACTGATGTTCCATATTCAATTTTTAAAGTTCTTCCATACAGGATATAAAAAACCAGGAAGAGACTTCCTGACTTCTCTAATCTTTTCTTCATTGTAATCCCTAATCTCACTAACAAACCTTTTTCTTTTTTGCTTTCTTTTTAGCCATATGTTTGTCTCTTCTGATTCTAATTTTACTCTTCCAAAGATCTTTGTCAAGCCCACCTACCTAATCAGCAGTAATAGCTTCGTTAGTTTGGCGTTAATGCGCCTTTCTTGATTAGGCGTAAGGGCAACTTTAAAATAAAAATGGCGGTGGAATTATCCAGCCGCCATCTTACTCTTGATATAAGTTACTGCGAATGCCCTAAAAAAGTGAGAAAAAGAAACGTATTCCTTATGCGGCTTAAAATTAAAGCTAAAAATGCTCTCTTTCAAAACCGACAAAATCTTCTCGCAATGCATACCATCAAAAGGAATCTCAATGAAACAAGTGCCCATCACGCTCAGCATATCTTTGTTCATCGCATGCAGATCTGTTGTCGGCACAACAGGAATCCCTAATCGCTTAGCCAACTCTTCTGTTTTTTTGTTAACCTCGCCGCCGTAAAAAGGCAGAATTTTTCTCAGCCGAGGCAGAGAATAACCGTTCCATTCCAAGGCAATTTTTCCTTTATATTTTTCGCAGAGCAAGAACAATTTTTCTTCTTTTTTTTTGGTGATGCCCACAAAAAATTTCTGAGGATCTGCAAAAGGATGATCAAAAACTACCAAGCCATCTTTATCCAGAATCTCCTCTATTATATCTTCGGGTCCTTGCCAGGACCTTATCCCCAGAGCGCCTATGGAAAGGAAATGCCATTCCTGATTCGGCGAAGCAACCTCCTGCCCCAAAATCAAACAAAGGACTCTACCGGTCTTTTTATTCGTAAAGAAAAGATTACCATTAACATCATCAACAAGATAATTCTTCTTTACCTCTTTTTTCATCTTCCTGACAACAGCCAGAGAAATATTTCTCTGCCAATTGTACTCCAAGCAGCCGAGCGCATTAAGATCCTTTTCTTCCATTGCCTTAAGAATATCCAGAAGCCCGTAGTCGCTATTCTTAAATGGATGAAACTGCAAATCAATCCGGAAACTGTTTCTTTCCATCATTTCTTACCTCCTCCCCAATTCAAATTGTTAAAATACTATCTTTTTCTTATTATTTTTCTACAGTTTTAATTTTTCAAAAAAAATTTGTCACCATTGGAGCCGCCTGCAGGAATCGGACCCGCGTCCATGGTTTACAAAACCACTGCTTTACCACTAAGCTAAGGCGGCAAATGTAGACGGGGCAGGTGAAACTTCTACTCTTTGGTGGATTTTTTCACTTTTTTCCAATAGTTATCATTTTCTCCAAATTTCTTTTTCTGAGATTTCTCCCTTAATTGTTGAAGCCAGCTTGAGGTTTTGTTATCTGTTCTTAAAGTTAAAATTCTAATTTTGGAAAGGACTCTTTGGAGAAAAATCTCAAAGGAAAAATTTCTAAACGGCAGCAAGTTTTTAATTTTTGTCAACAATTCTTTCCAGTTAAATTGAGAAGGGGCGGTTTCGGGCAGCTCTAAAAGCAAAGGTATTTTTCTGAAAACAATCATTGCCATGGCAACCAAGCTAGTAAAAAAAATAATTATAGCAATTAATTCTATCATATCTCGTATCTGCTAAGTCTTTTAATAACTATATTCTCTCCGGTTTTTGAAATATAATCATTAATCAAATCTTTTATAGTTTTTGTTTGGTCTTTTATCCAGAACTGTTCTAAAAGCGGATTCTCTTCCCTGGTGGCGGCAATCTGCAAACACAGTTCGTGAGCCAAATTTTGAAAACCCTGGGATTTTGCGACAAAATCTGTTTCGCAGTCCAGCTCTAAAAGAACGCCAATTTTTTTATTAGGATGAATGTAGCTGGCAATAATTCCCTGTTCCGTCCCTCGGCTTGCTTTTTTCGCCGCCAAATCTTTTCCCCATTTTTTTAAAATTCCTTTTGCTTTTTTCAGATCGCCGCCTGCATCAATAAGAGCTTTCTTGCAATCCTGAACAGAAACAGCAGTTTCTTCCCTTAATTGTTTAATCTGATCAATTGTAATCATAAAACATGTGCTCAGGAAACCTGAAACATATCTTAAAAATTTAATTTATATTTTAGGTTCCGGGTTTTGGATTTCAAGGGGTTGCTCTGATTTTGGCTTTGATTTCTTAATCACTTCGCCTACCTTTTCAAGAATATATTTTAGCGAAGAAATAGCGTCATCATTAGCCGGTATCGGATAATCAACCAAGGTAGGATCGGTATTAGTATCAGCTATGGCAATAACTTTAACCCCCTTTCTTTTTGCTTCTTTTATGGCTAGCTCGTCTTTTTTCATGTCTAAAACAAAAATGGCCTCGGGCAATTTAATCAAGTTTTTAATTCCTCCGACCTTCAATTCAAGAGTTCTCAATTCTTTGTCTATATCAGCTCTTTCTTTTTTTGTGTATTTTTCTAACTCTCCCTCGGCTTTTTTCCTTTCCAGGTCTTTAAAATAATCAATTCTTTTTTTAATAGTTTCAAAATTTGTGAAAGTTCCGCCCAGCCACCGTTCTGAAACATAGGGCAAGCCGCACTCTTTAGCGGTTGACTTAACTAAATCCTTTGCCTGAATTTTTGTTCCTGCCAAAAGCAAAACTTTATTTTCCGAAATTAATTGCTGAATAAAGTTTAGGGCTTCTTTAAGTTTTTCTGCAGTTTTTTCTAAATCTATAATATGAACCGCATTTCTTACCCCAAACAAATAAGGTTTCATTTTAGGATGAACTCTGGAGGTTCGATGGCCAAAGTGAAGGCCGGCCTGAGCCATTTCCTCAGTATCAAGCTTAAAATCCTCTTTTTTTGCCTCTTTTGTCTTCTCCATATATATAATAAAATATAGCACATTCAAAAAAATAATCAACTCTGTATTGATTTTCTTTTGAAATTTGTTAATATTATCATAGGCGAAGAGGACTTCGTCCTCTTCTTCACCTTTCGGTAGGCGAAGAATATTCATTCTTCTTCACTTTCACTTTTATTACATAAAAGTTCAGTAGTCGAAGAAGATTCCTTCTTCTCCACCTCAGCTAAAGCTTCGGCATATGAAAAAAGATATACATCCAAAATACTACCCAAATACTAAAGCCCGCTGCGCTTGCGGCAACACTTTTACGATTGGTTCAACAAAGGAATTCATTGAAGTGGAAATTTGTTCTGCCTGTCATCCTTTTTATACTGGAAAGGGAAAAATTGTTGACGCCATGGGCCAGGTTCAGAAATTCAGGAAAAGATTGGCGAAAAAAGAAGAAACTAAGAAAAAGAAAAAATAGGCAAAGAATATTCATTCTTCTTCACTTTCGCTTTTATTACATAAAAGCTCAGTAATAGAGGCGGTTGCTTAGCTTATAGCTTAGACAGACAAATTAATGGTTGATATCGAAGCGATTAAAAAAGAGTATGAAAAAATTTTAAGCCAGCTCAGCGACCCTGAGCTAATTTCAAATTGGCCCGCATTTGAAGAACTGACAAAAAGAAAAAATTTTCTTGAAAAAATCATTGAAAAAGAAAAAGAAATCGAAGATTTAAAAAACAAAATTGAAGAAAACAAAGAAATTTTAAAGTCCCACGAAGATAAAGAGCTTTCCTCTTTGGCCGAAACCGAAATAGTCCAATTAAGTAAAAAACTGAAAGATTTGGAAGAAGAAATACAAAAATTATCTTCGGAAGGCGAAGAGGATAAATCCCCTTCTTCACCCTTCGCTGCGGCTCGGCTAAACAAAGAAAATGATGAACCGAAAGCGATAATTATTGAAATTAGGGCGGGAGCAGGAGGCGAGGAAGCGGCTTTGTTTGCTGCCGACTTGTTTAGAATGTATTCAAAATACTCTTATTTAAAGAGTTGGAAGCAAAAAGTTTTAGATTTAAGATCTGCCGAACTTAGCGGTTTTAAAGAAATTATTTTTGAAATTAAAGACGGTGATGTCTGGTCTTCTCTGAAATACGAAGCCGGAGTTCATCGGGTTCAGCGAATTCCGACAACCGAGAAATCAGGAAGAATTCATACCTCAACGGCTTCGGTAGCCGTACTGCAAAAACCAAAAAAAGGAAAAATCGCCATAAATCCTCACGATTTGAAAATTGATACCTATAAGGCCTCGGGTCCCGGAGGACAATACGTAAACAAAAGAGAGACGGCCGTTAGAATCACCCATCTTCCAACGGGCACCATTGTCACCTCTCAAACCCAAAGGAACCTGCAGCAAAACAAGGAAAACGCTTTGTCAATTCTTGAAGCAAGAATGCTAGAAAAGAAAATTAAAGAAGAGGAAAAAAAATTAAAAGATGAAAGAAAAACGCAAATAGGAAGAGCAGACAGATCGGAAAAAATCAGAACTTACAATTTTCCCCAAAACAGAGTTACCGATCATCGGATAAAAAAAAGCTTCCATAATATTGAAGAAATTATGGAAGGAAAATTAGAACCAATAATCTCTGCTCTGCAAGAATCCTTACAAAAGGAATAATGAAACGGGGTCGGACTCCGTTTCAATTATTTGCTTGCTTCAAGTATTTTGATATCATTTTCAAAGCCATCGGCTATTCTCAAAACGCTGTTTGCGTAGAAATAAAAGGCAGGGTTGGTGGTAGACCCGGAGAAATAAATCATCGCCGCTCGCCATTCTCCGTCTCTCGTCTTTGATTTAGCTCCATAATCGGACAAATAAAGTCCTGCAGCCAAAAAAGCGTCTTGAATGCTCCAAGGATTAGCTTTTCTTCCCAACATTAATTCCAATCTTCCTTTATAAGTCATCCAGGTCGTGGGTATAAACTGAGCCGGACCCATCGCTCCTCCCCAGCCAAAACTCATGGGACACGATATCGTAGTTGAGTAAGGATCAAAACCCAACTCTTGAGTTATCTGCAAAAAATAGCTTACATCGTTGCGCTTAGATCCCGGAGGGGCAGCCATAGCTCTGGTCTTTTGAATTTCATTTGGGTCCCTGGGAAGATAACATTGCCCTACATTTTTACCAATAGCTGACTCCTGCTGTAAAACCGCCAACAAAAAGGCGGGTCTAACGCCGGTCAATACTTCCACCCATTTAGCAATTTCATAAGCCTGTCCAAAGGTTGGGGCATCGACATCGGAAACTCCAAACAGTTGAAAAATTCTTGCTCTAATTTCAGCCGCTCTTTTCTCGGTTGCTTCTTTTTCTTTAAGATATTGCTGATATTGAGCTTCGGTTAATTTTAAAAAATATTCCTGTTGACTTCTGGTTGTCTGGCTTTCTTGTTTTTGCAAAGTTTGAATTTTAACAACCTTTTCCAAATCCCCTTTTTCAGTATCCAAAGATTGTTTTTGCCCTTCCAAGGTTTGTTTAAGATTTTTAATTTCTCCTAAAAATTCCTGGCTTTTTAAATTTAAGGTTTCCAAAGCCATCAAATTATCAAAAAAATCTGACAAATTCGCATTAGAAAGCAAAACCTCAATAATTGAGGTCTGATCTTCTTCATAAATTATTTGCAAAATGGCTGCCAATTTAGCTCTTGAATCTTCAATTTTTAAAGACGTTTGTTCTATTGAACCCTCGGTATCTTTTATCTGGTAACCCAAATCTTTTATCACTATATTGCTTTGCTGAATCTGAAGATCAAGTTGTTGGATTCTTGATCTCAGAACATTAATTTGATTTTGAAGTGTTCTTTTCTCTTGTTCGGTCTGGCCGATAACTCCTTCTAATTTTTTAATTTCTTCTTGTAGCTTTTCCCATAAAGCCTCACACTCCTCTTTGGTTTTACAATCTTCCTGGGCAAAGACAATAAGTCCTCTTCTTCCCCCTTCGCTGTTGCCCGGGAGGGCAAAACCGGAAAAATTCGGCAAGACTAAAACCAAAACTAAGAAAATTAATGAAATTAGCTTGACAAAATCAGAGATTTTCATTTCGCTTTTTGTTTTGTCTCTTTTGTTTCTTCTTCTTCCGCAATTTCGGCTTCAGACGGCTTCTTTTCTTCCACTTTTTCAACTTCTTCCACTTTTTCCTCTATGGGCTTTTCTAATTCTTCTTCTATTTTTTCTTGCTCTGAAACAAAAGCAATTGTTTCGTCAGGCGTTTTAAGAATTTTCACTTCTTTGGGAATAATCAAATCTTTAACTAAAATATTATCCTCAAAAGTTTTCAATTTGCTTATATCCACTTTAATCTCGTGAGGAAGGTTCTGGGGCAGGGCTTTTACCTCTAATTCGTGAATATTTCTAACCAAAGTTCCCCCCAAGTCCTTTACGGCCGCAGCTGTTCCTTCAAAAACCAAAGGAACGGTTGCTGTAATTTCTTCATCCAATTTGGGCTGATAAAAATCAATATGAATTGGCTTTTGAGAAATGGCATCAATTTCAAGAGCATGAATCAAGACCAAAAACTTTTTATTATCTACCTGAAGATGAATCAAAGAACTTTCTCCGGCCCCCTGATAAACTTTTTCAAATTCTTTCAAATCAACCTCTAGAGGAATATTTTTTATCTTTGGCCCGTATAAAATCGCGGGAATTATTCCCTTCTTTCTCAGGGCCTTTGTTTTTCTACCAAGGGTTTTTCTAATTTTAGCTGATAGAGTCAACATTTTCTATTTTTTAATAATAAATTTCTAATTTTTTAATTTTCATTTCTTTAAGTATTGACCAACCTTATCAGCGCTGCCTACCGCCCCAAAAGCTTTAAAAAACATCATTGCTTCTGCATAGGCCTTGGCTTCAAGCATATCTTTTGTTTCCTCAGAAACAATATCTATTCTATCCTTAAATTCTTTTATTGCAAATTTACTGTATTTTCCAAAAATTTCACCATCCTTAGTTATTCCTTTTTTCACCGCCTCGTCTCTATATGCTTTCAATGTCCACTTCCATATATCTTCATATAATTCGGGTTCAAATATTTCAAACACTTCCCAAGCCAAATTTTGCCAAAAAGTGCCGACATTACCTTTTAGAATCAAACCCTTAGGAAATTTTGTATTTATGAATTTAAACGGTGTGCCGGTAATTCCATGCTGAACCACTCTTACTTTAAAAGGCTCAATAGCCTTAGCTATTTCTATTGTCCGTTCTATATTTATTGAAATCTGCTCAATAGGATTGCCGTACTCGTCATATATATTTCCATGTATTGAGCCGTTGGCGATAGCTAAAAGTTGCGGAAATACGCCCCTCTTATGCAATTCCTTGATAAATGTGGTCGCTTCATCAACCGTTGTCAAAATTAATCCATCTTTATCTTTTTTTCCTATTTCGCCAACTTCGACCTCTAAACCAAATTCTCTTCGGCCCATTTTTTCCTTAATAAAATTAGCAAGTTTTGAGGTTATCTCAATATTTTTCTGAAGCTGGCCTAAAACGGTTTTTTCGCTTATCTCAAAAAGAAAAGAAGCGTCTATGGCAAAAGAAGTATATCCGGCCGAAATTTGAGCATCTATTAAACTTTCTATTTCCCTTATTTCTTCGCTGGTTCCTTTCTTGACTGTTATATGGTCTGCATGCAAAACCCATTGGCTAAAACCAACCTCTTTGGCAATATTGCCAAGGGTATCGGAAAAATCTTGCGGCCTTAAACCGGTATATCCCCCTTCTAAATCGCTTTCTGATTTTGCAAGCTCAAAAATAACTGCTGCTCTTAAATTTTTAGCCGCCCTAAATATCCCTTTGGCAATGCCAGGGACAATCCTAGTATTTGCCGCCATTATGATTCCTTCTCCATCATAAAGCGCCTCAAACATTTTATTTCCCGGAATTGGTCCGAATTTAGCGTTTTTTTCCATATCTTTTACTTTTATTATTTTTCTTCTCGCAATATTTTTTCCAATTTTTCAATTAAATCTTTGTTTCCAATATATGTTGGAACTCTCTGTCCTAAATCTTTCGGCTCAATTTCTAGTATTGAAGATTGACCATCAGTTGAAGCTCCTCCTGCCTCTCTGACTATCAACGACATAGGATTGCCCTCGAATAATAACCTTAATTTTCCATTTGGGCTTGTCGTTAAAGCAGGATAGGCAAAAATTCCTCCATAATGAAGTATTTGGTTAAAGTCTCCAACAAATGACCCGCCATATCTTAACTTATACCCCTTTCTTTCTAAATCTTCAATATATTCTCTGAATGATGGTTGCCATTCTTTTCGTAATCCGCCAATACTATATAGCTTACTTGGTTCAGGAAGCTTTATGTTTTCTTCTTTTAAGATAAATCCCTTTTTCGTCTCTAAGAATTCATGGACGCCGGTCTGAGCCGTATAAACTAGGGTTGTTACCGGACCATATAAGACATAGATTGCGGCTATTTGATGCTTTCCCTGGGCTGGCAAATCTTTTTTGTATATTCCAACTATTGTTCCAACTAAGTTATTGGTTTCAATGTTTGACGAACCATCTAACGGATCTAAGGTGATATTGAACACGCCTTCTTCATTAACTTTTACCAAATCAGACTGTTCTTCCGAGGCTATCGTTTTAACCAAGCCTGTTTTTCTTAATTCGTCGATTAAGAATTGGTCTGCCCATTTATCTATCGCTAGTTGAATTTCACCAAATACATTTTTTGTTTCGGACTTGCCTCTTCTATAGGGAAGCTCATTGCTTATTTTTTTCGTTATCTCGCTTATTTTAAGAATTAAAGAAGCCAGCTCATTATCAATTCCCTTTAAATGTTCTTTTATGGTTTTTGTCATAATATAAATCTATTTTTAATATAAACTGAGCTATAGAAACCAATAAGGTTTTTGGCTGTTCGTTTAAAATTTTTAAGTATTTTTTAAATTATAACTTAATTTCTTTCTTCCGCCAAACTTAAAATGGTTTTAATAATCGTATCAGGATTAAGAGATATTGACTCAATCCCCTCTTTTGCCAAAAATTTGGCAAATTCCGGAAAATCCGACGGCGCTTGGCCGCAGATCCCGCAGTATTTTTTCTTTTTTCTGCAAGCTTTAATCACCTGTTTAATCATTTCTTTTATTGCCTTATTTCTTTCATCTCCGATG